>Ga0116160_1000077_pt1 | contig 114072 bp, 99 predicted proteins | sample AD_JPNAS2_MetaG_FD_89879 | JGI IMG/M metagenome (GOLD analysis project Ga0116160, IMG submission 89879) | Active sludge microbial communities of municipal wastewater-treating anaerobic digesters from Japan - AD_JPNAS2_MetaG | ecosystem: Engineered > Bioreactor > Anaerobic > Digestate | place...
GCCCGCTTGGGAATTCTTGCAAATCTCCGGTTCGACGCCGTCCCTCCGGCCGGCCATCACATCCTCGTAGGCCTTGCCCCGGTCCGGGGCGCAGAGGACATAGCGGATCTTGTCCTCGGATCTGGGCGAAAGGGGGAAGAAGAAGATGTACCGGGACAGATCCATCCTGTCTTTCAGGTATTTCGAAGCCTGGCGGCAATAGGGACAATTCGGGTCGGTAAATTCGATCACCCTGTGGGATCCCGTTCCGATCCGGACGGCCAGATCGAGGGGAAGGGTTTTGATCTGCTCGGCCTGGAGCTCCCCTTTCCGCTGACGGGTCAGGTTCTTTAGTTCCCGGCTGATCATCTCGCCCGTCATGATGACCCCCTCCCGGGGGTGATAGTACAGGATGTCGGGGCCGACGATCACCTCGGCCATGCCCGGGACCGGGCTGGGACCGATCCGGTCGAACTTCAGCTCCGGGAAGTCCTTCCGGAGAGCCTCCTCCGGAGTCACGGCATAGGCGGGGAGGACCGTCAGGACCAGCCCCAGAAAGGCCCAGAAAACCCGCCGTCGCCCGGCGTCCTTCCTGCCCGCAAGGGTTTGCCCCGGTGGAGTTTTAGCTGCACGCATTTTTTCACCTTAACCCGATACAGTCCCGGCGCGCTCCCGGTAGGCGGCACCGTCCGCAAAAAGACTTCCAGACGCTTTCCCGTATCACCCGGGGCCACCCCTTCCAATATTTCGTTGGCTTGGCGGCACCCTCAGCCGTCCGCCGTGCCCGCTGAACCGACCGCAAAGTCGACCGTAATCGCAAATGCGCCAAAAATCAACCGCGAATTCGCCCCTCCGGCCCGCCCGCATGGTTAAAAAAGCTTGCAGAAGAACCCTGAAATCTTTATAATTCTAGCATTGGGTGATTCCGGTCAAGGAGAGAGATCATGGGAAGAACCGACCTGTATTTTGCCTACGGAACCAACATGAATCGGGCGGATCTGCAGACCTGGTGCGATCGGAAAGGCCTCCCCTATCCGCTCGGAAGAAAAGTCGGCAACGCCTGGCTCCCCGATATGCGTCAGGTCTTCAATTTCCTCTCCGAAAGGCGGGGGGGCGGGGTCTCCAACCTCCGGCACCGGACCGGCCAGGCGATACCGGGGGTCCTTTACGAGACGCTGCCGGACGGCTGGGCAACCCTCGACGCAAGGGAGGACGCGCCGAAAGTCTACAAGCGCCTCCCCGTGGTCGTTCTGACGGGGGATGGCCGGGAATACAGTGCGGTCACCTACCAAGTCGATCCCGCCATGATCGAAGGGATTTTCGTCCCGCCTCACCCCGATTACATCGCCGCCGTTCAGGAGGCCCTGATCGCCCACGGCCTCGACGACCGGATGTTCAACGCCGTTTCCCTGGGATTCGATCCGCCTTGGACCGTGGACCACCTGTTCGTCTACGGCACCCTCAAGGAAGGGGGGCCCCGTCATCACATCCTCGAAACGTGGGGTGACCATACCTGCCGGGGCACCGCCCAGGCGCCAGGCCTGCTTTTCGACAGCGGGAAAAACTTCCCCTGCATGACCCCTCCCGAGGGGGAGGACGCGTGGGTCGCGGGCGAGGTCTATCCACTCAAGGATCCGCGTAAAGCCTTCGAAATGTTCGATATCGTAGAGGGATTCAAGGGGTACGGCAACCCTGGCTCCCGATTCCGCCGGACCCTCACCCGCGTCCGGACGCTTGACGACAGCTGTTTTACCGCCTGGGTGTTCATGTACGCCGGTTCAACCGCCGGGATGTCCCGCATCACCTCGGGAAGCTGGAAAGGACCCCCGCCCGCCTGACTCTTTCGAACGGCTTCCTCGGCATCCCGGGATCGGCGACGCCGATCCCTCCGTGCGGCACACACACCTCCTGTCCGCTTCCAAAACCTGGTTTTTCAGTTCCATCCACCGTGGGATGTCAAGAATTCAATGCTTGATCAACGGGATGAAGGTTTTTACTCTTTTAGGGGCAAGTCAATGTAATTTCGTTTCTGATCCACGCCGGAGGGATATTGGCCTTAAACGGGTCAAAAGATGCGATGTTTTGGACATTCAGAGCTGCGCGGAAGGAATCGCTGTTCAGCGCCCAATGAATGCGAACAGCACAAGCAGGATGGCAGCGGTCTGAACCGCGTAGATGCCGAATTTGTGGCGTGAGTAGAATTCAAAGCCCTTTTGAATCCGGTTTAATCCGCCCAGCAAACGCCGGATTTTTTCGAGCCTCGGATACTTGTAATTATCCGATTTGAAATCCTTTTGAAACGCGCACATGGGATAAAGCGCATAGATGCCGTCCGTCAGGGAACGAAAGAGGGTGTCATTCACGATTCCCTCCCATGGCTCATAGGCCAATTCCTGGGCATAGTGCCGGTTTAAGGCGTAGGCATGCGTCAGGCTTTGATAGCGGACTTTTTGCACGCATGGGTTGTCTGTTTTACAGCTTGACCGGATTAAAGCGCCAAAAAGCAGGACCTTCCAATCGGGATGCTGTCTCAAGAAATTTATGCAATTTATTAAATGTTTTGTGTCAAAACGGTCGAATTCCACGTCGTCTTCGAAGATAACAATGCTTTGAGCGCCGGATTCCAGCCCTTTGCGCAGGCATGCCATGTGTGATTCATAAACCTGCTGCTCTAGATCGTACGGCAGACGTTCGCCCAGCACAAACTCGACTCTGTCCGCCAGTCCCACTTTTGAAAATTCTTCGCGCGCCGACCGGCGGCGATCTTCCCGTTCCTTTAGAGAAATGCAGTAAAACTTGTCAAAAAAATCCCAGACATTGTCTGCTTTTTCCAAGGCGTCCTCTCATCCGATGACGAACCATGTCCAAGTCCTATAATATGAACCTCTTCCACTGTCAAGAATCAGCCTGCCCATAAAACAAATAAGCTCCCCGCCTGTCATCAAGATCGGACAGGAAGGCATCCCAAGCGGCCTGTGACGCGCCATGGGCAATGGTAAAATCGATGATCTCCTTTTGTTCCATGGGCCATCTTTTCTCTTTCGGTCTCGTCAAACCGGGGAGACACCCCTTCTTCTGCTTCTGGCACAACAAGACCCGAGACATTGCCGTCACTAACACATGGATTGACACGCCCGGCAAGGTGTCCTATATTACAGCCACATTGAGGCCGAACCCTGCCGACCCCCTTTCCCGGCCGGACGGCACGGTCGGAACAGCCGGTTTTCCCAGGCGAGGTGGATATGCCCCAGTCGCTCCATCCCGATCGGCCGGCGCAGCATCCCGACGTTCATGACGATGTGGCGCACCAGGAGCCGAAGATGTACCGGGTCGTCCTTCACAACGATCATTACACGACCATGCAATTCGTCGTGGAGGTGCTGATCGCGATTTTCCACAAAGCCGCCGCCGATGCGACCCGCATCATGCTGGACGTCCATCGAAAGGGTCGGGGCACCTGCGGCGTCTTCACCTACGACATCGCCATGACCAAAATCGACCAAGTCCACCAACTGGCCCAAAAACACGAATTCCCCCTGAAGTGCTCCGCGGAGGAAGCCTGACCGCCATGAAGATCTCCGAAACCCTGAACCGCATCATTATGGCGGCTTACGCCGAGGCGAACGTGCGCCATCATGAATTCATCACCCCGGAGCATCTGCTCTACGCCTGTCTGTTCTTCGAGGACGGCCGGGATATCATCGGCCACTGCGGCGGAAACATCGAACACCTGAAGCGGCTTCTGGCGCGCCACCTCCAGGAGACGCACACCCCCGTCGAGGGCAACCAGGCGTTTCAGTCCCTCGGATTCCAGAGTGTTCTGGAACGGGCAGTCTGGCACACCTCCAACGCGCAGAAAGATATCCTGGAACTGGGGGACGTCCTCGTCTCCCTCTTGGACGAAAAGGAATCTTTCGCCGCCCATTTTTTGAGAAAAGAAGGGATTTCCCGTCTGTCCCTGCTGAACTACATCTCCCACGGCGTTTCGGCCCTGCCACCGGAAGGGGAGAGCGGTCCGCGACCGGATACCCCGCCTGCGCGCGAAGATGCGAAACCGGCGGAACAGAAGGAACCGGACGCGGGCAAGATCCTGCGGGCCTTCACGACCGAATTGACCGCCAAGGCCAGCGCCGGCGAGTTCGACCCCCTGATCGGCCGGGAGGAGATCCTCGACCGCACCCTCCAGGTCCTCTGCCGGCGGCTGAAGAACAACCCCGTTCACGTCGGGGAACCGGGTGTCGGAAAAACCGCTCTGACCGAGGGACTCGCCCAACGGGTTGCGGCCGGCGCCGTTCCGAAGAAGATTCGGGACGCGAAGATCTTCGCCCTCGACATGGGGGCCCTGCTGGCGGGTACCCGCTACCGGGGCGATTTCGAGGAGCGGATGAAGCGGGTCATCGCCGAATTGCAGAAGATGGAGAACGTCATCCTTTTCATCGACGAGATCCACACCATCGTCGGCGCCGGCGCCGTCTCCGGCGGCTCGCTGGACGCCTCCAACATCCTGAAACCGGCGCTCGCCTCCGGAAACCTCCGCTGTATCGGCTCGACGACGTACGACGAATACCGGAAACACTTCGAAAAGGACGGCGCCCTGTCGCGCCGTTTTCAGAAGATCGAGATCCCGGAACCCACGGCCGCCGAAACCTTGGAGATCCTTAAGGGCGTCAAGACCCGGTATGAAAGTTACCACGGCGTCGTTTATACGGACGCGGCCCTCCAGGCGGCGGCGGAACTCTCGCATCGCTACATCAACGACCGCCGCCTGCCCGACAAGGCGATCGACGTTCTGGACGAGGCCGGGGCGGTGATCGGCATGGAAGCCGGTGAGGATTCCGACGTTCGGGAGATCGACCGCCGGACGGTCGAGGCGGTCGTAGCGAAAATCGCGCGGATCCCGGAGCGGAGCGTCTCCTCGTCCGAGGTGGAGAAGCTGAAGGACCTGGAGGCGGAGCTGAAGCGCCGGATTTTCGGTCAGGACGCGGCGGTGGAGACGGTCGTGGAGGCCGTGAAACGGGCGCGGGCCGGCTTCCGGGAGGCGGACAAACCCGTCGCCTCGCTGCTGTTCGTCGGGCCGACGGGCGTCGGCAAGACCGAACTGGCCCGCCAGCTGGCGGACGTCCTGGGCGTGCCACTCCACCGCTACGATATGAGTGAATACCAGGAGCGGCACGCCGTGGCGAAGCTTGTCGGCGCGCCCCCCGGTTACGTGGGGTACGAAGAGGGCGGCCTCCTGACCGAGGCGATCCGCAAGACCCCCCACGCCGTTCTCCTCCTGGACGAGATCGAGAAGGCCCACACGGATATCTTCAACGCCCTGCTTCAGGTGATGGACTACGCCACCCTCTCGGACAACACGGGCCGCAAGGCGGACTTCCGGAACGTGGTGATCCTCATGACCTCCAACGCCGGCGCACGGGACATCGGCCGCCCGGTCATCGGCTTCGAGGGACGGCCGCTGAACCGCGACGCGGTCTTCCCCGCCATCGAGAAGACCTTTTCCCCGGAATTCCGGAATCGCCTGGACGGCGTCGTCAATTTCAACGCGCTCACGGACACGGTGGTCCTCGACATCGTTCGGAAACGCATCGATGAATTCCGTCTTCAGTTGAAGGGAAAAGGCGTGACGCTGGAGGTGACGGACGCCTGCACCGACTGGCTGGTCCGCCGGGGGTCCTCTCCGGAATTCGGCGCGCGGGAGATCGGCCGCCTCATCCAGGACAAAATCAAGCACTTCTTCGTGGACGAGGTTCTTTTCGGCCGCCTCCGCGAGGGTGGAGCCGCCCGGGCCGACATCGAGGACGACGACGTGGTGGTGCGATCGGTCTGAGTCCGGATCCTCCGGCCCGCAGACGGCCGGGAGCCTCTCGGCGACCCCGTTACAGACTCTGGAGTTTCTTCAGCAGCGGACCGTCCTTCCGCCACACCCAGCAGGTGTCCTCCAGAAACCGGGACAGTCCCGCCCAGGTCGATTTCAGCTCCGTATCGTCCCTGAGGATGTGCGCCGCGAAGCCCTGAACGGCGGCCGGCGCCATGGCGGTCAGAAGGGCCAGGAGGTGGCTGCACCCCTGAATCCCGCCCAGCATCTCCTTGACCTTCAGTGTAAAACCGCCCGCGATCCGCATCCCCTTGACCCGGGCGATGCACCCGCGGGTCTCCAGACATTCTTCGCGGGGCGTGTCGGGCATCTCCACATGAACGTCCTCGATCTCCAGGTTGCGGACGTTCACGAGCAAATGGATGATCATCCCGTGCAGAACCCCCGGCGGCTTCTTCTCACCGGTGGCCAGGTAATGATCCTGCCAGCGCAGATCCTTCAGGGCACCCTCTACGACCAGACGTCCGGCGCCATATTCGTAGGTATTCACCTCGATGGTCCGCGTGTGCAACTTCTTTCCCTTCGGCTTTCCAAACAGGTTCATGGACACATCCCCTTCCGTCTCCGGCGTTTTTTTGCATGCAGCGCGACCGCTCCCATAGCGGATCGGTTCGTGCCTGTCAACCCGAAGTGTGCTATAGAGCGCCCATGCCCGTATTCGAATTGACCGAGGACATCCTCTTCCCACCGGTGCGCCTGGCCGACCGGAGCGGGCTCCTCGCCGTCGGCGGCGACCTCTCCCCCGCCCGCCTCCTGGCCGCCTACCGGCAGGGGATCTTTCCCTGGTACGGCGAGGAGGATCCACTCCTCTGGTGGTCGCCCCACCCCCGCTTTGTCCTCTTCCCCCGGGAGCTCCACATCTCCGGCAGTCTGCGGGCGCTCCTGAGGAAAAACGCCTTCACCATCACCTTCGACCGCGATTTCCCCGCCGTGATCGAGGCCTGCGGACGGCCCAGCCCCGGACGGGACGAAACCTGGATCACCCCGGAGATGCGCGAGGCCTATCTGACCCTTCACGAGCTGGGGTACGCGCATTCCGTCGAGGCCCGTCAGGGGGGGAACATCGTCGGCGGCCTCTACGGGGTCTCCCTCGGTCGCTGCTTCTTCGGGGAATCCATGTTCACCGAGGTCAGCAACGCCTCGAAAGCGGCCTTTGTCACACTGGTCGAACGGCTTGGAGCCCGCGACTTCAAGCTGATCGACTGCCAGGTCTTCACCCGCCATCTGCAAAGCCTGGGGGCCCGGATGATCGCCCGGAAAACCTTCATGAACCGGCTTCGCCTGGCACTGGCCTATCCGACGCTCCGGGGCAACTGGGGGGAGCGGCCCGATTTCATCGTTTGACCGGGCCCGCCCCGTTCCACCAATCATCGAAGCCGCGGGCTTGTCCTGCGCCGCGACCGACGACTTCCGTCGGGGGAAGATCCACCCCTACCGCTCCGTCTTCGCCTACGAATTCCCGAAGATCCGGGAACTCGCCGCCCGACTGCACGAGAACGACGGCGGCTTACTCTTGGGTAAAGTAGTCGGAAATCACGCCCATGAAGGGGTTGTACTTGATCGCGTAGTGGGTCTGGCCTTCGGCCTGGAATCGGGAAGAGATTTCACGGTCTTCCTCCCGGATGGAGGGAGCGGCCATTTCGAACGTTTCCAGGTCCATCTTGAGCAATGCGTCCACCCGGCCCCGATAGAAGGGAGACACCTCGAGGCGGGCGTGGGCATTGACGAACCAGGGCAGGATGAGGCCGACCTTCTTCAGGAACAGGTTGTGTTCAGGCCCGAAATCCAGACAGGATTCATCGGTGAAATTCATGAGCGAGCCCATCCGGTCGAAGTTCACGTAACCGCCCTGGACGCTCAGGTCATGGGCCTTCGTGCCCGGAAACGGGAAGAAGAAGGTCCATCGGAACCTCCCGGGCCTCGCCTCCCCCAGAAGGGTGACGGTTTCCATGACTTCCCGGCGCCCTTCATAGGGAAGGCCCAGCATGATAAAACACGAGCTGTGCATCCGGTATCGGTCGATCAGCCGGATCACCTCGACGATTCTCCGATTGCTGGTGCGCCGGTTCATCACCTGACGGCGGATGTGCTCGCTGCCGCTCTCGATCCCCACCTTGACGATCTTGCAGTTCGCCTCCGCCAGGGCCCGGGCCCGCTCCTCGTCGAAGAAGCCCACGTGGGCGTTGACGACGAAGGGAAGCGACGAAACCTTCCGATAGGCCCGGCAGAATCGAATCACATAGTCACGGTCGAAGGTGAACAGGTCGTCATCGAAGAGGAACATCTTGATGTTCTTGTACGTCTTCTGAAGAAACACGATCTCGTCGATCATCTGTTCCACGCGGTGGTGACGGATGTAGTGGAGATCCTGAAAGCTACACGCGAGGTCGTCCCGGTATTTCTTCACCATCACATGGTTGAAACAGTAGGTGCAGTTGAACGGGCAACCGCGGGATGCCATCAATCCGACCCAGCCGTTTTTCGCATCGATGATCCGCTGGAAGTCGAAGATCCGGTAGTCCTTGGGTGGGAGGGACTCGAGATCCGGCAGCGGCCGGATCGGATTAATCCGGATTTCGCCGTTGACGACGTGGCCCAGGTTCCGGAGGTCCGAGACATCCTCCTGGCGGGCCAGCCGGTCCATGAACTCGGGAAACGCCTCCTCGCACTCTCCCGAAAACACGTAATCGAAGGCCCCGGTCGCCAGGACCTCCCGGGCCGCAACCGTGGCATGGATGCCGCCGCAGACGAGCGGGGCGGATGTCGCCTCCCGGCACCACCCGGCGAGTTCCCTGGCGTAGGGCCACTGATTCGTCACCACGGAAAAGCCGATGACGTCGGGGTCGATTTCCTTCAGCCAGGCGATGAATTCGTCCTTGGACGGGAGCGGCCCCAGGTCTTCGCACATCTGGCGGAAAACAACCTCGTGGCCGGCCGCCTTCAACAGGGCCGACAGGTAGGAGACCCCGTAATTGAACCCCAACTGGGAGCCGACATTCGGATACACAAAAAGGACTTTCATCTGCTGCCTTTCATCCCGCTAATCCGTCAAACCCTTCTGGCGTCGATGATGCGGGCCACGACGTCCTCGTCGTCGAACATGGGCGGATGCGTCAGGGTGTCCACATGGATGATCTCGCTCCGGACCGGGCCGCAGGCGTGCCAGCGCCGGATGAAACGGGTGTTGTTGCTGCCCGCGAAAACCGTATATGTGGGAACCCCGACCGCGGCGGCGATGTGCTGACAAGCGGAATCATAGCCGATGAACTCATCGCTGTGGGAGATCAGCGCCGCGATCTCGCCGATGTCGCATTCGACGCCGGCGAGGCCGCCGGTCATCGCCCGGTCGGGCAGGGCCGCGAAGGGGATGTCGAGGAGCGGCCGGTCGGCGAAGGCGGCCATCAGGCGCGCCGTGCGTCCAAGTTCCTCCTCCCCGAAGCCCTTATCGAGGAGAACGACGGTCCGGGGTTCCTCCAGCAGGGTCGCGATCAAACGCCTTTCGAACGCCTCGCTGAGGCGTTTCCGGGAATTGCCACCCACGCCGAAATTGATGGCGATGACGCGGCCGCACCCCGCCGCCCGGAGGCCCTCCACGAACCGGGCCGCGCGATCAAGATCATCCTTTTGGAGCCAGACCCGGGGAAAGCGGAATTCCCCCTCGCCGAACACCCGATCGAGCCAGTGGTTGGTGAGCTCCGAAATGGACATCTTCTTGGGGTAGGAATCCTTTCCCCGGCTGTTGAAAAAGAGGTACTGATCGTCCCCGATCAGCGGCAGCACACCGAGTTGAGACAGGCGGGAGTCCGGGTCCACGAGGATGACCTCCCGGGCCAGGTCCGGCGGCGCCTCCCGGCTGATCCCCTCGAGCACGGCCTCCCAGCCCCGGAAACGTTCGAACAGCCCCCCCCGCCGGGAGTAGTCGAACACATCGATGTGGACATCGGGATTTCCGCCGAAGATCTGGTCGAGCTTCGCACCGCCGATGACCCGAATCTCCGCCTCCGGGAAGGTGCGCTTCAGCCGCTGGATCATCACGCTCGTAATGGCGACGTCCGCGCCGATGGTCACGCGGGACAGGAGCAGGATCTTTTTCGGGGGCCGGATGTCCGGCCGGAACGCATCGCTGTGATTGCGGAAGGTTTCGATCCGGCCAAACAGGGACTCATAGGAATCCATGCCGAAATCCCTCAGCCGCCGGTCCAGCCAGGCCCCGGCGGGCAGGGTGCGGCAATGGGTGACGACCTGGCACATCACCCGGTTGTAGGTTTCGGTCTGGAGTTCTTCAAAATCGTCACAGAGGCTCTCGATGACGATGCCGAACAGGGCGCCCGCGCCGGACAGATTGAGCGCATCGTCCTCGAAGGCCGTGGCCATCTCGCACAGCAGACGGATATAGCCGCCCTCGTACCGATCGTTGTAGAAATACTCGTCGAGAAACGACAGGGCGATCTGCTTGGCCAGGGGTTTCAGCGCCTCCGCTGTCGGGCGCTCGCGCAGGCGCGCCCATTTGCCCTCGTAAAATTCAGGTCTCATCTCAAATCGGATCTCTCCAGCAGTTTGATCGCCTCCCCCAGGACCTCCTCCGGCCGGATCTCCGTCATGCACCGGTGATCCCAGGGGCAGACCTTTTTATGACACGGGGAGCAGTCCAGCGTTTTCCGGATCACGACGGACTTGTCCAGGTTGGCCGATGTGTACCGGGGATCGGTGGGCCCCATGATGACGACGACCGGCACGCCGAAGGCAACGGCGATGTGTCTTGGACCGGTGTCGTTGGTCACCAACAGGTTGCACCGTTGGATCAGGGGCTTCAGGGCGGCCAGGTCGATCCTGTCCGGTCCGGTATCGATTACCGAAACCCGGCAATGTTTGACGATGGCCTCGGCGATCCCCTCTTCTCCCGGGCCGACAAAGAGCATGATCTTGCCGTCCAGCCTGCGCTTCAGCAACCCGGCGAGTTCGGCGAAGTATTCGGCCGGCCAGCACTTGGAGGACCCGAAGCTCGCCCCGGGATTCAGACCGATCACCCGGTCACCGGGGGCGATCCCGTACTTCCGCAGGAGACTTTCGCCCTTGGCCTGGAGCTCCGCCGATACGAACAACTCCGGCCGGGGATCGTCCGGCGGTGTCAGATCCAGCGAGCGGCATATCTCCAGGTAATACGTTTGCATGGGCAGGGCCTTCACCCTTCCGGCCCCGTCGCGAACGGGCGCCGGTCCTCCGGCAAGGAGCAGCCCCCTGAGGTTCCTCTTGTACCCGTAGATCTTTTTTGCCCCTCCGAGCCATGAGGTCAGTAGAGAGCGGATCGAGTTGGGCAGAAGAATCACCATGTCCGGACGGATCCGGCGGATCTCGCTTACCGTCTGCCTGAAGCCGGCAAAGGTTTTGTCGTTGCAGGCGATGATCCCGTCGAACCATGGGCCGTCTTCGATGATCCCACGGGCATATCCCCGGATGCAGGCCACGATGGAGGCTTCGGGAAAATTCTCCCTGAGGCAGGAGAAGACCGGGGTGGCCATGACAATGTCTCCTACCCAGTTCGGGCAGCGTACCAAGATGGAATTGACCGATGCCAGGTTTCCCGGCATGTTCCTTTTCCTCACCCTGCATCGAAATGACGGATCGGCCCCTCGCCGTTCCCCACGGCCGATCGGGGCCCCCATATACTGCGTCGCCCTCCGCCCGTCAAAGAAAAAATCCGGCTCCGGCCGACGCGGCCGGCCGGTTGGGGGTTCCCCTGAATCCGACCGGGAACGGGCGCGCGCGCCTACGCGCGGGCGGGGCGGGCCGCCTGTTTCCGGTTCAGACGGTCGCGGCGGCGGTCAAGAGCGGCGCGGTCGTCTCCCGACAGGCGGCCGGCGCCGGCGCGGTCGGTCAGCGCCAGGGCCCGATCGAAATCGTGTCGCCGGTGTTCCCACCATTTGGCCAGCTCGACGAGGGGAAAGGCGTCTCCGGGGTCCCGCCGGGCCATCTCCTCCCAGAGCCTGACCGCCGCCGTCCAATGGCCTGCGCGCTTGTGAAGCAGAGACAATTCGCGCGCCGCCTCCCGCGCCGTGTCCGGATGGTCGCAGGCGCAAAGCGGCGCGAGCATGCGTGCGGCCGTTTCCGGACGATCCCGCGCGAGCAGGAAACGCGCGGCGGCGAGGCGGTCGTCCGGACGATCCGCGGAGGTCGCGCCGTCGGACACGATCATGTCCGTCAGGCGGGCGGCCAGGGCCGCCATCGACAGGATGTCGAGCCGGTTGTGCGTGAAGACGTCGGCCATGAGCCGCCCGTCGCGGTTGCGGAGCCAGTCGAAGTACCGCCGGGGGATTTCGCTTCCGGGGATGTCCCCTTCCCGCTCGAATCCCAGGATCTCCGCCTCCAGCGCCCCCAGACGTCGGTTGCCCAGGCGATGGGAAAGCAGGCGCCGGGCGGGATGGAGAAGATCGAGGTGGGGGAGTCCGGAGAGGGGATCCGGCAGGCGGTTCATGATGAAGCGCGCCGCCAGGAGATTGACGTCGAAGGCCTTGCCGTTGAAGGTGACCAAGAACCGCCGCTCCGCTGCCAGTTCCCGCAGATGGACGAGCGCCGCTCGCTCTTCGGCGTAATCACGGGCAAAGAGCTGACGGGTCGCGAATCCCCCCTCCTCGAACCAGCCGAGGCCGATGAGAAAGGGCACCGTCCCCGCTCCGCCCGCCAGTCCCGTCGTTTCCGTATCGAGGAAGAGGGCCTGGGCAACCTCAAGCCTGTTGAGGGCAGCGTCGTTCGCCAGAACGGCGAGCCGTTCCATGTCGAGGGACAGCCAATCCCGGACGCATCGCGCCCCGTGACGGACGGACTCCCCCGCCTTCTGATACGCGCAGAAAAAGACCCCGGCCGCGTTCGCCGTTTCCACACCCGGAACCAGATCCTCCAATGCCACGCCGCGTCCGCGGAAGGACGGCGACACCCCACCCTGCCCCGCCTCAGGCCGCCGGGAGAGGATGGCTTCGATTCGCTCCCGCAGGGCCGAGATGTCCTCTGCTCGCGATCCCTCGCGGGAATCGTTGCCGCCGTTGGTCGTCTCGCCTGTCAGTCTCTGTAAACGGCCCCTGACACTCATGGCCGCATGATACCACGCTCCCGGGCAAGTTCAACCGCTATTTATACTGGGATGAGGTTGGCGGCGTCCTCAGGTTCGGTCTGCGCACCGAAGATCCTTCCGCCGCGACCCGGGCGTTCGGCAAGAGGACCCGTCCGATTCGCGCCTCACGGGACATCCGCCCGTCGGCGGGTTCCTAGGATTCAGGATCGATGACCTTCATGTTCTTCGACCATCCCGACTTGTCCGTTCGGACATTTCTGCATGCGGTGAGATGCTTGAGCGTGAAGATGATCCTGCCCTCATGAACGCCTTCCGGCGCAACCCGATAGGCCAGGATGGTGCCGCCGTAGAAGGAAGGCTCCTGTCTTTTCTTGTGAAAGTAGATCTCTCCGCCGACCAACTTTTTTGCCTGGGCTTCGTCCAGCTTCCAGTAGCCGCTTTCCCACACGTTTTCCTGTACCTTGATGAAATTGTTCGTTGTCTCTAAAATGTGGATATTCATGGATCACCTTCCTCGTGGGACGTTTATGCGTTTTCACCTCTCGGCCATACACGGGGCCCGCCCCAACAAAAAACCCTGCCTCATGTAATAGACAGGGCCAAAAAACATTCGTGTTATCGCGATGGACAGAGGGGATCAACCACTATTATTTTGAGGAGCGTCGATTACATTCTCTAAGTTAGACCATAGCCTCATTTTTCGAGAAGTCAAGACATTTCTCCGAAACGGGGGAACAACGACGCGGCCAAGAAATGCAGCTCCGCCGGCGTCCGGGATTTTTTCTACGTCTCGATCAGGTCCAGAATCGCCAGGGCCGCCTCCTTGGCCTTCGGTCCGACCTCAAGGACCGGACCGACGCAGGAGGGGCAGCCGTTTGGACAGGGACAGCTTTCGATGAGCTGACGGGCTAAGCGCATCAGGAGGTCGTGGCGCTCGAAGAGGAGGTCGGAGAAGCCGATTCCACCGGGGTACGCGTCGAACAGGAAGATCGTCGGGTCGAAGGCGTCCATCGTGGGGGTCGCGCCGTCCTCCCCGGCGGGGGAGGCCGTGATCGTCCGACCCTGTTTTCCCGTCCGGACGAACCATTCCCCGCTCTTATCCCCGATCGCCCGGTCGAGATCGTGGAGGTCGGCCATCAGGAGCATCGCCGCCAGATGGTGCAGGGCGTAGGCGGTCCCCGCCAGGCCGTCGATGATCTCCGCCTGATGGAACGGCAGGCGGGACAAGCGGTCCCGGGGAATCGTGAACCAGTAGCTGGTCGTGTGCATGTCCCTCTCCGGCAGGTTGACATCGCCGTAGCCCAGATTCTCCGAGGTGTAGAACTTGATCTTCTTGTAGCCGACGACCTTGCTCACCACCTGGACCTCCCCGTGCTCGACCAGAACCTCCCGCCCCGGCTTCTTCGCGAAGGCATCGATGACCCGGACGTTCGTATAGGTCATGGCGTCGGTGAAATACTCCGCCTCAACCTTGTGGACGTAGGCGGTCTTGCGCTCCAGGTCGAGCTTGTCCACGTAATACTGCTGAGACTCCACCATGTAGATCGCGTCGTCGTGGACGGTCGTGAAGGCGCTGTCCCAGTCCACCTCGGCGATGACCCGGTGGTTTCCCGCTTCGGTCGCATCGACGACCACGACGTTCTCGGGGTTGACGCTCCGCAGGCTTACCTCGTCGGCGGGATAGCTCTCCGCCGACCAGTGCCAGCGTTCGCCCGTGCGGTGCAGCACACCCTTCTCCTCCAGATAGTCGAGCAGTTCCTCAAGATTCTCACCGCCGAAGTTTTCCCCCTTCTCGAAGGGGAGTTCGAAGGCCGCGCTCTTGATGTGGTGCAGGAGGATCAGGAGGTTGTCCGGATTGACCCGACAGAACTCCGGTGAACGGGAGAAGAAATAGTCGGGATTCTCCACGATGAATTGATCCATCGGCGCGCTCTTGGCGATAAGGACGGCGACGCTGAGCCCCGTCCGCCGCCCCGCGCGCCCGGCCTGCTGCCAGGTGCTGGCGATAGAGCCGGGGTAGCCGCAGAGGATGGCCGCCTCCAGGTCGCCGATGTCGATCCCGAGCTCGAGGGCGTTCGTCGCGACCACGCCCATGACCTCGCGACTGCGCAGGCCGGCCTCGATCTGTCTTCGGAGATTCGGCAAATAGCCCCCTCGGTAGCCCGTCACGAACTGCGCGTCGACGGGCTTTCCCTTCGCGAAGCGGTCCTTGAGGTACTTCGTCAGAACCTCAACGTTCAGGCGGCTCGTCGCGAAGACGATCGTCTGCACGCCGTTCTCGATGAGGTCGCCCGCCATCTTCCGGGCCGGCGTCAGGGCGGACTGGCGAATGCCGAGTTCCCGGTTCACGATGGGGGGGTTGTAGAGAATGAAGGTCTTCGCCGCGGCCGGCGCCCCGCTCTCGTCGATGAGCGCGACGGGACGCTCCAGGAGGCGCTCGGCGTGCTCGCGCGGGTTTGCCACCGTGGCGGAGCAGCAGACGAAGACGGGGTCGGCCCCGTAGAAGCGGGCGATCCTGACCAAGCGCCGCAGGACGTTGGTCAGATGGGATCCGAAAACCCCCCGGTAGATGTGGAGTTCGTCGATGACGACGTAGCGGAGATTCGCAAAGAGCTTCTGCCACTTCGTGTGGTGGGGCAGGATCCCGGCGTGGAGCATGTCGGGATTGGTCACGACGACGTGCCCCTGCCGGCGGATCGCCCGGCGGGCGTCGTCCGGGGTGTCCCCGTCGTAGGTGTAGGTTTTGATGTCCGCACCCAGCCCGCCGATCAGTCCGTGGACCTCGTGCATCTGGTCCTGGGCCAGCGCCTTGGTCGGGAACAGGTACAGGGCGCGGGTTTCCGGCTCTTCGAGGATGCGCTGCAGGACCGGCAGGTTGTAACAGAGGGTCTTGCCGCTTGCCGTCGGCGTGACGACCACGACGCTTTCCCCCCGGCGGACGCACGCGACCGCCTCGGCCTGGTGGCTGTAGAGCCGCCCCATCCCCCGCGCCGCGAGGACCTTCGCGAGCGAGGGGTGCACCCAGTCCGGATACGGGGCGTAGACCCCGTCGCGGGCGGGGATCCGGCGGATCGCCCGGACGTTCTCCATGAAGCGCCGGTCGCCCTCGACCCGCGCGAGCCACTCCTTGAGCGTCAGTTTGGCCATGACGGAAAAACACCCCTCCCCGCGGTGCCCGTTCGCGTCGCGACGGTCATGCCGCGGCGGCGGGCTTGGCGGCCCCGAGATCGAACGCCGCCAGGTTGATCTCGAGCTTGTCGGCCGCGAGGCTCTCCTTCATGACCTCGGCGAACTCGGCGCGGCCCACGGGCAGGATGCCGAGGCCGCAGGCGGCGCCGATCATGATGACGTTGCCCAGGATCGGATTGCCGAGCCGGATCGCCTCCTCGGTCGCGTCGATGAACCAGACATGCTTGGACAGGTCCTTCAGGGCGCCGGCGATCTCGTCGAGCGCCGGATAGTTGAGCTCCCCGGCGATCACGCCCACCGGATAGATGGGCCGGTCGTTGACGAGGATCCGGACCTCTTCGTTGCCGTAGTCCTTCATGACCCGGATCGCCTCCACCGGCTCCAGGGAAACGACCATGTCCGCCTTCCCCTTGGGGATCTGGGGGCTCCAGGCGCCCCGGGTCGAGACCCGGATGTGGCTCATGACCGAACCGCCGCGCTGGGAGGCGCCGAAGGTCTCGCCGATGGTAACGTCGTACCCCCGGCGGACAAGCATGTTGGCGAGCACGCGCGAGGCCAGGACGTTCCCCTGTCCGCCCACGCCGGTAATGATGATGTTGAAGGGATCATTCGGTAAGGTTTGCGTTCCCATCGTTCAAGCCACCTCCTCTTTCCGGATCGCCCCCGCCGGGCAGATGAGCGCGCAGACGCCGCAGCCGGCGCACAGGACCTCGTCCACCCTCGCCTTCTTCCGCTCCTTGTCCCACACGAGCGCCGGACAGCGGAAGACGCGCGTGCAGAGGCGGTTGCAGCCGCAGGTCTCGCCCAGGCACAAGGCCTCGTCCACCTTCACCTCATAATTTTTCTTCGCCCGCTTCTCCGGACTAAGCGCGCACATCTGGCGCATGATCAGAACCTTGACGCCCTTCTGGTCGAGGAGGCGGATCAGGGTCTCGCGGGTCTCTTCGATCTGAAAGGGGTCCCGGACCTCCACCTTTGCCCCCATCGCCGCGCAGATCCGCGCGATGTCCAGGGCGGGAACGTCCCCGCCCATGGCGTTCACCTTGAGTCCCGGATGGGGCTGGAAGCCCGTCATGGCGGTGCCGCTGTTGTCGAGAACGACCACGGTCAGCTCGGCGCGGTGGTGGATCGCGTTCACCAGGGCCGGCATGACGGAGGCGAAGAAGGTGGAGTCGCCGCAGACCGTCATCGCGGGCTGTTCCATGCCGAAGCGGTGGAGCTGGCCGAACCCGCTCGCGACCCCGGTGCCCGATCCCATGGCGTGAAGGGTCTTCAGGGTGCTGAACCCGCACGGGAGGGCCGCCATCGAATAGCAGCCGATATCGCCGCAGACGAACCCCAGCCGGTTGTCCATGAGCAGGGCGTGGTGGATCGCCCAGAAAGAAGCCCGATGAGGACAGCCGGGACAGAAGGTCAGCTCACGGTTGGGGGCCTTTGCGAAACTCATGAGCGTCGCCTTCTTTTCGTATTCAGGCGGCATGGCGACGTGGTCGATCCCCAGGATTTTTGCGATCGCCACCGCAACGAGGTCGGGATTCAGCTCGCCAATGGAGGGGAGCGTCCCGTCGTTCTTTCCAAAGAAGGTCTTGACGCCGATCTCGCGTGCGGTTTCCGCGGCCAGGATCTTCACGTTCTCCTCCAGAAAGGGGATGACCTCCTCCACGATGAGGACCTGGTCCGTCGACGCGAGACGTTTCTTGAGCAGTTCGGGCGGCAGGGGCCAGGTGGTCCCCAGCTTGAAAAGACCCACCCGGTCTTTCACGCCGAGGACGTCGATCGCCTCCCGGCTGTACAGGGTGCAGGCACTGCTCGTGACGACGAGCAGGTCCGGTTTCTCCGGGCCGGCGTAGGTGTTGAAGGGGCTCTCTTCGAAGATCTCCCGGACCCTTTTCAACTTTTCCTGTTGGAGGGTGTGTTTGTAGGGCACCGGCGCGCTGACGACGGGCCCCTCCAGGGGGTCGAGGATGAAGCCGTTGTACTTGAACTCCGCCTTCGGCCGCGCGTCGGAGAGCCGCCCCAGGGTCACGTTGCCGCTCGCGTGGGACATGCGGGTCACGCTCCTCAGGACGACGAGGTTCCGGATCTCCTCGGAGAGCTCGAAGGCCCATTTCGTCATGTCCTTCGCTTCCTGGAAATCGCCGGGCTCCAGGAGGGGCACCTCCACCATGCGCGCGAAGTGGCGTGACTCCCCCTCGTTGACGCTGGAGAGCGCCCCGGGGTCGTCGCAGGTGACAAGCACCATTCCGCCCCGCGTGCCGGCCGCCGTCAGATGGAGCAGAAAGTCGGAGGCGACGTTCACCCCGTTCTGCTTCATGGCGCACAGGGAGCGGAGCTTCGCGAAGGAGGCCGCGGCCGCCACCTCCATGGCCACCTTCTCGTTGACGGACCACTCGACGTAGAGGTTGCGCTCCCCCGCCACGTCCGCCAGGTTCTGGACGATTTCGGACGACGGCGTGCCGGGATAGCCCGCCGCCACGTTGACACCGGCCTCCAGGGCGCCCCGGACAATGGCCTCATTGCCCATGAGGAGCACCCGGACGCCCTCGCGCGGATCGATCAGTTTCGACATCTTGTCCTCCGTGTCGTTACAGGAATGGTTTTTCTAATCAAGGATGGCGCGGATGACGGGGTCCCGGCGATCCACGTAGATCAGGTCCTCGGGGTTTCCCGTCCTGGCGATGATCTTCTCCAGGGACGCCTTCTTCTTGTCCCTGGCTGCGGCCTTGAGTTCGTCGAGCACCCCGGCGGGGGGGTCGCGGAATTCGAGAACGCCCTTGCGACGCGCCAGGTCGATCAGGGCCTGACCCGCCTCCGTCCGGACGATGACCTGGTTCCAGGTCCGGGTCGTCTCCCACGTCTCGCCGATCCGGGCGGAGCCCACGGAAAGATCGGCGAACTCGGCCGTCGTGTCGATGCAGACCCCGCAGGCCTCCCGGGCAATGGGCGCGACCTCGTCCCACGGGATTTCGAGGGCGCCGTTCCGGGTGTAGACGACGACCAGGCGACGGCCCTGGGGAATGTCCATCCCGGTGATGTCCTCGAGGGCCGTTCGGGCCGCGAGCAGGGCGGTGAATTTCCGCCAGTCCAAGGCCCAGCCGCAGAAAAGCCCGATGACGAGCTTCAGCTTGTCGATATTGTTGTCCAGCTCCGGCAGGGGCTTCATCCGCATCTTGGCGAGGGCGAAGACCTGGCAGGGCGTGGCGACCACGCCTATGGCTTCGGCCGGGCCCTTGGCCGCCCGGTTGAAGGCGGCCACCGTCGCCGCCGCAATGAACTTGCTCTTGCCCCGCTTCAGGACCTCCGCCCCGTCTCCGACGGCGACGCCCTGCTGGAGAAAGCGGTCCGCGCCCTCGGCAACGATGGCCGTATCGATCAGACCTTCATCGAGGGCGAGCGCCATCAGGGCGCTGACGGTCCCCCCGTGCTGGGCGCCCCTTCGGACGGCCGCATCGGCGGCGCGGGCAATCAGGTACCCCTTCACCGCCCCGATCTCCGGCGTCAGGTTTCCGGGGGCGAAAAAGCGCCTCCGCATCGCATCGAGGTCCGTGGGCGTCCGGGGACAGAAGGCGAAACAGCGGCCCTCCTTGATGTCGCAGGCATCCAGAACGATCGTCTGGTCGTTGTAGAACACCTGATACGGACAGAGGTTGACGCAGGCCCCGCATCCCGTGCAGAGCCGCGCCCGGTGCACCCGTTCCTGGAGCTCTTTCTGCCCCATGATCGTCATTTCCATATGAACCCGACCTCCCTCTTTCGGTTGTTGTCAAACCCCTCGAATGGCCAAAACGCGTCGTTTTCACCCATTTCCCGGCGGCAGGATGTACTGCATCGTTCCGTCCTGCACCACGGCCACCTTCGCCTCGCCCGGATAATCGGCCTCCAGGATGGACCGAACCTCGTCCCAGGTCTTGACGACGACGGCATCATCCGCGTGGCAGACGAGGTCCAGGCTCGTCCGGTCGGGCTGCGGATTGAAGACGATCAACTTCTTCATGAGCAGGCCCACGAACCCCTTCGCGCGGGCCTGGTAGTGGCGTCCGCCGTAGTCAGACCCCCAGGCACGCATGACGTAATGGGGAACCTGGCCCTCCGGGGCGTCGCAGACGAGCACCCCGGTGCCCTGCCCCGGCTTCATCGTCGCCAGCGTGAACACCAGTGCGATCGCGGATTCGTTCGCCTTTCCGTAGGCATTGCAGACCGTGACGTCGTAGCCCACCGCGCAGGGGATACCGTAGTGCACCCGGCCCTCCTCGGCACCGAGGGCGTGCGTCTCGCGGAACGGCCCGGCGTAGAGGTTCGCGATCTCGCCGCGTCGGTTGATGAGGCAGTCCACCTTGAAGTCGAGGCCGGCGAGATCTCCCGCCGCGTCGCATTCGGCCCGCATGATGTTGTTGTCGAAGTTGCCCAGACCCGTCCGGGCGAAATCCCGGAACTGCTGGTTGTGAAACTGGTTGATCGTTTCGATCCCCGCCACGCCGGGCAGGACGATCTTCGCACCGCCGCCGAACCCCACGTGGACGTGGGCGGTGATGCAGCCGATCCCGATTTTCAGGTCACAGGCCAGGTATTCCCGGTTGAACCACAGCTCCACGCCGGTCGGCGTCCGCCCCACCCGGACGCAGTTCTGGAAGGCGTCGTGGTTATAGACGGCGTAGCGCTCGACGATGTCGTCCCCCAGTTTCTTGCGGGCGGCGATCATGTCGTAGGCGGCGTGACTCCCCAGTGCCCAGAGGAACCGGATCTGGTCCCGCTGCATCCCGGCCCGGCGCAGGGCATCCAAGATGGTCGTCGCGACCTCCTTCACCGGGGTCGGGCGCGTCATGTCGTCGAAGACGATGACGGCCTGTTTTTTGCCCCGGGCGAGTTCCTCCAGGAGCGGCCCCGCGACGGGGCGCGCGATCTTCGCCGCGACCTCTTCCGGCGTGAGTCCGGGCTTCTCCAGCCCCGGGGAGGTCAGGTTGTCCACCCCCCAGCGGTCCGGGAACGTCAGCTCCCGCTCCTCGTTCTCATACCAGCGCCGTGACGGCACCCAGACACTTTTCATGTTTGCCTCACAAGATCATCAATCAATTCATATCGAACGATTGCACGCATTTTTAATCAATTGCCTAAAGCCTGCCCGGCCTACCCGATCAGGAGGGCGATGACGCGCCGGGGGCCGTGCATTCCCTTGAAGGGCGTCGCCTGGATGTCCGCCGTCATGCTCGGGCCCGTGATCAGGTTCAGGTGCGCCGGCATGCCACCCCGGGCCGCGAGGATCCGCTCCAGGGCCTGCTCGTAGACCGGCAGAATCCGGTCCACCGGGACGACCACGACATGGAGGATCGGCGCGAGCGAGACCAGACGCGGTTGCCGCTCGTCGTGGACGAGGGCGACCGTGCCGGTCTCGGCAACGGCCCAGTCCACGCCCGTGATCCCGGCGTCCACCTGATCGAAGACGGCGTCTTTGAAGGCGTCCCGGGCCGTGAAATCCGCCGCCTTCAGGACATCAATCCCGTTCGTCCGGCCCCAGGCCGCGAGGTCGAGCGGTGCCAGGACCTCGTCGGTTGCGATCATGACCGCCTTCCAGCCCTCGGCCTGCGCGATCTCCGTCAGTTTTTCGAGGGCGCCCGCGCGGTCGGCGACCCGGTGGACGACTCCCGTCTGGAGGGCGAGATTCTCCGTGAACTTTTCGATCAGCTGTTCCGTGCCCCAGCCGACCTCCGTCAGGGGCGGCAACGGGGGTCTCGCCGGCGCCTCCTCCCGCCGGTCCGCCTTCTTGAGCTTCCCGAGGATGTCCTCTCTCGCAGCGTACGGCATGCTCCCCTCCTTCGTTTGAGGCGTCAGGCTTTCGCCTTATGCCCTTCCCGCTCCTTCCACCGTTCATGAAACGTCTTTTCCGCCATCTCCGGCAGGTCCCGGCTCCGGAACCACCCGTCGAGCGGTTCCACGGACCGGCTCAGGTACCCGTCCCGCGCGCCGCGGTTGACTCGGGGGCGCATGCGCTTTGCCCCCTGCCTCCACAACCGCGGATGCGTGGCGCCCCAGGCGAAGAGGTCGTAAAGCGTCCGTTCCTTCAAGGGCCGCCCCCGGGATCTCAGTCTCGGGTCGCCCGCGGCATCCCGGGCACGGTAGTAAAGAAGCATCCGGGGGTGGTCCACCCCGGCCGGGCAGACGCTCTTGCAGACCCCACAGAGGGTGCAGGCGCGAAAGAGGTCCGACGTCCCGGAGAAGCCGAGGAGGAGCGGGGTCAGGAGCTGCCCCATCGGGCCCGTGTAGGCCCAGCCGTAGGGATAGCCGCCGATCTTCGTATACACGGGACAGATGTTGGCGCAGGCCCCGCAGCGGATGCAACGGAAGACGTCCCGGGCGACGGGATCGTCGTAGAGGTCCGCCCGACCGTTGTCGACGATCACGCAATAGACCTCCTCCGGCCCGTCGATCTCCCCGGCCGCCCGCGGTCCGGTATCGAAGGAGATGTAGGACGCCATCTTCTGGCCCGTGCCGTTCCGGCACAGGAGGCGGATCATGTGGAGGGCGTCGGCCATCGTCGGCACGACCTTTTCGAGGGACATGATGGAAACCTGCGTCCGGGGGGACGACTTGGCGAAGCGGATGTTGCCCTCGTTCTCCACGTTGACGATCGTCCCCGTCTCCGCCACGGCCATGTTCACCCCCGTCACCCCCATCTCCAGACGGTGAAACTTGTCCCGCAGATAAAGCCGGGCGGCATAGCCGAGCGCGACGGGATCTTCCGTCGGCTCCGCCAGGATGCCTTTTTCCATAAAGAGGTCGCGGATCTCCTCCACCGCGATGTTGACGGCGGGACCGATCAGGTGGAAGGGGGGGCGCTTGAGCAACTGAATGATGAACTCGCCGAGATCGGTCTCGATTGCGTCGACGCCGTTGTCGATGAGGGCATCGTTGAGCCCGATCTCCTCGCTCAGCATGGATTTTCCCTTGGTGACGTAGGCGACGCCCTTCTTTTTGGCCAGATCGAGGACGAAAGCGTTGGCCTCCGCGGCCGTCCGCGCCCAGACGACCTTCGTCCCCCGCGCGGTCGCGTTCCTCTCGAATTCCTCCAGCAGTTCGGGAAGACGGGTCACCACCTCCCCGCGGATCGCCGCGCCGTACGCCTGAGCGGCGTCCGGATCGGGAAAGGTCGCGAGCGATATCTGCCGCATGGCGTTGATCACCGGCGGCAGGAGGCCCAAAAAGGCCTTCGAGCGCGTGTTTTTCATCTCCTCCCGGGCGATCTCGACAAACTGTTCCGTCCGGATCTTCATGCGCCCCCCCCCTTTCCGTTGCCCGCGAGAAGCGTGGCCAGATGGAAGACCTTCTTTTCCGGATGATGACGGTGCACGTATCCGGAGATATTCAGGAAACATCCCGGCTCACACAGGACGAGGGCATCGGCCTGGCTGTTGATGAAATTTTCGGTCTTCTCCGCGACCAGGACTTCTGAAATATCCGGATATTGCAGGGAAAACTCTCCTCCAAAGCCACAGCAAACGTCGGCGGCGTTCAGGGGCACGAGTTCCGCGCCGGTCACGGCCCGAACCAGCTTTTTCGGCTGTTCAGAAACGCCGAGCCCCCGCAGGACGTGGCAGGCCTCGTGATAGGCGATCTTCCCCCCGAACGTCGCCCCCACATCCTCCACGCCGAGCACATCGACAAGGTACTGGGACAGCTCGTAGACCCGCGGGGCCAGGGACTCCGCCCGGGTCCGCCAGTCCGGTTCGTCGGCAAACAGCTCCGGGTAGTGGTGCTTGACCGTGACGACACACGATCCGGCGGGGCAGACGATCGCCTCGTCCTCGCCAAAGACCTTGAGGAAGTGCCGGGCGACCTTGCGCGCCTGCGGAAGGTACCCGGCATTGATCGCCGGCTGCCCGCAGCAGGTCTGAGCCTCGTGGTACACGACCTCGACGCCGAGGCGTCTCAGCAGCGCAAAGGCGGCTTCTCCGATCTCGGGCAGGAGCAGATCGACCAGACACGGAACGAACAGAGACACCCTCCTCATGCAGACCCCTCCCTTCTCAACCGTCAAAAGGCCGGATGGCGCGTGTAGAGGCAGACAATGCCGTCCTGCCGGTTGATTTCCGCCTTGGTTTTGCGTCCGTCCGCGACTTCGCGGATGAGGGCGACAATCTCGTCGCCGACCGCCGCCAAGCGTTTCCCCTCGAGAACGGCCCCGGCGTTGATATCCATGTCGTCCTCCATCGCCCGGTACAGTTTCGCCGTGCTGGCCACCTTGAGGACGGGGACGGTGGGAAAGCCGATCGGATTACCGCGCCCCGTCGTAAAGAGGACGAACTGGGCGCCCGCGGCGGCGACCCCGGCGATGGATTCCGTATCATACCCGGGACCGCGCATGAGGACAACTCCTTTTTCGGCCGGGACCTCCCCATAGTCGGTCACCTGGGTGATCGTGCGGCTGCCGGCCTTGACGATGCACCCCAGCGACTTCTCCCGGATCGAACTCATGCCGCCGTCCATGTTGCCCGGGGCGATGACGAAGGGCGCGAGAGGTCCCAGGAGGTCGTGGGTCAGCCGTTCGGCGTCGGCAATCATTGTTTTGATCTCTCCCGCGACCGCGGGGGTCTTTGCGCGCCGCTCCAGGATCGGGCTCGTCCCGATCATCTCCGTATCCTCCGTCAGAAGAACGGTGCCTCCCCGGTCGACGAGCCAGTCCGAGGCGAGGCCGACAGCGGGGTTGGCCGTGATACCGGAGAAGGCGTCGGAGCCGCCGCATTCGAGGCCGAGAATGAGCCGGGAGAGCGGAAAGGGGCGACGTTCGCACCGGCCGGCCGCGCGAAGCATCTCGGCCGCGATTTCAATGCCCTTCGTCGCCGACCGACGTGATCCTCCGCATTCCTGAATGTTGAAATAGTCGACCGGCTTGCCCGTTTCGGCAATGGAGCGGGCGATGCCCTCGGCTTTGAGGACCTCGCATCCCAGCCCCACGACGAGCACCGCGGCGCAATTCGGGTGCCGGCCCAGGTTGACCAGCACGCGGGTGTGGAGCGGGATCTCGACGGCCCGGCCGCAGCCGTGGCCGTGGTAGAGGGGCACAACGTCGGGGAGGACCCGGGCGATGGCAGCCACCACCCCGTTGGCACAGGCGACCGACGGGATAACCGCGACGTGGTTCCGGATCCCCACCGAACCGTCCGGCCTGGCGTATCCCAGAAACGTTTCCATCTACGAGTTTTCCTTTTGCTCTTCGATATCCAGGTTGTGGACGTGAATCCAGTCGCCCCGACGAACGTCCTCCGTGACCTCCCCAATCGTCTCGCCATACTTGACGACCACGGCACCGGCAACCAAATCGGCCAAGGCAACCTTGTGGCTGTACGGAATCGCCGTGAGCGCGGCAAAGACCTGACCGTCGGGGAGGTAAACGGCCGCTCCGGCGGGAATATCCTCCAGGGCGACGGCGACGTTGTCCCCGGGATGGATAACGATGACATTCGGTTTCACAACAACCCCCTTCCCAGCTCACCGCATGTCTTTATTTCACACGATGCGATGCAAGATCATCCTTCCAGTCTAACCTTTTCCACCTTGTGGAGGTCTCTCACATAGAAGAACGATCCCACGAAAAATGCGGCGCCACCGAACAGGGCGAACAGCGGCAGGAACTTGAAGGCCGTGAGCAAATCATAGCGGTCCGAGATAAACCCGATGAAAATGGGGCTCAATGAATACCCCAGGAGCATCATGAAGAACTGGGCCAGGCTGTACGATATCGCGCGGAGGCCGGGGTGCACCACGTCCTGGGTCACCGCGGAACCGCCGGCGGCGAACATCGGGGCCGTAAACCCGAAGAAAATCAGGAAGAGGTATTGCGCCCTCCCCTCCAGGAAGGAGAAGCCGATAAAAAGGAAAAGCGCCGTCAGAAACGAGGTGACGGCAGGGATGGTCATGCGGGCGTTCAGGAACCTCTTCCGGATCCTGTCCGTGATGTAGCCGCCGATGGGCGCGCCGAAGATGGCCAGGAGGAAAACGATGGATGTCTTGAGCCCGGCCTTGTCCATGGGCAGGCCGTCCACGCGGTGGTAGTAGGAGGGGAGCCAGTTCATCAAGCCGGTGGTGACAAAGGTGTTTCCCACGTATCCCAGATAGGTGAACAGCACAGAAGGCGTATGCAGGAACTCCCTCACGATATCGGCAAACTTCATCTTCACCCGGACGGCCTGTGCGCCATCCCCGGTTGTTCTCACGATCTGCACGGTCTTGTAATCCTTCACCCAGAAGAAGAGAATGGCCACGATCAGGCCGGGGACGGCGAGGATGCCGAAGGCGTATCGCCAGCCCAAGGTTTCGGCGATCACACCGCCCAAGATGACGCCGATGGCCGTACCCATGGGTATGGCAGCCGTAAAAAGGCCGTTCATGGTGGCCCGTTTTTCTTCAGGGAAATAGGCGGCGATCATGGCATGGCCGCCGGAGGTATAGGCCGCCTCGCCCACGCCCACCAGGGATCGCATCGTGAAAAGCTGAGTGAAGTTGCGGGTGAAGGCGCATGCGGCCGCGCCGAAACTCCACAGCACGGCCATAATACCGATGGCCTTTTTTCTGCTCCACCGGTCCACCAGCAGGGAGACCGGAAAGACAAACACCGTCATCATCAGGGTGACGATGGAGGCAAACCAGCCGCACTGGGTATCGGTCAATCCCCAGTCGGCCTTCAAATAGGGGAAGATCGCGGCCACGACCATCCGATCTACATAATTGAAAAGGTAAAGGAGGAAGAGCAGCAGGAAAACATAATACGCGTAGCCTCTCGACACCTTGAAGTCTTGTGCTCCGTGCGGATGTTCTGATGCCTCCATGAGTGGGCTCCTTCCCTTGCGGCTGCGGCAACAGCGGTTGTCAGGTTAAGTCTTTTCCGTCACCTCCCTCTCCGGATTCGTTCATGTTTTGAATATGATCGTGCAACCTATCGAAGGGCTTGCCCATAGTCAAGACAAAAAGCAGGGCGACCGACATTCGGCTGGGGGGCCTCAGGTGCGGTCAACCGTTTCAAGGCGTTCACAAAATCTCTCCCCCATGCAATTCGCCTGTTGACTTTCCGGGAGGCTTGTACTATGAGACTCGCCCTAAACCGATTCCCCAGTAGCTCAGTCGGTAGAGCAGATGGCTGTTAACCATCGGGTCCGTGGTTCGAGTCCGCGCTGGGGAGCCAGAAGATCCAGGCTGTGAGACCGGCATCGGTTTTACAGCCTTTTTTCATGGCCCCGACCCTGATCCCAACGAGGGCGGTAAGCCCTCGAATCACACCCCTTAAGGAGGATATAACAGGATGAAGGATGTCGTTATCGTATCTGCATGTCGGACCGCCATCGGCACGTTCGGGGGCAGCCTGAAAGGCTCCAACAGCGCCACCCTGGCGAGTGTCGTGATGAAGGAGGCCATCGCCCGGGCCGGCATCGACCCCGCCTTGATCGAGGACGTGCGCTTCGGCTGCTGCATGGAGCCGGTCGATACCTTGAACGTCACGCGAATCGCGGCGCTTCTGGCCGGCATTCCGGAGACGACCACGGCCGTAACGGTCAACCGCGTCTGCATCTCCGCCATGGAGGCGGTCGTCTCTTCCATGGCCTGGATCCAGGCCGGACTCGCCGAGATCGTCCTGGCCGGTGGTGTGGAACACATGTCCGGGGCGCCCTATTCCGTTCCCGCCGCGCGCTGGGGATGCCGTCTTCAGGACCAGGTCTTCGTGGATAACCTCATCCACGGTCTCCATGCCGGTTCCCACGTGATTCGCGGCCTGGAGAAGGGCCCCATCAAGGAAGGACCGATCGTCGACCTTTTCCGCGGCAAACCCTACATCATGGGCATCACGGCGGAACTCATCGCCCAAAAGCACAACATGAGCCGGGAGGAGATCGACGAGGTCGCCCTACGCAGCCACAACAACGCTGAACGGGCGACCCTCGAGGGCGACTTCGCCGCCGAGATCGTACCGGTGGAGATCCCCCAGAAGAAGGGAAAACCGCCGAAGTTCTTCGACCGCGATGAGCATTTCCGGCCGGGGCTCACCCTGGCGGACCTCGCCGCGCTGCCGCCGGCCTTCATCCCCAAGATCGGCAAGGTCACGGCGGGGAACTCTTCCGGCATCAACGACGGCGCCGCGGCCGTCCTGCTGATGTCCGCGGAAAAGGCGCAGGCGCTCGGCCTGAAGCCCCTGGCCCGCATCACGGCCGTCGGACGTGGGGGCTGCCACCCCTCCGTCATGGGCCTCTCCCCGGTGCCGGCCGTTCAGGATCTGCTGAAGAGGTCGGGCATGAAGATAGACGATTTCGACCTGATCGAGCTCAACGAGGCCTTCGCCTCCCAGTACCTGGGCTGCGAGCGCGAGCTCGGACTGAACCGCCAGATCACGAACGTCAACGGCTCCGGCTGCGCACTGGGCCATCCGGTCGGCGCCACGGGGTGCCGCATCATGGTGACCCTGATCCACGCCCTCAAGAAACGCGGCAAGACCCAAGGGCTCGCCACACTGTGCGGCGGAGGAGGCGTATCGTTGGCCGTCGCCTTGGAGGTGCTCTGATTCAGACTTGAATCACGGGCGGGAAACAACGGCGGCCGGGGTAACCCCGGCCGCCGTTTCGCTTGACCTGGGGCGTGGGTCAGGCAGATGGGCCGGCAGGCTCCGACGGGGGAGGCGGAGCCAAGCCTTCCTGTTCCTTGTCACCCGTCTGCGGCCCCGTCTCGACAGGCGCCCCGGGAGGGGCCTCATCCTTTTCCGGCGGGGAAAGTGGATCCGGAACGTCGAGATCCAGCCATCCCTCCGTCGCCGCTTCCTCCGGTTCCGTCAACAGCTCCTCGAACTCGGGAATGACAATGCCCCGGCGGACCATGATCTGGTAGATCCGCTCCGAGCGGTAGGTCACGTAGCGCGATCCCCCCGTCGGTTTGAACCGCCGGGGATTGGGCAGGACGGCCGCCAGTTGCGCCGCCTCCCGGGCCGTGAGGGCCGCCGCAGGTTTTCCGAAGTAACGCCGGGCCGCCGCCTCGATGCCGAAGATTCCCTCCCCCCATTCCGCGACATTCAGGTAGAGTTCGATGATCCGGCGTTTGGAAAGCCGGTTCTCCAGCCGCCAGGTCAGGATGGCCTCCTTGACCTTGCGGACGGGATTCTTGGACGGGGAAAGATAAAGATTTTTCGCGAGTTGCTGGCTGATGGTACTGCCACCCACCTTGAACCGCTTTTTTTGCAGATCCTTTTTCAGAGCCTTCTCCATCGCCTTGAAATCGAACCCCTCGTGACGCCAGAATTTGTCGTCCTCGGCGATGATAACGGCCTTGGCCACATACGGTGAGATACGCGACCAGGGGACCCATTGCTGACGAATCTTGCGGCGGTGGCCCTTCTCCCGCCACTCCGCCTCCCGGTATTTCATGAAGGCGGTTTTCTGGGGATTCTTCCGCTGCAATTGAGAAACATCGGGAAAAATGAAGTAATACGAAACGTTGACGGCAAGCGCCGCCACGGTCACCAAGACGATTATCCTAACCCATTTCAACATCGACGCATTCCCGGAACGTTTTTTTACCTCCCGCGCCTCATACCCCATAACAACGGATTTTAAAAGCATTTTTACAGATGGATGCGTAAAATCGCCTCGAAAATCATCGCTGTGGGTAAAAAAAGTTTTGACATTCCCTGAAATATCCGTTACAGGTCGTCAACTTTTTGTGTGCAGTTTGTCATCCATTGTCAAAATCTGTGCACCGTTGGCAAAATGGGGCAACCCCCGACTACCCAAGAGGAGGTATACCATGATGAAACGGCGGATTTTCCCATGGATGGGGCTAGCAGTCCTGTTCTCGTCATTCATCTTGTGTCAGACGGCTCTGGCAAAACCTTCATACACGGTCAAGCGCGGCGATTCGCTCTCCAAGATATCCCGAACCTTCCATGTCAGCATTGCCGATCTCAAGGCCGCTAACGACATGAAGGGAACGGTCCTTCGACCCGGTCAGGTCCTCTTCGTCCCCGGAACGCAAATGGCCCGGCTGACGAAGTCCAGCGTATCGAAACAAAAGAAAACTGCCTCAACCGCTTCGCGGAATTCGAAGTCGGCCCGGGTGTACGTGGTCAAACGGGGGGACAGTCTGCGGAAGATCGCCCTGAAGACCGGCGTCTCAGTGAAAACGCTCGCGCGTCTGAACCATCTGCGCACCCATCTGATCAAGCCGGGCCAGAGACTCGCCCTGTCGGCCCCGCGCCTACCGGAGGAAAGCGGCAGCAGCGGCACACAGGCCTCGCCAGACGTCGCCCTCCGCGGCGGCGACGAATTAGACGCGGAAGAAGACCTCGGTCCCGTCCGCGAGGAAGACTGGGCCGCCGTTGAAAAGGACAAGCTCGCAAGCTCCGAACTCCTCGGGAAATGGAACAATCCCAGCGAGCGGGAACTCCTGGTCAAGGTCGCAAAGGGCTTCATGGGCGCCCCCTATCGCCTGGGCGGGAATTCGGTTCGTGGGCTCGACTGCTCGGCCTTTGTAAAGAAGATTTATTCGTTTTTCGACATCTCCCTGCCCCGGACGGCCCACGAACAGTCGCGCGTCGGAAAACATGTAGCCCGCGGGGACCTTGTGGAGGGTGATCTCGTCTTCTTCCACACCCGCCGCCCCATCGGCCACGTCGGCATCTACATCGGCAACAACGAGTTCGTTCACGCCGCCTCCGGTCGATCGAAAATGGTCCGGGTCAACAGTCTTGACGAACCCTATTACAGCAAGCATTTCGTCAAGGCCACTCGTCTCAAGGGCCTGGACGACGGCGCTTAATGGTCCTGAGCGAATGCACGAACCCTGGGACGAGTCTCTCGTCCCATTTTTTTTGCCTTTTCGTCCCCTTCGTCCGGAAGAAACCTCCGTACCGACACGGGGAGGCGCGGGGGAATGTTGTTGTCAATCGACAGCGAATATGATAGGAACCGGGCCGTTTCCCGAATCCAAAAACTGCCGGGCGCAACGGGAATCGACAGCCCCCCATGCGGCGTACCCCCGGGTGCACCGCATGTTTTGTATGACCGGCCGGGAAGATCCATCGGCGGTCCCGGATTCTTAACCTTCAACCCTTAGCCCTTCATTCAGGTAACCATGGCATGGCCGCAACGCTCACACAGAAGATCCTGGAATCCCATCTGGCCTTCGGCCGCCTCGAGGCCGGAGAGGAAATCGCCATCCGGATCGACCAGACCCTGACGCAGGACGCCACCGGGACGATGGCCTACCTCCAGTTCGAGGCCATGCGCTGCGCCCGCGTTCGGACGGAGCTTTCCGTCAGCTACATCGACCACAACACCGTGCAGATCGGTTTCGAAAACGCGGACGATCACCGATATCTGACGAGCGTCGCCCGGAAATACGGTCTCTATCTGTCCCGCGCCGGAAACGGTATCTGTCACCAGGTCCACCTGGAGCGCTTCGGCAAGCCGGGCCGCACCCTGATCGGATCGGACAGTCACACCCCGACCGCCGGCGGCCTCGGCCTGTTCGCCATCGGCGCGGGCGGTCTCGACGTCGCCCAAGCGATGGCGGGTGAGCCCTTTTACCTGGCCTGCCCCCGGGTCGTCCGCATCAACCTCCTGGGCGCCTTGCCGCCCTGGGTTTCCGCCAAGGACATCGTCCTGCGCATCCTGCAGCACTTCACGACGAAGGGCAACGTCGGCTGCGTCTTCGAGTACGCCGGTCCCGGGATTGAGGCCCTGACCGTTCCGGAACGGGCGACCATCGCGAATATGGGCGCCGAATGCGGAGTGACGACCTCTCTCTTCCCCAGTGACGGGATGACGCGGGCCTTTCTCCGGGCCCAGGGACGGGAGAAGGACTGGATTCCGCTCGCCGCCGATGCCGACGCGGTCTTCGAACGCACGGTGGACATCGACCTGTCCGCACTCGTTCCGCTGGCCGCCTGCCCGCACGGCCCCGACGAGGTGTGTACCGTCCGCGACATCGGCCCCCTCGCCGTTCAGCAGGTGTGCATCGGCAGTTGTACGAACGCCTCCTACAAGGACCTGGCCACCGTCGCCCGGATCCTCCGGGGGCGAACCGTCCATCCCGATATCAGCTTCATCGTCGCCCCCGGTTCCCGGCAAGTGGTGGAAAACCTGCTCCGGGACGGCTATCTCGCGGACCTGATCGGGGCGGGAGCCCGTCTGATGGAAAGCGCCTGCGGCTTCTGCATCGGCAACAGCCAGAGCCCCTCCTCCGGCGGCGTTTCCCTGCGCACCTCGAATCGGAACTTTCTCGGCCGTTCCGGCACGAAGGACGCTCGGATTTACCTCGTCAGTCCGGAGACAGCCGCCGCGGCCGTCCTGACCGGTCGCCTGACCGATCCGCGCGATCTCGATATGACCTACCCGGACGTCGGCATGCCGGAGCGGTTTTATATCGACGACCGCCTCATCGAGAAGCCGGACGGCGTCATGAACCCCGACTCCGTCCCCATCTTGCGCGGTCCGAACATCGGCGCCCCGCCGGCCAACACTCCCCTGCCGGAGGCGCTCGACGGCGAGACCACCCTCAAGGTGGGCGACAAGATCACCACCGACCACATCATCCCGGCGGGAGCGCGCATGAAATACCGCTCCAACATTCCCCGCTACGCCAAATTCGTCTTCGAAATCCTCGACCCTACCTTTCCCGCCCGCGCCGCCCGCATCCGCGACGAAGGCCGCCACAACATCATCGTGGCGGGGCTGTCCTACGGCCAGGGATCGTCCCGCGAGCACGCGGCGATCTGCCCCATGTATCTCGGGGTGAAGGCCGTGATCGCCAAATCCTTCGAGCGGATCCACGCCACCAACCTGGTCAATTTCGGCATCCTGCCGCTCCTCTTCGCGGACGAGGCCGACTACGACCGGATCGCGCAGGGGGACCGGCTCACAATCCCGAGCGTGCGCGCCGCCCTGGAGGGCGGAGAAACCCTCACGGTGGAAAACCGGACGAAACACCTGACGTTCGCCGTGAAGCATACCCTCTCGACGCGCCAGCGGGCGTTGATCCTCGCCGGCGGCGCCTTGAACGCAAGCTGCACATCCTGAAAGAAGGAAAACACAGGAGTTGAACCGATGACTTTGGTGAAAAAGATCCAGGTGAAAACAACCGTCGTCGAGATGGATGGCGACGAGATGACGCGCATCATGTGGCGGATGGTGAAGGACCACCTGCTATTGCCCTTCCTCGAAATGGACCTTGCGGCCTACGATCTCCACGTCAAGCACCGGGACGACACGGACGATGCGGTCACGGTGGAGGCCGCCCGGGCGATCATGAAATACGGCGTCGGGGTCAAGTGCGCCACCATCACACCGACGGAAGACCGGGTGAAGGAATACGGCCTGAAAAAGGCCTGGAAGAGCCCCAACGGCACGATCCGGGCGATGATCGACGGCACGGTGTTCCGCACCCCGATCCTCGTCCGGAACATCCGCCCCTTGGTCACGACCTGGCGCAAACCCATCACGATCGGCCGCCACGCCTACGGCGACGTCTACAGCGGCGTCGAACTCGCCGTACCGGGCGCGGGCCGGACGGAGATCGTGTTTCATCCCTCGGACGGCGGCCCCGCGACGACCCGGACGATTCACGCCTTCTCCGGTCCCGGCATCGTTCAGGGGACGCACAATACCGACGCCTCCATCGAGAGCTTCGCGCAGGCCTGCTTCACCTACGCCCTGGACCAGAAGATCGACCTGTGGTTCAGCACCAAGGACACCATCTCCAAGGTCTACGACGCCCGATTCCGTCAGATCTTCGACCGGGAATACGAGGCGCGCTGGAAGGACCGATTCCGGCAGGCGGGGATCGAATATTTCTTCACGCTCATCGACGACGCGGTCGCCCGGATCATCCGCTCCGAGGGAGGCGTCCTGTGGGCGCTCAAGAACTACGACGGGGACGTCATGTCCGACATGGTGGCTACGGCCTTCGGCAGCCTCGCCATGATGACGTCCGTCCTCGTGTCGCCTCACGGCTACTACGAATTCGAGGCGGCGCACGGCACCGTTCAGAAACACTACTACAAGCACCTCGCCGGCGAGGAGACCTCGACCAATTCCATGGCACTGATCTTCGCCTGGACCGGGGGGCTCCGCAAGCGCGGTGAACTGGACGGCACGCCACAGGTGGTCGCCTTCGCCGACGCGCTCGAGGCGGCCGCCCTCGAAACGGTCGAAGCGGGTGTTATGACGGGGGATCTCCTCGCCGTCGCGGACCCGTCTCCCGATAACCGGAAGGTCTCCACGGAGGCCTTCATTCTGGCTGTCGCGGAGAGGTTGCAGCGGAAGCTCCATGGATAGGCCCAACCTGCGGAACATGACACTGGAGGAGTTGGAGGCCTTCCTTGCCGGCATGGGAAAAGAGGGCTACCGGGCCCGCCAGATCATGAGGTGGATGCATGCCTTCGGAGTCACGGACTTCACGGCGATGACCACGCTGGCCAAGGACTTCCGTGCGGAAATCGGCGCCCGGGCTCGGCTGGACCTGCCCGAACTGGTCGAGACGCAGGTTTCACGGGACGGGACGAAGAAGGCCCTGTTCCGCCTCTCGGACGGCGAGCGCATCGAGAGCGTCCTCATCCCGGGAAGAAACCACTGGACTCTCTGCGTCTCCACGCAGGCCGGATGCCGGATGGGCTGCCGTTTCTGCCTGACGGGAAAACTCGGGTTCCGGAGGCAGCTCACCCCCGCGGAAATCGCGGGGCAGCTCACGGTCCTTAAGCTCCGGACCCCCGAAGGCCCGGACATCAAGAACCTGGTCATGATGGGCATGGGGGAACCCCTGGCCAACTACGACAACACGCTCAAGGCCATCCGCATCCTCACCTCCGATTACGGACACGGCTTTTCCAGCCGGAAGGTCACGGTCTCCACGTGCGGCCTGGCCCCCGGGATCGAACAACTCGGCCGGGACGTCTGCGTGAACCTCGCCATTTCCCTGAACGCCCCCGACGACGAACGGCGAAGCCGGCTGATGCCCGTCAACCGAAAATACCCCCTGAGCGCGCTGCTCCAGGCCTGCCGCGACTACCCCATGCCCGGCCGTCGCATGCTGACCTTCGAGTACATCCTCTTGGACGGCGTCAACGACGCGCCCGCGGACGCCGAAGCCCTGTGCCGCCTGCTCAAGGGCCTGCGCTGCAAGCTCAACCTGATCGCCTTCAACGAATTTCCCGGCGCCCCCTTCCGCACCCCCACGCCGGAAAGGATCAGTGCCTTCCAGGGCGTTCTGCTCCGCAACCACTACACGGCCATCCTCCGCGCGAGCAAGGGCAGCGACATCCTGGCCGCCTGCGGACAGCTCAGCGGACGGACCGTCCAACAGGAGGTTTCCCCATGACGCACCCGCAGCTTGTCGCCGCCATGAGCCGGCCGGAGTTCTATCCCGATCGCCCGGACGCCGTCGAGTTGGTCCAGACCCACATTTCACTCATTTTCCTCGCCGGAGATACGGTTTACAAGGTCAAGAAAGCCGTGGATTTCGGTTTCCTCGACTTTACGACGCTGGCGAAGCGCCGGCATTACTGCAACGAGGAACTCCGCCTGAACCGCCGCCTGGCCCCGCAGGCGTACCTGGAGGTTGTGGCCGTCACGGCCGACCCTAACGGAGAGCCACGGTTGGGTGGAGCAGGACCCGTCGTCGAATACGCCGTCAAGATGCGGCGCCTTCCCCAGGAGCGAATGTTGAAGCGCCTCCTGGCCGAGGGTTCCATGCGACCCGAGACGATGGAAGCCGTTGCGCAAAAGTTGGCGGCCTTCCACCGCGAGGCGGAGACGGGTGGCGAGATCGACCGGATCGGTGGGATCGAAACCATCCGGCGCAATCACGAGGAGAATTTCGAACAGACGGAACCGTTCATCGGCCGGACGATCCCCGCCGAGCAGTACCGGTTCATCCGCGCCTACGCCCTGGGCTTCCTGGAACGGGAGCGGGCGCTTTTCGACCAGAGGGTTGCCGACCACCGGATCCGAGACTGCCACGGCGACCTGCACCTCGAACACATCCTGGTCGCCGACGATATCCTGATCTTCGACTGCATCGAGTTCAACGAACGCTTCCGCTACGAGGATGTGGCGGCGGAGGTCGCCTTTCTGGCCATGGATCTGGATTTCAACGGCTACGCCGTCGAGGCAGTCCACTTCGTCGAGGCCTACATCCGCTGCACGGGCGACACGGAGATCCGGACCCTGCTCAACTTCTACAAGTGCTATTACGCCTACGTGCGGGGAAAGGTCGTGGGCTTCCGCCTCGACGACACCGCGATCGCGGCTCCGGACCGGGACGAAGCGGCCCGGACGGCCGGACGCTATTTCGACCTCGCCTACACCTACGCCGCGCACCTGGAGCGGCCGGCCCTGATCCTGGTCGCCGGCCTCATGGGCACGGGGAAGAGCTTGCTGGCTCGTCGTCTCGCCCCGCTCCTGGGCGCGACAATCATCCGGATGGACGTCCTGCGCAAGGAGATCCTTGCACTCGCACCGACGGACCGCCGCTACGAAAACTTCGGCGAGGGAATCTATTCGGAGGAGATCTCCCGCAAAACGTACGATACGGCCCTGCAGCGCGCCGACGACCTCCTGGCGGCGGGCAACTCCGTTATCATCGACGCGTCCTACAAACGGGACGACGAACGGCGCCGGGCCGAGGCGCTGGGCCGGCGTCACGGGGCGGCGTTTTACATCCTGGATTGCCTCTGTCCGGAGGCGTTGATCCGCCGTAGACTCGACACCCGTGCGGCAAACGCAGAGGAACCTTCGGACGGCCGCTGGGACATCTTCGAGGCCCAGCGGGCGGATTTCGACCCCATGTCCGGCTGGGCATCCGGCGTCCATATCGCCGTCGACACCGGAACGACACCGGAGGCCATGACGGCCGAGGCCCTCCGCGGCATCCGGCAGGGACGCTGAATGCGGTTCTTCAAAAAACCTCAGGGGGTTGGGGCGGCAGCGGGGGCGGTGTCGGTCAGGCCCATGGCCTTCTTCCGGGCCTCCTCCTCGGCGAGGCGGCGGCGGGTTTCCCGGAGGAAATAATCCACCTTGTAGTCCAGTCCGAGGTTCGCGTAATCCCGCGCAATCCCTTCGAACCGTTTCAGGGCGGCCGCGTATTTCTTCGACCGGAAATAAAACCGGCCGACGTAGAACTCCTGTTCGGCGAGGTTCCGTCGGCAATCGATCAGCTTCTTTTCCGCCATGAAGGCGAACCGGCTGTCCGGGAAGCGGGCGATCAGGCGCTCGAATTCCCTCTGTGCACGGACCGTCTCCGACTGATCCCGGTCGATCGTCGACCTCTGGTTGTAGTGGCACATGCCGATCTGGTACAGGACGTACGGCAGGTTGTCGTTGGTCGGATGAAGCCCGGCAAATTCCATGTAGGCCGCCTCCGCCTCCACGTAATTCTTGTCGCTGAAATGGGCGTCGGCGATGCCCAGCTCCGCAAGCAGGGCCAGGGGGCTCAGGGGGTACTGCTCCTTGACGCGCTGGAAGTTGTCGATAGCCCTTTCGTACCGGCCGGCCTGATAATCCTCGAAGCCCTGACGGTAGAGCCCTTCGGGCGTCGCCCGGGCCATGTCCTGATGGCTGAACCAACTGCAGCCCGCGAGAAGGACGAGCAGTGCCGCCAGCAGACCGGCCTTCCACGCCTCGCCGCCGCGCCACCGTTCATCTGCGCTTTCCCGCCCCGCGCGGGCCGGGAGCTTCGATCTCACCCGACCGATCACGACTGAAAGACTTTCCCAACAAACGCCTCGAGGCGGTCCTTGGGAACCATGCCGATCAGGGTATCGACGAGCTTTCCCTCCTTGAACAACAGGAGGGTCGGAATGCTCCGGATCCCGTAGGCGGAGGCCGTGTTCGGGTTGTCGTCCACGTTGACCTTGGCAACCTTGAGCCGATCGCGGTTCTCCTCCGCCAGCGCTTCCACGAGCGGCGCGATCGCCTTGCACGGTCCGCACCACGGCGCCCAGAAATCGACGAGGGCCGGTTTGTCCGCCTTGATGACCTCGCCATCGAAATCCGCGTCGGTGACATGGATGATCAAGTCCTCTTTTCCCATGGCGTCCCTTCCACCTCCCTTTTTCGCACTCAAACCTTTCCGCCCTGCCGCCCGGCCCGACGGGGCCCGATCACGGCGTACCCGGGGGCTGGCAACCTATCTCACACAATTTTGCCGGATGTCAAACCCTATTTCGACGCCCCGGCCTTTGACAACCGGCCGCGGTTCTGTTAAACGGTGTTGCATGATTCCTGTCCCGGGAGGTCCCCCGCCATGTCCCGTATCGGCTTCATCTCCGGCACCGCCCTGCAGCACCTCGAACCTTTCCGCACCCTGAGACCGAAGGTTACGGAAACGGCCTTCGGGACGGCGACGGTCCACGTGTCGGAAACACTGGCGTACATCCGGCGCCACGGCCAGGGCCCGGACGACTACATCCTCCCCCACCGGATCAACCACGCGGCGAATCTGAGGGCCCTCAAGGATCTAGGCTGCACGGAGGTCATCGGCCTGAACTCCGTCGGATCCCTGAAGATGCACCTGTCGCCGGGGACGATCGTCGTTCCGCACGACTTCATCGAGCTCTACGGAACGTTCACGGTCTTCTCGAACCGGCCGGTTCATGTCGTCCCCGGCCTTGACGAACCGGCGCGACGGCGGCTGATCGCCGCGGCGGGGGTCGCCGGAATCGAGGTGGTGGCGTCGGGAATCTACTGGCAGACGACGGGCCCGCGTCTGGAAACCCGGGCGGAAATCGCGATGATGACCGCCTTCGCCGATATGGTCGGCATGACCATGGCCGGAGAGGCCGTGATCGCGTGCGAACTCGAACTCCCCTACGCCTCCCTGTGCTCCATCGACAATTACGGTCACGGGCTTATGGCAACGCCGCCGGCACCGGCGCAGATCGCCGCCACCGCCCGTGAAAACGCCGACCTCATGGGACGGATCGTCCGAACCTACCTGAAACACCGTCCGGGAACCCCGCCCTGAGAAACCCGGCCATATCTTCGGAACGGCTGCGCCCTCCCGCCGGCACGCCGCAAAGGCTCTTCCCGATCCCCCGCGCCCGGCCTAAAAGGCCCCCAATTGGCAGGGCTTGACCTTGATCTCCAGGGCTTCGCAGGCCGCGGAAACGTCCATCTTGGGAATCCGGCGACGTGCCGCGATGTCCCAGGCGGAGCGGCAGGGGAGGCGACCGTCGACGCAGGCGGCCCGGATGTCCGTCTCGAACTCCGGAGAAACCCCGGCGGCGGGCTTGACCGCCTTCCGGTCGGGCGCAAAGCCGAACAGACCGAGCTGGCACTTCGTGATCTCCAGCTCCATCAGGTCCGCCGCCTTGCCGACTTCGCCCATCGTGACGTCCATTTCCCGGCAGATCGTCTCGGCGCGCCGGCAAGGGAGCTTGCCCTCGCCCGCCTTATCCCGAATCGCCGCCGCGAGTGCCGGGCTTACCGACCGCTCTCCCCGGTGCTTGTCCGCAAAGTGCCCTTTGTCTTTTTCCGTCATGTTCCGACTCCTCGCCGCCTTCAGTAATTGAGGTAATGAAAGGGTTCGATCGACGACAGGGCCTCCGTATCAAGGGTCTGGATACCGTGCTTCCGGAGGAGCTGGTCCGTTTTTCCCATCTGGTCGACATCGACCACGAAAACGGCCTTCTTGCTGCCCTCGAGGACGAAGCCATAGGCGTTGTTGATGTTGACCGCCTCACGGGCCAGAAGCTGGGTCAGCCGGTCGAGCCCGCCGGGCTTGTCCTCGAGCAGGATGGCCAGGACGTCGCGGAGCTGCACCGTCATTCCCGCCCGGGTGAGGGCCTTCGCGGCGCGCTTGGGATCATCCACGATGAAGTTGATCACCCCGAAGGTATCCGCCGTGGTGATGTTCGTCGCCCGGATGTTGATCTTTTCCGCGGCCAGAATGCGGGTCACCGCCGCCAGCCGGCCGGGTTTGTTTTCCGCAAAAATGGAAATCTGCTGGGCAATCATGGTTCGACCCTCCCTGAAGCGTTCGGGTTTCGTGGGGTGGCGGCGCCGTCGAATATCAGTCCTTGCGGTTGTCCACGACCCGGACCGCCTTCCCCTCGCCCTTCGGCAGGCTGCCCGGCTCGACCAGATCGACCTTCGGCGTGATGAGGATGTCGCTTTTGAGGTCTTCGACGATCCTTCGCCGCAGGTCCTCCAACTGCTTCAGATCCCCCAGGAAGAATTCCCGGTTGACCTCCACCTTGACGGTCATGTGGTCGTTGTACCCCTCCCGGTCGAGGACGATCAGGAAATTCTGTCCGACGCCGGGAATGTCCATCAGTTTCTTCTCGATCTGGATGGGAAAGATGTTGACGCCCTTCAGGATCAGCATGTCGTCCGTCCGGCCCTTGATCCGCTCGATCCGTCGGTGCGTTCGTCCGCAGGGGCAGGCCCCCGGGATGACCCGGGTCAGGTCCTTCGTCCGGTAACGGACAATGGGCATCCCCTCCCGCTGGAGCGTCGTCAGAACCATTTCCCCCTCTTCCCCGTCCGGAAGCGGCTTCAGCGTGTCCGGGTCGACGATTTCGAGGATGTAGTTGTCCTCCCAGAGGTGCATTCCGTTCTGTTCGGGACATTCGAAGGCCACGCCCGGACCGTTCATCTCCGACAGTCCGTAGGAATTGAAGGCCTTGAATCCGTAGAACGACTCGATCTTCTGGCGCATCTTCTCCGAGTGCGGTTCGGCGCCGATGAAGGCGATCTTCACCTCGGTGTCCCGGCGGGGATCGACGCCGAGTTCCTGGAACACCGTGGACAGGTGCAGGGCGTAACTGGGGATGATGTGGATCACCGTCGTCGCGAAATCCCGCATGAGTTGGATCTGGCGCTTGCTGTTGCCGGCGCCGGCCGGAATGACGAGGGCGCCGATCTTCTCCGCCCCGTAGTGGAACCCCAGCCCGCCGGTGAACAGGCCGTAGGTCATCATGTTCTGGAAGACGTCGGACCGGCGCATGCCGGTCATGTACATCGAGCGGGCCACGATGTTGGTCCAGGCGGCGATGTCGCCCGTCGTGTGAAAGATCACCGTGGCCCGGCCCGTCGTCCCGGAGGACGAATGCATGCGAATCAGCTCGTCCCGCTCCACGGCAAGAAATCCGTAGGGCCAGTGTTCCCGGAGATCGTCCTTGGTGGTCAGGGGGAATTTCGCGACATCGGCGACGGTCCGGACGCTCCGGGCATCCACCCCGGCGGCCTTGAGCCGCTCCGCGTAGTAGGGCGAGCGGGACGCTCGGTCGAGGGTTTGGGTCAACCGTTCGACCTGCATCCGCTCAAGCGCGGTCCGATCCATCGTTTCGATCTCTTTTTCCCAGTACATGCCTGTGCCTCCCGCTGATCTTCTGACGGTTTTCTACAACTCCCGGTCGATTTTATCAAGTCCTATCTGGGTTGTGACCGCAGGGGCATGCGTCTCCGAACAGGGCGAGGTCGTTGACCATCACGCCGTCGATGAAGTCCGCCGCCCGGCACCGATCGACATCTCCCCGGTCCTTCGCAACCCAGGGAAACACCCGGACCCCCTCGGAATGGACCCACCGCAGCGCCTCCGCGTCGATCGCGCTGAGCCTTGGGTGGACGCTGTAGACGCCGAGTCGCCGCACGTCTTCACCGAAGCGCCTCCAACCCCGGTCGTAGAGCAGGCCCGTCCTCACTTGTCCGTCCGCCCGTTTCATCTCGACCAGCGCCCGCCGGTCAAAGGCCGAGACGATGACGCGGTCAACGGCCCCTTTCCGCCGCAGAAGCGCGGCAATCAAGCGCTCCATCCCGGCGGACCCCGACCGCCGCCCCTTGATCTCGACGTTCAGCGTCACCTGCGCCCCGACGCGGTCGATCACCTCCGCCAGGGTCGGGATCGGGACCCGGCCGAACGCCGTCATGGCGTTGGGGTAGCTGAAGCGCCGGAGTTCGGCCAGGGTCAGATCAGCCATCCGGCCCCGGCCGTTAGAGGTGCGGTCGATTGTCGCGTCGTGGATCACGACGAGTTCGCCATCCCGAGAGAGACGGACATCGAGCTCGATCATGTCCGCCCCGGCCGCGACGGCCCCCTCGAACGCCGGAAGCGTATTCTCGGGGTACCGTGACGAGTAGCCCCGGTGGGCGATCTTCAGAAAGGCAGAGCCGAAAAGGCGACTGTCCGTCAAGGATTCATCCCTTGAAGATGCGGCGGCCCAGGCGGGAGATCCGCCGGTAAAGGGGCAGGGAAGCGTCGATCTGTTTGAGGGCCGCTCGGGCGGCCTCTTCCCCCTTCCGGACGAGCTCCCCCGCCCGGCTGAAGTCCATCCAGTGCAGATCGCCCACGTCGGGGCGGATGATCACGTCCGCCCCCGCGAGTTCCGTGGCTTCGAGTGTGTTGGCCGCGATTTCACCGGCACGCTGGATAATGCCCTGCGCCGTTTCCATGTTGCCGTCGGGCATCAGATCGCGATCCACCATCACGGCGATCACGACGTCCGCTCCCGCCGCGCGCGCCGCGTTCACGGGAACGAGGCTCGTGACGCCACCGTCGGCCAGGAGCCACTCCCCGTGCCGGACCGGCTCCACCGCACCCGGAACGGCGCAACTGGCCAGCACGGCCTGACGGAGCGGACCCTCGGAAAAGACGACCTGTTTCCCCGTGATCAGGTCGGTGGCGACCGCCCGGAAGGGAATGCGGGTTTCGCGAATGTCGACCTCCGGGAGGAAATAATCGATGAGCGAACGGAAATCCTCGGTGGGGAGCACCGCCGGCCTGAAGAAGGCGCGGACGAGGTGGAATCGGTTCAGGACGTAGGCCCGGGCCTTGCGCCAGCGGCCCTTCTGCTCCGGGGAGATCGCCAGTCCGATGGATTTCAGCGTGGAGGCGCCAAACTCGGGGCTCGACAGATAGGCATCGACCTTGGCCTGGATATCCCGGGGGGCCTGGCCGCTCGCGTAGGCCCCCCCGATCAGCGCGCCGGCGCTGGTCCCCACGATCAGGTCAATCGGAACGTCCTCCCTTTCCAGGATCCGGAGGACGCCGATATGGCAAAACCCGCGGACACCTCCACCACCCAATGCCAGGGCCACGTGCTTCCCCGTCCATTTCATGGCTGTCCCTCCCCCGCCCGTATCCTCAACCCTTCAGCCTCTTTTACCGGCGCCGTCCGCGCCTGTCAACAGGGAATCCCGTTTGGGTTTCCCGACCGCTCCGCTTCGCCTCCCCCGACGTCTCGCGTGCTTGACAAGTTCGGGCCGTTCCGCTATTCTCGCTGCCGCTCCATGGCCTATGAACTTTGACAACCACGGAAGGAGGGTTCCCATGACGACACCGGAAGAAACGGCGGCCCTGAAACAGGAAATCCTGGCCTGCAACGGATGGCTCTCATCCCACGGGTATTTCGGCACGCTCCGGGGAACCGGCGGCAACGTCTCCGTGCGGTCCGGAGACGATGCCTTCCTCATCACCCCGTCGAGCCTTTCCTACGACGAGATGACCGCCGAGGACCTCTGCCTGCTCGACTTCGACCTGAACGTCCGGGCGGGGGCCCGGCGTCCGTCGGTGGAGGCGGGGCTGCACGCGGCCGTGTACAGGAAACGCCCGGAGATCCGGGCCATCGTTCACACCCACCAGCCCTTCGCCAGCGTCTTCGCCTTGATCAACCGGCCCGTCCCGGCGCTGTTCGACGAGGTCGCCTTCAAGCTGGGGGAGCAGGTGGAGATCATCTCCTACGCCCTGTCCGGCAGCCCGGAGCTGGCGGCCAACGTCGCCGCGCGGATGGACAACCACGCCCACGCCTACATCATCCAGAACCACGGCGCCCTCCTGCTGGGCGCGGACCTCGCCGAGGCGTGGCTCAACGCCGAGCTTCTGGAAAAGGCCTGCCAGGTCTACGCCTGCGCCCTCTCCACGGGGGCGCCCGTGTCCCCCCTGCCGGAGGCGGTCCGGAACGTCATCCGGGACACGCGCCGCTTTCTCAGGGAGGAAAAGCTCAAAACCCTCTCCGGGAACCGGTCCGGATGACCGTGAGACGGAGGGGAGAGGCAAGGCGACGTCCCGGCGATGTCACGCTGACCCCGGGAGAGGAGGGATACGGGGGATGGAGGTCTGTTTCCTAGGCACCAACGGCTGGTATGACACGGAAACGGGGAGCACGGTCTGTACCCTGATTTCCGCACCCGGGGCGGTCGTCGTCCTCGATGCCGGCGGCGGCCTCGCCAAACTGGACCGTCACCTGTCACCGGAAGACCCACGGCCGGTGTACATTTTTCTCAGTCATTTTCACCTGGACCACATCGGCGGACTCCACACCCTGACGAAATTCAATCTCCCGGGGGGACTGACCCTCTGCGGCCCGGCCGGCGGCCGCGCGGTCCTCCGCACCTTCGTGAACGCCCCCTTTACGGTGCCGCTGGACGGGCTGCCCTATCCGGTCCACCTGTGCGAGCTGCCCGGGGAAGCGGCCGCCCTGCCCTTCCCCGTCCAGGCCCTGCCCCTCGTCCATGCGGGGCTGACCCTGGGGTTTCGCCTGGAACTCGACGGGCGGATCATCGCCTACTGTCCCGACACGGGATACTGTGAAAACGCCGTGACCCTCGCCCGTCGGGCGGATCTCCTGATCACGGAGTGCGCCTACAAAACGGGGCAATCTTCGGAAAGCTGGCCGCACCTGAACCCGGAGACGGCCGCCCGGATTGCCCGGGAGGCCGGGGCGCGGCGCCTGGCGCTGACGCACTTCGACGCCCGCATCTACGGGAGTCTGCCGGAGCGAAGGGAGGCGGAGGCCGCGGCGCGGGCCGATTTCCCCGAGACGTTCGCCGCCCGCGACGACCTTCGCATCGAATGCTGAAGCCGCGGCCATTTCCCTTTACAACCGGCATCAATCCTGCTATGGACGGTTCGCATCCCCGACATGAGAAGGATACCCCCCCCCTTGAACCCTGAACCCCTGCACCGGTTTCAATACCCCGGCAAGGAACTCGTGCTCGTCGGCACCGCGCATGTTTCGCGCGACAGCGCCGAGCTTGTGGACCGCGTCATCCGCGAGGAGAAACCGGACACCATCTGTATCGAGTTGTGCGCGGCCCGCTACGAGGCCCTCCGGCAGAAGGACAAGTGGCAGGAGATGGACATCGTCCGCGTGGTCCGTGAAAAACGGACCGCCCTCCTGCTCGCCCAGCTGCTCATGGCATCCGTTCAAAACAAGCTCGCGGAGAGATTCCATATTCAGCCGGGCGAGGAAATGCTCCGGGCCATGGCCCGCGCGGAGGAAACGGGCGCCGAGCTGGTCCTGGCCGATCGGGAAATCCGCATCACCCTGCTCCGGGTCTGGCGATCGATGGGATTCTGGGCCCGGACGAAGTTCATCAGCGAGATGGTTTTTTCCCTCTTCTTCTCCGAAGAGATCACGGAGAAGGACATCGAGAAGCTCAAGCAGCAGGACGTCCTCGAGGTGGCCCTGGAGACGGTCGGCAAGAAGCTGCCCGAGCTCAAGACGACCCTGATCGACGAGCGCGATCAGTATCTGGCGCACAGGATCTCCCACGCGCCCGGACAAAAGATCGTGGCCGTGGTGGGCGCCGGCCACGTCCCCGGCATCGTGAAGAACCTGGATCGGATCATCGACCTCAACGCCCTGAACCGGATCCCCCCCCCGAGCCTCTGGGCAAAATGGGCGGGATGGGGGTTCACGCTGGCCATCCTCGGTCTGTTCGTCGCGGGCTTCTTCGCCTCCGGAAGCCGCGCCAGCCTCACGATGATGGCGTGGTGGGCGGCGATCACCGCCGCCTGCGCCAGCGTCGGAGCGATCCTGCTGCTCGCGCACCCCTTCACGATCGCCGCCGCCTCTCTGGCCGCCCCCTTCACGACGCTGCACCCCCTGCTCGCCGCGGGCTGGATCGCCGGCCTCGTCGAGGCGTCCGTCCGCAAACCCCAGGTCCGGGATTTCCTGGAGCTGAAGAACGACATCATGAGCGTCCGCGGGTTCTTCCGGAACAAGATCACGCGCATCCTGCTGCTCGTCGCGATCGTCAACCTCACCACCTCGGTCGGCACCTTCATCGCCATTCCGTTCATCATGAGGTTCATTTAGACTCGCATGGCGTCCCCAAGAAAAACATCGCTTCTCTGCCCCGGCTGCCGCAAGCTGATCAGCGCCGATGAACCGGCCTGCCCCCATTGCGGCCTGACAAGACCGGGCGCGCCCTGGCGGGCTGCGCTGGGCGTCTTCGGCCTCGCCTCCCGGCAACTCGTCCCGGGACTCATCGCCGTCAACATCACTCTCTACCTCCTGTCCCTGCTCCTGACGCCCGCCGGCATCGGTCTCGCCCCCAGTCCGTTCTCCTTCCTCTCGCCGGACGGAAGGGCCCTCTACCGGCTGGGGGCAACCGGCGTTCTCCCCATCGCTTACGAGGGGCGCTGGTGGACGCTGGTCACGGCGTCCTTTCTCCACGGCGGCCTTCTTCACCTGTTCTTCAACATGGCCGCCCTCTGGCAGCTGGGGCCCTTCGTGCAGCAGATCTTCGGGACCCACCGCTTCCTCGTCCTGTACGTGGCGAGCGGCACGGCCGGATTTCTCCTGTCCTATCTCGCCGGCATCCCCTTCACGATCGGGGCATCCGCCGGCCTCTGCGGACTTATCGGCGCCATCCTATACTACGGAAAGAGCCGGGGGGGCTTTTGGGGCGAGTCCGTCTACCGGCAGGCCACCGGGTGGATCGTCGGACTGGTGCTCTTCGGTCTGCTCGTCCCCGGCATCAACAACTGGGCGCATGGCGGCGGCCTGGTCGCGGGCTTGCTGATGGCCTTCGCACTCGGGTACAAGGAGCGGAACGGCGAACCGGCCTGGCTCGCCCCTTGCGGCGGCGTCACCGCCATCGGGACGCTCGTCGTCCTGGTCTGGGCGACGGTCCGGGCCTTCCTCTCGGACGTCCCCGCCCCGTTCTGAATTCGATTGACTTCCCGAAGCGGATTTTCCTATAGTGGCCGCACCCCGACCGCCGTCTCCGGCGGCCAGGGGCGATACGGGAAGCACGGCGGTTCAGCCGTCCATTCTGACAAGAGAAGGAGAGGGCATCATGATCAAAAAAACTCTGTGGGTGTGTCTTCTGCTGAGCATTCTGATGGTGGGATGCGACACGGCGCTGACCATCGGAAACCGCACGGTCGGCGTCACTTCAGGGGATTTCCTCTACACCGACGGGTTTCTGCACTCCCGCTACGCCGCTTCCTTCGACCGGGTGTGGGAGGCCTGCGAACAGATGCTGAGCGACATGAAGGCCACGCAGGTCAAACCGGTCCGGAAGATCGCCCAGGGACAGATCCAGGCCGTCATCCAGGACGAAAAGGTCTCCATCGAGGTCGAATACGTGGCCCGCAACGAAACGACCGTCGCGATCCGGACCGGCGTCTCGGGCAACAATCTCGCGTCCCGGATGCTCCACGAGCGCATCGCCCAGCAACTGGCCAAACCCTGAGGCCGCGCTTCGTGCCCGTCCGGGCCTGTATGGAGATGAAGGCATGGAAGTGATCACGGAGAAAAACGGTGCCGTCTGGACCGTCATCATCAACCGCCCGGAGACCCGCAACGCCGTCAATCGGGACACCGCGGATCGGCTGGTCGCGGCCTTTAGCGAGTTCGACCGGGACGAATGCGCCGCCGCAGCCGTCCTGTACGGTTCCGGAGGCGCCTTCTGCGCCGGCGCCGACCTGAAGGCGGTGGCCAGACTATCCGAAGGACAGGCCAACCGGTTGAACACGGACATGACCGCCCCGGGACCCATGGGGCCGACACGCATGAAACTGTCCAAGCCGGTCATCGCCGCGATTACGGGTCACGCCGTGGCCGGCGGCTTGGAACTGGCCTGCTGGTGCGACCTTCGGGTCATGGAGCGGAACGCCGTCCTCGGCGTGTTCTGCCGCCGCTTCGGCGTCCCCCTGATCGACGGGGGCACGCAGCGGCTCCCCCGCCTGATCGGCATGAGCCGTGCGCTCGATCTGATCCTGACCGGACGGCCGGTGGGCGCGGAGGAGGCCCTCGCCATGGGGCTCGTCAACCGAGTGGTGGAACCGGGCGCGGCCCGGACGGCGGCGGAGGCCCTGGCCGCGGAAATCGCCGCGTTCCCGCAGCGCTGTCTTCGCAGCGACCGCCTCGCCGCTTACGAAGGGTTCGATCAGGCCTTCGACGCGGCGATGGAAAACGAATTCCGCCGCGGCCTGGAGGTGATTTTCAGCGGAGAGACCCAGGAGGGCGCGGCGCGGTTCCGGAACGGAACGGGACGCCACGGGCGCTTTTGAAGGATACCCGCCCTACAGGCAAAGCAGGAGGCCCTTCAGATAGCGGCCTTCGGGATGCCCCAGATCGGTGGGATGGTCGCCGCCGGGACCCAGGCGCTGCAGCACCCGGGCCGTTCGGATCGCATCCCGCGCCGCGCCGAGAACGATCTTCTCGAACAGATCCTGATCGAGGGGATTCGAGCAGGAAAAGGTCAGGAGCAGTCCCCCCGCGGTCAGGCGACGCATCGCCTGGAGGTTGATGTCCTTGTAACCCCGCGCCGCCCGCGCCAGATCCTTGCGGCTGCGCGCAAACGCGGGCGGATCGAGCACGACCAGGTCGAAGGTTTCGTCGGTTTCCCGGAGATATTTGAAGACATCGGCCGTCAAGACGGGATGCGTCTCCTCGGACAGCCCGTTCAGCGCAAGATTTCGTTTCGCAAGCGCCGTTGCCCGCTCGGAAATGTCGACGGAGACGACCCGCCCCGCCCCGCCCCGGATTCCGTAAACCGAAAAGCCGCCGGAATAGGCAAAGGCGTTCAGCATGCATCCCGCGCCCGCGGCCAGCCTCCCGGACAGCTCCCGGTTGGGTCTCTGATCCAGGAAAAACCCCGTTTTCTGTCCGGCTTCCACGTCCACTGCAAACGGAAAGCCGTTTTCCGACATCGGCACCACCTCCGGCATCGCCGCCCCCGCGAGAACGCCGCTCCGGTCGGACAGGCCTTCCCGCCGTCGCGCCGCCCCCTCGCTCCGCTCATAAATCCCTTCGGGAGCGAGCGCCTCTTCGAGAATCCGCACCCAGTCCTCCCGAAAGCCGTCCATTCCCGCCGTGGCGATAGACAGGACCAACCAGCGGTCGTATCGGTCGACGACGAGCCCGGGCACCCCATCGCCCTCGGCATTGATCAGACGGTAGCCGGTCGTATCGGCCGGAACCACTCGTCGCCGCAACGCAAGCGCCACCTGGAGCCGCTCGCGCCAAAAGGCGGCATCGATCCCCGCCCGGCAGTCTCGTGTCAGGATGCGAACGGCGATGTCCGTCTGGGGATTGTAAAACCCCAGGGCCAGCGCATCGCCCGACGCCGAGGCCACCGTGACCACCTCTCCGGGGTCCAGTCCCTCCGGAATCCGCGCCAGGGCGCCGGAGAAGAGCCACGGATGGCCCCGTCTGAGGGAGTCCTCCCGTCCCGCCTTGAGCGTCACGACCGGATAGACCGGCTTTTTCGTCATGGCCGACATCCTCCTGCGCCTGTGGCCCCGCACACTTCCGTTCCCCGCGGACCTCCGGGCGAGGCGCGGGGGAAGTCTATCCATTCCGTCCCGAAAATGCAAGAATTCTCCGGATTCCACGCTTGACAAGCCCGGACCGCCCCTCGTATACTTCGCCTCCATTCACCGGGATCGAAAAGACGGCGCATGAAGCGGGATCAAGACTGCCGGCGGTCCCAGGCAATGACTCATGGAAGGAGGCGGCACGATGAAAATCACCGAGATCGAGCTTTATCACGTCCATATCCCCCTCAAACACACCTTTTGGCCGACCTGGATCCCCGGCTATCCCCAGACGCACAACCGCTTCACCCTGATTCGGCTCGTCACGGACGACGGGATCGAAGGATGGTCCGCCGGGACGGCCATGGGGGAGGAACGGCAGGGTCTGGGCGACCTGCTGGGCGGGTACATCATCGGCGCCGATCCGACCGATATCGACCGCATCCAGAGCCTGCTCAAGCAGGCCGGCTACCTGGGCTGGCTTAACCCCTGGATCGAGCCCGCCTGCTGGGACATCATGGGCAAGGCCCAGGGGAAACCGGTCTACGAGCTCCTCGGGGGAGAGGCCCGAGCCATCGAGGCCTACTGCTCGTTCGGCGAGCTGCACGAACCGGCCCGGCGCGTGGAGGAAATCCTGTCCCTGATGGCGCGCGGCTTCAAAACCTTCAAGCTGCGGGCGAAGGCCAAAACCTTCGCGGAGGACGTCCAGCTGATCGAAGAGGTCCGCAAGGGGGTGGGCGACGGTCCGACCCTGGGCGTGGACGCCAACCAGGGATGGCTGGTTTCCATCGTGGACCGCATCCCCGCCTGGGATCTCAATCGGGCGGGCGATTACGCGCGGGCCTGCGCCGACAACGGGATCGAATGGCTGGAGGAGCCGCTGGACTGGCACGATTACGACGGGCTGGCCGCGCTGAAGAAGGCCTCTCCCGTGAAGATTTCGGGCGCCGAGCTGAACCACGGGTGGGACGAGATCAAGGTCATGCTCGAGAAGGACTGCTTCCACGTGTATCAGCCAGACGCCACCTTTGCCGGAGGGATCGCGCAGGTCAGGCAGGTCATCGATGCCTGCCACCGGCACGACCGGGAATACTCCCCGCATACCTGGACCAACGGGATCGGCTTCTACATCAACTGGAACCTGGTCCTGGCCGATCGGGGAAACACCCATCCGCTCGAATATCCACTGGAGGAACCGTCCTGGGTGCCGGAATTCCGCGACGGCCTCATCGCGCCCATCCTGCCCGACAAGAACGCCATGTTGTGGCCCTTCACGCGCCCCGGCCTGGGATTCGAGATCGACCGAAAGATGCTCAAAAAATACGCCCGGCGCTTCTACCGCCAGACAACCAGGGGCCTGGCCTTCAAGGTGATCCGTGAAAAAGGGCTCAAGGCGGCGCTCGAGATCAAGAAGCGGAAGGAAGGATAACCGCATGCATGCAGAAATCGGCAATCCGGACGGCGGCAAGTCGATCTACGCCGTCATCATGGCGGGGGGCAAGGGAACACGGTTCTGGCCGCGCAGTCGCGAGCGGATGCCCAAGCACCTGCTGGACATCGTGGGTACGCGGACGATCATCCAGGAGACGCTCGCCCGGCTCTCCCCCCTGATCCCGCCGGACCGGACGCTGGTCGTCACGGGGGCGAGTCACGCGGAGGAGCTGATGCGCCAGCTCCCGGAGGTCCCGCCGGACAACATCCTGATCGAACCGATGGGCCGCAACACCGCTCCCTGCATCGGCCTCGCGGCCCTGGCCGTCAACCGGCGCTCGCCGGGCGCCGTGATGGCCGTCCTGCCCGCCGACCATCTCATCCGGGACGAAGCGCGCTTCCTTCATGTCTTGGCCGCGGCCGTCCGGGTCGCCGACCGTGAGGCGGCGCTCGTGACCATCGGCATCGCGCCGACCGGCCCCGAAACCGGATACGGCTACCTGGAAAACGGCGAGCCGGCTGGAACGGTCACCGGAGAGACGGTCTATCGGGTCCGATCCATCCGCGAGAAGCCCGATCGCCCCCAGGCGGAGTCCTTCCTTCGGCAGGGTAATTTTTCCTGGAACAGCGGGATGTTCGTCTGGCAGGCGCCGGTCATCCTGGACCACATCGCGCGGCACCTGCCCGATATTTACCGGGCACTTCGGGAGATCGACGTCGCCTGGGGCACCCCCCGTGAATCGGACGTCCTCCGCGACGCCTACGCCGCGATGACCCCCATTTCCATTGATTACGGTATCATGGAAAAGGCCCGCGACGTCCTCCTGATCAAGGGGGACTTCGGATGGTCCGACGTCGGGAGCTGGGACGCCCTCTGGGAGGTCTCGCCCCGGGACGCGGCGGGCAACGCCGTCCGGTCCGGGGCGCACTTCGTCGGGGTGGAGGCTCGCAACTCCTTCGTGTTCAGTCCGAAGAAGCTCGTGGCCCTGGTCGATGTGGAGGACCTGATCGTCGTGGAGACGGAGGACGCTCTCTTGATCTGCAGACGAGGGGCATCCCAGGACGTGAAGAAGGTCGTGAACCTCCTCGCGGAGGGTCCGGGCCGGGCCTATCTATAAGGGCGGGCAATTGGGCGAAGGCTAGGAGCTGCGCGCGGGTTCCCCCGGAGACGCCCCGGGGGGCAAGCCCGGCAGGGAGGTGGGTTTGCCCCGCCATTCGACGCCCCCTCTGCGCAGGGCCTCCAGGATGGTTTCAAGGCTGACCTCTTCGTCCCGGTAAACGACCGTCAACTCATTCTTGCCCGTCGCCCGGTAGCACGTGACGCCTTCGATTTGCTTGAGGATAGAACTTATCCTCGCATAGCCGCTTCAGGTCATGCATCCGGGAATATCCATCTGCACGTGCCGCGTGGCGGCCATCACCGGCGCCGCCAGCAGCAGGATCAGCCCCACGCCGATCATCCCTGACCCGGTGCCTTGCCAAAACCTCATGTCGATCGCCTCCCGCCCGCAGGGTTCGTGCCACCCCGCGCCGTCGAACGCCGCTTGACAGGGCGGCACGGTTCCTCTATAGGACGGTGGGAAAAATCAGGCAAGGGATTTCTTGAAAAGCGGGGCACCATGCATCTTCAGGACGGGAATTCTCGGGCGGGGGCTGAGCCCTCCGCCGCGCGCATCGCGATGACGGGGCCGCTCATCCTGGCCTCGGCCTCCCCTCGTCGCGTCGAACTCCTCCGTCGCCTGGGACTGGATTTCGAGACCCGGACGAGCGGCGTCGACGAGACCTTTCTGCCGGGGGAGGCGCCGGCGGACCACTGCCGGCGCTTGGCCCGGACCAAGGCGGAGACGGTCGCCCGCCGGCATCCGCATGCTTGGGTGATGGGCGCCGATACGATCGTGGTCATCGGGGACGAAATCCTGGGTAAACCGGGATCGCCGCCGGAGGCGATGGACATGCTGGGCAAACTGAGCGGCCGGGAGCACCGGGTCTTCACGGGATTCTCCCTCTGCCGCCATGACCGGGGGCTCTCCCTCACCGGGGCGGTCGAATCCTCCGTCTGCTTCAAGGAGATTCCGGCCGACGAGATGGCCTGGTACGTGCGGTCGGGGGAACCCTTCGACAAGGCCGGGGCCTACGCCGTCCAGGGCCGGGGCGCCTTTTTCATCCGGGAGATCCGGGGCTCCTACACCAATGTCGTGGGCCTGCCCCTGGCCGAAGTGGTGGATACCCTGAAGCAGGCCGGCGTCATCGTCTTTGCCCCGGAGGAAACCCCATGAACGACACGATCGCCGCACGCATCCGCCGCATCCGTAAGGACATGGCCGACGCCGCCGCGAAGAGCGGCCGCCCCCCCTCCGCCGTCCGTCTCATGGCCGTCACCAAGACGGTGGACGAGGCGCGAATCCGGGAAGCCCTCGCCGCCGGTGTCGACGTCCTGGGGGAAAACTACGTCCAGGAGGCCCGGCGGAAGATCGAACGCCTGGGCACGGACGTGCCCTGGCACGGCATCGGTCATCTGCAGACGAACAAGGCCAAACAGGCCGTGAAGCTCTTCACCCTGATCCATTCGGTGGACCGGATCGGCCTGGCGGAGGAGATCGACCGGCGTGCGGCCGCCGCGGGCCGCGTCACGCATATCCTGATCGAGGTCAATGTCACCAGCGAGGCGTCCAAGAGCGGCGTCCCGCTTTCCCAGGCCCTGCCGCTGGTTCACGCCGTCTCGGCCCTCAAAAACGTGTCGGTGCGGGGCCTGATGACCCTGCCCCCCTGGTCCGACGACCCGGAGGCATCCCGGCCCTGCTTCGCCGCCCTGAGGCGTCTTCGGGATCAGATCCGGGCCGAGTGCCTCGAATGCTGTGTCATGGAGGAACTGTCCATGGGCATGTCCCAGGACTACCGGGTTGCCATCGAGGAAGGGGCCACGATCGTCCGGATCGGTCGCCTCATCTTCGGGGAACGCCCCGCTCGAGGATGACCGATGATCGAATCCATCTTTTCCCGCCTCTCGGATCCCGACCGTCCGTATGTCGACGGCGTCAGCACCCTGGGCGACATCTGCCTGCAGGCAAGGGGCATCCGGGATGCCTTCACCCGACTCCGCGAGCCGGAGGATGCGCCGGTCTGCCTGTGCCTCCAGGATCGTTCGCTTCTCCTCGCGGCGCTCCTGGCCTCCCTGGCCGGCGGTCCCCGTTTCATCCTGCCCCACGCCTATGACCGCCGGGTCCTGGAAGAGGTCCGCGAGGTCCTGCCCTTCCATCGCATCCTGACGGACACCGCACCCGATATCCCCGCCGGCGTGGAGGCCGTCCCCTGCGAGACCCGCCGGCCGGAGCACGGCGATCTCGCCCCCGTCCGCTCCCCCGACGAGGTTTTTTTGACTCTCTTTACCGGCGGATCGACCGGCAAGCCCCGTTCCTGGTCCAAGACCCCCCGGAACCTGTTCGGAGAGGCGTTCTTCCTGGCCCGAACCCTGGGCATCCGAAAGAGCGACCGGCTGCTCGCCACCGTCCCGCCGCAGCACATCTACGGGCTCCTGTGCTCCGTGCTTCTGCCGTTCGCCGCGGAGGCCCGGATTCTTCCCGGAACCTGCCTGTTCCCGAGGGAAATCCTCGCCGCCCTCGCCTCGGCCGACGTCACGGTCCTGGTCTGCGTCCCCATCCATTATCGCGCACTCAAAACGGCTGATCTGAAGCGCTTTTCGCTCCGTCTCGCCCTCTCGTCAGCTGGCGCCGTGGACGCCGAGGACGGCGCCTTCTTCCGGGAAAGAACGGGCCTGCCCGTCACGGAGATCTTCGGCTCGACGGAAACCGGAGGGATCGCCCTGCGCACCGACCCGTCCGCCGCGGGCGTCTGCATCCCCTTCCGCGTCGTGGATTGGAAGATCGTCTCCGATCGCCTCGCGGTACGCTCGGCGTTCATCTCCCCGGATCTGCCGCGGGACGCGGAGGGATATTTTCTGACCTCAGACCGCGTCGCCCCGGCGCAAGACGGCTTCCGGCTCTTGGGCCGAGCAGACGGCATCGTCAAGGTCGGCGGAAAGCGGGTGGATCTGGAGGAGGTCCGGAACCGGCTGAGGCGCCTTCCCGGCGTGAAGGACGCGCACGTTCTGGCCCTTCCCCTGAAGCGGGGGCGCCAGGTGGAACTCGCGGCCCTCGTGGCGGGCGACCTCGATCCGGCGGAACTCAAGGCGGCCGTCCAGACGATGGGCGAGCCTCATGCCCGTCCGCGCCGCCTCCGGATCGCCGCGGAGATCCCTACGCTGCCGAACGGTAAGATCGACCGGGAAAAAATCGAACAGCTCTTGTCCGACGTGACCCCTAGCTGAAAAAGCGGAGCTTCGGGCGGGAACGACGGCGTGAAGGGGCCTTTCGATCGAGCCGGCGCCGGATGACGACGCCCGGGACCCGTCTGCATAACGCTTGGGGTCCCGTATAATTCGAAGCGCGCGGCGTCCGCCTCGAGAGGGGTGCGGACCCGGGGCGGTTCCGACCGTTCATCGCACGCCCGGAACGGTAATCATCAAGGGGGGGAGGAACAGCGCATGTCTCAAGAAATCGTCCTGACGGAAGCCCGCGGTCCGGTCTCCTGGATCATCTTCAACCGGCCGGAGGTTTACAATGCCTTCAACCTCGACTTGGCGAAGGGGGCCTTCTCGGCCCTGGTCCGCGCCGTCGACGATCCGGCCACACGGGTCATCGTCTTCGCGGGTGCGGGCAAATCCTTCTCCGTCGGCGCAGACGTGACGGAGGTCACCGCGGCCCCGGATCCCACCCGCATCATCGGGGAACTCGCCACCATCGCGCATCGGGCGATCGTCGAGGTCCGGCAGAGCCCCAAGCCGGTCCTGGCCGCCGTCAACCGCCTCGCGGCTGGATACGGTCTCGCCCTCGCCCTGGCCTCGGACGTCCGGGTGGCCACCGAGCGGGTGCGCCTGCGCTACGCCTATTCCACCATCGGGCTCACCGGCGACGGAGGCATCAACTGGACCCTGCCCAGGCTCATCGGAACCGCCAGGGCTCTGGAAGTGGCGCTCCTGGGCGAGGACATCCACGAGCGCGAGGCCGAAAAGATGGGAATCATCACGAAGTTTTTCCCCGAAGACCGGCTTATCGAAGAGACCCAGGCCATCGCCGAGCGCATCGCCGCCATCCCGGCCAAGACGGCGTCGGCCATCAAGCGCATGGTCTACGGCTCGGCGGGAATGGATCTGCTTGTTCACCTGTCGGTCGAGCATGCGGCGCTCCTGGAGGCGACGACGGCGCCCGACTTCGGGATCATGCTCGATCGACTGCTCGCGGGGTTTTCCAAAAAGGGATAAACACGGCGCCGGACGCCGCGGCGTTCATTAACCCGGCCCGGCCGCGGGGTCTTCGAGAAGAAACGGCTCGAAGTGGTACCACTCGAAGGGATGGGCACGCACCGTCTCCTCGAGGGTGTCGGCGTAGGTCTGCGCCGCGGCGGTAATGGCGTCCGTGCGCTCGCTCCGCGAGGCCGCCCGGACGGTCAGGGGCGGCTTCGTGATCAGTTGGTACACCCCCCCGCGCGTGCGGTAGGCAAAAAAGATCAGGAGCGGTGCCCCCGACATCAGGGCGAGAACGAATGGCGTCTCCGGAATCCGGGCGCGAGCGCCCGCAAACCGGACGTCGACGGTCCGCGGGTCCCGCCCCCAGAGGCGGTCGCCCGTCATGGACACCAGCCCCCCTTCCCGCAGGAAATTCAGCCCCTCGACGATGTCCATCGGCGAGCCCCCCTCCTCCGGCACGGCAATGACCCGGATGCCGTTCCTGGCGACGCTCTTCTTCTGCCGCCGCTCGATCTGCTCCCGGTGTTTCTCCCCCAGATACAGGAGCAGTTTCATGCTCGGGTGGCTCCGTCCATAGTGCTTGAGGAGGTGGGCGGCGATCTCCCAGTTTCCCACGTGGGACATGAGCACGATGCCGCCCCGGCCGCTCTCCGCCGCCGCCACCAGATGGTCCCAGCCTTCGTACGTCGTCGGGAGATCCGCCCCCTCCGTCAGCAGGAACCGGTCCAGGAAGACGCGCACGAAGTGGTGATACTGCCGCCACGCGCACCACAGGGGGTGGAAACGCGATCGGCCGGGAAGCAGGCGGCGGTAGAAGCGCACGCTGACGGCGACGCGGCGCGGGAAGAAGAGGAAGTAGCCCGTGGCGATGAACCAGGCGACCAGAAGAAAGACCCACGCGCCCAGGTGCCGCGTCAGGAAGGTCAGGAAGCGGTAGAAACGGTCCTTCACGGCCGCACCCCCTCCGATGTCCTCGATGCCACTTCGATGGGGTCCGACGGGGACCGGACGGCGACGAACCAGACCTCTTCGCCGCCCGGCCCGTCCGCCTCCACCGTTTCGAGATGAAAACCGGCCACCGCGATCCCTGCCATGATCGCCGTCCGGCTCCGGTAATGGGGGGCCAGGCGATGGAACTTCAGGCGGAACTCCTCCAGGCGCCGCTTCCAGGGGAAGGGCCGTTCCGCGGGAACGGTGGCCCGCAGAATGAGCCGGCCGCCGGGGATCAGTTTTGCATGCAGAACGGCGAGGGTTCTCCGCCAGGCCGCTTCGTCGAGCATGTGGATGACGTCGAGCACGAGGGCCGTGTCGGCCTCCTCCGGCAGGTCGTCGAGTTCGGGTGCGAGCCCGGTCCGCATCTCGCCGCGCGGGCCCATCGCCTGCCGGGCGACGCGGATCCGCTCCTCGTCCGGATCGATGCCGAATACGCGCGCCTGGGGATACAGCTCCGTGAGCCAGACGGAGGGAACGGCGATGCCGCAGCCGATGTCCAGGATGCGGCGGGGCGCGCTCACAAAGCTGGCCAGATGGGGAAACATCGGATCGAGGTGCATCTTGAGGCGGGCGAAGAGACGGGGATGGGCCGCGAGATGCCGGTAGCGCAGGCGCACCCGCGACTCATGCCGGGGCGAACCGGCGGGGAAGGATTCCGGGGGCAGCGCCACCGGCGCCAGGACGCGCCGGATCAGGGGTGGGACGAGGACAAACGCCCCAAGCAGGGAATAGCCGATCCCGAAGAAGGAGGTCAGCCCGATGCTTTTGAGGACGGCGTGCTCGGCGATGGCCAGAACGCCGAAGCCGATCAGCGTCGTCGCCGCCGCCAGAAGTATGGACAGGCGGATCAGGCGCATGGAGGAGTCGTGCTCGTCGAGGCAGCGCTGGTAGGCGCAGACATAATAGATGCCGTAGTCGATCCCCATGCCCATGATGACGACCCAGAGCATGACCCCGGGGATGTCGATGGGTCGGCCGAGGAGTTTCAGGGTCCCCAGGGTGCAGACGAGGGCGAAGACCACCGGCGCCAGCACGATGAGGGTCCGCCGCCAGTCGAGGAAGAAGAAGAAAACGACGAGCGTGATGCCCATCGCCACGATCAGGGCGACCTCCGTGAAAAGCGTCACCAGCACATCCCCCAGGCGCTTGCTGAAAAGCCCGGCGTCGAAGATCCGGACGAGCCCCGTGGCCGCATACCGGTCGAAGAACGCCCGGGCGTCGTACGCGGGGCCGGGCGTCACCATCGTGACCTGCACCGGACCCTCCGGTCCCGGCGAGAGGCCCAGCAGACCGGCAAGGCGCTCCGGAACCTCAGGCGTCGCGGGCGGTGCGGCGGTCAGCGAATTTAGGAACGGCGTGAACGCAGCCGGACTGAAGCCCATCCCATCGCCGGACCGCTTGAGCGACCGCGCCACGTCCGCCGTCCGCTCCGGCGTCCAGAAGGCCCGCCAGGCCTCGGCCTGACGGCGCGCCCGCGCCTCGCCCGGAAAGAGGTCCGAAAGCACGAAGGGCGCCCGGATCACGCCGCGTCTTTCGTCTTCCTCAAGCCAGGGGGCCAGGGCGTCGCTCTTATCCTGCAACGCCTCGGGACCCGCTCCCTCCGTGAGCAGATAAACGCGGCTCGTCAAATTTCCCCAAACCGCCTGAACCCGTTTCTCGGCGGCGATGCTGGCCGCGCTCAGGGAATTCATGGCGTTCAGGTCCACTTGAAAGACGGGTCGTGAGAAACAGAGCATCACCCCGAACAGGAGCGCCGCGGCGGCGAGTCTCCCGCGCCCGCGCCCCTCCGACGGAACGATCCGGTCCAGGAGCGTCGCAAGCGGGCTTGTCCGGACCCGTTTCGCCGGCGGCATGACGGGGATGATCAGGGGAAAGACGACATGGACGAAGGCGTAGGCGCAGGCCACCCCCAGCGCGGCAAAGACGCCGATCTCGGCCAGAACGCTGAATTCGCTGACGGTGAGCAGCAGGAAGGCGCCGATCGTCGTCAGGACCGCGAGAGTTTCCACCGATTGCACCTCACGCGCCGCCTGTTTCCCGGTCGTCTCGAAAGGTCGGTCCAGGAAGAGGAGATAGGCGATTCCCAAATCGACGGTAAAGGCCATGATGGCGCCCCCGAAGCTGACGGCCAGGATGGACAGGCGCGGGAAGATCAGCGAGCAGACAAAGAGCGCGGAAAGTGCCCCTGCCGTCGAGGGCAGGATCGCCATGAGCCCGATCAGGGGGCGCGGAAAGGTCAGGACGAGCAGCAGCGCGATCCCGATCGTCGTGAGCCAGATCGCCGTCCGCATGTCCCCTCGGGCGGCCGTTTCGTTGTCCAGGGCGGCGCGGTAGGCCCCGACGGGCGTGACAACGAAAGACACGCCCCGGGAACGGTAGGCTGCATTCATTTCTTTCGTGAGGTCGTCGAGCAGGGGCGGAATGTCCCGCGAAAAGCGGGTGTCCGTCGCGGCGCCGGCCAGCTCGGCCGTCATCAGGAGGTGGGCGCCGTCGTTCGAGAGGAGCTGCCCCCGGTGGAAGCGGGCCTCCCGCGCCGGCAGGAGTTGGGCCATCCTCGCCATCACGAGGGTTCTCAGCCCCAGGGGGTCCCGGGCAACAAGCTCCGCCTGACCGATGCCCTCCAGCCCCTGGAGGAGATCGAGATTCTCCGCGAGCTGCCGTTCGATGCGTTCCGGGGCGAGGCGCGGGACGACCTCCTCCCGGAGCTGCCGTTCGTCGAACAGGAGGGGCAGGTGCCCGACGACGTGGGCCACGAGCTCCGGGCCGAGGGCCTGCATCTCGCCCAGGCCGACCTTTCGGAAAAGCCCGCTCCGCGTCAGCCCCGTCTCGAACCGCTCCGCCGCCTCGACCAGCGTTTCCGAGTCCCCGCCGCGGATCTCGAGATCGCAGACCAGCCGGTCCTGGACCGGCAGGTGGCGGATGACGCGGTGGGCGTCCGCCAGGACCGGATCCCGGTGGGGGAGCGAGGCGAGGATGTCCGTCTCGATCCGGATCCCGCGGGCGGTATAGATAAAAAGACCGCCCAGAATCAGGAATACGGCGAGGATCAGGAACCAGCGGAAACGGTAGCGGCGGAAGAACAACGGCTCACCCCTCATCGGATGTCGGTCGCGGCCCTCCCCTCCCGGGAAAGCGCAGGATACGCAACGCGATCAGACGGCCGAACGTCTCCGCATTCCGGCAGAAATCGACGAACGGCCGGAAATGCGAGACCCGCTTCATGCCGGGCGTGTAGGAGACGCCCACCGGCGCCTCGATCACGGGAATCCCGCGCCAGTGCGCCCGAACAAGGATCTCCACCTCGAACTGGAAGCGGCGGGCGCTGACGCCCAGCCGGGCCGCCTCCGGCAGCGGATAGATGCGCAAACCGCTCTGGGTGTCGGAAAGGACCGGCCCCCCGGCCGCCCGGACCCAGAAATTCGAAAATTTCCGACCGAAGCGGCTTGTCCAGGGGACATCGGCCCCGATCATCCCCTCCCGTCGGCCGACCACGATCGGCCGGCTCCCCGCCGGGATCGCCCGGATCATTCCAGGTATGTCGTTCGGGTCGTGCTGGCCATCCGCATCCAGGGTCACAGCCCAGTCCGCCCGGCCGGCAAGGGCGTCGAACCCCGTGAGGATCGCCGCCCCCTTGCCCCGGTTCGTCTCGTGGCGGAGCACGGCGACCCCCACGATCTCCTCCAGGCGCGCGGCCGTCGCGTCCGTCGAGCCGTCGTCGATCACGCAGACCGGCAGCCCCAGGGAGCGGGCGCGGGCGACGACGGCGGCGATTTGCGCCGCATGGTTGTAAGCCGGGATGAGGATGGTAAAGCGTCCGTCGGGGCTTGTCTCCACGGTCGCCCCCGTCAGACCCGGGCAAACAGCAGGGAGGTATTGATCCCGCCGAAGGCAAAGTTGTTGTTCATGCCGATCCGGAAGCGATGGGGCCGGCACGCGCCGCGGACATGATTGAGCGGCGCACAGGCCGGATCGGGTTCGTCCAGGTTCCGCGTCGGCACGACGAAGCCTTCCTTGAGCATCAGGATCGTGACGGCGGATTCGATGGCGCCGCACGCTCCCAGGGTATGCCCCATGTAGCCCTTGATCGCGCTCACCGGCACCCCCTCCCCGAAGACGGCGTGCGTCGCGAGGGACTCGGCGATGTCCCCCTGCTCCGTCGCGGTGGCATGGGCGTGCACATGGCCCACGTCCTCCGCGCCGATGCCGGCGTCTTCGAGGGCGAGGCGCATCGCCGCCGCCATCCCCTCGGCGCTGGGATTGGTGATATGGCCGCCGTCACAGTTGTTTCCGAACCCGATGATCTCGGCGTGGATGGCCGCGCCGCGGCTTCTGGCGTGCTCGTACGCCTCGAGGACGAGGCAGCCGCCGCCCTCCCCCACGACGAGCCCGTCGCGCGCCCGGTCGAAGGGCCGGGGCGTCCGGTCCGGTCGATCGTTGTAGCGCGTGGAGGTGGCGCGCATGATGTCGAAGATCCCGGCGTCCATGTAGTGCATCTCCTCTGCGCCGCCGGCGATCATGACGTCCGCCCGGCCCGACCGGATGGCCTCGTACCCGTAACCGATCCCCTGGGACCCGGCCACGCAGGCCGTGCAGGAGGCGATGACCGGCCCCTGGACCTGGAACATCGTCGCCAGGTTGGCCGCGCAGGTGTGGCTCATGAAGCGGATGTAGACGGAGGACTGGAGACCTTTCAGGCTCCGCGACGCGAAGATCTGGCGGAGGTAGTCCTCCATGGCCTGGGAGCTGCCGGCGGTGGAGCCGAAGGACACCCCGCAGCGGGACGAGGCGATCCGTTCTTCCCCGATGCCGGCGTCCACCAGCGCATCGGTGGCGCTCAGGGCCGCCAGGACCGCGACCCGGCCCATGGCGCGGCGGAAATGCCGGGGGACCGCCGTTTCGTCCACCCCCTCGCAGACGCCGGCGACGGCCGTGCGGAGATGATCGATCTTGCGCCACTCCGGCATGGCCCGGACCCCGGTCCGCCCCTGCCGGAAGGCCTCGGCCATCTCCGCGAGGGAGTGACCGATCGGCGTCCGAAGACCGATCCCCGTGACAACGACGCGGCGCCGATCCGGCATGATTCATCCGTCCTTTCGGTCCCGTGTGATGACCTGAGACCCCTACTGTCCTCCATGACGTCCCGCGGCAACGCCTTTCATTCCCCGGCGGGTAGGAAGGCCACGGCCCACGTGCCCGGTCCCATGTGGGCCCCGGACGTGAGCGACAGGGGGTGGAGAACGATCTCCGCAGCCGGGTAGCGGCGGGCAATCTCCGGCTGCACCGATTCGGCGACCCAGGTCCGGTTGTCGGAATATTCGAGCATGATCAGGGCCGGCATCTCGGGCGAAAGCGCGGCGGCCAGCTTCTCCTGGGCGAAGTCCACCTGGTCGGCCTGGGTCCGGACGACCCCCATCTTCTTGGCCCCCTCTGCGAGCGGGCTGATCACCGGCTTCATGCGCAGCATATCGCCGAAGAAGGCGCTCGTCTTGGACAGGCGGCCCCCGGCGGCCAGGTACTGGAGCTTATCGAGAAAGACGTACTCCTCGCAGCGATCGACGTTTTCGCGGGCGTACCGGATCACCGCTTCCGCGTCCCGGGTCTTCAGGGAGAACCGGGCGGCGGCCAGGCTCATCAACCCCAGCCGCCCCGAGGCCGCCTGCGTGTCGATCACCGTCAGGCGGTCCTCCGGATCGTGGGTCTTTTTCCAGTCCATCGCAACGCTGTAATTTCCGGTGAACACCGAGCCGACGCACAGGTACAAGACCCGTGGGTAGCGTTCCAGGACGCTCTGGTAATACTGGTGGCGCTCGAAGACGGAGGCCTGGGAGGTGGAGACCTTGACCCCGCGGCGCATCGCGTCGTAGAGCTCCTCCGGCGCGAAGTGGGTCTCGGGCAGGCATTTGTCCCCGACCGTGAGATAGCTGTCGAGCAGGGTGATCCCCAGTTGCGCCGTGTTCTGGCGGTTCACGGAGCCCGCGGCGTCCGTCAGGATGTGGACGGCCGCCTCGACGCGCCGGCGCCGGAAGGAATGGACCTGGGCGTCCAGGTCGTCGACGAACCAGCGGACCACGTCCCCGAAGGCGCCGAGTTCCCCGCGGGCCTTCTGCCCGTCCCGCGCGTGCAGATGGACCTTCAGGTAATCCCCGTCCTTCAGGACGACGACGCTCTCGCCGATGGCCGCCAGCCGCCGGATGGTGTCCGCGTCGTCCGCTGCGCCCTTGAGCACCGTGTCCACGCAATAGCCCCCCTCCCCGGCCTCCTGGAATTCCGAAGAGATCTTGAGCGAGTCCCTGAAAATGTCGGTGATCGGCTTGAAGGAATCGATGTTCCCCGTAAGCGCGCTGAAGAACCCGTCCAGGTAAATGAAGACGCCCAGGGCCCCGGCGTCGACGACGCCCGCCGCCTTGAGCTTCGGCAGCAGTTCGGGGGTCTCGCGGACGGCCCCTTCGAGGCGGTCGAGCACCCGTTCACGCCAGGCGGCGTCGTACGTCCCGGGCGCCTCCTCCAAGGCCGCGACCAGGGCGTCAAACACGGTGAGCATCGTGCCCGGCTTGGGGTCGTTGACCGCCTGCCAGGCCCGGTTCCGACCCTCGCGGATGGCGTCGGGCAGGTTGTGCATCGCATCCGCCATCAACAGGCCGGAGAAGAATCGGGCCGCGATGTTTCCGGAATTGCCCCGGGCCGACAGGAGCAGTTCGCGGATGATCCGGTCCCGTCCCTGCGTGATCTGGCGCAGGGGGGACAGACTGATGACGAGGTTGCGTCCCGTATCGCCATCGGCCACCGGGAAGACGTTGATGTCGTCCAACAGGTCGGCCCACGCGGAGACGCGCTCCACGCCGGCGATCAGGGCTTGGGAAAAAGAGGTTTCCATGTCAGCATCCTAAGGCCCGGCTGATTTCATCCGGGATCGTAAAGACCATTTCCATCTCTGGCGTTCGGACGGCGACCTGCTCCGTTGTCCCCCGGGCGCAGACGGTCCCGTCGCTGAAGCGCCGGATCTCGAAGGCCACGACGATCTTGGCACGGGCCTCCTTGACGGTGGCACGGCAGACGAACTCGTCTCCCCGCCGGAGCGACTGGATGTGCTTGACCGCCGTGCGGATGATGGGGAAGATGTAGCCGGTCCGGTCGTGATATTCGAACAGGTCGACGCCCAGGTGATCGAAAAGCTCCGAGCGGGCGATGTCGAAATACTTGAGGTAGTGGCCGTGCCAGACGATCTGCATGGGATCGAGATCGAAAAAAGGGACCTTGAGCCGGACCTCGTAGCTGGGGCGCTCCGTGTTATCCATCCGCCATCTCCCCCCGTGAAATCGCCCGGGCCACGGATTCGATGTCCGCGTCCATCGGCCGGTCCTCCCAGGTCGGTTGGGCGAGTTTGCGGATGGCCGCGACCTTCTTCGCCAGAGCGGGACGGTCCCCGAGTCGCCCCCGGATCTCGCACGCCTGCGCCGCCGCCAGGAGATGAATCGCCACGACCCGCTCCGTGAGCGTGCAGACGCGGTCCGCGTCGCGCGCGGCGATGGTCCCCATGCTGACCTTGTCCTGGTTGTGGGATTCGCTGGAGCGGGAGAAGGAGGCCGCGGGCATCGTCTGCTTGAGGGCCTCCGCCGTCAGCGCGGAGGCGGTGATGGACATGGCCTTGAAGCCATGGTGTCGGAACCGCTCGGGGCCGTCCACGCGCACGAGGTCGCCCGGGAGCCCGCGGTTGACTTGTGGATTGACGAGGAGCACCACTTGCCGGTCCGCCATGTCGGCCACCGACGCGAGAGCGGCCTTCAGGCCGTCCATCGCAAAGGCGAGGTGCCCGCCGTAGAAATTTCCCCCCATGAGGGGATGCTCCACCCCTTCGGCGAAGAGGGGGTTGTCGTTGGCGCTGTTCGCCTCGATCTCCACCCAGGGCCGGATCCAGGCCAGGGCGTCGTCGAGGACCCCGACAACCTGCGGGGCGCAGCGCAGGGAATAGGGATCCTGAAGGGTTTCCGGCCCCTCGCACTCCAGTTGCGCCTCGGGAGCCCTCGTCTGAAGATGTTTCCGAAGCCGGTCCGCCACGTGAATCTGTCCCGGAAAGGGTTTGGCCTCCCCGATGACGGGGTGGTAGTGGTGCGCCTTGCCCTGCAGGGCGTGGACGCTGAGGGCGGTCGCATCGACGGCGGCCCGCAAAAGATAATCCGCCCGGTCGAGGACGACAGCGGCGATCCCGGTCATGACCGAGGTCCCGTTGATCATCGCGAGCGGCTCCTTCGCGCCGAAGAGGTGCGGTTTGAGCCCCGCCCGTTTCAGGGCGCGCCGCGCCGGCATGCGCTTCCCGGCGTAAACCACGTCGCGCTCGCCCGCGAGTGCGGCCAGGATGTAGGAGAGCGGCGTCAAATCCCCGGAGGCCCCGACGGAGCCCTCACTGGGAACGACGGGGGTCAGGCCCAGGTTGAGAAAGGCGGCCAACTGCTCCAGCAAGGCGTAGGACACCCCCGAATAGCCGCGCGCCAGGCAGAGCAGCCGGCAGAGCATTGCCGCCCGCGTCTCCTCGACCCCCAGCGTTTCCCCGGTTCCACACCCGTGGAAACGCATCATGTTGCCGCCGTTTCCGAGAACAGCGTTTTTCTTCAGGCGATTCCCGCAGGATTTTCCATACCCGGTATTCACGCCGTAAACCGGGACGTCCGCCGCGATGGCGGCCAGGAGGCCGCGGCGGGAACGCTCCAGGCGCTCCCTGAAGGCGGGGCGTTCACTCAGGCGCACCGACGCCTCCCTCCTGGCCACGGCGATAATCCCATCCAGGGACACCGTCGTCCCGTCGATCAACACGTTTTTGATTCCGTCCTTTTTCTTTGACATCCGTTAGATTACCTTCATCATCCTTCACGCGGCGATAGCATTTCTTTTAAAAAACGCCGCTTGTCAAGCGTTAATTCGCCGCAGCGGGCGTGTCCCCTCCCCCCCCGCCCCGGCGGCCGAAACGGCGGGTCGCCATCTCCCGCCGGCGCGGACGGAAGGTCCCGTCCGCCTTCTCGCGTTCCACCACCGTTTTAAAGAGCTTGAACATCTTGTAGTTCTGCGGCTCGTCCCGATAGAAAGTGTCCCAGGCCTCGGCGTACAGCTCCTGGAGCCGCTCGGGACTCATGTGCCGGGGCTGGAAGACGACCCGGTCGGCGGTGTAGGCGTCCCAGTCGTGGGTGAGGATACGCCCCTCGCGCTCGAAGTCGTCGAAGGTGCGCGTGTGGGGAAAGGGCGTGAGCACGGTGAACTCGGCCAGATCCAGCTCGATCTCCATGAGGAAGTCGATGAACCGCTTGATGTAGTCCTCCGTGTGGTCGTCCAGTCCTAGTAGGATCGTCCCCTCGACGGCGATGCCGTGGTCGTGGTAGCGGCGGATGCGCCTGCGGATGTGGTCCGACATGTCGAACACGGCCTGATAGACGTACCAGGCACCGGCCTGCGCGGCGAGGTCGAGGACCGTGTCGTCCTCCTCGATCGGGTGACAGCACCACTTCTTCTTGAGCGGGATCATCTCCCGGAAGAGCTCGATCTCCCAGTTGCGGTCCTGCGCCAGGGAATTGTCCACGATGAACAGGCGGTTGTTGTCGATCGCGGCCATCTCGGCAACGACCTTGTCCACCGGCCGGGGACGGAACTTGCGTCCGCCCAGATAGCTCACACAGCAGGGGTAGCAATTGAACCGGCAGCCACGGGAGGCGTGAACGAGGTCCACCATCTGGATCCCCTTGTAATTGTAGAAATCCCGGTTGAGGATCTCGCGCCGGGCCGTGCCGATCGCCTCCGTGGGCGGGTGGTCGTGAAAGTAGTCGTACACGGGCTTCAGACGGTCGTGCCGCCAGTCGTCCAGGACCCCCGCCATCCGTCCTTCCGCCTCGCCGAGAAAAACGGCGTCCGCGTGCCGCATCGTCTCTTCGGCATGGAGCATCGTCCCGATGCCCCCGCAGATCACCTTGACGCCCCGGCGGCGATAATCATCGGCGATCTCCCAGCCCCGCTTCATCTGGCTCGTCAGCATCATGGAAAGGCCGACCACGTCCGCGTCGCTGTTCTCCGGGAGGGGCTGCACGTTCTCGTCGATGAACTCCACCTCCCAGTCGTCCGGCAGGGTCGCGGCGAAGACGACCGGTCCGTGGGGCGGCAGGTGGAATTCCGTCTGCCGGTCCAGTTTCTTCCAGCGGGGGTAGATCAGTCGAAATTTCATGGCAAGGTCTTCTCCGTCTCCAGACGCTCCTGTTCGAGGAGTCTCAGATACAGGGCATAGGAGGGCCAGGTCCGGCTTTCGATCTCGAGTGTCCCGGCGGGACCCGATCCGCTCCACGATCCGATCCTTACCCTTTTTCGGAGTCCTTGTCCAGTTCCGTACAGCCGCACTTCCGCGGCGTCCTCGCCGGTGCGCAGAACGTCCATATGTGTGCCGTCGGGGCGCGCGAAGCGGCAAACCGCCGCACCACCCTCTCCCCTTCCCCAGGCGATCGGCTCCCCCTCCGGTGGAAACATCGCCAGGCGGATGTCCTCCACCAGCGCCTCGACAAACGCCCGGCCGTCGAAGGGGGGCACGGCCCGATTCACGACGAGCGCCTCCCCTACGGTCGCATCGAACAGGACCCATCCCTCCAGCGTCATGATGACTGTCTGAAAGCGCCGCGGACCGGGATCCGCCACCAGGACACCGATGGCGGCGCTTTCCGAGCCGCCGGGCAGCGTGGCCGTCAGGACATGGACGAGGCGGTATTTCTCTTTGAGGAAAGGCTCCCGACACCCGGAGAGAACCGTGGGCTTTTGGGAGGGATCGAGGGGTGTCAACGGTGGCAGCGCAGCGCAGCCCCCGACCGCCAGGAGGGCGAGGCCGAGGAGGAAGGTGGCGCCGAAGGCCTTCATTCGATGTCCCTGAACCGGGCCGCCGGCAGGGGCCGGTTGACCGCCACCTGGCCGAATTCGATCTGGGTGAAGGAGCGTTCGTCCTCCACCACCCGGACGCTCTGCATCACGCCCGACTGCTTTCGCGACAGGGTCAGTTCGATCCGGCGGAGCATCTTCCGCCAGGCAGGATCCTTGGGGGTGAGCGTCACCTTTGGTTTGGAGCCCGTCTCGAGCGTCGCCTGGAAATGGGGGTTCGCATCGAAGCGCCCCTGCTGCCAGTGGAGGATCTCCTCCATGACCGTCTGCATGACCGACAGGGCGGCGCCCGTCTCCTCGCGCCAGCCGTCCCGCTCCTTGCGGTAGCGCTTGACGTCCCGGCCGTTCACGATGAGGACGCTCCGGACGGGACGGTCATATTCCCAGCGGAGCCGGTCGGGCGCCTGGTAGGAGAACCGTCCCTCCGAGAGGAGTGGCCGGGTCAGCATGGGCAGGGTCTTTTTCTGGACGAACCGGGCCTCGATCGACGTGATCCCCTGCGCGGCCTCGCGCAATCCCTCCCAGCTGTCCGCCCAGGCCGTCAGGAGCGGTAGGAGCATGAGCAGCCCGAGAAGGCCAAAGCGCCCGCGCCGTGCGATTCCCCTCGGCAAGCGGAACCTCAAAACATCCCCCCGTTGACGGAAATGACTTGGCCCGTGATGTAGGAGGCGTCGTCGGAACAGAGAAAGCGGACCACCTTTGCCACCTCTTCGGGCCGACCGATACGCCCCATGGGGATCATTTCCTTGATGTTCTCCACCGGCGCATCCTTGATCATGTCCGTGGCGATCAGACCCGGCGCGACGACATTCACCCGGACGCCGAGTCGAGCCACCTCCGAGGCGAGCGCGCGGCTCGCGGCGATCAGCCCCGCCTTGGCCGCCGCGTAGTTCGCCTGCCCCCGGTTGCCGACCAGGGCCGAGACGGAAGCCATCGAGACGATGGCGCCGCGCTTCTTGCGCAGCATCTTGCGCAGGACCGGTTTGGTCATGTTATAGAAGCCGCCCAGCGTGGTTTTGATCACGGCGTCCCAGTCGTGCCGGGGCATCATCAGGAACAGGCCGTCAGCGGTGATTCCGGCGTTGTTCACCAAGACGTCGACGCGCTCCATCCGGACGAGCAGGTCGCCCAGCGCCGCGTCCGCCGCGTCAGGGTCGCCGACGTCGAACCGGAGCGCCTCGCCGCGGCCGCCCGCCGCCGCGATCATCTTCAGCGTCTCCTCCGCGGCCGCCTCATTCGCCCTGTAGGTGATGACCACGTCATAGCCGCCGGACGCCAGTTCCACGGCAATGGCCCGGCCGATGCCGCGGCTGCCGCCCGTGACGATCGCCGTCTGCCGATCGCTCATAACCCCTCCCTGACACGATATCTTCCTTCGCTTCCGGACACCTTTTCCTTCAGGTCCTTCTTCAAGATCTTCCCCGCGGTGTTGCGCGGAAAATCCCCAACGAAGATGATTTTCCTGGGAAGCTTGAAATAGGCGATCTTGTCGCGGATCGCCTCCAAGAGCGCCTCTGCGTTGAGTGCCGCGCCTTCCTTGAGCAGGACGAAGGCGGCCACAACCTCCCCCTTCTTCCGATCCGGCATCCCGACAACGGCCGCCTCTCGGACCTCCGGCAGGGCCTGGATAACCCGCTCCACCTCCGCCGGGTAGATGTTCTCCCCGGAGCTGATGATCATCTCTACCTTCCGGCCGACGATATAGACGAACCCCTCCTCGTCCCGCCGTCCCATGTCCCCGGTGTGGAACCACCCGTCCCGCATCGCGGACTCCGTTTCCGCGGGCTTGTTCCAGTAGCCGGCGAAGACGTTGGGGCCTTTCACGACGATCTCCCCCGCCTCACCGGGCGGCACGTCACGGTCCTGTTCATCGACGATCCGAAGCCGGACGTGCAGCACCTCCTTGCCGACCGAACCGGCCTTGCGGACGGCGTCCTCGAGGTCCAGGGAGGTGAGCCGGAAGGCCTCCGTCATGCCGTAGCCCTGGGCAAAGGAGACGCCCTTTTCGGTCTGGTACTTCTGGATCATGGGCAGGGGCATGGGCGCGCCCCCGGCGATGAAAAAGTGGACGTGCGAGAAGTCAGCCTGCGCCCACTGCTCTGTCTGGGCGAGGAGCTGAAACATGACGGGAACGGCGAACAGGTAGTTGATCTTTTCCCGCACGATCAGGTCCAGGACCTCAGCCGCGTTGTAGAACCCCTTGATATAGAGGGAACCGCCGGCATAGAGGATCGGCAGGGCCGAAGCGCCCAAGGCGCCGATATGGAAGAGTGGCGCGACCACGAGGGATTTGTAGGAGCGGTTGATCCCGTAGCCCATCACCGTGTTGATCGCGGCGAAGAGCACGTTTCCGTGCGTCAGGACCGCCCCCTTGGGGTCGCCAGTGGTCCCCGAGGTGTACATGGTGAACAGGGGATCGTCCAAGGCAAGCTCCGGGGAGGGCGCGGGTTCTGCATCGGGGAAGTCCGCCACCGCCCGGGCCAAGTCGGGATCTTGACCGGTATCGCCCCCGTGACGGACGCAGAATGGAAGTTGCGTCAGGAGCGCCTTGATTTCGGCGACCTTGTCGGCAAAATCCGCCCCGTAGACGAGAACCCGCGGGGCACAGTCCTTCAGAATGTACACGAGTTCCGGCACCGCCAAGCGTACGTTGAGGGGCGTCATGATCGCCCCGGTCTTGGCGCAGGCGAAGAAAATCTCGAGGAACTCCGAAGCGTTGGCCATGAGAACGGCCACACGTTCGCCCCGGCCGGCACCCCAGGCCGCGAGCGCGTGCGCTATCCGGTTCACCCGCTCGTTGAACTCACGGTTCGTGTAGTTCCGCATCCCCTCCTCGCAGAGGAAGGGCCTGTCCGGATGGGTCAACGCCCGCTTGGTGATCCACTCGCCGACATTCACCTGCCCCCAACTCATTTCTTCGCCTTTTTCACCTTCGTCGTCTTGGCCGCCCGGGCCTTGGCGAGATTCTTTCCCAATCCCCGGTCCAGGGCGATCTGACGTTTCTTTTCGACATAGTTCGTAGCGGCCAAGGGCTGGTCCTTGGGGATGTTGAACCGCTTCCGGTACTGGCCGGGCTTCATCTCATGGGCGGTGGCGAGATGGCGCTTCAGGGTGGTCAGGCCGGTCTTGCCGCAAATCATGCAGCCGACCTCATCCTTCTTGAAGGCCTGCCTACGGGTCAGGGCCGGCTTCGCGGGCACATCTCCCGCTTCGCCCTGTTCGAGGCCCTTCAACGTCGCATAAACGGCCTTGATTTCGCTCATCAGGTCATCCGACGTCATTTCGGTCGTTGAAGCATGGGCAATGACGATGTCTGTTGCTAATTCGAGCAGATCAGCCATGATGTGTCCTCCTGTTATGGGGTTTTTTTGACTCCGTTTGATTCCTAAAGCTTTTTTTCGAAAGAGGCAAGCAATATTTAAAGGTTCCGCGTCTCGACCAGATAGTGTTCATTCTTCAGAAGTAACGTGCCTGCGGTGTCGAATCGCGGAGGCCAACTAGCACTTCTCGGGGTTTCTTCCATGCGTTCTTGGAGGGCGCGACGGACGTTTCTTGGGGACACCTCCCGCGGGAAGCGATGCGCCGGGAAACGGCCGATGGCGGCGGCGTGGCGCCAACGTTTTTACACCGCACTGAAGACGAGGCCCGCGTAGGTCCCGCCGAAGGACAGGCCGCTCAGGAGCGCACGTCGGACCGACCGGCGGCGAGCCTCCCCCGTCACGAACGGCAACGGCATCAGCGGCGCCGCCAGGCCGACGACCGGCGGAACCACGCCCTCCCGGATCGACAGGGCCAGGGCCGCCGCCCGGATGCCGCCGGAGGCGAAGATCTCCCCCGTCGCCCCCTTGAGGGAGGTGATGAGGGGCATCCCTTCGGACCCTCCGAAAAGGTCCCGATAGGCCATTGCCTCGAGCGCGTCGGGGTCGCGCCCGCCGTTTCCCGCCCCCTGGATGCAGTCGATCCCGGTGGGCACGCCGCCACCGGGCCGGCGGCGGTCGTCTTGCGGTCCCCCGTCGGACCCGGCGGAACCAGCCCCCGCAGGGACGACCCCTGCCATGTCGAGCGCCCGCCGGAGGGCGACAAGAAGGCCGCGGGGGGAATCCGGCCAACCCGTGGGCGATGCCGGCGAGGCGGCAAGCCCCCAGCCGGCCAGTTCGCAATAGGGATCCGCCCCACGCGCTAAAGCGTGCTCCCTCGCCTCGAGACAGACGATTCCGCACCCTTCGCCCATGACGGGCCCGTTGCGCCGCAGATCGTACGGCCGCGCCGCCTCCACGCCGTTGTCCGTCGGCGAGAGGGCGCGAAACCGGCACAAAGCCTCGTAGAAGAAGGGCGACAGCAGGTCCGCGCCGCCCGCCAGGATCACGTCCGCCACGCCGCGACGGACCTCCATCGCCCCGTAGGCAATCGCCGCCTCGCCGGAGACGGCCTGGTGGTTGATTGTCGTGTTGACGCCGCGGAACCCCAGTTCGATGGAGGCATGTCCGGCGGGGGCGTTCATCACCGTGTTGGGTACATGCATCGGACTCACCCGGCCGGGTCCCTCCGTGAAGAGAACCCGGGCGCTCTGAACCTTGAGGTCCGTGTTTCCGAAGGCCGTTCCCATGACGATCCCGATGCGGTCGCGGTTCGCGTCGGTCACGGCGAGCCCGGCATCGTCCAGGGCCATCCGGACGGAGGCCGTCGTCATCGCCGAGAGGCGATCCATCTTGCGCAGGGTTTTGAGGGCGACGAAGTCCCGGGGAACGAAGTCGCGGACCTCCGCCCCGAGGTGCGAGCCCAAGCCGGCGGTGGAAAAGGCGGAAATCTCCCGAATGCCCGTTTCGCCGCGCCACAGGGCATCGCGGAACTCGGCCTTCCCCACCCCCAAGGGCGTGACCATGCCGATGCCGGTAAGGACGACCTGCCTATCCACGCCCCCTCCCCTCGTCCCGCCAGCACCCGAAGACCACCGCCGTGTTGTTCCCGCCGAAGGCAAAGGAATTTGACAGAACAATCCCGGGCGTCCCGGACCGGGCGCCCGTCGTCACATAATCCAGGTCGCACTCCGGATCGGGCGTCTCGCAGTGGATCGTGGGCGGGATGAACCTCTCCGTGATGGCGAGGACCGAGACGACCGCCTCGAGCGCCCCGGAGGCGCCCAGGGTATGGCCGTGCATCGATTTCGTCGAACTGACCGGGATCCGGCCCGCGCGCGGTCCGAAGACCGCCTTGATCGCCCGCGTCTCCATCAGGTCGTTGGGGGGCGTCGCCGTACCGTGGGCATTGATGTAGTCGACCGCATCCGGCGGGATCCCCGCGTCGGCCAAGGCCGCCCGGATCGCACGAACCGCCCCGGAGGCGCCGGTGTCCGGGGCGGTCATGTGGTGGGAGTCGCAGGTCACGCCGTAACCGAGCACCTCGCCCAGAATCGCCGCCCCGCGCGCCCGCGCGCCCGCAAGGGATTCGAGGATCAGAATCCCCGCCCCCTCGCCCAGGGTGAGCCCGGCGCGGTTTCCGGAGAACGGCCGGCAATACCCGGGATCGACGGCCTGGAGGGCGTTGAAAGAAGCGAAGGTCACGCGGCAGAGCGGCTCCGCCCCGCCCACGATCATCGCCTCGGCGGCGTCGGTCCGGATGAGGTCACGGCCCAGACCGATCGCGGTCGCGCCGGAGGAGCAGGCCGTCATGATCGTGGCCTTCGGACCGTAGAGGCCGAATTGCGTCGCAATCGCGTTGGCGTGGGCGGCACAGGCGACGGTCGCAAGACGCGAAAATCTCCCCCGTCCGCCCCCGCGGCGCAGGTAATCCTGGTAAAATGCCTCCGCTTCCGGCAGGCCGCCGGCCCCACCGCCGATGACGGTCCCGGTCCGTTCGCGCAGGGACTCGGGAACCGGATAGAGCCCCGCCTGCGAGAGGGCCTGGAAGGCCGCCACGAGCGCGAAGGCGTCGGCGCGGGAGACGCGCTTCAGGCTGAATTCCGGAGGCAGGAGGGCGCGGGGGTGGAAATCCTTGACTTCGGCCCCGTTGTGCGTGCGAAACGCCGTCGTATCGAACCGGGTCACCGGACCGATCCCGCACGAGCCGTCCTTCAGAGCGGCGGCGAATTCCAAGGGATCTCCCGCGATCGCGTTGACGGTGCCCATCCCCGTAATGACGACCCGCTCGTTTTCCGTTATGTTTTCCATGGTCGATCTTTAGAACAATCCGGGGAAAAGTCAATCCGAATCCTGCGCCTGCCGCGCTTCGTAAAGCGTGCGAATCTCGCGGATCAGGTCGCCGAGGCGGAAGGCGGGGTCGCCGTAATCGGGGTCGAACGACCCGATCCGCGCCACGGACAGGACGTTGGAAACGCAGGTATTGAAACGGAACCGTCCCGGGATGAACAGGCGGTCCGAGTGGCGGATCGCGAGACACACGACCGGCGCCCGGCAGTAGCGGGCAATGCTGAAGGCGCCCTTGTTAAAGGGCCCCAGTTTTCCCGTCCGGCTCCGGGTCCCTTCTGGAAAGATGAAGAGATTGCCGCCGGCGTCGAGATACCCCCGGATGGTCTCGATGTTCCGGATCATGAGCGACGTGTAGTCGCCCCCGGTCTTCGAGGGAATGTATCCCGAGCGGCGGAGCACCCAGCCGAAAATCGGCACCCGGAAGAAGACGCTCTTGACGATCGTCTTCTGCTTTTCGAACAGGGAGATGAGTAGGATGGGATCCAGATAGGACAGGTGATTGCAGACGATGACGGCGGAGCGGACGGTCCGGACCTCCGCGTCGATCCGCAGGCTGAGCCGCGGCGTGATCCATTGGACCAGGCGGAAGAAGCTCCGGAAGTAGCGGTGGTTCAGGCGCTGAAAGGCGGCCTCGCGGTCCCGCGCGCGAAAGCACGCCCAGACGTAGCGGGGCGCGAAGAAAACGCAGAACCCCAGCGTAAAATGGGTCCACAGAATCATCGTCACGGCCCAGTCGACCAGCGGCTTGAAGAGGCGGGGGAAGGTCACCATGGGGGTCAGGCAAACCGTTTGATCAGGAGGGAGGTGTTGACGCCGCCGAAGGCGAAATTCTGGACGGCGGCCACCGTTACGGGCCGCTCCTCCAGCTTCAGGGTATGACGGATCATCGCGCAGCGCTCGTCCGGTTCTTCAAGGTTGAGCGTCGGGGCGATGAACCCCTCCTGCATCTGGTAAAGGCTGAGGATCGTCTCGATCGCACCGCAGGACCCCATGGTGTGCCCCATGTAGCCCTTGAAGCCCGTCACGAACGGATTGTCGCCGTAGACGGCGTGGATCGCCTGGGCTTCGATCACGTCCCCCATCCGGGTTGCCGTGGCATGCGCACTGACGAAGTCGACGTCGTCCGCGTTCAGCTCCGCGACTTCCAGGCTCGATTGGAGGGTGGCACGGATCCCGGCCAGGTTCGGCAGGATGAGATCGCCGCCGTTGTTGTTGCAGGCAAACCCGATCACCTCTCCGAGAATCTCCGCCCCCCGCCGCTTCGCGTGCTCATACTCCTCCAGGAGCACCGCCCCGGCGCCCTCGCCGACCACGAGCCCGTCGCGCTGCCGGTCGAACGGGCGCGGCGTACACTGCGGCCGGTCGTTGAAGGCGGTGGAACAGGCGAGCAGATTGTCGAAGACGGCCACGGTCGTCGTGTCGTACTCGTCCGCCCCGCCGCAGAGCATGGCCTCCTGCATGCCGAACTTGACCGCCTCGTAGCCGTAGCCGATGGACTGGCTGCTCGTCGTGCAGGCCGTGGAGGAGGAGATCACCCGACCCGTGATGCCGAACATCTTCGTGATGTTCACCGCCGTCGTGTGAACCATGGATTTGAGGTAGTCGACGGCGCCGATGGAGGAATACTCCGCGCGGGTTCCGCTGAAAAAAGTCTTGTAGATCTCGCGCTGCACCGTGGGACTGCCGTGGGTGGATCCGAAAGCGACGCCGAGCCGTCCGGAGGTCACGAATTCGGGCGGCAGGCCGGCCTGTTCCAAAACCTCCTTCGCCACCTGGCAGGCGTAATACGCGACCGGCCCCATCGTTTTGCGATAGGTGCGCTTGAAATCGTAGGCGATCGGATCGTCCACGGTTCCGAAGACCTGGGAGTGGATGTATTTCGCTAGGAGGTTATCCTCCCTGAGCGGCTTGACGCCGGATACGCCCCGCCGGAGGCTGTCCAGGATCGCCGCGCGTCCGTGACCGATGGGTGTGATAGCCGAACAGGCCGTGATGACGACTCTTCGTCCCTTCATGGGCGGGAGGACGCCTCCTTCCGCGTCGGAGCGTCCTTCGTGAGTCCCCGTTTCCCGGCCAGGCCGTCCACATAGTCGATGACCTGGTTCAGCGTCCGGATCTCCATCGCCCCCTTCTTCTCATCATGGGTCAGCTCCGAACCGAGAAACCGCTCGATCTCGAGGAGCAGCTCGATGGCGTCCACGCTGTCGAACTCGTAGACCTCACGAAGATTCTCGGCCAGCCCGGGATTTTCGATCTCGAACTCACGGCGGAAGATCTCCAGGATTGCGGTTTGGATCTGTTCTCTCGTCATCACGTCATTGGGATCCTGTCTTTACGTTTTCCATAGGGCGATCATAATGATTATTCCCCGACCTGGCAAGTCCTTCTTTCCTTGCGGCCGTCACCGCGTGTTCCGGCTCGTTCCTCCGCGGCCGCATCATCGGGCGGGGGTGGAGCGGAGCGGCTCCAAGACCTCGCGGGAGAAGCGTTCCTGACCGATCATCTGCCTCGCCACCTGAAACGACCCCAGCACCGTTCCCAGGACTCCGGGGGACAGGGCGTTCTGACCCGCGAGATACAGCCCCGCCAGCGTCGGCCGGTGGAGGGTCGCGGCCGCCGGGAGCTGGCGCGTCGACCGCAGAATTCCGTACGGGGCCCCCTCGGGGCTGCCCGTCCAGTCCCGGAGGGTAAGCGGGGTGTAAGTGTCGAGGACCCGGGCCCTGTGGAAGGGGCCGAAAACCTCCTCCGCCTGTCGCAGGATCCGGTCGGCCCGGCCGGCCTTTTCCGCCTCGTAGTCCGCGCCGCGCCGTCCCGTCATCGTGTCCTCCCAGCGGCGCCATTCCGCAAAGAGGCTTTTCGTGATGATCATGAGGAGATTCCACTCCTCCGTGCCGTCGAGCAGCTGGTAGAACACGCCCTCCGCGAGCCCCCCGTCCCGGTCCGCACGCAGACGGAAGAGGTTGTGCGGCAGGGCGGGATGGGCGCTCGCATCCACGGCGGCGCTCACCACGAATAGCCCCTCCGTCTCGGCCAGCCTCCGGATCCGTCGCACCCGAAGCGGCTTGAGGGCGCCTTCCGGGAGCATCCCGAGGACGGTTTTGGGATGAAGGGCGGCCACCACGCGGTCGGCCGATAGCACCCGCCCGGAGGCAAGCCTGACCCCGGTCACGGCCCCTCCGGACGCGAGAATCGCCTCCGCCGGATCGCCCAGGATCAGCCGGCCGCCCAGCGTGTCGAGTCGGGAGACGAAGGCCTCGGCCAGGTCCGATCCGCGCCCCTTGAGCCGCCACGACGACTGGAGGTAGGAGGTCAGGGCCAGGTGATGGTAGAGCACGGGGCATTCGGCCCCGGACATCCCCACCCAGCTCGCGGACACGTTCAGCACGCTCTTGAGGGGCAGGGAACAGCCCATACCCGAGAGATAGGCGTCGAGCGACCGGAACAGGTCGAGGTTCATCAGGGGAGGCATCGCGGAAAGAAAGGCGAAGGAATTCTGCAGGTCGGCCATGACGCGCAGATTGCCGGCGATGGCGTCAAGGCATTGCGCGTCCTGTGGAAAGGCCCGGTGAAGCGCTCCGGTGAAGGCGTCGAGACCTTCCGGCAGGTCGAAGGTGAAGTCGTCGAACAGATAACGGTCGATGGGTCCCCCCTGCCCCATCCGCTCCGCCGCGATGCCTTCCGTGACACCCATAAAATCGCACATCCGGCGGAGCGGCTCTCCCTCCCCGAAGGCGCCGAAATAGTGGACGCCCACGGGGCAATCCAGGCCGCCGCGCCGGTAACTGCGCAGGAGTCCGCCCGGGAGGGGGTTCTTTTCGATCACCGCCACCCTAAACCCGAGGCGGGCCAGGAGAACGGCCATCGAAAGCCCCCCGATCCCCGAACCGAGCACCAGCGTATCGAGTTTGGAATCTGTCGTCATCCCTTCACCTGTGCGGATCCGAGCCTGGGAAAAAGCCGCCCGTCCGATACCGGGCCGTCACGATCACGCGCGTCCTATTTCTTCCGGTGTTCCCGGACGAAGGCGGCCAGGGCGCGAACCGAGGCAAAGGCCTGAACCCCCACCTCCCGGCTCTCGATCTTGACGCCGTAATCCTTTTCCAGCATGAGGACGAGTTCCAGCACATCGATCGAATCGATCCCCAGGTCCCCGCCCACAAGCCGCTCCTCGTCGCCGATATCCTCCGGGGCGATGTCCAGAAGCGACAGGGTATCGACGATCTTGACCTTCAGCTCCGCCATGAGCGTTTCCATAGTCCACTCCCTCTTTCCCGTCTCCGGTTCCTTCTCGATTCCGCCCCGTCGCGGCCGGGCGGTGCTTACAACCCCAGGCGCCGGGCGATGATGCCCCGCATGATCTCGTTGGTGCCCCCCAAAATCCGGGTGACCCTAAGATCGCGCCACGCCCGGGCGATGGGGTATTCCTCGCAGTAGCCATAGCCTCCATGAAGTTGCAGACAACGGTCCGCCACCCGGAAGGCCATCTCGGTGGTCCAGTACTTGGCCATGGACACCTCCGTGACCACGGCCTTCCCCTCGATGTGATCCGCCACCAGTTTGTCGACGAAGGTCCGACCCAGTCGGATCTCCGTCGACATCTCGGCCAGTTCAAATTGGATGTGCTGAAACTTCGCGAGGGGCTTCCCGAAGGCGGACCGTTCGCGACAGTAGCGAAGGGTAAGCTCGAAGACCATCTCCGCCGCCGCGACGGCGCTCACCGCGAGCACCAGGCGCTCCGGCTGCAGATTCTGCATGAGAATTCTGAAACCCGTCCCCTTCTGACCCAGGCGGTTCTCACGCGGAATCCGGCAGTCGGTGAAGAACAGCTCCGCCGTGTCCTGGCTGTGCCAGCCCGCCTTCTTCAGGCGCCGTCCCTTGGCGAATCCGGGCGTCCCGGCCTCCACGAGGTAGAGGTCGATGGCGGCGTGGGGCTTCTCCACGGCCGGGTCCCGCGCGGCCACGACGAACAGATCCCCGTTGATCCCGTTGCTGATGAAGGTCTTCTGTCCGTTCAGGACGATCGCGTCGCCGTCCTCCACGGCCGTCGTGCGGATGGCGGCCAGATCGCTTCCGGCCTGGGGTTCGGTCATGGCAATGGCGGTGATGCAGTCCCCCGAAACGCAGTGGGGCAGGTAGCGGCGTTTCTGCGCCTCCGCGGCGAAGGCCGTGACATAGGGAACGACGACCGTACTGTGGAGGCGGGCGGACAGGCCGCAGTGGTTCGTCCGCGTCATCTCCTCCACGACGATGAGCGAGTACAGGAAGTCCGCCCCCGCCCCGCCATAGGCCTCGGGAACCTCCAGGCACAGGAACCCCTGTTCGCCCATCCGCTTCCAGGCGCGGCGTGGAACAATGCCCGCCTCCTCCCACGCCTCGATCTCGGGGACGATCTCCCGGGCCAAAAACCTGCGCAGGGTCTCGCGGAAGATGCGATGTTCTTCTCGGTAGGGGATGAGTTCCATGGGCGGGGGGTATCCGGGGAACGCCGGTCAGGCGTCCTCTTCTTCCGGACGGAAGGCCTGGATGCTCAGGGCGGCGACGAGTTCCGCCCCCGCGCGCACGGTTCCGTCGAAGACCGCATAGCTTTCGAGGGCGTAATTCCGCCGGACCTCCGTGATCAGGATGGCGGGAACGGCGATCCGGGAGCGCTGAAACTGGGCGCTCTTGATCCCGACGAGCCAGCCCTTGGCGCCGCCTTTTCCGGACTGTTTCCGTTTCCACCCTTCGAAGAGCGCGGCCGACTGGGCGACGAGTTCGACCGTGACGAGGACATCGACGGAGCCGTCCCGGTACAGGGGCCAGTCCGCCGACGCGATCGCCGTCGTCACGGCCCTTTCGTCATCGACGGCAATCACCCCTTCGATGAGGCGCATCCGCCCGCGGTGGGGGATCAGGGCCTCGATGTCGATCTCCATCCGATTCATGCGGACTTCATAGCAGAATTCCGGCCGCGGGGCAAGGGCGGCCTGGCCGGGGGTCATGTATGGGCGGCAATGACCGCGCCGGGGATGACTCAACGGTACAAACCGATGGGTGGCGTTATCCGTCACTTACGCTAAAGCCAGGAAGTTGTCCACGTTGTCCCGCGTTATGATGTCTATATTCGTATCGATTTTCCGCGGTATTTGAACTCCCAGCGATGCCTGCCATAGCATCAGAATCGACATCGAGCCCTGCATCCTGGGAATGGTGGCTACCGATGACTCAATCACGCCTTCCTTGATGGATAAAAGAATCGGTTTGATTCCGTCCATACCGACAACCTTCACAATGCCAACCCGATTTGCTTTCTTGATCGCCGCGGCGATGCCTATCGGACCGGAAGCATCGCAACACAGGTATCCGTTGAGGTCGGTGTGCGCTTCGAGAACCGAAAGGGCCTGTTGTTTCGCCACGTCGATATCGTCGTTATCGATGCCCCCGTCGACAATTACGATCCCGGGGTATTTCTTCAAGACCGCTATCTGCGCCACATAACGCTCATGATGATTCGGAGCGCTGGGATAGCCCTGCATAACGGCGACCTTCCCCTTTTCTTCCAACAGTTTAGCGAGACGCTCCGCTGCCACCGTTCCCTGCTGCGTAAAATTGTTACCGACACTTAAGATGCCGGCTACCGGCGCCGGTGAATCGAAAACAATCACCGGAATGCCTTTGTTTTTAATGTCCGCAACAGACTTCATATTGAACAGCTTATCGAGCGGATCGATGGTAATCCCGTCGTAATCTGCGGCGATGGCTTTATCAAAAATAGCCCGCTGAACAGCCAAATCGGCTGTTTCCGGAGTAAGATATTCTACTTCTATTTTTATGCCCAGGTGATTTTCCAACAGCTCAGCCTGAGCTATGGCTCCGCGGTAGACTTCTTCAAACCAAGGGTGAACCACCTTGGGGATAATGGCAAAACGCAGGTCTCTTTTTAAAACATCCCTTTTCATTTGATTCCCTTTTCAAAAAGCAAATTACTGATATTTTCGGTGAGATAGCGTGAGGAAAAACCGATCCAGGACGTTTATCCCGAAAAACTGAAAACAACGCTCGACTTTCTTGCCGATTAGAGAAAGATGTCGATGAAGTCGGCCGCCGAAACCTGATTTTTGTTTTTGATGGTCCGTTTGCCGTCCGAATAGTGGGTGACGGCGCATTCCTTGAAGTGTGTGCAGTTTCCGTCCCTGTCCGGCTCGAATCCCCGGCACACGCGCAGGACGTCGGGGGATATTTCGTCGATGAGCACGATCTTTCCATCCCCGTCCCGCAGCCTGCCCAGTTCGAACTTTCCGTCGATGACATGAAGGCCCCTTGACGCGAATTCCCCGGAAACGATTTCGGCGATCTCCTTGACAAGCTTCACGGACTGCTCGATTTCGCTTTTGGTCAACGCGCCCGTTTCTTCCAATGCCTCCATCGTGATCAGGATATCGCTGTCCCCTTTGGTCCACGCCTCGACCACCCTGTGAACATTTTTGCAGGGGGTCACGAAGGGATATCGCCGCCAGAAGCTGCCCGTCGCGTTGTTTCTCCAGGTGAATTCGAGATTTGTCAGTGGGGCTGATCCCGGAAATTCAGGCGATTTCACCTCCATGCCCAGCGGAACCGCCGGTTCGATGATCATCTCATTTTCGCCGATCGTATCGATGTAGTGGGTGGGGACGCTATTGTCTTTCATCAGTCGAAAGAAGTGCGCGGCAAACCGACACGCGATGGCGCCTTTTCCGGGGATCTTACCGACGACGATATCATATCCCGGGTCGAAGACGGGTCTGCGTCCCTCCATGTAACCGGTCGCCCGGTCCGTAAAGACGAATCGATATTTTCCCTTGTGCGGTCCGTCCGGTATCCTGAAGACGTCTTTCGATTTTCCGCGGTAAACGAGGTCTTTCTCAACCATAGGAGCCTCCTCACAGGTCATGTTGCCCGATGATGGTTTTTGAGCCGTGCGTGTTGATACGCCGGCATTCTTTTACACGAGTGCATCCCCTTGGGCAAGAAGATTGATGCCCCATTTACAGATAAGGAGACAGAAGCCATGCCAGCGAATCGCGAAGCTTGACGGGGAACGGCCGCCCATCCAGCTCATCGAGCGTGACGGCCCGGGATTTTTGTATCACGGCTTTCACATCCCGCGTGAGGGTTCCCGTGAGGGGCTTGTCGAAAATCTCCACGTTCAGTTCAAAATTGAGCCGCAGGCTGCGAGGATCGATATTGGCGGACCCGATATGCACGTAGCCATCGTCGACAATAACCAGTTTGGTATGCACAAAGGGAGGGGGCTGATAGTACACCCGCACGCCGCGCTCCAGGAGTTCCCACAGCAGGTTGCGCGTCGCCCAGTGTACGACGCGGGAGTCGCTTTTCTCCGGAAGAACGATCGATACGCGCAGGCCGCGCAGCGCTGCCGTCTGCAAGGCTACGAGCAATCCCCGCGGCGGGATGAAGTAGGGCGTCATGATAACGACGGAGGTTCTGGCCGCCGCGACAGCCGCCGTGAGTATCATGGCGAGTTTGTCCATGTCCTCGTTCGGGCCCCCGGTAATGACGCGGCACCGGGCCGATCCAACCGGCGCCGATTCGGCCGCCGCGACGCTTTCGTACGTGCCCGTGATAAATCCCCAGTCGTCGATAAAGACCTCTTCGATCTGCCTGACCACCGGCCCTTTCAGACGGAAGTGCAGGTCAACGACACGGTGGGGATTGTCATGCCGCCCGGCCAGGTAGCTGTCGCCGATGTTGATGCCGCCTGTGAACCCGATCTGCCCGTCGGCCACAAGGATCTTCCGGTGATTGCGCAGGTTGATGAGCGCCGTGGGAGGGATCAGCCGGGGCGGGAGAAACCGGGCGACGGGCACGCCGCTTTTCTTCAGGCGCCGGCTGGCCCAGCGGAGGTGAAAGACATCGCTGAGGCCGTCGATGATGACCCTCAGGTCAACGCCGCGTTCGGCCGCACGGAGCAGCGCGTCGACAAAGGCCTTACCGGTCCGGTTTCGTTCAAAAATATAAGTGGTGAGAAAGAGGGTCCGCCGCGCCCCGTCAATTGCCTCAAGCATTGCCGGATAGGCCTCTTCTCCGCTGTGCAGCGCCTCGATGCGGTTGCCGTCCACAAGCGGCCTGTCCGTGAGAATGTCTGAAACACGGGCGAAACTGGGACGGTCCGATGGGTCTTTTATGCCCGCGCTGCCCTCCGGGCTTGAGGTTTGCCTGTCCGCCCGGGGGGTCGCTCCCTTCTGTTTCGAGCCCGCGCGGCGCTGAAGTTTCTCGGCCCGTGTCCGCACCCGGTTGATGCCGAAAAGGTAATACAGGAAAGGGCCGGCAAAGGGGATGAGAACGCACACGGTGATCCACCCGATCGCCGACTTCGGGTCACGTTTTAAAAAAAGGGCGTGGAGTGAGCTGACCATGGCGACGACGAACGCCAGACCAGCCATCAAGGTGTCAAGGGTATTCATGGAATCAAGTACCGGCCTTCCCCGTATACCGCTGCTATCAGAACATCAGAAGCGAATAGTGAACAAGAACGTCCTTGTTACGGGTGGCAGCATAAGGAGCGCTCACTTCTGCGTCAAGAATATTTTTCCACAAGATGTGGGGTTTGTCGTTGATGGACATGTTGAAGGCGCAATGCGGCAGCATGCATTTAAGAAAATCTGTTCCCTCTGGGTCTTTCTATCTGCCACACAGGCATTTATTCTGGATTTCAGACAAAGCGGGCGAGGTTCTCCTTGGCCGTAGCGTCGCCAAGAGAAATACGGTTTCCGCTATTTCTGATTAGTTCTGTTATTGTAATAAGGGATTAGAATTGCCTTAATAACGTTCTCAAAAAATATACTCTCTATCAAAAACCACCACCAGAAATGATCTTCACAGTAACATGATAGGATGGATAAATTTCTGTAATCCATAAACACCATATTTGATCAGGTTCAGGCATAAACAAAAAAGGAATAAGTATTCTAGTCAGTGACGGAAGCAGGCGATTTAGATTCACAAAACTCTTCCTTCCATATAATTCGGCATGCCGTCTTCAGGTCAACTTTCGCTTTTCCATGATAACCCAATTTCGCATAGGTGTCCGCACGTTCGGCGTATAACGCGAATACAAAATTTATGTTGTCCGTTAGGATCATGCTGGTTTTTTCATCCGGCAGTTCTATCGATCTTCTCGCGAGGATCTCTTTCGCCTGATCCGCGGAAGCATTTTTCTCGCGCATTTCATTAACCGCTTCAGACATAGGTTTGAGGACATCAAGATAGTATTTCGAATGTGTCACGGTCGAAATCGATTCCGTCAGAAGTGCGAGTATTCCCTGGAGGTCGTTAGTCGAGTCCTTCAATCCCTTGATCATCAGTATATGCGCGATTCCCGAAGCCGCCGGCCAGTATGCTGTCCTGTCCAGTTCGTTTGTCTTCGCCAGGTCACGCAATGCTTCTTTATTTCGATTCGTTTCGAGGTAGACGCCGGCCCTCATTAGGTAGAGCTCGGGGGAGTTTGGCTGAAGGCCTATGGCGGTGTTCATATCTTTCAAGGTTTGTTCGCAGGCAGATGGATTCACCTTGGAGCATCCTTCGAAGGTAACCGCCCCGCGTGTGGCATAATAAAAGGCATCTTGGGGATCGAGCTCGATTGCCTTCTGCACATCCGCATAAGCCTTTTCATTTTGATTCAGCTCCATGTATACGGCACCTCGCATACCGTAGGCAGGAGCGAATTCTGGATGAAGGGCGATAGCGGACGTGAAAGATTCCAAGGCAGACATCTTATCATTGTACATGAGAGCCACTTCACCGGCCTCGATCAGCTTAACCGCTTCGTAACGTTTCTCCTCCGCGCCGATCTTTTTAAGAATATTCTGACGATGTTTTTCATCTGCGAGGGACAATTTTCTTTTGAGGTCTTCCAGTTCCTTTCTCTGATGTTCATATTCCCCTTTCAATTTTCGGTAAGAATCTACATACCGGCTATTCTCCCTGATCATCATGAGGTTCTTCTCAATATCCAGTTTTTGGAAGGTGGCTTTTATCCTTACGGAGAATTTCAATGTTGCGGCTTCCCCAGTACCCTGGTTTTGTGCGGTGATGGGGGTCCTCCTCCTCTCTATCACCTGCACTGACATCGAGTGCTTCGCAACCGTCTCAATGACGTCATCGATCACCGCCATGTCTTTAACAAATGTGGAACTCTTGATGAATACGCCTGCTTGCTCGGCAGCGTCCCTTTCGGCAAGCTTAAGAGCCCTCGATTCGGCGATAGCCGGCGTTTCGCCGTCGCCCATTACATAATCACCTTGCCCGATGTATTCCACTACCTGCTGGCTAATTCCTGAACCCGGCAGCAGTATAATCATTAGGAAGGAAATCAAAATCAAAATCTTTGAGAGTGTTTTCATGAAAAGGCTCCTTCATTCCAGGGTGAAGCCATAAGTATGAATGATTGGTAAATTGATAAGAACTCCCTTATTAACTTGTGGAAGCATAAGGAGCGTTCACTTCTGCGTCAAGAATATTTTTCCACAATTTCAAGAGAAAACAAAATTGTCCGGTTTGTTAGCGAATTGCCTCAAATTAAATGTTACCGAACAGGGGATCGAAAAGGATCGTTGACCCAAAAACAGGCGTTACCGAACACCACCTCCAGAAGGAGGGGGGGATTTATAGGGCCGCAACCGAAGAAAGAGGACACGGAAACGACCTCTTTAGGCGACAGGGAAGCCTTCGCCGAGGGAAAACGAAAATTACGCGTTTTCAGGAGGTGGCTATGCCCGTTCGCGAACGCCCCCGGCCTCGTTGAGGTCTTTTTTCTGCCTTTTAAAAGCTTTTGCTTCTGTCTGCAAAAACTGGTCTAATGCGGGCCTGTTTGCGGCGATTCCGGCTATCTTCAACTTTTTTGTTTCTCCATCGATCGACGGAGCCAAACAGCACATTGAGGCTTGACAGCAGCTATGGCCCGGAAAAAGTATCAACCCGACAGAACCGATTTTCTGATCAATACCGAATGGGGAATCCCCCAAGAAGATTTATCCAAAAAAGAAGCGCACAGCAGCGGGAAAAAGCTTTTTCAGAAACGCTGGGTCACCAGGGAAGAGAAAAGAAGGCTCCAGGAGGAGCATGCCGCATATTCGTCCATCCGCAACACCGGAATTCTGCTCATCATCGGCAGTGGGTTGCTCCTGATCAATCTCTTTTTCCTTCTCAAGAGTTCTGTCTCCGCCAAAATGATTTGGGCATTTTTTGAACTTGTCTATGCCGTTGCTCTTTTGGCCGCAGGAATCGGACTGTTCCGGTTCGTCTGCTGGGGCCGGAACATCGCCTTGTTTATCTTCCTTTCTTTTCTGATTTTGCCCTTTACTCCCCTGCTCGGTAACGACAAAGGGGCGCCGGTACTGATGATCATCGGTTTGACCGGTTTCTACTATCTGCTGCGCCGTCCGGCGCGCAAGATATTTTCGCCCGCGGCAGCAGAAGAAGACAGTCCCCCTGTCCGGCCGGGAAAGTCCGTTCTATTGTGGATTGTTTACGCAATACTTGCTTTGGCTGTTCTGTTCATTTATTTTACCTTTGATCTGCATCGGGCGGGAAAGAGGGCTGCTGCCGTCTGTCAAAGCGCTCGACAGGGGACATCCGTGGAAGATTTTCTGGCCAATTTGCCGCCGGAAAATTACCGGATCATCCAGGTCGATGATCGCGTGATCATCGTTCCCAGAGCAGGCATGGGACGCCATGCCTGCATCGTTTTCCATGATGGGCAAAAAATTACGGGGAGCAAAACCGGATTTGACGACTGAGGAGGAATGATCCGATGAAGGACGATAAAAGCCGTTTGCTGTTGTTCATCTCCATCATCATTTTTACGCTGCTGATCTTTTCAGCGCCTGTCCGGTCAGAAGCGCCGGCGCCTTCGTTTAAAGAATATCAATCCACCGGCGATTACTTTAGCTGTCATATTCCGGTGGACTGGAACAGATACGAACCGGTTTTCGGTTTATCCGAAGAAGAAAAAAAGATTTACGGCCTGACCCTCTTCGGCCCCACCGCCCTTCCCGCGGCTCCACCGACCTTTTCCGTCCACTACTACGCTCCGGGAAACCGGCTGCATGAGTCCATGAAAAAGTTCGTTCTTGTCCATGCCAAACCGGTTCTGGGATTTGTCGCCGAAGGAAAATCCTACGGTGAAGTCCGGGAAATCGAATTTGCCGGCAGAAAGGCCCAAACGTTCGACCGGCTCGATATCCGTTACATCGGCGAACGATCCCTGCATCCGCAGAAGGTATCCGTTTTCGAAAGATTTATTGTGGCTCCCGATGAACACCATCAGGGATTCTATGCCTTAAAATTGTCCGTCCCTCTTGATTCTAAAGAGGAGTATCTGCCTATTTTCGATAGACTTACAAAATCATTCACTCCCCGGAAGTAAATTCCGGAACGACCTTCCCATCCTGATTCAGGTGATGCACCCGTTCCTGGGAGAAAGACGCCCGGCCGGGGCATCCCGGGGCTTGACGCCGGGAGCGGCATGGCCTAAGAGGGTATGATCATCGGACATAGGGAGGTCATGCGATGGGAGACAACAACACCCGATCACCGGAACATGCCTGGAAGTGCTCCAACTGCGGCTACGAACTTCAAGCGCCGACCCCGCCGGCGGCGTGTCCGTCCTGCCACCGGACATGTGAATTTCTGAACGTCACCTGCTACACGCCGGACTGCACGGAGACCGGCGTCGATCCGCGGCTCAAGCCGGCGAAATAGACGCGTCCCGCCCCGTGACGGGACGGTCGCCTCCCGCTACCGGTAGAACGAGGCGTAGCGGTGCTTGAGCCGGGCCATGCCGGTTTGCACGGCACTCTTGCGGACGGCCCGGGCGACCCGTTCCGGGACGGTCCGGTTGAAGACGCCGGGAATGATGTGATCCTCGCGGAGTTCCTCCCGCGGTACCGTGGCGGCAATGGTGTGCGCGGCGGCGATGAGCATTTCGTCGTTGATCCCCCGCGCCTTGCAATCCAGGACCCCGCGGAAGAGCCCGGGGAAACACAGGACGTTGTTGATCTGGTTTGGATAGTCGGACCGCCCGGTGGCGACGACCCGGGCGTACCGGGCGGCCTCCTCGGGCATGATCTCGGGAACCGGATTGGCCATCGCGAAAACGACGGGATCCCGTCCCATCCGCTTGACGTCCCTTCCCCTCAACACCCCCCCCTGGGACAGGCCGATGAAGACGTCCGCCCCTTCCAGCGCCCGGGCCAGCGTCCCCTGCCGCCGCTCCCGGTTCGTCCGGCGAGCCAGACGCTCCTTGACGGGATTCATGTTCTCGCGCCGCCCCTCGTAGAGGATACCGGAACGATCGCAGCCGATGACCGTCCGAACGCCCGCGAGGGCAAGGAGATGGATGGCGGCCACACCGGCCGCGCCCAGGCCGTTGACCACGACAGCAACCTCCCCGAGGGGCTTGCCGACGACGGTCAGGGCGTTCATGAGACCCGCCAGGATCACGACAGCCGTGCCGTGCTGGTCGTCGTGGAAGACGGGAATGTCGAGTTCGGCCTTCAAGCGCTCCTCGACTTCGAAACACCGGGGGGCGGAAATGTCCTCCAGGTTGATGCCGCCGAAGGTCGGCGCGATCCACTTCACGGCGGCGACGATCTCATCGGGATCCTGGGTGTTGAGACAAAGGGGAAAGGCGTTCACCCCGCCGAATTCCTTGAACAGCATGGCCTTGCCTTCCATGACCGGCAGGGCCGCGGCGGGCCCGATGTTCCCGAGCCCCAGGACGGCCGACCCGTCCGTGACGATGGCCACGGTATTCCGCTTGAGGGTGAGGTCGTAGGCACGGCGGGGGTTCGCCTGGATCGCCCCGCAGACCCGGGCGACGCCGGGCGTGTAGGCCATCGCCAGGTCGCCCCGGCTCTTCAGGGGAAAGCGGTTCCGGACTTCGATCTTTCCCCCCTGGTGCATGAGAAAGGTGCGGTCCGCCACGTCCAGGACCTGCACCCCCTTGACGCCCCGGATGGCCGCGACCACCCGTTCCTCCGTTTCCTGGTCCGGTGCCGACACGATCAGGTCGCGGATGATTTTGGCGTCCCGGAACTCCACGATATCCACGGCCCCGATCATTCCCCCAGACCGGCCGATCGCGGAGGCGACCCGGCCCAGCATGCCGGGCCGGTCGAGGATCTCGATGCGGATCCGGAGACTGAAGCTGGGCGACGGTGTTTTGATCATCACACCCCTCCAATGATCCCGATCAGTAAAAAAGGGCGGCGAACACCAGGGCGCAGGAGAGCAGGATCAGGATCCCGACGGTCAGCCAGGAGAAGGCGTTCATGCCCCGGCTGTTGGTGTAGTCGCCCATGATCCTGCGGTCGTTGACCAGGATGAGCATGAAGACAAGCACGACCGGCAGCAGCAGCCCGTTCACGACCTGGGAGTAGTACATGATGGAGATGAGCGGAACGTCCGGCAGGAGGATGATGCCCGCCCCCAGAATGATCATGAGCGCGTACAGCCCGTAGAACTGCGGCGCCTCGGTGAACTTGCAGTTCAGGGACGATTCCCAGCCGAAGGCCTCGCAGACGGTGTAGGCCGTGGACAGGGGCAGGATCGAGGCGGCGAAGAGCGACGCGTTCAGGAGCCCGAAGGCGAACAGCCAAGCACAGTAATCCCCGGCCAGGGGCGCCAGGGCGAGGGCGGCATCCTGGGCGGAGTCGATCCGGATGCCCGACTTGAACAGGGTGACGGCGCACAGCATGATGATGAAGAACGCCACGACGTTGACCGTAATCGATCCGAAGATCACGTCGATGCGGGTGACGGGATAGTCCGCGGCCTTGAGCCCCTTGTCCACGATGGAGGACTGCAGGAAGAACTGCATCCAGGGCGCGATGGTCGTCCCGACGAGGCCGACGGCCATCATGAGAAACGCCCCGTCCATCCGGAGCGTCGGCGTGATGAAGGCCTCGCCGATCTCGCCCCAGTCGGGCCGCCCCATGAATCCGGAAACGATGTAGGACAGGTAGAACAGGCACGCGACCAGGAAGGCCTTCTCGACCGTCTTGTAGTTTCCCTTAACCACGAGCCACCAGACGAAGACGGCCGCCGCGGGGACGGAAACGTAGCGCGAAATCCCGAAGATCTCCAGGCTGGCCGCCACCCCGGCGAACTCGGCGACGGTGTTGCCGAGGTTGGCCAGGATAAGAACGATCATGAGGTAGAAGGTGATCCGGGCGCCGAAGCGTTCCCGGATGAGGTCGGAGAGCCCCTTGCCGGAGATCACGCCCATCCGGGCGCACATCTCCTGGATGACGATCAGGGCGACGGTGATCGGGATCAGGGTCCACAGGAAGGCAAGGCCGTACTCGGACCCGGCCAGGGAATAGGTCGTGATGCCGCCCGCATCGTTGTCCACGTTGGACGTGATGATGCCGGGGCCCAGCAGCATGAGAAAAACGGCGAACGAGCGCCAGGTCCGCCGCTGGAAGGGGCGCAGGACCAGACTGCGGAGGTTCGTCGGGAACCGTTCGTCGGACATGTGTGGCCATCCTCTTCCATCGCGCTCACTTCCCCAGGTGGGGCGCTACCGCTTCGAGAAGGTTCTTGAAGAGGATCACGCCCTCGATACGATCGTCGTCGTCCACGACCGGAATGGCCGTCACGCCGTACTTGGCGAACTGCTCGGCGATCTCGTCCGGCTCCTCGTCGAGACCGACCGCTACAACCCGTTCATCCATCAGGTCCTTGAGCGCCACCGCGGGATCGGCCATCAGGATCTCGCGGAGGCTGATCACGCCCAGCAGGCAATCCTCGGCATCGGTGACGTAGAGGTAATGGATGGTGTCCATCTCCTCCGCCTCCCGCCTCAGGTAGTCCAGGGCCTCCCCCGCGCTCATCTCCGGCAGGGCTTTGGGGAAAGCCGTGGTCATCAACCCGCCGGCCGTCTCCTCGGGATGCGTCAGGAGTTCCTTCACATCCTCCGCGACCTCCTGTTCCATCTCCTTCAGGATGCCATCGGCCTTCTCCTTGGGGAGGTCGCCCAAAAGATCCGCCGCTTCGCTCAGGGACATCTCCTCGATGATATCGGCGGACTTCTCGGGCATCATGTCTTCGATGAGGCGGACCTGGATCTTGGGATCGGTCTCCTCCAGGGTCTCCGCCGCCGTCTCCACGTCGAGGGACTGGAACACGGCCGTCCGCTTGTGGATGTCGAGATCCTCAATGATGTCGGCGAGATCCGCCGGGTGGAGCTGGGAGAGGCGGGCCTGGGTGATGCTCAGGCGCAGCAGGTCCGGCGTGGACAGGGGCTGGACGAATTTCCATGAAATCCACTGGTCGGTCAGGGTGTAATCGAAGAACCACCTCAGGAAGACGTCCATGACCTTCACGAGACCGGCACGCCGCATGAGCCCGCGGAAACCGACATCCACGTGGACGAGGTACAGGCACCGGTGGGCCTTGAGAAACTGGAGGTCGTTGACGCGCCGCACCTTCGCCCCATCGGTGTCAACGATCTGCTTGTCGAGCAGCGCGTCGCGCAGGAGGAGTTCGTTCTCGGCGAGCACCCGGCCGGGCAAAGCGCCGCCCGCTTCGGGCCGGACCGTGAACCGCCCGTTGCAGTCGGCGACCCGTTCCCAGGGAATCACCAGGGGGGGGGCGTTCCGGCGGGATGAGACGAGGATGTCCGTCACCAGCGGATAGGATTCCGCCGGGTTCACGACGAGATCGGCGAGAACGCCCAACGGGCGCCCCATCGTATCGATAATTTTCTTTCCCAGGATCTGGCTCAGAAACAAAAAAACCTGGGATTCTTGATTGACGGCCATTGTTCAAGCGCCTCCAGGCGGATCTTCTATAGCACTTGCGGTAAGATAGCAAAAGCTTTTTTTCTCCCCGCCGCCCTTTCGAAAGGACGTTCCCGCACGACGGGCCGGCCGCGCTCCCGACAGCGGGGGGAAGGTTTTCAGAAATCGCGATGGGATGTCCCTCCTGCTGTCCCGGGCCTGCCGGTTTTTGTCTTGACACGACGACGCCCTTCCGCTATAAACCGCAATCAAGGACGCCCTTTTAATTTGATCCGGCGAGATCGAAAAAGGAAAGAAACCATGAATCAGTTGATCGACAAGCGGCGGCGATAAGGCCTTCCCACACGGTGGGGGGCTTTTTTTTTGCCGTCGGCCCCTCGGGGCCACGGGACGGCAGGGGGGAGAGCACCATGGAAACGAACCGGGTGGTGATGGATGCGGAGGGAATCGACCGCTCCCTGACGCGCATCGCTTATGAAATCCTGGAAAAAAACAAGGGCGCCACGGATGTGGCCCTGGTCGGCATCCGGACGGGCGGCGTGTTCCTGGCCCAGCGCCTGCAAAGAAAGATCGCCGCCATCGAATCCCGGGACGTTCCCCTGGGCGTGCTCGACATCACCCTCTACCGGGACGACCTGGATATCGCCAAGAAGAAACCCCGCCTGGAAAAAACCGACATTCCCTTTTCCCTGGACAAGATGAAGGTCGTTCTGGTGGACGACGTCCTGTTCACCGGCCGGACGATCCGGGCGGCCATGGACGCGTTGATCGACTTCGGGCGGCCGCGCTTCATCCAGCTGGCGGTCCTGATCGACCGGGGGCACCGGGAACTCCCCATCCGGGCGGACTTCGTCGGTAAGAACCTGCCTTCGTCCCTCTGGGAGGACATCAGCGTGAACCTCGTGGAAAAGAACGGCCGGGATGAGGTGGTCATCGAAGCCGCGCGTTGACGAGAAGGAAGGGGCTTCCCATGAAACTGGAGCGAAAAGACATTCTGGGCATCCGGGACCTCAGCGTCGACGAGATCAATCTAATCCTCGATACCGCGGAATCCTTCCTGGAGATCTCCACCCGGGAAATAAAGAAGGTGCCGACGCTGCGGGGGAAAACGGTGATCAACCTCTTCTACGAGGCGAGCACCCGCACCCGGACATCGTTCGAAATCGCCGGCAAGCGCCTCAGCGCGGATACGATCAACATCTCCGCCTCGACGAGCAGCGTCGTCAAGGGCGAGACCCTGATCGATACGGCGCTCACCCTAGAATCCATGCACCCCGATGTCATCGTCATCCGCCATAGCGCCTCCGGCGCCCCGCATCTCCTGGCGAAGACGATCCGGGCCTCGGTGATCAACGCGGGGGACGGCACGCATGAGCATCCGACCCAGGCCCTTCTGGACATGATGACGATGAAGGCCCGCAAGGGCCGGATCGCCGGACTCAAGGTGGCCATCGTGGGAGACATCCTGCACAGCCGGGTGGCCCGGTCAAACATCTACGGACTCCGGAAAATGGGAGCGCGGGTCGCCGTCGCCGGACCGGCCACGATGATGCCGCTGACCATGGTGGAGATGGGGGTCGAGGTGCATCACCGGATCGAGGAGGCCGTCCTCGACGCCGACGTCATCATGATGCTCCGCATCCAGACGGAGCGCCAGCATCAGAACATCTTTCCGACGCTCCGGGAATACGCCCGTTACTTCTGTCTGAACCGCCGGCACCTGGATCTGGCCCGCGAAGACTGCCTCGTCATGCATCCGGGCCCGATCAACCGGGGCGTGGAAATCTCGCCGGACATCGCCGACGGCCCGGCATCGGTGATCCTGGAACAGGTCGCCAACGGCGTCGCCGTCCGTATGGCGCTCCTCTATCTGCTTACGGGAGGGAAGGCATGAAGCTGCTTCTTACCGGAGGGCGGATCCTCGACCCCTCCTGCGGCTTGGATACGCACGGAAACCTCCTCGTGGAGGACGGAAAGATCGCGGCCGTCGGGGAGCGCGCTGGCGGAAAGAAGGCCCCGGGAAAGACCGTTCAGATCCTGGACGTGACGGGCCGGATCGTCGTCCCGGGCCTCGTCGATATGCACACCCACCTGCGGGAGCCCGGCTTCGAGTACAAGGAGACCATCGCCACCGGCTGCCGGGCCGCCGCCGCCGGGGGCTTCACGGCCATCGCCTGCATGCCGAACACGAATCCGGTCAACGACCACCGCCCCGTCACGGAATTCATCCTGAGGAAGGCCGCGGAGTGCGGCCTCTGCCGCGTCTATCCCGTGGCCGCCGTCAGCCTGGAGTCGGCGGGAAAGAGCCTGACCGAATTCGGCGATCTGTCGGAGGCCGGCGCCGTCGCCTTCTCGGACGACGGCAGGCCAGTGATGGACAGCGCGCTCATGCGGCGCGCCCTGGAGTATGCGTCTTCGCTCGGCCTGCCGGTCATCTCACACTGCGAGGACGCCGCTCTCACGGCCGGGGGCCAGATGAACGAGGGCGCCGTCTCGATGGAGCTCGGTCTTCAGGGCATCCCGAGCACCGCGGAAGAGATCATGGTCGCCCGGGACCTCCTCCTCGCCGGCTTCTCGGGCGCCGCCGTCCACATCGCCCACGTCAGCACGGCCGGGTCCGTCCGCCTCATCCGGGAGGCCAAGGCCTGCGGCATGCGCGTGACGGCGGAGACGGCCCCCCACTACTTCACGCTGACCGAGGAGGCGCTCTGGGAATACGACACGAATCTGAAGGTGAACCCGCCGCTCCGGCGTGCCGCCGACGTCACCGCCATCCGGGAGGCGCTCCGGGACGGGACGATCGACGCGATCGCCAGCGATCACGCCCCCCACGCCTCCACGGACAAGGACGTCGAATTCGCCTATGCCGCCAGCGGCATGATCGGTCTGGAGACCTCCCTCGGCCTCAGCCTGAAACTGGTCCGGGACGGCATTCTGTCGCTGGAGGCGCTGGTGGCTAAAATGAGCACGCATCCCGCCGCCATCCTGAACCTCCCGGGCGGCACACTCCGGCCCGGCAGCCTGGCCGACATCACCGTCATCGATGCCGAGCGGAACTGGACGGTCGACATCCGCCGTTTCCAGTCCCACAGCCGGAATTCCCCCTTCGACGGGTGGACCCTGACGGGCAAGGCCGTTCTGACGATCAAGGACGGGATCATCGTTTTTCAGGATTCTTGAGACGGGTTTGAGGCGTCGGGCCCCGGGCCTCGGGAAGATATCCCTTTTCCCCCATGCTCGAAACCCCGCGCCCGATGAGTCATGATGCATGCCAAAACCACCCACCGGACCGCGGCCTTTGTCCTGCGCGTCCTGGACTACGGCGAATCGGATCGGATCGTCACCTTCTACACCGAGGACTTCGGTAAGCTGAAGGGGATCGCCAAGGGGGCGAAGCGCAGCCGGCGGCGCTTCGCGAACGCCCTGGAGCCCTTCTCCTGTATCGAGATCCTGTTCTCGCGGCGGGGACGGGACGGCCTGGCCCTGATCGAGGACTCCACCCCGATCTGCCATTACGCGTCCGTCCGCGCGGACCTGGAGCGCACCCTGATCGCCTCCTATCTCATCGATCTGACGGACCAGTTCACCCTGGAAGGGAAGAAGCAGGCGGACATCTACCGGCTGCTCGCGGGGTTTCTCGACCTGGTGGCGCAGGGCCTGGCCTTGGAGAGCCTTTGGCGATTCTTCGAACTGAGGCTGCTGAAGCTGACCGGTTACGAACCGGTCCTGGACCGCTGTATCGGCTGCCGGGGTCTCCTGGACCCAAACCAATCCTACCAATTCGTCCCCCGGGAAGGGGGGCTGAAATGCGGACGCTGCGGGATAGCGACCTACGACGCCCTCCCCATCTCGATCGGCACCATCCGGACCCTGCTTCTGGGCAGGGACCTGGACCTCGCAAAACTCCCCCGCTTGGTCGTCTCCCCACAAACGGCCCGCGAAAGTCAGGCGGTCCTGACCGCCTTCATCCGTCACCACCTGGGGCGGGACCTCAAATCCATGCAGGTTGCGAGCGAGATCCGGAAACTCTGCATCTGACCGGATTGCTTTCATATTGACAGGTTCGGGCCGCCGTGTTAGGAACGCACCGGAAAATTGCGGGCCCGCCGCCGGGCGGCGGGACGCTTTCGAGGAGGACGCATGGCATTGACCTTTCAGGAACTCATCTTTGCCCTGGAACGCTACTGGGCCTCGCAGGGCTGTGTCATCCAGCAGCCCTACGACCTGGAGGTCGGGGCGGGCACCTTCAACCCCGCGACGTTTCTCCGGACCCTGGGACCGGAACCCTGGAACGTGGCGTATGTCGAGCCGTCGCGGCGCCCGACGGACGGCCGCTACGGGGAGAACCCGAACCGGCTTCAGCACTATTACCAATACCAGGTGATCATGAAGCCCTCTCCCGTCGACATCCAGGAGCGCTACCTGAACTCCCTCAAGAGCTTCGGGATCGACCCCCTCGAACACGACATCCGCTTCGTCGAGGACGACTGGGAATCCCCCACCGTCGGGGCCTGGGGGTTGGGCTGGGAGGTCTGGCTGGACGGCATGGAGATCTCCCAGTTCACGTATTTTCAGCAGGTGGGCGGAGTAGACCTCAAGCCGATCAGCGTCGAGCTGACCTACGGCATCGAGCGGATCGCCATGTACATCCAAGGCATCGACAACGTCTATGACCTGAAGTGGAACGATACCGTCAAGTATGGAGACGTCCATCACCAGGGCGAGGTGGAGTGGTCCACCTACAACTTCCAGTACGCGGACGCGGAGATGCTCCGCAAACGTTTCGACATGGACGAGGCCGAAGGCATCCGCATGGCCGAAAAGGACCTGGTCCTGCCGACCTACGACCATTGCCTGAAGTGCTCGCATACCTTCAATCTGCTGAACGCCCGGGGGGCGATCAGCGTGGCGGAGAGGACGAGCTACATCGGGCGCGTCCGCAACCTAGCCCGGCTGAGCGCCGAAGGCTGGCTCAGACAACGGGAAAGGCTGGGGTATCCCCTGCTCGATCGGGGATGACCCCTGGACATCATCGGGAGATCGATTCATGGGTAAGGAACTCTTACTGGAAATAGGAACGGAAGAAATCCCCGCGGCGTTTCTGCCGAAGGCGATGCGAGACCTCGAAGAGATGTCCCGCCGGGAATTCTCGGCCTGCCGTCTCGCCCACGGCGCGATCCAGTCGCTGGCGACGCCCCGCCGCCTCTGTCTGGTCGTCGCCAACCTGGCCGGGGGGCAGGAGGATCTCGAGGTCGAAAAGATGGGACCGGCGAAGAAGGCCGCCTTCGACGCACAGGGCCAGCCGACCAAGGCCGCGCTCGGTTTTGCCCGGGGCCAGGGGGTGGAACTGGGTGACGTGGGCACGGCCGTCACCGAGAAGGGGGAGTATTTGTGCGTGCGCAAAACCATCGCCGGCGAGCCGACGGAAGCCCTCCTGCCGGAGATCCTTCCACGCCTCATCCTGGGGCTCCCCTTCAAGAAATCCATGCGCTGGTCCGATCTGGACATCCGTTTCGCCCGTCCGATCCACTGGCTGCTCGCCCTCTACGGCGGCCGCGTCGTTCCCTTCACGCTCGGAAATATCCAGAGCGGCAACCTGACGCGGGGCCATCGCTTCATGAGCCCCGAAGCGGTCTCCGTTAAAGATTTCGCCGATTACCTCGCCCGAACGAAGGAGCGGTGCGTGATCGTCGACCCCGCGGAACGGAAGGCTATTATCCGTCAGGAGACCCGCAAGGCGGCGGCCCAGGTATCGGGACGCGCGCTGGAGGATGAGACGCTCCTGGAGCAGGTGGTCTTTCTGACCGAGTATCCGACAGTCGTATGCGGCAGTTTCGACCGGGACTACCTGCGACTTCCCCAAGAGGTCCTGGTGACGTCCATGATCTCCCATCAGAAATACTTTCCGGTCGTCGACGCGGAGGGACGTCTCCTCCCCCATTTCCTCGCCGTCAACAACACGCTGGCCCGGGATCCGTCGGTCGTCGCCCGGGGGAACGAAAAGGTCATCCGAGCACGCCTCTCGGACGCGCATTTCTTCTTCACCGAGGACCAGAAGGTCCCTCTGACGGAGCGCGTCGAGGGACTGAAACAGGTCGTTTATCACACCCAGCTGGGCACGTCCTATGAGAAGGTCATGCGCTTCAGGGCCCTCGCTCTCACCCTGGCGGACCGCATCGATCCGACCCTGAAGGCCACCGTCGAGCGCACCGCGCTGCTGGCGAAGGCCGATCTGGACACCCAGATGGTGGGGGAATTCTCCGAGCTCCAGGGGGTTATGGGGCGGGAATATGCGCTGCTCGCCGGGGAAAACCCCACCGTTGCCCGGGCCATCTACGAGCACTACCTCCCCACGCAGGCGGGCGGGGCCCTGCCCGCCACCGACGAAGGGGCGATCGTCAGCATCGCCGACAAGATGGACACGATCGCCGGATTCTTCGCCGTCAAGCTGATCCCGACCGGAACGGCCGATCCCTACGCCCTGCGGCGTCAGGCCCTGGGCATCATCAACATCCTCCTCGCCAAGCGGTATCCGATCCGCCTCGACGAGCTCGTCGATCTCGGCTTGAGCCTGCTGGAGGAAAAAGCGAAGCGGCCCGCGGGGGAAACCCGCGCCGACATCCTGGACTTCTTCCGGGGCCGCCTGGAAAACCAGCTCATCGCCCAGGGGCGCCCCTACGACGTGGTCGACGCCGTTCTGGCCACGGGCATCTCCGACCTCGTCCGCACCGTCAAGAAAATCGAGGCCATGGAGGCCTTCAAGGATCACGAGAACTTCGAGCCTCTGGCGATCGCCTTCAAGCGGGTCGGGAACATCCTCAAGGATTTTCCAGGCGGTTCCGTCCGCGAGGACCTGCTGGAAACGGCTGAGGAGCGGACCCTCTACCAATCCTTCCGGGAGATCCGGACGCGCGCCCTCACCCATCTGGACGCGGAGGACTACCCGTCCGCCCTGGTTGAAATGGCGGGAATCCGGCAGTCCGTGGATGCCTTTTTCGAGACCGTGCTCGTCATGGCCAAGGAGGAGGCGATCCGTAACAACCGCCTGGCGCTCCTGGCGGAGATTTCCGCCCTGTTTCACCGGGTCGCGGATTTCGCCAAGATCGTCACGAGCGTGTAACGGGTGGGCTTCAGCCCGGGTGTACACACGCGTTTCGGGGTGCAACGTCGGCGACGGGAGCAGGCGCAAGTTTTGATTGAATTATTTTGCAATCTGCATTAGCCTGCATCTCAGTTGAAAAAACCTTGCGGTCACGATCCCTGTCGGGAAACCGGGCAGATTCGCTTCTTGGAGCTCGAAGATTTATGGACGCCAGCCCCAAAAATCAGCAGATCAGCGCACTGGAAGAAAAGCTTCAGATCCGCAAGGCGTTGCAGGACATCACCAATCGCATCCATGCGGCGCAGAACACGAAGCAGATCCTGGTCGACCTGAAGGACGGGATTCTCAACCTGTTCGACGCCCACTCCATCACGATCTATGTGGTGGATCGTCCCAAGAACGAGATCTACTCCATGTTTCTCGTGGGGTCGTCCGTGCGGGAGATCCGCGTCCCGATCAACAACCGGAGCATTGCGGGCTTCGTGGCCAACAACGGCCGCGTGGTCAACATCGCAGACGCCTACGACGTCGAGGCGCTCAAGCAGATCGACAAGGACCTGTCGTTCGATCTGAGCTGGGACAAGAAATCCGGATTCCGGACGAAGCAGATCCTGGCCGCTCCGATCTTTCATAACCAGACCCTGATGGGCGTCGTCCAGATCCTGAACAAAAAGGGGGGAGGCCCCTTCTCCGTCGAGGAAACGGACTTTCTCCAGGAAATTGCGGCGGTCCTGGGGGTCGCCTTCTATAACCAGGAGCGGTTCGCCCGGCGGCGCAAAACGCGCTTCGACTACCTGATCAGCCGGGACCTGCTGAAGGAGGAGGAGCTCGAAAACGCCTGGGAGGAATCGCGCGAGCAGAAGGAAACCATGGAGACCTTCCTGATGAGGAAGCACAAGATCTCCAAGGAAGATCTGGGAAAATCCTTCGAGGAGTTCTTCCGCTGCAAGTTCATCCAGTTCAGCGACAAGATCCCCATCCCCGGAGATCTCCTGAAGAACCTGAAGCGGGACTATCTCCGGCGCGAACTCTGGGTCCCCATCAGCAAGGTGGACGGCAACATCCAGGTCATCGTCGACGATCCGAACAACATCCTGAAGCGGGACATGATCGAAAACCTCCTGCGGACCAAGGCGGTCAAGTACGACGTCGCCCTGGCCGAGGACATCGTCAAGTTCATCAACTACTTCTTCCAGACCCCCGAGGACGAATCGTCCATCTCGGATCTTCTGGGAAAGCTGGAGGCGGACGAGGCGCCGGACGAAGAAGATGACAGCGGCGACGTCGTCACCGAGTCGGACAGCGTCATCATGCAACTTGTGAACAAGATCATCAACGACGCCTACATCCGCCGTTGCTCCGACATTCACATCGAGCCGAACGTCGGCCGCAAGAACGTCGAGATCCGCTACCGGGTCGACGGCGATTGCGCCCTCTACCAGACGCTGCCCTACAGTTACCGGTCCGCGATCATCTCCCGGATCAAGATCATGTCCAACCTGGACATCACGGTCAAGCGTCTACCGCAGGACGGGAAGATCAAATTCAAGCGCACGGGGGGAGACGAAATCGAACTCCGCGTGGCGACCATCCCGACCCAGGGGGGCGTGGAAGACGTGGTCATGCGCATCCTGGCCAAGGGGGAAACCCTGCCGCTTGAGGCCATGGGGATGCTCCCGCGCAATTACGGCGAGCTTCTGAAGATTCTGGAAAAGCCCTACGGCATGGTCCTCGTCGTCGGGCCGACCGGCTCCGGGAAGACAACCACCCTCCACGCGGCGCTGCATCACATCAACACCCCGGACCGGAAGATCTGGACCGCCGAGGACCCCGTCGAAATCACCCAGTATGGACTGCGTCAGGTTCAGGTTCAGCCGAAGATCGGCTTCGACTTCGCCGCCGCCATGCGGGCCTTTCTCCGGGCCGACCCGGACGTGATCATGGTCGGGGAAATGCGCGATTTCGAAACGGCGAAAACGGGCGTCGAGGCGTCGCTCACCGGCCATCTCGTTTTCAGCACCCTGCACACGAACAGCGCCCCGGAAACGATCACCCGTCTGCTCGACATGGGCATCGACCCCCTGAACTTCGCCGACGCCCTCCTAGGCATCCTGGCCCAGCGTCTCGTCCGGACCCTGTGCAAGAAGTGCAAGGAGGCCTACCACCCGACGCCGCAGGAATACGAGGAGATGGTGGAGAGCTACGGTCCGGAGGCCTTCGCGAAGCTCAACGTCCCCTACACGGATGACCTGACCCTCTACCGTCCCAAAGGCTGCGACGCATGCGACAAGACGGGGTACAAGGGGCGGATGGGCATCCATGAACTCCTGGCCGGCACGGACGACATCAAGAAACTCATTCAGAAACACGCGACCATCGAGGAGATGCGGGACGTAGCGATGACCGAGGGCATGACGACCCTGCTTCAGGACGGCATCCAGAAATCCATCCAGGGACTCACGGACTTCAAGCAGGTCCGGAGGGTGTGTATCAAATAGGCAAAGGGCGAAAGGCCCACGGCGGAATCCCGTTTCCCTTCAGCCCTTCCCCAGCCGCTTCTTCCATTCGTTCAGGCGATTCAGGGCCTCCACCGGCGTCAGGTTCGGGATGTCGGCATCGCGGAGCTCCTGGAGCACCCGCTCCTCCTCTCCCATGAACAGACCCAGCTGATCCGGGTTCCGCTCCGCTGGCCGCCGGCCGCGCGCCAGCTTCGGCTTTCCCGTCGGGTCCAACTCCCCCTTCTCCAGATTGTCGAGGATCTCCTTCGCCCGGCTGATCACCTCCTCGGGAACGCCGGCGATCCGTGCCACCTGGATGCCGTAGCTGCGGTTCGTCCCGCCCTCCTTGATCTTCCTCAGAAAGATGATCCGGCTGCCCCATTCCTTGACGGCGATGTTGTAATTGGCGACGCCGGCCTTGGTGGTCGCCAGCTCCGTCAGTTGGTGGTAATGGGTGGCAAACAGCGACCGGACACCCCGAGGGGCCGCGTCGTGGAGGCGCTCCGCCACCGCCCAGGCGATGCTGAGCCCGTCGAACGTGCTGGTCCCACGTCCCACTTCGTCGAGGATCACCAGGCTGCGGGATGTCGCACGTGAAAGGATGTTCGCCACTTCCGTCATCTCGACCATGAAGGTGCTCTGCCCGCGGGCAAGGCTGTCCGCCGCCCCCACCCGGGTGAAGATCCGGTCCGCGCAGCCGATCCGGGCCGACGCGGCGGGGACGAAGCTGCCCATCTGGGCCATCAGGACAATCAGGGCCACCTGGCGGATGTAGGTGGACTTCCCGGCCATGTTGGGTCCCGTGATGACCAGCAGGCGGTTCCGGTCCAGGTCGAGCAGGACGTCGTTGGGGACAAACCCCTCAGGCAGCGGCATCCGCTCCACGACCGGGTGCCGCCCGTCCCGGATCTCGATCACGTCCTCGTCGTCCACGACGGGACAGGTGTAGCCGTACCGCTCCGCAACCTCGGCGAGCGCCGCCAGGGCATCCAGATCGGCCAGCAGCCCCGCCGTTTTCTGCATCCGCCGGATCTGGCCCGCCATCCGTTCCCGGACATCGACGAACAGGTCGTACTCCCGCTGGCGCCGGGCGTCGTCGGCGTTGAGAACCGTGTATTCGTACTCCTTGAGCTCCTGGTTGATGTAGCGTTCGGCGTTGACCAGGGTCTGTTTGCGGATGTAGTCGTCCGGGACGTGGTCGGCATTGGCCTTGGTGATCTCGATGTAGTACCCGAAAACGCTGTTGTAGGCGACCTTGAGGCTGCCGATCCCCGTTCGGCGGCGCTCGCGTTCCTCCAGGGCGGCAATCCATTTCCGTCCGTCGCGACCGATGCTCGTGAGCCGGTCCAGCTCTGCGTCGAATCCCTCCCGGATCAGTCCCCCGTCCCGGAGGCTCAGGGGGGGATCGTCGGCGATGGCGGACTCCGCCAGCGCCAGGACATCCGACATCTCGTCGATCCCCTCCCGAATGGCGACCAGCAGGGGCGCCGACAGATCCGCCAAGAGACCCTTGACCTCCGGCAACGCCTGCAGGGTCTGCTTCAGGGCCACGAGGTCGCGGGCGTTGGCCACCCCCATGGCGATGCGGCCGCCCAGCCGCTCCAGGTCGTGCTGCCGCCCCAGCGCCCGGCGGAGATTCTGGCGGAGCAGGTGGTGTTCCTTGAGGTCGGCGACCGCGGCGAGTCGTTTCCGGATCCGCTCCGGCTGACACAGAGGGTAGCTCAGCCACCAGCGCAGGCGCCGGCCGCCCATGGCAGTCATGGTTTCATCGAGGACATGATAGAGGGAGCCCGCCTTCCGGCCCTCGGTGATGGTGGAGAACAGTTCCAGGTTGCGCCGGGCGATGTCGTCGAGGATCAGATTCTGGCTGGATTCGTACCACTGGAGCGCATTGACGTGCCCGAGGCGGTCCTGCTGCGTTTCGACCGCATATCGGAGGATGGCGCCGGCGGCGGCCAGCGCCGCGGGAAAGGACTCGACGTTCAGGTCCCGGAGCGCCTCGATGGAAAAGCGGTCGCGAAGAAGCTCGCGGGCGGGGGCGGGCGCGAAGTAGTCCGCGGCCACGGTCTCGATGCGGCGGCGCGTTTCGCTCTCCGGCCCTCCCCCCAGGCGCTCCCGCTCGGGAAACGTTTCCTCCAGAAGAATTTCCCGGAAGGACAGGGATGCGACTTCGTCCAGGAAGGCGTCCCGGTCCCGGAATTCAGCCAAACGGAACTCGCCGGTGGAAATGTCGAGGAAGGCCAGCCCGTAGGCCCCGTCGGCAAACGCCAAGGCGGCGAGGAAATTGTTCTCCTTCGCCTCGAGGTTGTCGGCCTCCACCACCAGGCCTGGGGTAACGACCCGCACGACCTCGCGCTTGACAACGCCCTTGGCGAGCTTGGGGTCCTCCATCTGCTCACAGATGGCGACCTTGAAGCCCTGGGCGATGAGTTTCGCGATATAGGTCGAGGCGGCGTGGTACGGAAACCCGCACAGGGGAATGCTGTCTTCCTTGCCCTTGTTCCGGGAGGTCAGGGTGAGATCGAGGACCCGGGAGGCCGTGACGGCGTCGTCGAAGAACATCTCATAGAAGTCCCCCATGCGAAACAGGAGGATGCAGTCCTCGTAGCGGGCCTTGGTCTGCACGTACTGCTGCATGGCCGGAGGAAGCGCTGCCGGGGTTCCGGTCATTCCCAGCGTCCTCCGTCACCCCGGCGTTTGAGATCGATGACTTCATTCGGGCCGATGCGCCCCTGGCCGCTGACGAAGCTGTTCAAGAACCAGCTGACGACACTGATGACCAGGGCCCCCAGAACGGCCGCCCAGAAGCCGTGGATGTCGAACCCGGAGATGACGCCGGAGGCCATCTTGAGCAGCAGGGCGTTGATGACGAACGTGAAGAGGCCCAAGGTCACGATGTTGACGGGAAGGGTCAGGATGAGCAGGACGGGCCGGAAGAATGCATTCAGAATCCCCAGGACGGCCGCGGCGAACAGCGCGGGGAAGAAGCCCGTCACAATGATCCCGTCGATGACATAGGCGGACAGAAGAATGGCCAGCGTCAGAATGAACCAGCGGATCAGGATGCCCTTCATGGTCTCGCTCCCTTCGTCGGCGGACTCTAACCCGCCGGTGGAAATAATGCAAGGGGGCACACCAAAGAAAAGACCCCCCGGCAACATCCCGGGGGGCCCGTTTTCACAACGATGGAACGGTCTGGGAAATTACATCCCCATGCCGGGGTACCCGCCTCCGGGAGGCATGGGCGGCATGGCGGCGGATTTGTCCTCCGGCTTGTCGGCGATCATGCACTGGGTGGTCAGCATCAGGCCGGCGACGGAGGCCGCGTTCTGCAGGGCGAACCGGGTCACCTTGGTCGGATCGATGACGCCCGCGGCGATCATGTCCTCGTACTTGTCGGAACGGGCGTTGAATCCGAAGGCGCCCTTCTTCTCCTTGACTTTCTCCACCACGATGGAGCCTTCCAGCCCGGCGTTGGCCGCGATCATCTTCATGGGCTCCTCGAGGGACTTCCGGACGATGCTGACGCCGACCGCCTCGTCCCCTTCGAGCTTCAGTTTCTCCAGGGCGGGCAGGGTTCTCAGGTAGGCTACGCCGCCGCCGGGAACGATCCCCTCTTCCACGGCCGCACGCGTCGCGTTCAGGGCGTCCTCCACGCGGGCCTTCTTTTCCTTCATCTCGGTCTCCGTGGCCGCGCCGACCTTGATCACCGCGACGCCGCCGACGAGCTTAGCCAGACGCTCCTGGAGCTTCTCCTTGTCGTAATCGGAGGTCGTCTCCTCGACCTGGGCGCGGATCTGCTTCACGCGGCCTTCCAGCGCCTTGCGGTCGCCGGCGCCGTCGATGATCGTCGTGTTGTCCTTGTCGATGGTAATGCGCTTGGCACGTCCGAGGTCCGCGAGCTGGGCATTCTCCAGCTTGGCGCCCATGTCTTCGGAGATCATCTTGCCGCCCGTCAGGATGGCGATATCCTCCAACATGGCCTTGCGGCGGTCGCCGAATCCGGGGGCCTTGACGGCGGCCACGTGGAGCGTCCCGCGGAGCTTGTTGACGACGAGCGTGGCCAGGGCCTCGCCCTCGATGTCCTCGGCGATGATGAGGAGCGGACGGCTCATCTTGGCGATCTGCTCGAGGATGGGGAGAAGGTCCTTCATGCCGGAGATCTTCTTCTCGTTGATCAGGATGTAGCAGTCCTCCAGATCCACGACCATCTTTTCGGCGTTCGTGACGAAATAGGGGGAGATGTACCCGCGGTCGAACTGCATGCCTTCCACGATCTCCAGTTCCGTTTCGAGCCCCTTGGCCTCCTCCACGGTGATGACGCCTTCCTTGCCGACCTTGCCCATCGCCTCGGCGATGATGTCGCCGATCGTCTCGTCGCTGTTGGCGGAGATGGTGCCGACCTGGGCGATCTCCTTCTGATCCTTGGTGGGTTTGCTCTGCTTCTTGAGCTCGTTGACGACGACCTCGACGGCCTTGTCGATGCCGCGCTTGAGGTCCATCGGATTGCTGCCGGCGGCGACCGTCTTGGCGCCTTCGCGATAGATGGCCTGGGCAAGAATGGTCGCGGTGGTGGTCCCGTCACCGGCGACGTCGCTCGTCCGGCTGGCCACTTCGCGGACCATCTGGGCGCCCATGTTCTCGAACTTGTCTTCCAGCTCGATTTCCTTGGCAACCGTCACACCATCCTTCGTGACCGTCGGCGCACCGAAGGATTTGTCCAGGATGACGTTCCGGCCCTTCGGACCGAGGGTGACCTTGACGGCATCGGCAAGGGTGTTGACCCCCTTGAGAATCGACTTTCTGGCTTCTTCGTCGTACTGTATTAACTTTGCTCCCATTGAACTTATCCTCCTTATGTCATTATTATTTTTCGATTACGCCCAGGATGTCGTCTTCTCTCATGATGAGGTGCTCTTCCCCGTCGATCTTGACCTCCGTACCGGCGTACTTGCTGAAGAGAATCCGGTCCCCGGCCTTGACATCCGGTTTGACCAGCTTGCCGTCCTCGGTGGTCTTCCCTTTCCCTACGGCAATGACCTTCCCCTCCATCGGCTTCTCCTTGGCCGTGTCGGGAATGATGATCCCCCCCTTGGTCTTCTGCTCCTCTTCCAGTCGCTTCACGATCACGCGGTCCTGTAATGGTCTGATCTTCATGCTCCCTACCTCTCCTTTCGTCACTTATGATTTTAGATGATAAAGCAATCCTATCCCCTTCAATTTGGGGGCTAAAATAAACATCATCCCTTCAATGTCAAGATGGGAAGATCATTATTTGAAAAATTTCACTTCCATCCAGCGGGTAATCCTACGCTGAGGGACTCTCTAACATAAATATTAAATAACGCATAGCTTTTTATGTTGATGCCTTTCCCGGCCCGGCTCGGGAATCGTCTCCCGCCGGCGTTCATCGGAGATCTCGCGGGTTACCGCCCCCGTGGCGGAGCGGGTGGTGGGCGAAAGGTCTGGATCAGGTTCCGTGGCGCGGAGGGGTCAGTAGGATCCGGCGGTTTGAGCGGCGCTTCCGGAGGGGGGCTCATCCTTCGATGAAGACGGGGACGCGGCACAACTCCGCAAAGCGCCGGGCGTCGTCCGCGGAGCCCACGATCGTGCCGTAGTGGACGGGAATAGCCGCCTCCGGACGGAGACGATTGGCGACGGCTGCCGCCTCCGCCGCCGTCATGGTGTAGGTGCCGCCGACGGGCAGGATCGCGATATCCGCCTTGAGCGCCTGCATCTCCGGAACGTCGTCCGTATCCCCCGCATAGTAGATCCGCTTGCCGTCCACGGTCAGGATGAAGCCGACCCAATCGTTCTTCTTGGGATGAAACGGCTTGTCCAGGTTGTAGGCGGACACGGCCTCGATCGCGACCGGACCGACCGTGAGCCGGTCGCCCGGACGGACGGGACGGACCTCACCGGTCAGTTGTGCGGCAACGTCGGGTGTCGTCACGATCACGGTTTCCTTGCCGCGGATCTTCCGGATGTCCTCCGGGGAGAAATGGTCATGGTGCGCATGGGAGATCAGGATGAGGTCCGCCTCCGGACCGTCGGCAATCTGGAAGGGATCGATATACAGGACCGTCCCGGACTGGATCCGGACGCTGGAATGGCCGAGCCAGAAAATCTTCTCCACCATGGCGTTTTCCTCCTTCCTAGCAGGGTGTTGAAAGACACCCGGATTGGGCAGGCTGTTGAAAAAGGTTCAGATGCAAGGCGCGCAAAAACCTAAGAGCGAGGCGTATATAGAAATACGTCGAGCGATGAGGTTTGCAGCGCAACGCCGCAGATGAGCGTTTTTCAACAGCCTGCTAGAACAGGGGGTCGAGCAGGTCTTTGAGCGAGCGGATCCCGAACATTTCGATCCCGCTCTCCGGCCTGCGGCCGGCCGGCGTTCCCGCGGGGAGGATGCAGCGCGTAAAGCCCATCCGCGCCGCCTCCTTGAGGCGCGTCTCCATCTGGCTGATCCCCCGGACCTCGCCGGTCAGGCCCACTTCGCCGAAGACCACTGTTCCCGGCGCTACCGGCCGATCGAGAAAACTCGACGCCATCGAGGCCACTAGACCCAGGTCCACGGCGGGCTCGTCGACCTTCACCCCGCCGGCCACATTGATGAAAATGTCGTGGCCGCTCAGGTGAAGGCCGCAGACCTTGTCCATGACCGCCACGAGCAACGAAACCCGGTTGTGGTCGACGCCGATGGTCGTGCGCCGGGGCATCCCGAAGCTGGTGGGAATGACCAGCGACTGGATCTCGACGAGGATCGGCCGCGTCCCCTCCAGGCTGGGGACGACCACGGACCCGGCGGCCTTTTCCGGGCGCTCCGACAGGAACAGGGCGGACGGATTGGCGACTTCCTTCAGGCCGTCGTCCCGCATCTCGAAGACGCCGATCTCGTTCGTGGGGCCGAAGCGGTTCTTGATCCCCCGGACGATCCGGTAGGCATGCCCGGAATCCCCCTCGAAGTAGAGCACCGTATCGACCATGTGCTCCAGCACCTTCGGGCCGGCCAGGGATCCGTCCTTCGTGACGTGCCCGACGAGAAACACGGGAATGCCGGTTTTTTTTGCATGCAGGATCAGGCGCTCCGAGGCCTCGCGCACCTGCCCCACGCTCCCCGGCGCCGACGACAGATTGGAGGCATACACGGTCTGGATGGAATCGATCACGACGGCGTGGGGCTCGATCCGCCGGATTTCCGCGAGGATGTTCTCCAGGGCGATCTCCACGAAGACGAGGAGTTGGTCCGAATCCGCCCCGATGCGCTTGCCCCGGAGCTTGATCTGCCGGGCCGACTCCTCCCCGGAACAGTAGAGGACCTTGAGGCCCCGCTCCGCGAGCCGCTGGCAGACCTGCAACAGCAGCGTGGATTTGCCGATGCCCGGATCGCCGCCGACCAGAACGGCCGATCCGGGAACGACGCCGCCCCCCAGAACCCGGTCCATCTCGGCCAGTCCCGTGGCGAGGCGCTCCTTCTCATCGGCGACGATGTCGGCGATGGGCCGCGGGGCCTCGTGGAGCTGGAGATCGGAGGACGGCCCCTCGGATGCCTCCCGGATTTCCTCTTCCACGAACTGGTTCCAGCCTCCACAGGATGGGCATTTTCCCAGCCACTTGGTGGACGCGTGACCGCAGCTCTGGCAGAAGAAGCTCGTTTTGATCTTTTTCAAGGCCCCACCCCTCCTAATGGCTGAAAGATCATATGGATTTTCACCGTCGGCGTCAACCGGAATCTCGGTAAAATCTCTTGAGTAAATGATGCAATCCTGTTATATTCGCGCGCTCGTGAAAACTCAAGAAAGAGGACGGGATTTTATGAACCCCAATTTCAGTTCCGGTCCCTGCGGCAAGCGTCCGCGGTGGACCCTCGGCGCCCTGGAAGACGCCGCCGTCGGACGGTCGCACCGCTCCGCCCTGGGCAAGGAAAAGCTGACCCGCGCCATCACCGAAACGAAGAGGATTCTGGGCATCCCCGCCGACTACCTCGTCGGGATCATGCCCGCCTCCGATACGGGAGCCTTCGAGGCGGCGATGTGGTCGCTCCTGGGGCCCCGGCCGGTCACGGTGCTCGTCTGGGAGAGCTTCAGCGACGGCTGGGCCACGGACGTCGCCAGGCAGTTGAAGCTCAAACCCACGATCCTCAAGGCGGACTACGGGAAGCTCCCCGATCTGAACGCGGTCGACTGGCGCCAGGACGTGGTCTTCGTCGCCAACGGCACGACGAGCGGGGTCAAGGTGCCGCACTGGGACTGGATCCCCGACGACCGGGAAGGGCTCGCCCTCTGCGACGCCACGAGCGCCGTTTTCGCGATGCCGATCGCCTGGGAGAAGATCGACGCCCTGACCTTCTCCTGGCAGAAGTGCCTGGGGGGCGAGGCGGCCCACGGCATGCTGGTTCTGAGTCCCCGGGCCGTCGCCCGCATCGAGGCGTACGATCCCCCTTGGCCGATGCCCAAGATCTTCCGCATGAAGAAGGGCGGCAGGATCAACGCCGGCATCTTCGAGGGCGACACGATCAATACGCCGTCGATGCTTTGCGTTGAGGACTACCTCGACGCCTTGAAATGGGCGGAGGCCGAGGGCGGTCTCGACGCGCTCATCGCCAGAAGCATGGGGAATCTCCGGATTGTATCGGAATGGGTGCAAAAAACGGACTGGGTGGAATTCCTGGCCGCCGACCCCACCGTCCGCTCCAACACCTCGGTTTGCCTGATGGTGACGAGCGCCAGGGTCGCGGCCCTGCCGAAGGACGAGCGCGCGAAGTTCCTGAAGGGAATCGCGAGCGAACTGGCCCGGCAGAAGATCGCCTACGACATCAACTCCTACAAGGACGCCCCGCCCGGTTTCCGGTTCTGGTGCGGTCCGACGGTCGCGGCGGAGGATCTGCGGGCGGCCCTGGCGGCGCTGGAGAAGGCGTATCTCCAGAAAGCCGACGCATGACGAGAAAGGAAGAAACAATGACGAAGCGCGTCCTGGTCAGCGATACCCTCTCCCCGGAGGGCGTGGAGATATTCAGGCAGGCCCCCGGCATCGAGGTCGACGTCATCACCAACCTCACCCCCGACGAGCTCAAGGGGGTGATCAAGGATTACGACGGCCTGGCCATCCGGAGCGCCACCAAGGTCACGAAGGAGATCATCGCCGCCGCCGATAACCTGAAGGTCGTCGGCCGGGCGGGGATCGGCCTCGACAATGTCGACATTGCCGCCGCGAGCAAACGGGGCATCGTCGTCATGAACACCCCGGGCGGCAACACGATCACCACCGGCGAGCACGCGATCGCCATGATGATGGCCCTGGCCCGGCAGATCCCCCAGGCGACGGCCTCCATGAAGGACAGCAAGTGGGAGAAGAACCGGTTCATGGGCTCGGAGGTGTGCAACAAGACCCTCGGGATCATCGGCATCGGCCGGGTGGGCACGATCGTCGCGGACCGGGCCCAGGGGCTCAAGATGACCGTCATCGCCTACGACCCCTTCATCTCCGCCGAGGCCGCCGAGAATCTCGGGATCGCCCTGGTGACACTCGACGAACTCCTGGCGAAGTCCGACTTCATCTCCGTCCATACCCCGATGACGAAGGAAACGCGCGGGATCATCAACGCCGCCGCCTTCAAGAAGATGAAGAAGGGCGTCTACATCATCAACTGCGCCCGGGGCGGGATCATCACGGAGAAGGACCTGTACGACGCCCTCGTCTCCGGTCAGGTCGCCGGCGCCGCCCTCGACGTCTTCGAGGAGGAACCGACGAAAAACAAGGACCTCGTCGGCCTGCCCAACGTCATCTGCACGCCCCACCTCGGCGCCTCCACCGACGAGGCCCAGATCAACGTGGCCATCGCGGTCGCGGAACAGATCGTGGGGTACCTGACCCGGGGCGAGATCCGCAACGCCGTCAACTTCCCCTCGGTGAGCGCCGAGCTGCTCAACGTCATCCAGCCCTACCTGGGACTGGCGGAGAAACTGGGCAAGTTCGAGGCCCAGCTCATCACGGGCGGCATCGAGCAGGTGAAGATCGAGTACAGCGGCGAGATCATCAACCACAACGTCGCCCCCATTACCATTTCGCTTCTGAAGGGGCTGCTCACACCCATTTTGAACGAGAACGTCAACTACATCAATGCGCCGGTCGTGGCCAAGGAGCGCGGCATCCGGGTGGTCGAGGCCAAGAGCAGCGAGGTCAAGGACTACACCAGCATGATCACCCTGTCCGTCAAGACCGCCCAGGGCGAAAGTTGCGCGGCCGGGGCGATTTTTGGCCGCCAGGACGCGCGCATCGTCCGAATCGACAAGTTCACCGTCGAGGTCAATCCGGACGGTTTGATGCTCGTCCTGTACAACATCGACCGACCGGGGGTCATCGGCAACATCGGCTCCACCCTGGGGGCCCATGACATCAACATCGCGCGCATGCACCTGAGCCGCGAGCAGGTCGACGGTCAGGCCCTGGTGGTGCTCAGCACGGACAGCGTCGTGCCGACCGAAGTCATGGAAAAGCTCCGGAGCCTGCCGCACGTGATCTCGGTTCAGGCACTGGAAATGTAGGCCGGAGGACGGACAATGGCAAATGTCGTAGTGGTGGGCGCCCAGTGGGGGGACGAGGGCAAGGGCAAGGTCGTCGATCTGTACGCCGAGGACGCGGATGTCATTGTCCGTTTCCAGGGAGGCAACAACGCGGGACATACCCTGGTGGTGAACGGTCAGCAGACCATCCTGCACCTGATCCCCTCGGGGATCCTGCACGATCACAAGTTCTGCATCATCGGCAACGGCGTCGTCGTCGATCCGAAGGTCCTGATCGAAGAGATCGACAGCCTGAACGGCCGCAACCTCTTCCCGGCGCATACGAAGCTCTATGTCAGCGAGAATGCCCACATCATCATGCCGTACCACCGGCGGCTGGACGCGGCCCGGGAGGCCCACAAGGCCGGTCGGAAAATCGGCACGACGGGCCGGGGCATCGGACCGGCCTACGAAGACAAGGCCGCCCGGGTGGGCATCCGCCTGTCCGACCTCCTGGACGAAGGCACGTTTCGGGAAAAGCTGCGCGCCAACTGCACCGAAAAGAATTTCATGCTGACCCGCTATTTCGGCGAGGAAGCGGTCGACGAAGCCGCCATCTTCGACGAATACCGGGCCTACGCGGATCGGCTCCGCCCCTACGCGGCGGATGCGTCGCTCATCCTCCACAAGGAGATCAAGAAGGGCAAGAAGATTCTCTTCGAGGGCGCGCAGGGCAACCACCTGGACATCGACCACGGCACCTATCCCTACGTGACCTCCTCCAATACCGTGGCCGGCAACGCCGGCGCCGGCTCGGGCGTCGGCCCGGGTGCGCTTCAGTCCGTCGTCGGCATCTGCAAGGCCTACACGACGCGCGTGGGCGAAGGACCGTTCGTCACCGAGCTGACCTGCGCCATCGGGGAGAGGATCCAGCAGGTCGGCCAGGAGTTCGGGGCAACCACCGGCCGGAAGCGCCGCTGCGGCTGGCTCGACATGGTCCTTGTGCGCCACTCCGTCCGGGTCTCCGGCATCACCGGCCTGGCACTCACGAAGCTCGACGTCCTCACCGGCATCGACCCCTTGAAGATCTGCGTCGGCTACCGAACCCCGGAGGGAGAGGTCTTCTCGGAAACCATGCCGGCCCATCCTGCTGTTCTGAGCCGCTGCGAACCGATCTATGAAGCGCTTCCCGGCTGGTCGGAAAACATCGGGGACGCCCGTGTGATCGGCGAGCTGCCTAAAAACACGAGAAAGTACATCGAGCGGCTCGAAGACCTGACGGATACCAAACTCGTAATGGTCTCCGTCGGCGCGGGGAGAAACGAGACGATCGTCACCCGCAACCCCTTCTCCGGATGATCAGGGTTGTGTTTTGGACTTGACAAGGCCGGGCACTTGGGGATAAGACGTGCGGCCTTTGAAGAAGACGTGTGGAACCGCCATCGGCGGCTCTCGCGTCATGTATTATCTGAATAATCCTGGGACGTTAGCTCAGCTGGTAGAGCAGCGGACTTTTAATCCGTTGGTCGCGGGTTCGATTCCCGCACGTCCCACCAACAATATCAGGCACTTACAGCTTTCAGTTGTGTGACCTTGTGTGACATTTTCCCCGAAATGTAACTAGTGTCCATCCGGAAAGACCGGTTTTTAAAGAAGGCTGATGCCGATTTCGGTTGAAGGGGCCTTCAGCCTTGGGCCGATGTGGCCAAACTCAGTTCATTGAGTTGCTCTTTGTCA
>Ga0116160_1000094_pt1 | contig 106306 bp, 103 predicted proteins | sample AD_JPNAS2_MetaG_FD_89879 | JGI IMG/M metagenome (GOLD analysis project Ga0116160, IMG submission 89879) | Active sludge microbial communities of municipal wastewater-treating anaerobic digesters from Japan - AD_JPNAS2_MetaG | ecosystem: Engineered > Bioreactor > Anaerobic > Digestate | place...
AGAATGGATTTTAAACGCACGCGGATAACGTACGGGTCGTTGGTGAAAAGACCTTCCTTTACGGCATTGCCCAGAACAATATCTTCGCCGCTGTGATAGACATAATTGACAATGGAGTGACAGATATCGGGGCAATCTTTCAGGGACAGGGATTGCATCACCTGGCTCTCACCTTTGTCTACATCCTGACTGGCTTCAATGGTCAGATCGCCATCCGATTCCAAAAGCAAATAACCGCGTTGCGCTCCGGCATTCGTAATGGACTCATGCATGATTTTCTGCAGCAGACGGTCGAGCATGATTTCACTGGCAATGATCTGGGAGACTCTCATGGCTGTTGACAGATCAAGCATTTTTGTGCTGCCGGTGGTTTCGGTTGCGCCGCTGATGGTCATCGATCCTGAAGGACCGCTCACCGTGACGGTTCCCGTGCCCCATTGTTTCTGTTCCAGTGGGACAAGCGACGGATATTTTTCCTCCAGATCTCTGGCTTTCTCCGAAGCGCCCCAGCCCAGGTAGCCTTTATGTGCCTTCTGCATGAAAAATCCCGCTTCATCCCTGCATCTGTGATCAAGATACAAAAGCGCCAGACGTTCGCAGGCAATGGCCTCTTCCTGCCTGTATCCATTTTCCCGGGCGCCTTCAATCGCTTTATGATAGAGTTTCTGCGCCTCCCGGAAGCGCCCTTTGTTTTTCATCATCTCCGCCGCCACAAAATCATATTTATGCTGAAAATTTTCCGGACAAGCTTTGGCCCATATGAGCATTTTCATCTGATTGGCCCTCAACGACATTTTATACCGGGCTTTTGTCATCGGATCCGCCTCGGGATAAGATGCCGTCATAGTCAATGACGAATAAAGATAGAATTCCGGGATGTGAAGATTCCCCAGCGCCGTCTTTTTTTGAACAATCCTTCGCATCTCGGGAAGAAGATCCCTGCACGCCGAATAATTGCCGAACAGATAATTGATTCTCAACCGGACCAACGAGAAGTAAAAAGTGCCCAGCAAATTATTTTCAGACTTGTAATAACCGGCCTGCTCCTTTGCATCAAAGCCGTCCCCGTTCAAACTTCCTCTGCTTTCGGTCCGGCCTTTCAGACACAGGCACATGCGCGTATTTTCCATGTAGTTGCGCGCGATAAAAGGATCTTTGCCGCCGAGCTGAAAATCCCTGTATTTTCCGTATTCTTCCAGAATATCGTCGAGGTTGTCCCCCAGCATGATTCGGGTCATGCCGATCAGATTAACATTATGACCGCTGAAAATAAGATCGCCGTTTTCAATGCCGTTTTTATAAGCGTTTCTGAAATAATCAAGGTCTTTGCGGGCGTGTTTCTTCCAGTGCTGGATAAACATCGGAAATGCGAATTCTATCCGGCATCGATTCTTTGTATCGGCGATTTTTTCGTTGGTTTTTAATGCCGCTACCCCGAACCGGTATCCGTGCTGATAGAAGCCCAGAGAGGATCCCACAATAGACCCCAGGGCGATATAGGCAAACGGCGAATATTCAAAATTGATCTCGTAGTCCAGCAGCCTGTAAACACCGTTGATGGCGATAAAAGCAAACAGATTGGGATTAGCGTAAAAGGCCACAGTCCCGGTATGAATGGCCAGATACGCGTACGAAAGCATTTCCCAGAGGTTGATTTCCGGAGATGCCAGTGATTTTCCGGGATGCACCCTCAGATACTCCGCGGCCATCTGTTTTGCTTCATCCAACGTATTGGGCATGGGAATGTATTGCAAATCAATCAAATCTTCTATTTTCCGACGACCGAACTTTAAGCGGAGTTTCAGCAGTTCCCAGCCCACCCGGACATCGCTGACGTTATCCGGCAGATGGATGCCGAGCATTTTCATTCCTTCCATGCCGACATGCAGTGCCGCATCGTAGTTTCCCTGTGTTGTATATAGAATGATCATCAGCGTGTAAACATTGGCCTTGTCAATATTCGACCGGGCATTATTCACAACCGCATGAAATATTTTTTCGGCTTCGCTGAAATTGAGGTTGAGATATTCACATTCAATGGCTTCCTTGTATATGGCATAGGTCAGTTCGTAATGGCTTTTCCAAGCGTATTCGGGCAAAAGCCCCATGGCCGTTTTCAAATAAAATGAAGCAGAACCGTACGCTGTGGATTTTTTCGATTTCTGCGCCGCCTGCAGATTCAATCTGGCCAGCATGATTTCTTCATCTGTTCCGCTGACGCACCTGATGCCTCTGTTGAGCTGATCGACAATATAGAATATTTTTTCATGAAGATTCTTTTCATCGGTTTTTTTGAGAACATTGCCGCCGATGCGATAGTGCATCGCGCTTTTTTCCTCCTCGGGAATCATGGAATAGGCGGCTTCCTGAATCCGGTCATGCATGAATTTATACATATTTCCGTGAAGACTGATCATATCTTCCTGGATTGCCGAAGTCAGATCAGACAGTGTTTCGTCTATGGATTTTCCGGAAACAACCGACAACAGCTCCAGATCAAATCGGTTGCCGATACAGGCGCAGATTTTTAATATCTCCCGGGTGTTCTTCGGAAAATGCGATATTTTTTCCGCCATGAATTCAATCACGTTTTCGGTAACCTGCATCTGGCGTATTTTGTCGATATCCCATTCCCATCCGGTGGAAGGATTCAGTTGAAGCAGATGATTATCATAAATATTTTTCAGAAACTGAATGACGAAAAAGGGGTTGCCGGCAGTTTTCCTGTTGATGAGTTCGGCAAGCGGCATTGATTTTTCCGCATTGCACAACAGAACATTCATGATGATCATGTTGATGCCGGTCAGATTCAGAGGTCCCAGGACAATGCTGTTTATTTTCTTGCCTTTTTTGCGGATATGATCCAGCGCGAGCGTCAGCGGATGCGCATCGTTCGTTTCATTATCGCGATACGCCCCGATTAGAAACAAATACCTGGTTTCATAAGTGGTCATCAGATTTTCCAGCAGTTTCAAGCTTGCCTGATCGGCCCACTGGAGATCGTCAAGAAAAAGAACCAGAGGATGTTCTTCTGTTGTAAAAACATTGATGAATTTCTGAAAGACGAGATTGAACCTGTTAACGGATTCTTCCGGGCCAAGCACAGTCAATTCCGGTTGCTTGTGAATGATCATCTCCAGTTCCGGAAGGACGTCCGTGATGACTTTGCCGTTGGGACCCAGTGCATCAAGCAGTTTTTCCCTCCAGACCTGAATTTTTTCTTCGCTTTCAGAAATGATTTGACGGATGAGCCCCTGGAATGACTGGATGATGGCGCTGTACGGAACATCCTTGCGAAACTGGTCATATTTGCCGAAAATAAAATACCCTTTTCTGGCAATAATCGGTTTGTAAATCTCATTGACCAGCGCCGATTTTCCGATGCCCGGCTGGCCGGTCACCAGCATGAACTCGCTTAATCCCTTGCAGGTTCTTTCAAAGCACCTCATCAGTTCAATCCGTTCATGGTCGCGATCCACAAGGGTGCGCGGAATATTAAACCGGATTGAAATATCTTTGGTGGCAATCGGAAAATCGTCAACCTGTCCTTTCTGGTGGAGTTGTCTGAGGCATTCATCCAGATCCGCCATGATTCCCAGACAATTCTGATATCTCTCCTCGGGATTCTTCGACAACATTCTTAATATAATGGAAGACAGCACCGGCGGTATGGACGGGTTTAGATGGTCCGGCGGCAACGGCTGTCTCGCGATATGCGAATGAATCAATTCCATAGGATCTTTGGATTTAAACGGAACCTCGCCGGTCAGCATTTCATAAAAGGTGACACCCAGCGAATAGATGTCCGTTCGATAATCCACGCCCCGGTTCATCCTGCCCGTCTGCTCCGGCGACATGTAGGACAGGGTTCCTTCGATCACGTCCGGATTGTACAGTTCGTCATTGGCATGAGTCAGAACAGCGGAAATACCGAAGTCCGCAACTTTGACCTCATCCCTTTCCGGATTAATTAAAATATTATCGGGCTTGATATCCAGATGAATAATATTGTTTTTATGAATGAGCCCCAGGGTCTCGGAGACCTTGGAGGAAATCCGCAGTAAAGATTGCAGGTCGAGTTCTTTACCCTTTAAAGAATCCTTCAGGGAAATGCCTCCGAAATCTTCTTCAATAATGGCATACTGGTTATCATAATCCACCAGATCAACTATTTTAACAATGTTATCGACATCAAGAGATTTGACGAGATTATATTCCTGTTTGAAACGTGCAATTTCTGATGACGTCGGATTGATGGTTTTTAGAAGCTTTATGATTAAGGGCAGACCTTCTGTCTCTTTATAGCCTCGAAAAATGACAGAATTTCTGGTTTCGTGTATCTTTTCACTCAGGATATAATTGGCAAATTTCTCCATAAAGTTCAGACGAATTTAATAAAAAGGTTTGTATTCGGGAAATAATTATTTAATTTATAACACTTTTCTGTCTTTTGATCAAGCATTACCTATCATTATATTAGAAGGATCTTCAGCCCTCCACGGTAAATTTATAGCGCGCAGTAATCCTGTAACGACCGGGACTGTACCTGTAAAACGCCCGCGCTTCGTATCGTCCCGGTCCCGGAGATCGAAACGTCAAGACACCCTGTCCACGCCGGGGAATGTATTGGTAATCTCCAGCGTCGGTGTTTCTTGAGCCGACAGGCACGATGCATATCCAATCCCTGGAATGTCCGGGCGCGTTATAATAATGTACCTGAATTTTTTCGCCGCTTCGATACGTGTCCTTGTCAGTTTGGATAATTTGCTTAGATGAGTCATCCTCTGTTTTGCTTTTTCCAAAAATAATGCTGCCAGCCTTTCCCGCTTTGCCTGAATCATGACTTTCCAGAGCGGCTTGTGATGTTGTCTTTGAAGAATCGCCGGATAAAGTGAAATAAGCGATCAGTCCAATAGCCATGATCAGCAAAATAGCAAAGATTGGCCCCAGGACTTTGATGAAAGGAATTTTATTTATCAAACCCGTCGTTTCTGTTTTTGATTTGGGCTTAAAAATATTCAATTTAAAATTCCAGCCGTGTTTGGCGGCAATATCTTTCACAACATCCTTGAGCTTTCCGTATTCAAAACCATACTTACCGCCGAACAATAATTGTCCATGAATTTTCTTTCCGACATCGATTCCCTTTTGAACGGTCTTTTCTGCGAAAACGCCTGCCGTCATTCCGGCGGAACTTTCTACCATCTTTTCCCAGAACGTTATTTGTTTCGTTAGCGGGTCAAGTATCGCTAAAGCGGTGTATTTTATCTTCACGTGTTGAACCGCAGATCGAGCTCCCGTTTCGGAAGAAAATTCAAACTGCCCCGCAGAGGATTCCCGGACAGACAAAAATTCGTTGTTTAACGCCAAAAGCTGTGTTGCCACGGGTGAGGATTCCGACGCGTGGGCTTTCGGCCCTTCCAGACGGCTTCCACAGTCGCTGCAGAAGGCGTCTTCAGGTTTATTGGATGTTCCACAGGAAGGGCATTTTTTTACGTTGGAATCTTCTGCAAGACGTTGTCCGCAATTCGTGCAAAAAATGGCATTTGCTTCCTGAACCTCTCCGCAGGCGGAACATTTTTTCATTTTCTCAACTCCTCATCATCTTAATAATATTGCTCTCAATGGTATTTTCCTTTATGAAACTGTTTCATAATACATTTTTTTAATACTACATCCGGCTATATCAACTCAAATTCAAAAGTGCTGACGACACGTATCTTTTTGACAGGCGTGCTTGTCGGACTGTATGGAGCGGACTCATCATTGCCGTCGCTGCCGAAAATCTGAATATTCCCCTGATTGGCCGAACGGATTTTACCGACACGCGCTCCCGAATCGGAGGCAAATTGCTGCGCCGTCATACGCGCGTTTTTTGTCGCCTCGGCAAGAAGCTGCGGCCTTAATTCATTGAATTTCGTGATCACGTAGCGGGGATTAGCCGTTCCTTCGTCCTGTCCGTCCAGAACAACGCCGGATTTCAGCAATTCCTCGGTGTCGCCTAAAGCTTTAATGACGAGATCGATATTCGAGGTTGTTACAACCAGAGAGCTGGTTACGACGTAACGATATCGTTCGGTTGCCTGACTTTGATCATACTCCCGCGCCAGTTTATCGATGGTGCGGGTCGGTTGACGGCTGATCTCTTCATCCTTAAATCCCTGTTTTTTGAGAAAGGCAATTCCGGCATCCCTGTCGGCGCTGATTTTGGTTTGCGCATCTTTGATATCCTCGCTCGCCCTGCGGAAACGCAATACCCAGATCGACTGATCGGCCTTTACCACTTTTTCCACAAGTCCTTTCACCGTGACGGTCCGCGTATCCGATTTAAAACGCGTGCCGCCTTTGCCGATGAAGTATCCTCCGATCGCAATGCCCATTAAAAAACATATCCCGACAATCAGCGCCGCTATGATTACAATTCGATTTTCATTGTGCGTCATTTTACGATACCCTCCCCGATATTGTATTATTGTAAAAAAATTTCACGATGATTTTTAAAATATAAGTAACGATAGCATTATACGTTACTTAAGAAAAAGAGCGGGAAACAATACTTCATAGGTTGTAAGGTTTTCTTATGGCGCCATTTTTCATGAACATTTTGCCTTCCTTAACGCCTTTTAAAAAAGGATTTATTTTATGATACTTTTGCGCCACACATCGCGCAGAACTTAGCCCCCGGTTCCAGTTCTGTCTGACATTGTTTACATCTGCTTTCTAAAATTGGATCTTTGGGATGTTCGCCAGACATTGATGCCGTTTCCACTTTGCTGCCGCAGACGCCACAAAACTTTGCACCCTCGGGGATAACGGCTCCACATGCGCATGTATTCGCGGACGGGACATCTTCCCTTAAAGAGTCCTGAGCCCTCTTCTGCACCTCAACAATCTCATTTTGCAGATTCTTTATCTGCTCATCGATCTTCGAAATCTCATTGCCCTTATTTTTAATGATATCTGTATCAATGTTGTTCTTCAAAAACATTGCATAAGCAATATTGCCCAATTCCTCCAGCGCATCCTGCTTCTTATTTTGAAGAGAAGATATTTGATTTTTCAGTTTTGTTACATCAAGAAACTCTTTGGACTTGACGCTTGCCTTTGCGACACTTTTACTTATGCCCAGCTTGACCTTTTCAAATAACTCTGACATCCGAATCTCCTTTTTTTACAGACATTAATCATGGATGATAAAATTATAAATTGAATGATTTCACGTGTCAATGAGTTTAAAAGTAACAAATTGCCTCAAAAATATTCAAATATTCATGGTGTAATACGATCGTCATTCCCCGAAAAACTCAGGCCAAACCGACATTTTTTATGTCTTGAATCTTCTTGACACACAAAAACATTTTTTTCTATAATTACGCACAGAAAAAACATTTTCTAAAAGAATAAACGTATGCCGAATATACAGTTTTTTGCGTTAGCCGAAAGTGTCTGCAAAAAGCTCAATCTCCCGCCGATTCCTTTTCCTGTCCGCAAAGGCCGTGATGAAATAATATTTAATCCACAGGGTGTCGCCCTCGATTTGCTTCTGGATGAGCTGGAGCAGTATTTAATCGAAAAGCCCGAAGAAAAGATTTTCTACAAAGATGCATTCTCGCGGCTTGCTGCCATCGAAGGAATCCGTCTGGGCGAGGAAGGATTCCATGATCACGCCGCACACTATTTTGAATTGGGACTGGCCCTTGATCCGGCCAATCTAGCCCTTCGATCCAATTACGCACTTTCGCTCCAAAGTGCCGGCCGCAAGGAAGAGGCCATGCGTCAGTACCGCTTTCTTCTGCAGCAGCCGGTAATTTCCGGTCAATGTCTTGTTTTGATTCCGGCCGCCCGTCTCTTTCTGGATTGCGGTGATCCGGTCACGGCGCATCAGATTGTCAAGCACTGCGCGTCTTTCATGCCGGTGGATAACGAATTCTGGGATCTATTTGCCGAAGCCCGACAGCGCTGCGGAATCAAACGGTGGATGGCACCCCGCCAAAAGCAACAAGAAATTATGCGGCAAGCAACCGCGCCTGATTATAAAAGTGCGCCCACGGGCAAGAAGAAAAATTTCTGCCCGGCCTGCGGGAATCGCATCAAGCCCGAAGCCAGATTCTGTGGAGGTTGCGGTCGTGCGCTGTAAAAATGATTTTTCGGTTGAATGCATGAAGGCGAAGGCATTTGCAGTGCAGAGCGTGCTATACGCATTTCGCGTTTTCACTCCGGTTCTCATTTTGTTAATCATCCTATTGCTTTTTGTTTCCCATGCTATCGCGGACGCCTCTGATTATCGCGATAAAGGAAAGGAAAACTGGGTCCTGTTTACATTTATACTCAAGGACGCCAAAACCGGCGAACCCATAAAAGGCCGCGTTTATTATCAGTCCGACCTGGCCGCGGACTGGTTTCATCCGGATAACACCAAACCACTTTTGCCTCCGGGCATCTATCGAGTAGTGGGATGGGAGAGACATTACTGGCAATCCGAGCAAAAACTGATTGTTAATCCACTTAAGGGATTGCAGCAGCAAATTGTTATTGATCTGGAGCCGGTGTCATCTCCAAGAGACGGCAAATCGGGTTCGCCCTTGAAGGTTCCGCCGATTTTGTCGAACCTGATCATCACCGGAAACGCAGCGGTAAAAATGCCGCATATGAATGCGTCATGGTTCGGGCAGAGCAGTATGGCCACTTTTCATGTGTATACGAATGCGTGGTCGGAATATCCCGGCGGCATCGGTGGAGGCTCAAGAAACAGCACAGGCCATATTGATTACTACTTTTTCCTTCATACGGAAGACGCTCAAAAACATTATGAACGACTTCGTCCGGGTTTCAAGGTAATTCCCAACAGTTCGCAACATGTTTCTGGCCCGACTCCGGTTTCGCTCGGTGATGAGGCACTTCAGATCAGCATCGACACGGAGCGTCCGGATGGAAAGGGCCTTTTGTATGAATCACGAAAGTATCTCATCCGCGATGGTCATTTCGTGATGAATATGTACATCAACAGAGAAATCGGCTTGGATTTCCTGACCTCGCCTGAGGAAATTCTCAAACGTGTCCGTGCGCTCGATGTACGGCAGGTCAAGCAAATGCTGGAACCCGAGCCTTATCCCTGGCCTGAAATTACCCCAACACCCGGTTCAGGAAAAGATGTTGATTCTTTAGGATCTAAAAATGAGGTTGCCGATTATGCCTCTGTTTCCCCGGAGAAGGCGCTTATAGCTGTGGCCGGCGTGTCCATGGTGTTGACCTTGGGGGTATTGGTGCAGCTTTGGGGAATGGGTGGCCTTCAGAGTCCGGGAGATATTCGCGGAGCGCTGGAGGGTCTTTTCAGTTCCTCCGGGGGTGAGGTGACAGAGACTGAATCTTCTGTACCTGAGACCGGGGCTGTGCAGGAAGTGGAGGTCATCCCGAAAGAGCCGGAAGCACTCGTACCCGAGACCGTTATTCAGGAATCCCGTGTTGTGGAAACAGTTATCCCCGATCCCGTTCCGTCGGGCTTCGAGTATCAGGGCAAAGTCTGGTATAAGCCGCCGTGGGACAATGGCGGTCCATACTGGATGGATAAATCTGATTACGATGCCATGCGCTCCATGATGCGCCGGGGTATGGTCTGGTCGGATCGCTGGGGCTGGGTGACTCCGGAAGACGGAAAAACCATGGAAGCCCAGCGCGTCGCGGCCTGGGATGAATATAAATCAAACACGGATAAAGACATCAAAGTCATTACCGACAGGATTGCCGAATCGCAGGAAAAGCTTGCCGAGATCCGGGAAAAGCAGGCCGAACTTGAAAGAATCGAACAGTTGAGAGAGCGCCTGACTGAGCTGGAAAGACAGCGGGAACTGGACAACTCATTTGCCACGCAGCTTAGTGACACCTGGGACAATTATGTCGAAGGAGTGAACAGGGATTTAGACGCCCTTCCCGGTGAGTTGGGCGATATGGCACTAGATGCCGCCCGCGGGATAAGAGACACAACCGGCGCATTGATTACAGCCGCCGGGGATACTGTTTCTGATTTAACCAATGGAGACAACTGGAAAGCCGTGGGCAAGGCGGCGGTGGATACGGCCAAAGATCTGATTCTCCATCCGTTGGAATCTTCTGTTAAGGTTGGTGATGTCGTCAAAGACGCCGGGAGCATAGCCATCAAGGCCGCGGACGTTGCCGGAAATGTGGCGGTTGCCATTGTTTCCGATCCGGTTGCCTTTGCGGAATCGGTCGTGGGCATTGACAACTGGAAAAAAGTTCTTGATCCTAATGTGCCAGTGGGAGAGCGTGTCAGCCGCGCGTTATTCGGAGCAGTAGACACTGCTTTGAACTTTGCCTCGGGTGGAACCAAAACGGCGGCTGCCGGCGTTGAAGCCGGTATGGATGCGCTCAAAACAGCCGATACGGTATCGGATGCAGCCAAAGCCGCAAATGCAGCAGACATGGCGGCAGACGCGGCACGCATTACCCCGAAGCTCGATGACCCGGCCCGTGTGCAGGTCTGGGAAGTGGGCCGCCAGGCAGGCCAGCAGAAAGCGGACAAACTGGCCGAAGCGATCAAAAGCGGCAAGCCCTCTGAAATCAAGCAAGCTCTTGTGGAATGCCAGAAAGACAAGCACGCCATCGGAGCGCTCAATAGGGCGGATGATACCGTAAAACATGCGTATAATCAGCAAATGAAACAGCTTATCACGGATGATGTGGATAAGGTGGTAAAGGAAAAAATCGCTCAGCGCTATGGGCTGGATCCCAAAGATGTGGAGATTGTCAAGCCCACGAATCCCACGTCCAAACCGAAGGTTGGCAGCGATCTTGATTTTACCGTCAAAGTAAAAGCGAAACCCGGTGAGATCGTGCCCGATCCTAATAAGCCGGGAAGCTTCATTCAGGTGAAGCCGGGGGATAATCTGACCAAGGATGTTCCCCTCAAAGACGCCCAGGAAATTTATAATCGGGAACTCTACAGCAAGGTAACGGGAGAGCCGATTCCGACGGATCCTGAAAAGTTTAAAGCCTTTCAGGCCGAAGCCGACAAACTCGCGCATGAGATGGACCATGTAGCGGGACATCGCGTGGGAGCGGAATCCTACGGCGCCTCGCAGCAGGATTTGGAAGTCATTCTGCAGAAATCCGGCGGCCGGTTTACGGATCCGGAACAGGCGGGAATGGTAGCTTCCTACAAGTCCACGCATCTTTACCAGGAAGCGGAAAGCATCACAAAACTGGATCCCGGTAAAGCCGAACAGCTTGTCGCCGACGGCATGCGGCAGACCACTAAACAATACAGCAATCTGATCGAAACACGGGTGGCCGCGCTGCAGAACCAGGGCATTGAGGTTGCCGTGGATCCGCGCCTGACGAAGGCGGTGGACATTTTTAAACAGGTGGAAACCAAAGGCCTGCCTCCGGCAAAAGCCGAAGCGTTATTGAAAAGCCAGTTGAATATGTCCAAGGACGATGTAGCCAATATGCTCGGCGCGCAGCTGGCTAAACTGCACAGGGTGAAAGCTTAATCATGAAGACGAGGGAATTTTAAATTATGTGGGCTGTTTTCCTGAAAATTGTTTCGTACTTTTTCCTGCTCCTGTTTGTGCTGGGCGTGGTGTTGATGCTTTTGACCTGGCGCAAGGAAAAATTCGTCAAGCCGAAGTGGATTCTTTTCGGGCAGATTGTGGCGTTTATGGCACTTGTGGTCTTTACAATGTTGTCCCGGAATCCACTGGGATTCTGGAGCTGGTTGCTCATCTTTCTGGCCGGGCTGTGTGGCGGATATTTTTACGGCCGAACGGTGAAAGTGAAAAAGTCTGCACGCGGAATCATGATGAACTACACCCTGCCCTATGTCATCACGTGGGGCGTGCTTTTATTCCTCACGCAGTTTTTGACGATCAGCACGGGTCGTATTCCTGTGATTGTGCTGGGCCTGTGTGTGCTCAATACTGGATTAAATCTGGCGATGAATGGCCAAGTCGTCTGGAATTATAACCGGATGAAAAAAACCTGACCCCTAATTACGCATCAAAAGAAGGCTTTTGTTTGACTTTGTCATTGATCAGAATTGCATATGCTATTTGCCGGAAGTTTCCCTGATCGCTTCTGTAAATCCCCGCATGGAATTGACAATTGTTTTGTCATCAACGCAGTAGGCGATCCTGAAATATCCGGCAGCGCCGAAACCGCTTCCCGGAACAACCAGGATATTTTTCTGCAAAAGAATTTTAGTGAATGCAACATCATCCGGTAGCGGGCTTTTGACAAACAGATAAAAGGCCCCTTGCGGTTTGGCAAATTTATAACCGGCTTTTGACAACCCTTTGCACAGCAGATCGCGCTTGTTCTGATACACGTTTACATCCACCGCTGCATTTTGCAGTTTCACGACAATTCTCTGCATCAATGCCGGTGCGTGAACAAATCCCAGAATCCGGGTGCATAAAATCAGAGCACTGATTAAATCCCGGCAATCGTCAATTTCCGGATTGACGGCAATATAGCCGATTCTTTCCCCCGGCAGAGAAAGCGTCTTGGAATAGGAACAGGCAACGATACTGTTCGTGTAGGATTTCAGCACGCTGGGGACTATTACCCGGTCATAAACGATTTCATTATAGGGTTCGTCGGAAACCAGGTAAATGGTTTTATGAAACGCTTTGCCCTTTTTCTTCAAAAGGGCGGCAAGCGCCTGAATGTTTTTTGAACTGTAAACCTTTCCCGTCGGGTTATTCGGTGAATTGATTAACACCGCTTTTGTCTTTTTGTTGATGGCCTTTGAGATCGCCTCGATGTCCAGAGAAAAATCTTTTCTGGTTCTGACGAATTTTGTTACGCCTCCGTAGTTGTCGATGTAAAATGGATATTCGACGAAATAAGGCATGGGGACGATGACTTCATCGTTGGCATCCAGTAATGATTTGAAAATAACATTCAACGCACCGGCTGCGCCGCAGGACATGACAATATGGTCGGCGCTTAAATTCAGATCGCAGGTTTTACTGACCTGCTTGGCAATAGCCTGCCGTGTATCCGCAAAACCGGCGTTCGGCGCGTATCCGTGCTTGAGGGGCAATGGCTTTGCGGCCAGACGAATCAATTCCCTCTTGAAGACTGCCGGAGGCTCGACGTTGGGATTCCCCAGGCTGAAATCAAAGACTTTATCGGCGCCGTATTTTCTTTTCATCACGGCGCCTTGTTCAAACATCTTTCTAATCATCGAAGAATTCGAAATCGATGATTTAATTTTTTTTGCAATTGACAACGAATGTATTATCCTTTCTTTCTTCTGAGGAGCACAAAAATGCCCAGCAAAATGATAATACCGGGCAACACATATTTCGAATACTGGGAAACATCGAATCCGTAGAACTCATAAAAGAGAAACCCCGTCCCGGCAAGCGTTATAATCCATCCGCCGAGATCTCTGAACTTTTGTATTAGCGTGCAGATACCGATGACAATCAACAAAACCGGCCAGGTCTGGCCGAACGGGAAACTTCCGGACTTGCTCAGATAAATCAAAATTCCCAACGTAATTAAAACCGTTCCGCCCGTAATCACATTCTGTTTCTTATCGCTCATGCAAGAATCTCCTTTTCGTTTATTGGTTATTTAAAGCGTCTCTGCTTTTTTCCGGAAATTATTTATCTTTCAAAAAAGGTTTAAACAAATCAATCGGTATCGGAAATACCGTTGTGGAATTATTTTCCGAAGCTATCTGATTCAATGTCTGCAAATAGCGAAGCTGTAAGGACATTGGCTGGGTTTCCATCAAAGCAGCCGCTTCGATCAGCTTCTGCGCTGCTTGAAATTCGCCTTCGGCATTGATGACCTTGGCTCTTCGTTCTCTTTCCGCTTCCGCCTGCTTTGCCATAGACCGTTTCATCTCTTCCGGGAGGTCAATATGTTTGACTTCTACCAGCGACACCTTAATGCCCCAGGGTTCAGTGCTGCGGTCGAGAATTTCCTGAAGATTCATATTAATTTTTTCCCGTTCGGAAAGTATTTCATCGAGTTCCATCTGGCCGCAGACACTTCTCAAGGTGGTTTGAGCAAGCTGCGATGTGGCGTAAAGATAATTTTCCACATTCGTCACGGCGGAATTGGCATCCATCACCCGGAAATAAACAACCGCACTGACTTTAATGGAAACGTTGTCCTTCGTAATAACGTCCTGCGGAGGAACATCCATGGTAATGGTCCGCATATCCACCCGGACCATTTTGTCAATGCCGGGAATAATGATAATCAAGCCCGGCCCCTTGGCATCCCGGATTCGACCGAGTCGGAAAATAACCGCCCTTTCGTATTCGCTCAATATTTTGATTGCGGAGACCAAAAACATTACGACCAGAACGATCACGACCAGCGTCGGCATTGATAAAGTTCCCAACATATGTATTCCTCCTCTTTTTATTCTAATCCTTATTTTTGATTTTTTATTTCTTCAACGACCAGTTTCATGCCGTCAACCTTGACGATTCTCACCTTGGCGCCTTTTTTGATGGACGCGTCACTGACGGCTTTCCAGTATTCTCCTTTGACAAAAACATCGCCCTCTTTTTCGATGTCGCTGGTTACTTCGGCTTCCAGATCAATCATGGCTTCCGCGCCGGTAAAATGTTTTCTCATCTGCGCCTTCACTGCCAGCATAATGATGACGATAAAGAAAATAGAGACAACCACAACGGCCGGTATCAATACCTGCAAGGAAAGACGCAAGGCCGGCTCCGGCGTATCGAACAGCAATAACGATCCCATAACCAATGAAATAATCCCTCCTACCGTCAGCATGCCGTGACTCATGACTTTAATTTCCGCGATAAATAAAATGACGCCGAATATTATCAGCAAAATTCCCGTATAACTTACCGGCAGCGTGGACAAGCCGAAAAACGCAAGCAAAAGCGAAATGCCGCCGATCACGCCCGGCAGAATCGCGCCGGGAGTGGACAGTTCGAAGTAAAGCCCCGCCAGTCCGATCAGTAATAGAAGATATGATATATTGGGATCCGAAATGGCGGAAAGAATACCCTGACGCGTCCCCATTTTTTTATCGCGAATCACCGCGTTTTTTGTTGATATTATTTTTTTGCCGCCGATCAACTGAATCTCTTTCTGGTGGATGGCAGCCAGTAACGTGTTAACATCCGCCGCAACATAATCGATGACATTCAGCTTCAAGGCTTCCTCCGCCGTGATCGATTCGCTTTTACGCACCGCTTTTTCGACCCATTCTTCCGACCGGCCTCTTGTTTTGGCAATGCTTCTGGCATAGGCGGCGGCATCATTTTCAATTTTTTCCGTCATGGTTTTATCTTTTTCTCCGCCCGAATTCCCGAGACCGATTGCCACAGGATGCGCGGCGCCGATATTGGTTCCCGGCGCCATCGCTGCAATGTGAGCCGCCTGGGTGATGATGACGCCCGCAGAAGCGGCCCGCGCTCCGGACGGCGATACATAAACGATCACGGGTACCGGTGAATTCAGAATGCTCTTGGCGATATCGCGCATCGCCGTATCCATGCCCCCCGGCGTATCCAGCAGAATGATGAGCCCCCCGGCATTATCCCGAACGGCTTCCTCGATGCCTGATGCAATGTATTTCGCGGTCGGTGACGTAATGACACCATCCACCGTGATAACATTGAAAACAGGATTTTTTTCCTCTGCCCACGCCAGAAGTCCTGCGAAAATGAAAACAGCCATTAATGCATATCGGATTTGCTTCATTGCCTTACCTCGTTTGATGGCTCAATACGGAAGGTTTAATTCCTTCATGATGATTTTTACATCTTCCCATACCTGCTTCTTCGCCGCCGGATTGCGCAGAAGATAGGCCGGATGATAGGTCGGCATTAATTTTATTCCTTCATAGGAATGAAACCTTCCACGCAGCACTGAAATGGGAATATCTGTTTTTAGCAGCGTCTTGGCGGCAAACGTCCCCAATGCACAAATCACTTCCGGTGCTATCAACTGGAGTTGTTTCTTGAGAAAAGGTTCGCACCTGCTGATCTCATCCGGCTGCGGGTTGCGGTTTCCCGGAGGACGACATTTGAGGATATTGCAGATATAAACATCCTTTCTCTGAAGCTTCATGCCTTTAACAATAATTTCGCTCAAAAGCTGGCCTGCTCTGCCCACAAAAGGGATGCCCTGCTCATCTTCATCAGCGCCGGGAGCTTCACCGACAAAAACGATCCGCGCTCCGGGATTGCCTGTTCCAAAAACAAGATTTTTCCGGGTTCTGCCCAGCGGACAGAGCTGACAATCGGCCATCTCTTGGTGTATGGCTTCCAGCATTTCCCCTCTGGATTGCCCTACGGTCTTGGCTTTAGCAACAACGGTCCGTGATGATCTGCTCCAATCCACGCCAACCGCCAGACTCTCGTTATGGATGACCTGTCCTTTCAGCCCCCTGACCGCATGGAGTAATTCGGCTTGTAATTCGTTTCTGGTTATGTTCGACATCGTTCGCCTGTTATTTCTTGCCTTTGCTTTTTTCAGAAATCAATTTTTTAATACGATTCAGAATCGCACCGGCCGCATCGATTTTTGTCATTTTCTCCAGCGACTCCGTCTTACCGGCGCGGTCGATGACGGTAATAATGTTGGTGTCGGTGCGGAAACCGGCACCCTCCTGACGCAGATTATTGGCAACGATCATGTCCATGTTTTTCTTGACCAGTTTTCCCCGGGCATTGGTTAAAAGATTCTGCGTTTCCATGGCAAAACCGACCAGAATCCGGTTTCCCTTTTTTTTGCCGATTTCCGCGATGATATCTGGATTTCTTTCCAGTTCTATAAATAGCGTTTTCCCTTCCTTTTTTATTTTTTCATTGGCCACGATTTTCGGACGATAATCGGCTACGGCGGCGGCCTTGATAATCACCCTTGCACTTTTATAATGCTGCAGAACAGCTTTGTGCATTTCTCTGGCCGTACGCACCGTGACGATTTTTTCCAACGGCGGCAGCGGCAGTGACGTGGGGCCGCTGACCAGCGTCACGCGGGCTCCCCGTCTTTGCGCAGCGGAGGCCAGAGCGTAACCCATTTTTCCCGACGACAAATTCGTGATGAAACGCACCGGGTCGAGCGGCTCTTCTGTAGGACCGGCAGTGATCAGAATTCTGACGCCCGCCAAGTCCTGCGGCGTCATAATGTTTTCGATTTCAGCAAGGATCGCGTCAATCTCCGGCAAGCGTCCCTTGCCCTCTGTTTTACAGGCCAGTTCGCCTACGGCGCTGTCCATGACTGCGTAACCGTTTTTTTTCAGTCTCCGGATATTGTCCTGAACAATCGGATTGGCCAGCATTTTGTCGTTCATCGCCGGACAAATCAGCGTCGGTTTGTTCTCGGCCATGATCGTGGTGGAAAGCAAATCGTCGCCGATGCCGGAAGCAATTTTTCCGATAATGTTTGCCGTTGCCGGAGCAACCACAAACGCGTCGGCAAATTCGGCCAGCGCGATATGTGCCATGTCATATTCGTCATCAGAGGCAAACATATCCGTGTAAACTCTGTTTTGCGAAAGCGTCTGCATGGTAAGAGGCGTAATGAATTCCAGAGCGCTTTTTGTCATGATGATTTTTACATGGGCACCTGCTTTCACAAGCCGGCGGGTCAATTCCGCCGCTTTGTAAGCCGCAATGCCTCCGGTGATTCCAAGAACAATTTTCTTATTTTCCAGCATATGGTTCGACTTCCAGAAATTTTTGATTAATTTTTTTGAAAACAGCTCGTGGCGCTTGGCCGTTGTCTATGAATATAACAATGCTTTTTCACAATATCAAGGTATAATTATTATTGATATCTTGAAAATTTTATAAGGAAATGGTCCCATGTAGCTTAATTCTTCGCTGTGCTTGCGCCGCTCCGCTTCGCTGCGGGGATAATTCCACTTACGCTTCGAGCTTCATTACATTCGCTCTTAGCACGTGGCATTAATTTCCCTTGCAAATCCTCCGGAATGCTATTATAAACCGAGCAATTCTATTTACATCACAACGTTAGGAGATTATTATGAAATGGTTCCGTTTTGATATCAGAATTCTCATCGCGCTCGTGGTCGTCGCCGCCCTGGGCTGGTTTATCTTCGGTAATTATATCGAAATAGGAAATCCTGTGATTAAATTAGACAGTGATGTGAAAGCCATCGGCAGACAGAAAACTGTCGGTATTACGTTTTCCGATTCCAAAAGCGGTCTTTCCCGGATCACGGCGGAGATCATTCAGGACAACAAAGGTCACGTTCTGGCCGATAAAAAAATCCCGCAAAAGGGCGTGGCCCATGAATCCCTGAGTCTGAATATCGCCAGCACTCAACTGGCGCTCCATGACGGCCCCGCGGTTTTGAAAATATCGGCGACGGATCATTCGCTTTTGAAGAATCAGACGGTGCTGTCGCAGTCCGTCACAATCGATACGATTCCACCGATGATCAACCTTCTAAAGAATATCAATTACATCAATCAGGGAGGCACGGGCTTTGTCGCGTATCAGCCTTCAAAACCCCTCTCATCGACGGGCGTTTATATCAATGATTACTTGTCGCCGGCGCATGCCGTCTTGATCGACAATAAACCTTCGTACATCACGTATTTCGCGCTGCCGATGACTGCCGATAAAGCAGCTACAAGCATTATGATCTTTGCCCGGGACGAAGCCGGCAATGAAACCCGTGTGTCCGTTCCCTGCGTGATTAAGGAAAAGAAATTCCGTTCCGACAAAATGCATCTTTCGGAAGCGTTCCTCCAGCGTAAAATGCCGGAATTCCAGGCCATGGTTCCTTCGCTTCAGGGCAAAACGCTTCTGGATGTATTCACCTATGTCAATTCCCAGATGCGAAAAGAAAACTTTTCCGCCATACAGAAAATCTGCATGAAATCGGCTCCCAAAGAACTCTGGGAAGGCGAATTCCTGCGCATGAGCAATGCCGCTCCTATGGCCCTGTTCGGCGATAAGCGCAGTTATGCGTATGAAGGAAAAGTGGTGGGTGAATCCGTTCATGAAGGCGTGGATCTTGCTGCCAACGCGCGCAGCCCCATTGAGGCATCCAATAAAGGGATTGTTGTCTTCACCGGAGCTCTGGGCATTTACGGCAATACGGTTATTATCGACCACGGTCTGGGATTATTCAGTCTTTACGCCCATCTCTCATCCATCGACACGACCGTGGGCAAAACCGTGGCAAAAGGCGAAAAAATTGGTCTTTCCGGCATGTCCGGACTGGCGGGGGGAGATCATCTGCACTTCAGTATTATGGTCGGCGGAAAATTTGTCGACCCCAAAGAATGGTGGGATCCCCACTGGATCAAAGACAACATCACCCGGTAAAGCAGCGTTTCAACCGGCCATCGGCTTTTAATGTTTATTGACATCCCGGTGATTGACATTGACATGGTACTTCAACGAGGTAAAAAAAGCGCTCATTTTATTGGCCATCACAACTGATCGATGCTTCCCGCCCGTACAACCGATGGCAATATTGAGGAGCACCTTCCCTTCTTTTTCATAAAGCGGGGTCAAGAGATTCATTAAATCTTTGATTTTTTCCAGAAACTGTTTGCTTTCCCTGTTGCGCAAGACGTAGTTTTGCACGTTCCTGTTATTACCGTCAAAATTTTTCAACTTTTCTATAAAATAAGGGTTGGGTAAAAATCGGACATCGAAAACAAGGTCGGCATCCACCGGCAATCCATAACGGTAACCGAACGACTGGACATTGATTACCATTCTCTTGTTTTTTGAAAATACCGAAAAAGACCTCTGAACAACGTCCTTTAATTGATGCACATTAAAGGACGTTGTATCGATCACCTTATCCGCCATTTTCTTCAGGGAAGATAACTTTTCGCGTTCCAGCGAAATTCCTTCCATAATAATGCCCCGTTCCAGGAGAGGGTGGACGCGTCTGGTCTCGCTGAAGCGGTGGACAAGAGACTCGTCGCTGGACTCGAGAAAAAGAATCTCGATTTTGTATCCTTTTTTCTTCAGGCTCGCAAAAATCCGGCTGTATTTATCCAGAAAGCTTCGTTGCCTTAAATCCATAACCAGCGCCACGCGCTTGATTTCCGGTGAAGAAGCCAGCGTGATGGCAAGAAATTTCGGCAGTAAAATAACGGGAAGGTTGTCGACGCAGAAGAATCCGACATCCTCCAGCGCGCGCAATGCCGTACTTTTACCCGACCCGGAAATGCCCGTTATAATAACAACCCGCAAATTTTTCATTTTATTTCCCCTGGATGTGCCGAATTTTTAGCACACATTTTATAAATTTTACAACAATAAAAAGCCGCAGGCCCCCAACGGATTCCTGCGGCAAAAGAAAAAACGTTTTGATGTCTTGTCCCGTTCAGACAATACAGGTGCGTTCCTGATCGATGATAATCTGATACAATTCATCCCGGGATTTTGCCGCGATGAGTTTGTTACGGAAGTAAACGTCTTTGAGCATTTTGGATATTTTGGCCAGAATTTTCAGGTGCTGGCCGGCAGAGTTTTCCGGCGCAAGCAAAAGAAAAAAGAGATGCACCGGTTTGCCGTCGAGCGAATCATAAGCAATGCCCTTTTCGCTGCGTCCGAAAGCAACAACAATGTCATTCAGATTGGATATCTTTCCGTGAGGAATGGCAACCCCCTCTCCTATGCCCGTGGAACCGAGATTTTCACGCTGCTTTAAAATATCAATGATTGAAGAACTGTTCAGTTTTAAACCGCCTTCAATGATAACATTCACGAGTTCCGCAAGGACTTCATCCTTGTTTTTCGCCTCTAAACCGGCATTAATAAATTCCATTTTAAAAATCTGATTCAGCTGCATTGTTCAACCATATCTTCCATGTCTATTGACTTGCTTGATGATCACCTCTAGAAAAGCTCCGACGCTTTCATTTCGTTTCGATAAGAGTGTAACGGCCGTCATCCCCTCTGTAGATCATACTGACATTTTCAGACGACGTATCGCGATACAGCACAAAACGGTCATTTGTTTCCTCGATTTCCATGATGGCTTCATCAAACGACATGGGCTTTAAGATAACTTTTCGGGTTTCCATGATTTTACTTGCCGTCGGTTCCTCGATTTCTTCCTCGTTGAGAGGTTTTTCCTGAGCACGTCTGATCGTCTTCGGTTTGTGTTGTCTTATTTTCTCTCTCTGTTTCTTGAGCTGTTTTTCGATTTTTTCAACACACCGGTCCAGAGCAACGCGCATATCCTTGGCTTCTTCTTTCGCGTTGATGTTCCATCCGTTGGAGTTCAAATTAATTTCCGTCACATTTCTGAACTTTTCCATAGAGACAACTACATGAGCTTCGGCGGGCGCATCCAGATATTTTTTCAGTTTCTGCATTTTTTCTTCGGCGTAATTTTTTTGCCAGTTCTCCCCTTCCCCGTTCCTGAACGTTACCGAAATCTTCATCATTGCTCCTCCTTACATAATTAAATTCATCGTCCTGATAACCTTCATCGACCGATTGACTTTCTTTGCGCCGGCAATCAAAGGTGCGAACCTCTTTGCCAAACCGCTGCATAGAATTGAAGCCTCGGCTGCGCCGTGTTTTTCAACCTGCCAATCCCGATGCTTCGCTTCGGCACCAGAGTTTCACCATAAAGGGACCCGTCATATATTGGGCTCAAAACTAAAAGTCAACCAAAATCTTACACCGGTTGTGTCTTTGTCCGTCAAATCGCTTTAAAATATTTCTTTCGCTTCGATGAAGGAAGAATCCCCATCATTTCCCGGTACTTGGCCACCGTTCGGCGGGCGATATGAATTCCCTTTGCCTTCAGTAATTGAACCATTTCGCAGTCGCTGTAGGGTTTACGCGGCGGTTCCGAGCTGATCAGTTGCCGAATTTCTTCCTGCACGCTTTTCGATGCAATCGTTCCCTGTGTTGTCGTTCTGATCGAACTTCCGAAGAAATACTTCAATTCGAAAATTCCCTGCGGCGAATGCATGTATTTATTATTAACCACGCGGCTGATGGTGGATTCATGCATCTCGATATCATTGGCAACATCCCGTAAAATCAAAGGTCTGAGATAATCGATGCCTTTATCGAAAAATTCTTTTTGAAATTTTACAATACTTTCCGCCACCTTATATATGGTGTTTTGACGCTGTTGAATGCTCTTGATCAACCAGGTTGCCGATTGTACCTTGTCCTTGATGTATTTTTTCCCGTTTTCGGCCTCTTCATGACTATGACTCGAAATGCCGGCCATTACTTCCCGGTAAAAATTACTGATGCGCAGTCGCGGCAAGCCATCATCGTTCAAAATAATTTTATATTCGTCTCCTGTTTTGACAACATAGACATCGGGAATGATCGGCTGCGCTTTGTCTTCCGAATAAATGCTCCCCGGCTTCGGATTCATTTCGCTGATCAGCAATACCGCCATTTCCACTTCCTTGAGCGGAACTTTTAATTTATGGGCGATTTGAGCATAGTTTTTCAGTTCCAGCTCTTTGAGAAAATCTCTGATTATCACTTCAATAATCCGGTTTTTTACGCCCAGCATCCTGGCCTGTATCAACAGGCATTCCTGAAGATTACGCGCGGCAATTCCCGGAGGATCAAATTCCTGAACTTTTTGAAGCACTCTTTCCACCAGCTCTTCACTGACATTTTCCAGTTGTGCAATTTCCTGAGCCGTTGCGCATAAATATCCATTGGGATCCAGATTGCCGATAATCTGGCTGCCGACCCGTTCTTCGTCTTCCGAAAAGGACGACAGTTTCATCTGCCAGGTCAGATGCTTTGATAACGTCTGACCTTCTGTCAGCACATTATCCCAGGATGTTTCCTCCCCATCCTTGCCGCCGTACGTCATGCCCACCGGGCCGTAATCTTCCAGGTAGCTCGCCCAGTCGAATTCGTCCGTTCCGGCTCCTTTTTCAACATTCAATTCTTCCGTATGTTCGACCGCTTTTATCGTATCGCGTTCGACGGGCAGGCCATCATTTTCAAATTCCCCGATCAATGCCTCGTCCGAATTTTCATCAGTGGAAATTTCCTCCAGCAGGGGATTTTCTTCCATCTCCTGATTGATCGCTTCCACAAGTTCCTGACGGGACAGCTGCAGCAGCTTGATGGCCTGCTGGAGCTGAGGGGTCATGATCAGCTGCTGGGAAAGTTTTAGATGCTGTTTTAACTCAAATGCCATAATCGGAATTCAGTACAAGCCTGTTATAAATTAAATGAATCTCCAAAATAAAATTTTCGGGCCAGTTCGCTCTGCGCAATGGTGTCCGGCGGTCCTTCCACCAGGATCTCTCCATTGTTGACGATATACGCCCGGTCACAGCAGGAAAGCGTTTCCCGCACATTATGATCGGAGATAATGATGCCGATGCCCTTGGCTTTCAGTTTTTCAATAATTTTCTGAATATCGGCAACGGCCAGCGGATCAATGCCCGCAAACGGCTCATCCAGAAGAATATATTTGGGAGAGGTCACCAGAGCCCGTGTAATTTCGACCCGCCGTCTTTCTCCACCGGAAAGAGAATAGGCATAATTTTTTGCCAGTGCGGTCAGGTCCAGCTCCTTTAAAAGCTCGCGAAGCCGCTCCTGTCTTTCCGCTTCACTCAAATCAAGAGTTTCCAGAATCGCCAGGATGTTTTCCTCCACAGTCAGCTTCCGGAAAATCGACGGTTCTTGAGGCAGATAATTCAGGCCTTTGCGTGCTCGCCGGTACATGGGATTTCCCGTAATGTTTTCCCCGTCGAGATAAATCTCTCCCGCATCCGGCTTGACCAATCCCACAATCATGTAAAACGTCGTCGTTTTTCCGGCGCCATTGGGCCCCAGCAGACCGACCACTTCTCCCGGTGCAATCAATAAGTCGATCTGATTGACCACTTTTCTCTTGTTATAAATTTTCGTTAAACCTTTAGCCGATAAATCGCTCATTTTAAATCATCAGTTTTTCATGGTTGACTGGTTTTCTGTCTGTCTGCGCTCCTGCGGATAGATAACCGCCTTGACGCGCATGCGCTCTCCGCCTTCCACAATACCTTTATCTTCATCAAGCAGAATAATCACCCGCTCGCCTCTGATCGAACTTTTTCCTTCCTTCAGTTCCGCATTCCCCGTCATGATAATTTTATTTTCCGCCTGAACATATACGGCCTCATCGGCCGTTGCCTTCCGCGTTCCCTGCACCACGGAAACATTTCCCCGGGCCTCGATTTTTTCCAGATCCCCGGCTTGATTGTCGCGCGCCTTTTGCGCCTTCTCTGTTTTCGGCTGTTGCCGATAATGCAAAATAAGTTTTTCCGCCTTTAATACACTGTCGCCCTGAACGACCGTGGCATTTCCCGAAAAAACGATCTGGCTCCGATTCTTAAACGCCTCCATTCTTGCGGCTGTAATCTGAATCGGCTTGTCCGTGCGGGCGGTCAATGTATTTTTACCCGGGCAGATTTCAACGTAGCAAAAGAAAAAAAACAGCATTAAAAAAATGTATGTGTGTTTACGGATCATTCTTTTCTCAATGAATGTTTGCCTTGACCATCGACGGAATACTCAATTCCCCGCTGTTCAAAAAAATGGCCAATCCCTGCCCGGTTATTCTGATGCGTCTGCTTTCCATTCTGACCGGCGCGTCCGTGAAAAATTTTCTTTCCTCATCGCTGTATTGGACATACTCCGTGAAAAAATTATCGCCGTCATCCGACGTGATCACGACATTGCCGCTGATGTTCATGTTCTTCTTATCCGTAAAAATCCGGCCCTTATCCGCCTTCATTTCATACTTTTTACCATCCGCCGTTATCACCGTTACCCGGACCTGCTCCAAAACAGCAAGATTTTGTTTTTTATCGTATGACGCCGATGCCGCTTTTACCTCCCATTTTCCCTTATTCTCTCCAACTTCCGTATAGACAAACCCTTTAATTTGCAGATCAACGTTATCCTGCAGCGCCTTCAATAACGTTTTCGGCTTATTGATGCTATCCCTGAAGATTAAAAAAGCTGCCAGAAAAACCGCCAGAAAAACCGTTACAACGGAGAAGAAAACTATTGTTTTTTTTCTGTTTTTTATCACAATCCGAAACATCCCGCAGAAACTTTTTTTATTTGTTTTTATTATATCACTCAGAATGCAGGGTGTAAAGCTATAAGGGGTGTACTGCGTTATAAAAACCGTTTAAAAAAAGCCATGACGAAATGTTATTTTAAAAATTCATATCGCGCGGCAATCTCCGCCCACTTTCCCTGAGCCTGCAGAATCATCTCACAGACTTCCCGTACGGCGCCCTTTCCGCCTTTATGTCCGGTTATATAATCAACCTGCTTTTTGACCACGTCGGATGCGTCGGCAACGGTCGCTGAAAAACCGACCCTGTTCAACACCGGGATATCCACAATGTCGTCCCCCATAAAAGCCGTTTCGTCTGGCGAGAGCTTGTATTTTTTTAGAATTTTCTCAAAGACTTCTTTCTTGTTGTATACTTTCTGATAGACATCTGTAATGTCCAGATCTCTTGCCCGATGCGAGACAACTTTGGATTGACGACCGGTAATAATAGCCACTTTGATATTAAAGCGCTGCAGGATTTTCAATCCATGGCCATCGCGGACATTGAAATGTTTCGTTTCACACCCTTCATCATTCATAATAATCCGCCCATCCGTCATGATGCCATCCACATCCAGCATCAGCAGCTTTATTTTTTTGAGTTTTTCCTTGAGATTCTTTTTCATTTTTTATTCAGCCTTTTTTCTTTTATTGATTTTTCCCGTTTGACGGCGTTTTGACTAAAGCGTCGATTTTCATCAGAGTGACAAGAAGGTCTTCCAGCGAATCCAGATAGAGTGAATTTGCACCGTCGCACAGCGCTTTCTCGGGATCGGGATAGACTTCAAAAAAGACACCATCAACACCGGCAGCCACGGCAGCGCGCGCAAGATACGTCACCATGTCTCTCTGTCCTCCCGAAGACGCCCCCCGGCCTCCGGGCAACTGCACCGAATGCGTAGCATCAAAAATGACCGGATACCCCATCTTACGCATGATCGGCAGGGAACGCACATCAAAAACAAGATTATTATAACCGAACGTTGCGCCCCTTTCCGTAATCATGATGTTGTCATTGCCTGCCGCACGAGCCTTTTCGATGATATTGGCCACATCCCACGGTGCCAGAAACTGTCCTTTTTTGACATTGATCACACGCGCCTTTTTTGCCATTTCGGTGACAAAATCCGTTTGACGGCATAAAAATGCCGGCACCTGCATGACGTCCAGAACTTTCGAGGCCGGATCGATTTCTTCGAAACGATGAACGTCGGACAGTACCGGCACACCCAGTTTTTCCCTGATGCGCTGCAATATCGCCAGACCTTTTTTCAATCCGGGGCCCCGGAAGGATTTAATCGACGTGCGGTTGGCCTTGTCGTAAGACGCTTTGAAGATAAAAGGCATTTTCAGCCTCTCCGTGAGTTTTTTCAAATAAAGCGCAATCGCCATCGCCTTTTTCTCATCTTCCAGAACGCAGGGTCCGGCAATCAATATAAATTTTTTATTATCTCCGATTGTGACATTACCCATTTTTATTTTTTTCATTTTTATTCACTCCCTGTATTTTGCCGCTTTCTCTCCTGTAATAATTGAATATTCAATCGGGGGATCCGTTGAGCGGCTTTTGGCGATTCCGGATTGAGTGCATGAGCTTTTTTATAGGTTTCCAGGGCTTTCTGATATAGCCCTTTTTTCTCATACGCTTCTCCGAGATTATCATAAATATCGGCATCGTCGCTATCGAATTTCAAGGCCGTATTATAATGTTTGATGGCCTGATCGTAATTACCGGCAGCCGCATAGGCGAACCCGAGATTGGCGTAAGATCCCGCCTTTTTAGGTTCCTGTTTGGCCAGCTTCTGATAGATTGCGATCGCCTTCTGATAATTTTTTTCCTTCAGGTAAAGATCTGCCAGCGCGGTCGACGCGTCTTTTGACGACGCAGGCATCTTCTCGTACAAGGCAATCGCCTTCTTTTTCATGCCCATCTTTTCGTAGGTATCCGCGAGATTGGCACGCAAAACCGGTTCCTTCGCGCCCAGTTGAATGGCCTTTTCGTAATTCGAAGCCGCAGCCTGGTATTTTTTTAATTCTCCATAGGCAAAACCGAGATTCGCATAAACCGAAGCCTTGCGCGATGATTTTGTTTTCAGCCTCTCATAATAGTTGACCGCCTGGCTGTACTGTTTGTTTTTTAGTGACAGATCCGCCAGCCTCTCCAGGGCATCGGTATCGCTGGGATTGATCTTCAGAACATGGCGATATTCTCTCGCCGCATCGCCATACATTTTTTTTCTTTCGTAAACGGCACCGAGATTGAACCGGATGGTAGGCTCGTTGGGATTAAGCGCGGCCGCCTTTTTCAGACTTTGCAGTTCCTCCTGCGCCTTGCCGCTTCCGGCATATGCCACCGCCAGATTCGCATGGGCTACCGGATTTTTAGGCTGTCGTCTCAAAATTTCCCGATAACATTTAATCGCCTCATCGGTTTTTTTGAGTTTCAGATAAATATCACCGAGCGCAAACAGCGCCTCCTCCGGCTCCCGGGAATGTTTGACGATGTATTGGTATTCGTCAATGGCGTTGCTCATCATATTGCCGTTTTTGTATGCGTCCGCCAGTCTGAATCTCGCCGCGTCGTTATGCGGTTCCAGCCGGACGGCTTCCCGGTAATGTTGCGCCGCTTTGGACCATGCTTTTTTTTCCTCGAGAGCAAGTCCCAGCGCCAGATGGCCCTCCGTTTCTTTGGGATTGATTTTAATGAGGTCGCCGGCGAGCTTCGCTGCAGCGCCGAATTCCTTTTGTTTGATATGAATTTTCACCAGCTCCAGCATGGCGGTTGTGTCATCGGATTGGATCGTCAGGACCTGCTGATACAGTTTTTTCGCGTCATCCGTTCTTCCGTGATGCGCATAAATACCGGCCAGAATCTTGCGCACACGGACATCGTTTTGATTGAGTTCGATGGCTTTCTTTAAATAGTCAATCTGCTGTTCGACGTTGGAAGATTCTTTCGCAAACCTAAACCAGTCTTGAGGTGTAATGACAATTTTCAGCGGCACGGACGCGATCGTGTCATTCAGATAATGCACAAGGATTTGATAATTGTTCACCGTACCGGAACGACCGCTCATTCCTCCCGTCCTGATCAGCTTATTGACAAAATCAATACCCTTCATCAAAACACCGAGGTCGCTGCTTCTGCTGCTGAGCCCTTCAAACCGGACGTAGGTATACTTGCCGGATAAATCATCACTGGCCACCGCTTTGACGACAACCTCATCGCGGTATGTAATTTCCAGCACGTCATTCCGGTATATGCGCATGTCCTGACCGTTTTTTTCCACGTCCAAATAATAGAATTGCGGCTTCTCCTTCAGAACATAATACGAAAAGGTATTTTTGATCCTGGACATCTGAAAAGCCAGCGACAAAAAAAATCCCTGATAAAAAAGAAGCGCCACAACGGCGATACAAACAACAACGGCGGCTGCAATGGATAGCGTTTTTACCGGCAACCTTCCATTTAATTTTGGTCTTCTATCCTGTCTATCCTGATGGATCATCGCATTTCTCGTTTCTGCATGACGATGCTTTTGATAACGGCGTTCCTGTTGTTCTTCAAGCCCGCGGATGAAATTTGCGGTGAACTTCCTTCAATCGTTCCCTCGTAATGTGGGTATAGATTTGCGTGGTTGCGATATCCGAATGTCCCAGCATAACCTGCACGGTACGCAAATCGGCGCCGCCTTCCAGAAGATGCGACGCAAAGGAATGCCTGAACGTATGCGGATAAACCTTCTTCTGCAATCCCGCCTGACGCGCACAGGCAACCACGATCTTCCAAAACCCCTGCCTGGTGAATTTTTTTCCGAACCGGCTCAAAAACAGAACATCCGTGCTTTTTTTCTGCATGAATTTCGGCCGGATTTCATCCACATAACGCCTGACACAATCATAAGCTATTCTGCCGATCGGGACAATTCTTTCTTTACTGCCTTTCCCCATGACAATCAGAAATCCCACCTGCCAGTTGATGCTGTTCATCGTCAAATTAATGAGTTCCGACACACGGATGCCCGTCGCGTATAAAAGTTCCAGCATGGCGGTATTGCGAATGGCAGCATTATTCCGGTTTCCGGACTGAGCCAGAATGGTTTTCATTTCTTCCTTGCTGATCGTTTCCGGAAGCTTCATCCAGACTTTCGCCAGCTCGATATGGGCCAGCGGATTTTGGGCAATAACCTTCTCCCTCAGCAGATATTTGTAAAATCCCCTCAAAGCGGCCAGCGCTCTGTTCATGGAATTCGCCGCCAAACCTTCTTCTCTAAGCTTTGTCAGATAATCCACGACGATTTCCGGCGTTACGTTGTCTATATCGCTTATTTTCCGGTTGGTCTGCACAAAGGCCAGATACCGGTGCAGATCCCGGCTGTAGGATTCCAGCGTGTTCTGAGCCATTCCGCGTTCTATGAACAGATAATCCAGATATTTCATTAATAATGCCCGCATATGACTTTTTAACTTAATTATCTTTCTGAAGCAAAGATTTTTTATTGACTTATTTCTGAATATCATAAAAATAGGAACAGAAACCTCTCTAAAACGTTACTGACAAGGAACCGCTCATGAAAAAAATTGTTATCGCTTCCGATCACGGCGCCGTAGCTTTAAAATCCGAAATCATCGCTTTTTTGAAAACAAAACAGTGCGAGTTGAAGAATCTCGGAGTCGACAGCGATGATCCGGTCGATTATCCCGATATCGCCGTGCTGACCTGTACGGAATTCAAACGAGGCGGATATGATTTCGGCATTCTTTTGTGCGGGACGGGAATCGGCGTATCCATGACCGCGAATAAAATCAAAGGAATCCGTTGCGCTCTGATTCACGACCTCTTTACCGCAGAAATGGCCAAAGCCCATAACGACGCCAACTTTATCGCTTTCGGCGGCCGGGTAAAATATAATGTGCCCGTCACGAAAATGATTGAAAAATTCATGGAAACCGAATTTGCCGGGGAAAGGCACTGCCGGAGAGTCGGTAAAATCATGGACGCTGAAAAATAATATTCAGACAGCTTTTTCATTCAGGAATCCAAATGTCGGATATTCTTGATAAAAAAAAGATTCGCAAGGTGTTTCGCAACGTTCAGAAACACCTGAGCATTGCCCAGCTTATCCGCCGTTTTTCCACCAACAAAGAAGATATCCGAAAAGCAGCCCTGAACGGGGTCAACCTGTCCCGATGCAGGAGTGTTTTGGAACTGGGCTGCGCGTTCGGTGCTTTTACCGAGGCGCTGAGAAACAAACTGCATGACGGCGCAACCATTACAGGCGTTGATATCATCTCCGAATACAAGCCTTTTTTTCTCGATGCCTGCCGACGGGCCGGTTACGAAGGAACCTTTCTATCTTCCGGAATCGAAAAAATAAAAAAAATCCCATCCGGATTCTTTGATCTGGTGATCTGCAGTTACGCTTTATACTTTTTTCCTGAGATCATTCCGGAAATTGCCCGAATCATGAAACCAAGCGGTTTTTTTATTACGATTACGCATTCCAGCAACGACATGCGGGAAATCGTTGACATCGTCAAAAGAATTCTCGGGCGACATCATGCTTCCGGAACCAACCGGTCTCTGCCGATAGAAATTATTTTCGATCAGTTTTCGGCTGAAAACGGCGAGTCCTTGCTTCAGCCTTTCTTCAAGACGATAGAGGCCATCGACTTTAAAAATACGCTGGTATTTCAGTCTCAGGAAATCAGATATTTCATGGACTATTTTCAATTCAAGAAATCTTTTTTCCTCTCGGAGCAGGACGCCAACAATCAAACGATCATCCGTCAGCTCTTCAAGGAATTGCAGGAAACACTATCGAAGAATCAAATTGTCAGTATGTGCAAAGACGACAGAATTTTCATCTGTTCGCAACCTTCAACCGGCAAGGACTCCCCATGAAAAAACAGCGCAAGCATTGCCTTTATTGCGGCGGCAAAACCGTCAAAAAATATGAAGATAACGTCCGGCGCGATTTCTGTCCCGTTTGTAATTCTTATTTTTATGAAAATCCGCTGCCGGTTGTTTCCTCAATTCTGGAAGATTCCCGTCAGATTCTTCTGGTTAAAAGAGGCAAGCGCCCGTCAAAAGGATTGTGGTGCCTGCCGACGGGATTTGCCGAAGCCGGAGAAAGTATCGAGGAAGCGGCCCTGCGCGAATTGGAAGAAGAAAGCGGCATAAAAGGAAAAATTATAAAATTACTCGACGTCGATTCCTATAAAAGTCGCTTTTACGGTGATTTGCTGTTTCTGACATTTGTCGTTCAACAAACGGGCGGAAAGCTTTGCGCCGGCGATGATTGCTCACAGGCCCGATTCTGGCCTGTCCATAAATTACCTCCCTTAGCCTTCCGCTCCAACAAACGCGCTCTGGATGCCTACATTAAAAGCAGAAAAGACTACTGGGCTATTTTTGATTCCATAGAGCACGCGGACAAAAAATCCCTGCCACCCGCCGTGGCAAAAAATTCTCTGACGCGACGCCTGGTGAATGTCATCATCAAAAACAAAGAAAAAATTATTGAACAATGGCTGGAAGACGTCATAGTCAATCCTTCCACTACCGAGTATCACAAGGTGGAACGGACGGTTCTGTATAACATCTGCGACAAAATTCTCTCTCAGTTAACCCTCTGGCTCGGAGGGTTGCACGATGTTGACAAAATCAGGAATTTCTATACCAAACTGGGTAAAGAACGAAGGATTTCAGGCTTTAAAATCAGCGGCGCCTTGAGCGCACTCAGTCTCATTCGCAAACACATCTGGACCTTCGCCTTGGCGCAGGACGCCCTGCAGAAAAATCTGGAGCTGCTGATGACCTTCGAACTTCAACGAAGGATGACGGTTTTTTTCGACCTGGCAACTTTTTATTTAACTAAGGGACACGAAGAGAAATAGTAATATCTTTTTTTGAGAAGATAACCTATTAGTAATGTCATACCGGTGCAGGCCGGTATCCAGCTAACGTAAGCGAGTCAATAATTTCCCAGATTCCGGTTTACACCGGAATGACGGATAATGGATATTAATTAAATGTCAACGTCAAGATTGGAGGTGTTACTATGGAATTCAAAGATGTTATAAAACAAAGACGGGCTGTAAATTTTTTTGACCCCACCAAAAACGTAACCGATGCGCAGCTTAAACAGATCATAGAAACCGCGGCGTTGGCGCCTTCCGGATTCAATCTCCAACCATGGAGGGTTATCGTTCTAAGAGATAAAGAAAAAAAAGAAATGTTGAGAAAAGTAGCCATGAATCAGCCGAAAATTACCGAAGCCCCCGTCGTCCTGATTGTTCTGGCGGATCGTGAAGGATGGAAGAAAGGCAATCCCGGTTTTGAAAAAGATTTTGTCGAATCGGTCAAAGAGGGCATCATGAAGCAGGAGCAGTACGACTGGTTCTGCAAGGCAACCAATTCTCTTTACGGAGCTACGCCGGAACGTCAACTGGCGTTTGCCTGCAAGAATACCGGTTTTTTCGCTATGGCGTTGATGCTCGCTGCCAAAGATGCCGGCCTTGATTCTCACCCGATGGACGGATTCGATATTGACGGCGTTCACAAAGCGTTTAATATCCCCGACCAGTACTGGATTCCCTGCTTATTGGCCATAGGCCATTTCGACAAAACAAAAACCCTTCTTCCGCCAAAATGGAGAAAGAGTTATGAAGAAATCGTGTACTGATAAATAACCAATTGCCATTTTTATAAAATCCGGTTAAATAAGAATTACTAAATTCAAGGAGAAGAAGATGGCCGCTAAAATTAAAATTTACACGTTGAGCACATGCAGTCACTGCAAGGCAACAAAGAAATTCCTGAACGACAACAGCCTTCCTTTTGATTGCGTGGATGTCGATTTGCTGCAGGGCGATGCCCGTCAGAAAATGCTGGAAGAAGTTATGCAGTACAATCCCGACCGTTCTTTCCCGACCATTCTGATTGGTGACAAGGTCATCATCGGTTTCAAGGAAAACGCTATTAAGGAGGCTTTGGGTATTTAATGACTCCTGCTGAACTCTACGACATGATGAAAAAGGTCCAGGAACCGAAAGGTTACTTTTTCAATAAAGATAAAGATTGGGTTTTAAGCATCCTCGGCGATCTTTTAGTCAACAAAGAACGTTATGGCTATATGTGTTGTCCCTGCCGTCTGGCGGCTGGCAACCGGGAAAAGGACGCCGATATTATCTGTCCCTGCCAATACCGGCCGGACGATGTCAGGGAATACGGCAGTTGTTTCTGTAATTTATACGTTTCAGCCGAATGGAATGAAGGAAAAATCGAACATCAGTACGTTCCGGAAAGAAGGCCCAAGGAAAAAATCGGCTTTTAAGTCCTTGTCAATTCAATGATTTTCAAATTCTGTCGGAAGGCCGGGCAATTTTTTTCATCTTTTCTCTTGATTTCCGTAAATAAATTATTATATTCAAGCAAAACTTAATCATTAAGGAGTTTTCTCCATGATAAATATGTATAAGTGCAAGAAAAAGAACACTCTGATCAGTGAAGTCTGCACCGATACAACCTGCGAATGGCGTCTGAAAAACGAATCCTTTCTAAATTGCACATGGGTCGCCTGCAATTACGGTCCGTTTACGCTGGAAGAAGTCGGCGACATGATGGGCGTTACCCGCGAGCGAATTCGTCAGATTGAAGCCAAAGCTCTGAAGAAACTCCAACATAAAAAGAGACGTGATCAACTCAAAGATTTTGCCGCACCGGGTAACGACTGGGACAGCCTGTAACTCTATCTCGCCTTCACAGTCAATATTCTATACCTGCCAGTTTCTCTTCGGAGATATTTTTGTGACACATCCGTTCGGGATAAATTAAACCAAAAAATTGTATGCTATTCAGGGGAATTGATTTTCAGGTCTGATCTATGGGCCTTGATTTTTTGCGGTGTACTTTTATGAGCATTATGATTGTTCCGTTATGACTCGCGGATTTCTGTTCGCGCCGCTCCAGAATCTGTTTTCTCTATTTTCTTCCTGATTTATCTTTGGAAAGCACTTCTCTCATTTGCTCTTTTCGCTCATCGCGTGTAAAGAGCAGAGCGCAGATTGACGATTCAATATCCATGGCCGCCATTTTATCCATGCGGGGAACGATGGAGCACAGATTTTTCAATTCCTCAAAAGCTCTCGGAGAACGTTGTGACAAAGTATCCGCGATACTCTCCGCCACTTCCATGAATCTTTCCGGCGGTTCCACTTTATTGACCAGTCCCAGTTTCATAGCTTCATTGGCGCCGATCGGTTCTCCCAGCATAACGATTTCCTTCGCCTTGGTGATGCCGACAATCTGACTCAGCGGGTAAAAAAACGGATTAAATCCGAATTTCAATTCCGGATGACAGAAGATGGCGCTTTCGGATGCGACGACAAGATCGCAAACGGTAACCAGATTAAAACCCCCGCCCAGAGCGATCCCGCCCACGGCAGCAATCACCGGTTTTTTAAACGCATATATCTTTTTCAAGTACATCATCATGGACTTCAGGAATTTATCGCTTTCTTTATCGGGCAGGTTGTTCATTTCCTTGATATCCATACCTGCCGAAAAGACATACTCTCCGCCGGTCAGCACGACTGCCCGCACATCGGAATCGGTTTCCAGATCGGCAAATACATCATACAATTCCTGATGCATCTCTTTGCTGATCGCATTCATTTCATGAGGGCGATTCAACTTAATCACGGCGTATTTCTTTTTCTTTTCGACAATCAAACTATGGTAAGTCATTTTTTATTATCAACCATGATACGAAGTTCTTTTCCTGTTTTGAAAAACGGAACTTTTCTTTCTGTCAGTTTCACCTGAGTGCCTGTTTTGGGATTGCGGCCCATGCGCGGTTTTCTTTCCCGGACCTCGAAACTGCCGAACCCCCTCAACTCAATGCGTTCGCCGCGTTTTATCGCGTCAATCATCGAATCAAAAATGATGTTGACAACGTACGTTACATCCTTGAGGGAATACGTTTTGAGTTCTTCCTGTAATTTTTTGATCAAATCGTTTTTTGTCATGATAAACTTTCCTTTATCTTCCGGGATAATATAAGTAACTTAAACCGCTATTCATCTCCATTTTTTCCTTGAGCGACGCGCTTATTTTACTCGCCGCACCTTCCAGAACATAATCGAAAATCGACGCTCTTTTCTTTGAAGGATAAACCAGATCGAATTCGCCGTTGCCCCCTGCTAATTTATCCGCGAGCTTTGCGGCGGAAGACATGTCGCCCAAATAATCAATCAATCCCAATTCCTTCGCTTTACGGCCTGAAAAAACCCGTCCATCGGCGATTTCGATCACTTTTTCCCGGGACAGTTTTCTTTCTTTCACAATCACGTCCACGAACTGATTGTAAATATCGTCCACCAGATCCTGAACGATGACTTTTTCTTCAGGCGTCATGTCCCGTAACGGAGAGCCGATATCCTTGTATTCGCCGCTTTTCACCACGGCGGATTTTACGCCGACTTTCTTGAGCAGCTCTTCGAAATTGGCAAACTGCATGATAGCCGAAATACTGCCGGTTATGGTGCCGGGATTGGCGACAATTTTATCGGCTGCGCACGCGATAAGCAACCCGCCGGACGCTGCAATCGATCCCATGGAAACGACAACTTTCTTTGTTTTTTTGAGCTCGAGGATGGCATCGTATATTTCCTGAGAAGCGGCAACGCCTCCTCCCGGCGAATCCACCCTGAGAACCACCGCAGTAATAGAGCGGTCTTTGCCAAATTTATCCAACTGTTCGACAATTTCCAGCGAATCGGCAATCATGCCTTCAACAGGCACAACGCCGATTTTGTTTTTTAACGAAAACCGGGATGTCTTTCCCATGTTAAAACCGGCGTTGTAAAAAGACAGATAGAAGATCAGACCAAACACAAAAAGGATCAACATTCCAAACAACACGGGATGTTTTCGCATGGTTTACTCGCCCTTTTGTTTCGTATTAATTTTTACGTCAGCAAGAGCTTGGCTGAGATTGGAACCGACATTTTCCGTATTATTAATATACTGATTGGATGACGGGGTCGGCGCCGGTGCTTCCAGCTCTTTGATGCTCAATCTGATTTTTTTCGATTTCGGATCGATACTCTTCACGACAGCGGAAACCGTATCGCCTACCGAATAAAGTTCCGAAGATGTCTTGACGCGCTTCTGACTGATTTCAGAAATATGCACCAATCCTTCGATGCCTTCCTCAATTTCCATAAAAATGCCGAAATCGGTAAAGTTGGTTATCTTGCCGGTCACAACACTGCCCGGAGCATATTTCTGGGCCAGTTCATCCCATGGATTCTTCTCGATCTGCTTGACGCCGAGAGAGAACTTTTCATTCTGCACGTCAATATTCAAGACGACTGCCTCAACTTCCTGGCCTTTTTTGAAATATTCGGAGGGGTGATTAACCCGGTGTTTCCAGGAAATATCCGACACGTGAATCAGACCGTCAATTTTTTCTTCAATTCCGACAAACACGCCGAAATTCGTGATATTTCTGACAATGCCTTTTACGATTGTGCCAACCGGATATTTTTCTTTGAGCTTTTCCCAGGGATTCGGCGTCGTCTGTTTCAGGCTCAGGGAAATTCTCTTGTTCTGAGCATTGACCTCCAGCACCTTGACGTCGATTTCTTCTCCGATATTGAGCACTTTAGACGGATGTTTTATTTCTCTTGTCCAGTACATCTCCGAGATATGAACCAGACCTTCAACACCGGATGCCAGTTCCACAAAAACACCGTAATCGGTCAAATTGACAACCTTGCCTCTTACAATAGAGTTCACCGGATAGGTTTCCGTTATTTTTTCCCAGGGATTTGCCGTCAACTGCTTCAGGCCCAGAGATACCCTTTCCTTCTCCGCATCAAAGGAAAGAACTTTGGTCGTAATTTTATCGCCTTTCTGAAACATTTCCGACGGCTTGACAATTCTCCCCCAAGAAATATCGGTCACGTGCAGCAGTCCGTCAACACCGCCCAGATCGATGAAAACACCGTAATCCGTAATATTCTTGATGATCCCTTCAACAACGTTGCCTTCCTGGATGTTTTTCAGAATATCCTGCTTTTCCGCTTCTCTTTCCGAAGCCACAATGGAGCGTCGGGACAAAACCACATTGTTGCGCTTTCTGTCGAACTTCAGCACTTTAAAATCCAGCGTCTGACCTACGAATTTATCCAGATCCTTTACCGGACGGATATCCACCTGCGATCCTGGAAGAAAAGCGATAATGCCGATATCAACGGACAATCCTCCCTTGACCTTTTCCACGACAACGCCTTCCACGACGGTATCATTTTCGCAGGCATTTTTAATTTCATCCCATATTTTTACTTTTGACGCCTTGTCACGGGACAAAACCAGATTTCCTTCCGAGTCTCTTCTGTCAATAAACACATCGATTTCATCGTCGATGGAAATGGTTACGTTGCCCTGCGCGTCTCTGACTTCGTCGATCGGAATAAAACCTTCCGTTTTCCAGCCGACATCGACCATGATCCGATCGTCTTTTATCTGCACAACTTTTCCGGTGGCTATATCACCGTACTGAAATTGATTAAGGCTTTGTTCGTAAAGCTCTTTAAAATCCATTTCTTCTTTACCGGAAGTTATATTGTTCTTCGGTAAGGATTTTTCACCTGCTTCATTTTTATTTGATAAGTTTGAGTTGTTATTGTTAACCATTAAACCAATACCCCCTGTTTTTTATGAAACCCAGTAATTTTTAAGGTTTAACATACCAAATATTAAATATCAACATAAATCATGCAAGTAAAATTTATTTAAATACCAGGCTACTTTTTTGAAATCATGGACATAATTTTTTCGGCAACCTCCTCAATCGACAAATTATCGGAATCGACGATGATCGACCCTTCGGGCGGCTTCAACGGCGCAATGGCCCTCTCCTGATCCTGTTTGTCTCTGATCGACATATCGTTTTGAATTGACTGATATTCTGCCGTCGAACCTTTGAGTAAGAGTTCCTTATGCCGTCTTTTTGTTCTTTCGGCAAGTGTCGCATCCAAATAAAATTTATAATCGGCATCCTGGAAAACCACCGAACCCATATCTCTTCCTTCGGCGACAAGACCTCCCCGCAATCCGGCTTCCCGCTGCAGGTCAAGCAGTTTTTCGCGAACAACCACAAAGGTGGATATTTTAGAGGCAATCAGACCGACTTCTTCCGTCCGGATTCTGTTTTCAACATCCTCACCGTCCACGTAAACCCTCATCCGGCCGTTGACATTTTTCAAATCGACTTTCGTGGTTGAACATAATTCGGACAGCTCTGCGCTGCTGTCAATGGAGATTCGGATTTTTAAGGCCTTATAGGCCAGACCTCTGTAAAGAGCCCCTGTATCGAGGTAAATATAACCCAGTCGCTTTGCCAGGATCTTGCTGATCGTGCTTTTGCCCGCTCCGGCAGGACCATCTATGGTGATCACAGCTTTTTTCTTCATCACGTATAATCCTTTTTGTTATTTTTAAATGAAAACTTGTCTTTAAAATCCAAAGAATGTAACATTGCTTGAAATGTGAAATCGGAAAATGCTTATGTGCAAATTCATTCAAAATCAATATATTTATTTGGGCATGATTGTATTGATGCTGCTGTTGACGTCGGACATTTGTCGTGCTGAATTTACCATTGAGGATGAAAACAAACTGGGCAGGGAATTCTATGAGCAACTAGAACAGCATCAGATGATTCTCCATAATAAAGTGCTCACAGATTATATCACCGGTATCGGCAATCTGATTCTGGATCAAACCACCCGGACACCTTTCAAATTTAATTTTTTTATCCTCGACAGTTCCGCCATCAATGCGTTCGCCACTCCCGGAGGTTATATTTACATCAATAAAGGATTGCTGCTGGTTGCGGAGAATGAAGCCCAGTTGGCCGGTGTCATCGCGCACGAAATCGGTCACGCCAATGCGCGTCATGTCGCCAGCATTATTTCCAAATCTCAGAAATTAAATATGGCGGCGCTGGCTGCCATGCTGGCCGGTGTTTTCCTCGGCGGAGGAGGAGAAGCATCGGCCGCGATTACCGCATTTTCTCTGGCCGGGTCCAGCAGCATGACGTTGCGCTATATGCGTGAGCATGAAGAAGAAGCCGACCGCCTGGGAATAGATTATCTCGTCCACGCAGGATATAATCCGTCGGCGATGGTCGATTTTCTGAAAATCATGAAACAGTACGAATTTCTCTCCAAGACCATGCCATCTTATCTACAGACACATCCCGGAACCGATGACCGTATCATTTACATGGATGGTTTGATTATGACTCGATACCGGCAGCCAGGGAAAAACAGCATCATCGGCAACCTGTGTCGGGTCCAGGCAAGCGTTCCTTTAAGCGCCTCCGAACTGTCAAGACGGCAAAGACAACTGGAGACGTCTTTAGCCAAAGACCCGCAAAATACCGACCTGCTCTACAACCTGGCCATGATCGAAGATCAGTTGGGAGCCAACAGCTCTGCTCTTGAGCATCTTCAGAAAGCCCTCGTTCAATCGCCTGACGATCACGAGATTCTGAAAAGCATCGGCCTGCTTCATCTCAAAACCGGCCGATATGAACAGGCGCAGGACTATCTCCTGCGTGCAAAAAAATCAGACCCCCGCAATGATGAAATTACCTTTGCGCTCGGGAAAACGTATTTCTCGTCCGGAAAATACCGGGAAGCGCTGGATTGTTTTTTGAATATCCGGGACAGGGCGTCTAATGAGGCGGCCAATCTAAACTACTTTACGGCCATGAACTACGGCAAACTCCAAAATAAAGGGGAATCGCATTATTATTTCGGTTTGCATTTCAAGCAGGCCAACAAAAAAGACAGCGCCCTTTTTCATTTCAGAGAAGCCCTGATTTTTTTCCCCCCGGGTTCGGAACGAAACGCCGAAATTCACCGGGCCGTCAAAGAACTGACGGCAGGCAAAGACAAGCAAAAAAGAACAATAAAAAAAGATGAACAAAATTCGTTTCTATGACCGGATCGAACTTGACTTCGTCAGAAGTCTGCATATTTTAACGAAAAAGAGGATTCCATAAAATGCCCATATATGAATTTCGATGCAAAAAGTGCAAACATATCTTTGAAAGCCTGATTTTCTCTCCTAAAGAAGAAAAAGGCATGATCTGTCCCAAATGCAAAGCGAAAAATGCGGAAAAAATCATGTCGGTTTTTGCGGGCGGAAAATCCGGCTGCTCATCGTGCACATCAACGTCATGTTCCGGTTGTTCTTCCTGCGGCGGCCATTGAGTCGTCCGTATCCGGTTTTGGCGTTTTTTCCGGTTCTTTCTTTTATTATTGCTAAAATGCTTACAATACATTATAAGACTTTCACTTTAATATTTACCATGAAAGGAGTCTCACAACGTGAACATTTTAATTTTTGGCCCCAACGGCAGCGGCAAAGGAACTCAGGGCGCAATCGTGCAGAAGAAGTACGGCGTGCCCCATATTGAAACCGGCGTCATTTTCCGGCAGAATATTTCGAAGAAAACGCCGCTGGGAGAAAAAGCAAAGGCTTTTATTGACCGCGGCGAACTCGTCCCTGATGATATTACCATCCCCATGATTCTGGACCGTCTCAAGGAAGACGATTGCAAAAAAGGATGGCTTCTGGACGGCTTCCCCCGCAATCTCGCTCAGGCTGAAGCGCTCTGGGATGCTCTGCAGAAAGAAAACATCAAACTGGATTCCGTCATCGAAATCGTTCTGGACCGCCAGATTGCCAAGAACCGCATCATGGGACGCAGACTTTGCAAAATCGACAACAACCATCCCAACAACATTTTCATTGATGCCATCAAACCGCATGAGCATGACGGCAAAACCGTATGCCGGGTCTGCGGTTGCGAAGATCTGTCCACCCGCGCCGACGATCAGGATACAGCCGCCATCGACAAACGTCACGGCATCTACTACGACACCAAGACCGGCACACTGGCCGCTGTGAATTTCTACAAGGCAAAAGTGAAAGTTATTGAAGTTGACGGTAGCGTTGGCGTGAAAGAAGTTACAGATGAACTGATGAAGAAACTCGGATAAAAACTTAAGACACGTGACAAAAAAAGCCCCCCAGCATTCCTTGGAGGGCTTTTTTTAAAAATACTTTATGGAAAACATAAGAAATTTCAGCATTATCGCCCATATTGATCACGGCAAATCAACGCTTGCCGACCGTCTGATTCAATTTACCGGCGTCTGCAATGAAAGAAATTTCCAGGATCAGATTCTGGACAATATGGATATCGAACGGGAACGGGGCATTACCATTAAAAGCAATGCCATCTCCCTGCCCTATCGCGCCAAAGATGGAAAAACGTACATCCTCAATCTGATCGATACACCGGGACATGTTGATTTTTCATATGAGGTTTCCCGATCGCTGGCATCCTGTGAAGGCGTTTTGCTTCTGATCGATGCCGCCCAGGGCGTGCAGGCGCAAACACTGGCGAATCTTTACATGGCGCTGGAACATGATCTGGAAATCATTCCCGTCATCAATAAAATCGATCTGCCCTCTGCCGACATTGACCGCGTACTGGAAGAAATTGATTCGGAATTGGGGCTTGATCCCTTCACGCATATCAAATGCTCCGCCAAGGAAGGCGCCGGGATTGAAGAAGTTCTCGAAGCGATTGTCCTGCGCATCCCGCCGCCCAAGGGAAGCCCCGCAAATCCTCTGGCCGCTCTGATTTTCGACGCCAAATACGATTCCTTCCGCGGCACAATTATCCACTGCCGCGTCTTTGAAGGAACCATCAAAAGCGGCGACATCATCAAATTTATGTCCAACGGCGCCACTTACAAAGTGGAGGAAGTGGGACATTTTCTGCTGAACCGCACCAAACGCGAAAAACTTTCCGCCGGTGACGTCGGCTACATCATCGCCGGCGTCAAAACCGTTTCTGATGTGCGCACCGGTGACACCATCACGCTTCAGAACAGGCCATGCGTTCAGCCTTTGCCCGGTTTCAAGGACGTCAAACCGGTTGTTTTTGCTTCCATCTATCCCATCGCGTCCGATGATTATCAGGATCTGGCCGACTCGCTCGAAAAATACAAGCTCAATGATGCATCTTTTATTTATGAAAAAGATTCTTCGGCCGCCCTGGGACAGGGCTTCCGTTGTGGATTTTTAGGCCTGCTTCATCTTGATATCGTACAGGAAAGACTGGAACGGGAATTTAACCTCTCCATTATTCTTTCCGTACCCAGCGTACGCTACCGCTTTTCGCTCACAGACAAAACCGTCATTTACGTGGACAATCCCGCGCATTATCCCGATCCGATCGAAATCGACAAAGGTGAGGAGCCTTACATTCGCTCCTCCATGATGCTTCCGGAACGCTACCTGGGAGCGGTCATGAAACTGTGTATGGAAAAACGCGGCGTGAACTCTGTCATGAATTATACTGGTCCCGGTCGTGTGGAATTATCCTACGAGATGCCGCTTGCCGAAGTGATTTATGATTTTTATGACCGCTTCAAATCCGTCACCCAGGGCTATGGCTCTTTTGATTACGACATCATCGATTACCGCGAGAGCAATCTGGTTTTAATGGACATCCTGGTCAACGGTGAAAAAGTCGATGCGCTCTCCCAGATCGCTCATCGAGATCGGGCGCGCGCAAGAGCTCTGCTGGCCTGTAAAAGACTGAAGGAGGAGATTCCTCGCCAGATGTTCAAGATCGCCATTCAGGGTGCCATCGGCGGTGAAATCATTGCGCGCACCACCATCAGCGCCTTTCGCAAGGATGTGACAGCCAAATGCTATGGCGGCGACATTACGCGCAAACGAAAACTGCTCGAAAAACAAAAAGCGGGAAAAAAACGTATGAAGATGATCGGTTCGGTCAGCATACCGCAGAGTGCATTTCTGGCAGTTCTGAAATCCGATACCGACTAGATCTTGACACCAACCGATCTTTTCTTTGATTGATTCTTATGCGAAGCGAAAAAGCCGGCCTTTACATTCACGTTCCTTTTTGCCTGAGCAAGTGCGCCTATTGCGATTTCTATTCCGTCAAAACGCTTCACCTGATTCCTGACTATATCGCGGCCGTCCAAAAGGAAATGAAACTGTATCGCAACGTCTTTTCTTCATTCGATTCCATCTATATCGGCGGCGGCACGCCATCCCTGCTGGCCCCGCAATACCTGGATGAAATATTCACAGCATTAAACAAATATTTTATCATTGATAAAAACGCTGAAATCACACTGGAGGCCAATCCGGGAGATCTTTCCCCGGTATATTTGAAAGCGCTGCGCGACACAGGGATTAATCGTCTGAATATCGGGGTTCAATCTTTTAACGATAAGATTTTAAAATGCCTTGGCCGACGGCATTCGGCTCAGGAAGCGATGGCGTCGATAAACGCCGCCAGAAAAGCCGGATTCAGAAATCTGGGTATCGACCTGATTTACGGCGTTTACGGACTGGGTCTTCAAGGATGGGAAAAAATTCTGCAACAGGCGTTGATACTGGCGCCTGAGCATTTCTCCTGCTACCAGCTTTCCCTCCACGAAAAAACACCGCTTCACAAAACATATCTTTCCGCCGGATGGCATCTTCCGGATGACAATGCGGAACTGAAATTTTTTTTAACGACATCCGAAATTTTGGAAAATGTCGGTTACCGGCATTACGAAGTCTCCAACTTTGCCCGAAAAGACAAATATACATCCCGTCATAATCAGAAATACTGGCAGCACGTTCCCTATCTTGGTCTGGGACCGGCCGCGAACTCTTTTCTGAATAATCAACGATGGTGGAACAAGGCATCTGTTAAACGTTATTTAAACGCCATGGCCCGCGGCAAGACGCCCGTTGAAGCATCAGAAACACTTACCGTCAATCAACTGCGGCTGGAAGCTCTGTTTCTGGGGCTACGCTGCAAATCCGGCATCGATCTAAAGCGCTTCAAAGATCAATACGGCACCGATTTGATGACTGAAAAAAAATCTATTATGGATGCTTTAATGAAAAACAAGCTCATAGAGTTAAAAAACGGTTTTCTTTGCCCGACGCGTTCCGGAATGGCTCTTGCCGACAGCCTGGCTTTAATCTGAGCGGCAGCTGATACAGAACTTGACATATCGGCTACAAGTACCTGTTTTACATTACGTATATAAATAGACAGACAGGAAGTGTCTGTAAGATAATGTATCACCGGATGGTTACAGAAGGAATCTGCTGCTCAAGTTGTTTTTTAATTTTTCGCAGTTTCTCTTCCGAAAAAGATTTTTCCTTCGCGAACTTTTTATCCAGTGTCTTCTTCGCCATAAAATTCTGCAGCACGTAATGACCGGCGCCGTTGATCATTTTTCCGATCTGCAAGATATCGTTTTCATCGAGCTGAGATTCCACAATCGTTGTGCGGAATTCATAGGGTATCTTTGCGTTTAAAACCAGCCGGATGCTTTCCTGAATAGCATCCTGATTCACATTGGCCTTGACAATGTCCCTGTACTTGTCTAGAGGCGCCTTGACATCCATGGCGATGAAATCCAGCATGTTGTCGGCAATGAGGGTTTTGAGAACATTCGGCACAGAGCCGTTGGTATCCAGTTTAACCGCAAATCCTATTTTTTTGATCTGCCTGATGAAAGAGATCACATTATCCTGAATGGTCGGTTCGCCCCCGCAAATCGATACTGCGTCAAGTTTTCCTTTTCGCGATTCAAGAAAATCAATCACCTCACTGACTTTGATAGGTGTGCGAAATAAATCGGGATTGACCAATTCGGGATTATGGCAATAGGGACATTTGAAATTACATCCCTGGGTGAATATAATTGCGGAAATATACCCCGGATAATCAATAAGGGACACTCTCTGCAAACCGCCGATCTTCATCATACGCCTCTCATAGATTAAAAAAACAAACGCGCCGCCGCGTCTGATGATTCTAGACTCTCATGATCCGTTTATTTGAATTTGAATTCCTGGCGCAAGTCAAACTCTTCCTGCTTGCCTTTATTCCACTGCTTGACCGGCCTTAAGTAACCGACGACGCGGGAATAGACTTCACAATCATCCGCGCAGGTGGGACACTTCTCCTGTTCGCCTTTAATGTATCCATGAGACGGACAGACGCTGAATGTGGGAGTGAAGGTGATGTACGGCAGATGATAATTGAAACAAATCTTCTGAACCAGTTTCTTGACGGATTGAGGATCGTCAATTCTTTCGCCGGCAAATATGTGAAACACCGTGCCGCCGGTATATTTGACCTGAATTTCATCCTGCAAATCCAGCGCTTCAAAGATATCGTCGGTATAATCCACCGGCAACTGGGTGGAATTGGTGTAAAACGGTTCCGCCTTTTTCGATTTGCCTTCGCTGGCCGTAATAATATCCGTGAACTTCTCTTTATCAATTTTCGCCAACCGGTACGACGTACCCTCTGCCGGCGTCGATTCCAGATTATAATTATTACCGGTTTCTTTCTGGAAACTGATCAATTTGTTTCGCATGAAATCCAAAACCTGCTTGGTGAATACCTGTCCCTTATCCGTCGCAACGTTCACGCCCAGCAGATTCAGACAAGCCTCGTTCATGCCGACCAGTCCGATCGTGGAGAAATGATTCTTCCAGTACTCGCCGAACCGTTCTTTCACTCCGCGCAGATAATACTTCGTATAGGGATAAAGATTTCCGTACGTGAACTTCTCCAGCACCTTTCTCTTGGTCTCCAGACTTTCCTTCGCCAGTTCCATCAGATGCTCCAGACGCGTCAAAAAATCCTTTTTGGATTTTGAAAGATAAGCAATCCGCGGCATGTTTATCGTAATGACACCGATAGATCCGGTCAGAGGATTGGAGCCGAACAAACCGCCGCCTCTCATTTCCAGCTCGCGGTTGTCGATTCTCAGGCGGCAGCACATGCTGCGGGCGTCTTCAGGATTCATGTCCGAATTAATAAAATTGGAAAAATAGGGAACGCCGTACTTGGCTGTCATTTCCCAGAGATCCTGCAAGTTGGGATCGTCCCAGTTAAAGTCCTTGGTAACGTTGTAGGTGGGAATTGGAAATGTAAACACCCTCCCCTTGGCGTCGCCTTCCGCCATCACCTGCAAAAAAGCCTTATTGAAAAGATTCATTTCTTCCTGAAATTCTCTGTAGGTCTCTTTCTGCGGCTTTCCGCCTATGATTACATTCTGGTCGGCGTAGTATTTCGGCACTGTTACATCCAGGGTGACATTTGTAAAAGGCGTTTGAAATCCAACCCTTGTCGGCACATTAATATTGAAAATAAATTCCTGAAGGGCCTGTTTTATTTCTTTCATAGACAAATTATCGTAGCGGATGAATGGAGCAAGCAAGGTATCAAAATTGGAAAAGGCCTGAGCGCCGGCGGCTTCGCCCTGCAACGTATAAAAGAAATTCACCACCTGTCCCAGCGCGCTGCGCAAGTGATTCGCCGGTTTGCTCTCCACTTTTCCGGACACGCCTTGAAATCCCTGCAGCAGCAGATCATAAAGATCCCACCCCACGCAATAAACGGACAGCAGACTCAAATCGTGAATGTGAAAATCGCCTTCCGTATGCGCTTTGTGAATTTCCGGCGTGTAAATTTCATTGAGCCAGTAAACCTTGCTGACTTCCGAAGAAATATAATTATTCAATCCCTGCAGGGAGTAATCCATGTTGCTGTTTTCATTGATCTTCCAGTCAAGCTTCTTCAGGTATTGATCGACGAGATCAACTTCCATTCGATTGGCGATATCTCTCAAACGGGAGTGCTGATCTCGATAAATGATGTACGCCTTTGCTGTCTTGCGGTACGGAGAGCTCAGCAGAACTTCTTCAACAACATCCTGAATTTCTTCTACGGACAGGATTTTGCTGTCGAAGAGTTTCTCGGCCAGATTCAGGACTTTGATCGTTAATTTACGCGCCTCTTTGATGTCAAAATCGCCTGTGGCATTTCCGGCCTTGGCAATGGCATTGGTAATTTTTTCCGCGTTAAATTTAACCAGTCGCCCGTCTCTTTTTCTAATTTTAAGATTCATAAAAACACTCCATCCGATGAAAAAAATAATATAAGAATAAATCCAAAATAGCGCTATATATTGGGGTTGAAAAGGATAGTACCACTATATATAGTAATTTTCAAGGGAATAATAAATAATTTTTAAAGTGGCTATTCCGATGGAAACTCAAAGAGATAGGCTGATTTTAGTGCAAAAAAAATACGAATTACGCTTAAATCTTGTTGTATTCGGAAAAGATCATGGAGAAAACGGCCCTCCCCTGTGTCGAGGACCTCAAATCGGTGGAATACCCGAACATGGCCTTCAAGGGAACCTTCGCCTTAATTTCGCTGACCGTTCCTTTGGGATTAACGGCCTGAATTTCACCCTTCCGGGCATTAATGTCGCCGATCACATCTCCCATGAACTCGCTGGGCGTTATCACATCGACCATCATAATCGGTTCAAGCATGATGGGCTCCGCCTGACCGCAGCCGTCGCGAAATGCGGTTGAAGCGGCTATTTTATACCCCTGCGCTGAAGATTCGCCCTCACGGAAAGAACCGCCGATAATCGCGACTTCCGTATCCATGACAGGGTAACCATTTAACACGCCGTTCATCATTGCTTCCCGGATGCCCTCCTCGATGACTTCATGGAAATCCTGAGGAATGACGCTATCGTCAAGTTTTATGATCACGTCATTTCCCGAACCTCTCTTGCGCGGGGACAGGGCAATCCGGACGTGACCGAAATGCTTCTTTTCGCCAAGTTCTTTTTCAAATATACCTTCGATTTCCACTTTCTTCTGGATGGTTTCGCGGTAGACAACCCTGGGCCGGCCCACATTCACATGGCAGTTGAATTCACGCAGCAAACGGTCAACAATAATTTCCAGATGCAGTTCCCCCATGCCGGAAATGATCGTCTGGGCGGTTTCATCTTCGTATTTCACCTTCAACGTCGGATCCTCTTCCACCAGCTTATCCAGCGCCGCCGTCAGTTTTTCCTGATCGGCTGGTGTTTTGGCTTCAATGGCCTGACTGATGACCGGTTCATAAAATTCAATCAGTTCCAGTAAAATCGGCTTCTGCTCCGCGCAAAGCGTATCGCCGGTGGTAGTGGATTTCAATCCCAGAACGGCAATGATATCTCCTGCGGAGGCCGAGTCTATCCTTTCACGTTTGTTGGCGTGCATGCGTAAAAGGCGGGCTATCTTTTCCCGCCGTTTTTTTATCGGATTATAGATTTCGTTATTGACCTGAATTTTTCCGGAATAAATTCTCAGATAGGTGAGCTTTCTTCCCTCGTCCATCATAATTTTGAACGCGAGCGCTGCCAAAGGGTCCTTCTCGGAACTTCGTCTGATCTCTTCTTCTTTCGTTACCGGATTCATTCCTTTGACGGGCGGAATATCTTCAGGAGACGGCAGATAGTTGATAATGGCATCCAGAACGGGTTGTATCCCTTTGTTGCGCAGGGCTGAGCCGCACAAGACCGGAACAATTTTCAGAGATATCGTCGCTTTTCTCAGCGCCTCTTCTATCTCAGCAATGGTAATTTCTTCACCGCCCAGGTACTTATCGGCAAGGCTGTCGTCAACCTCGGCAAGCGTTTCGATCATTTTATCGCGCTGCAACTTCACGTGATCGGCAAATTCCGACGGCACGTCCTGCTTAGACATTTCCGACCCGGATGTCGAATCGTTCCAGACGATCATTTTCTGATTAATCAGATCCAGCACGCCACGAAAGTTATCTTCACTGCCGGCGGGAATTTGAATGGCGACGGGCAGAGAGGAAAAACGTTCCCGCATCATTCCAATCACATTAAAATAATCGGCTCCCACTCGGTCCATTTTGTTAATAAACGCGATTTTCGGAACACCGTATTTGTCAGCCTGGTGCCAGACGGTTTCGGATTGCGGTTCGACACCGCCCACCGCGCAGAAGACGACCACGGCCCCGTCCAGCACGCGCAATGAACGTTCCACTTCTATGGTAAAATCCACATGCCCCGGTGTATCGATGACATGAATGTCATGATTGCGCCAGACACAGGTCGTCACGGCCGATGTTATGGTGATGCCTCTTTCCTGCTCCTGCGGCATCCAGTCCATTACCGCTTCACCGTCATGCACCTCGCCCATCTTGTAGGATTTGCCGGTATAGTAAAGGATTCTTTCCGTAACCGTTGTCTTTCCGGCGTCAATGTGTGCGACAATACCGATATTGCGCGTCCGGGCTATTTTTGATTTGGATGCCATATGCGTCGATTAATTGTTAGGGGATTGCTCCGGGATAATGAGTTCGAGATCCGGCGAAAAAAACTTGCCTGTTGAAATGTGGCCCTGAATCGAGGAAAGCTCCTTACCGTCAGCCAGAATTTTTACTCTTTTGATTTCCGGAATATTCTGCGTGATGGAATTCGTTAACGAATAAATCGTATTCATCTCCGCGGCAGAACTGCCTTGATACGCCTTGATCAGATCTTTGCTGAAATTAACATACGCAACATCATGATCCTTAATTTTGACATCCCGGAGCGAAACGTTTTTGGGAAAGGTATTCACCAGTCCCGTCTTGGAACCGTCAAGCAGAGCCTTGACGATTTCCTGAGCCTGCAACGCAATGTCGCTTTCCTTGATGACATGGCGCTTTTCAGCCTTCAAAAAACGCTCCTGCTGATCCGAAAAATAAATTTTAACAACCCGCCTTTCCTTTTTGGTCATGACGTCCGTATCGACGGGGGGGAACAGTGCGCTGAATATGGTAATAAAAAAAATGACGAGCAAGACTACACCGCCGCCAACAATCAGCGAAAGGTAAAATACCCGGGTTGATTTTTTTATCTTCTTTTCCTTGATGCTCTCTGACCTTAGCTGTTTCTTGGTCGACATAAAATACTCCATTCCTCAGAAAAACGCTGCCAATCTATGGCATTTTATATGAACTGTCAAGAAGAACGAGCGTTGATAAAAAAAACAGCCCCTGCATTGAGACATCAGAAACGCAGGAAGCTGTTTTATTCTTACAACTCTATCGTTCTGTTCGCCTGAAAATCCTTAATGGCTCATGATCCCCTTCCTACTTGGCTGCCGGGATAGTTTCCAATTCCGATTTATCAGAATTGGATAGTTCGACTTACGCTTCGTGCTTCGTTTCACTCGCCCTCAGCTTGTCTCAAGACCCCCATTCGCTTCGCTCACAGGGATAGTTCGACTTACGCTTCGTGCTTCGTTTCACTCGCCCTCAGCTTGTCTCACTAGTAATTTTCAGCCAGCACTTCATAATAGGCCTGCGGGTGTTTGCATGCAGGACATTCTTTTGGTGCTTCTTCTCCTTCGAAAACATAACCGCAATTGATGCAATGCCATTTTGTCGCTGTCTTCTTTTTAAAGACTTCGCCCTTTGCGATATTCTCTGCCAGCTTTCGGTATCTGTTCTCGTGAAACATCTCCACTTTGGCGATCTGTTCAAAAGAACGGGCCACGTCCGGAAATCCTTCCTCTCTGGCCACCTTGGCCGCGTCGGAATACAAAACGGTCCATTCCATATTTTCACCTTCCGCCGCGGCTTTAAGATTACTGATCGTATCTCCGATTACCCCGGCCGGATAAGAGGCTGTGATCTCAACTTCACCGCCTTCAAGATATTTGAAGAATACCTTGGCGTGCTCCTTTTCATTTTCCGCGGTTTCCAGAAATATTCTTGAAATCTGTTCATACCCTTCTTTTTTTGCTGCGCTGGCAAAAAAAGTATAGCGATTTCTTGCCTGTGCCTCACCGGCAAAAGAAGCCAGTAAATTTTTTTCCGTCTTTGTTCCCTTAATCGACTTTGCCATGCGTCATCTCCTTTTCTTTTTTGATATGTTAAACACTGTGATTGAACTTAGCAATGGTCATTTCATAATTTTTTTGCCAATGGAAAAGGCCTCTCCCAGATATCCGCCGACTCCATGATAAGAACGATTTTCCGGAGCATATATCAAAGGCTGGATTTTCATGATATCGGGCAATTGATCCTCTGTCAGCAGGGTTGTTTCGACTTTAACGTCACATATTTCTCCGATCAGATGCACATGAATCCCGACTTCCATCTGATCCGTCAACCTGCATTCAACCACCATGGGACATTCCGCGATATAAGGCGCATCCACAATGTTGCTGTGGACAGCCGTCATGCCCGCTGCTGCAAATTTATCCGTTTTCTTACCGGACACCATGCCGCAGTAATCCGCCGCTACAACCTGATCGGCCGTGGCAATATTTACCGTAAACGCCTTGCGGTGCTGAATACTTTCATAAGTATATCGCGATTTTCTCAGTGAAATCGCCAACGCGGGCGGATCAGAACTGCAGACACCGCACCAGGCAACGGTCGCAGCATTCGGCCTGCCTTCTTGATCATACGTTCCGATCAACCATACAGGGGTCGGATAAATCAACGTTTTAGCTCCAAATGACTTTTTCACAGCAATCTCCTCAAAAAGCAATTTAGCGGATTTTGTTATTTTTTTCATTCATTTTGAAAATATAAATCAAAATTCCAAAAATTTAAATTAATTTCTGTGTTATTTTATAGTATATGAATTAAAAATGCATGGAATCATCATTTTAAAAATGTGTTTTCCAAATCAGTTTAGGAGGGTTTTTTATGGCTACGATCATGCCGGAAGCGGAGAATGTTCAGAAAGCAATCAAATGGATTTCAGCAAGTTTGGAAAGCGAAAATCTGCCCCTGCAAAAACTCATTGAAAAGGCGATTTTCAAATTCGATCTGTCTCCCAAAGACACAGAATTTTTAACGAATTTTTTCCGCGAAAGTCGTTCGAATAAATAATATCATCTCTCAAATTCACTCAGATAAATCACGCTCGGGCAACCGAAGTTGCCCGAGCCCTTCGCCGTAACGACGTGAAAATCTGTTTGTGGAGCGACCCTGCTTTATTTTTTCAGCAGTTCACGAATGTCCGTCAGCAATTCCTGATCCTTGGTTAACGGTGCAGGTCCGGCGGCTTCTTCCTCTTTGCTCTTCATCATCATACCCAGAAATTTCACAATAAAAAAATACAGCGCCACGGCCACGATCAGAAAATTTACAATTTCGCCGATGAACAACCCGTAAGGCACTTCCTTGCCGTTGATGATCCACTTCCATCCCAGATAACCCTGCTCTCCCGGTATTACAACACTAACCAGCGGCATGATAATATGCTTCACCAGCGAATCGACAATTTTACCGAAGGCAGCTCCAATGATGACACCGATGGCCAGATCGACAACATTTCCCTTGAAAGCAAAATTTTTAAACTCCTCCATCATCGCGGATACTTTGTTTTTTGCCGCCATATTCCCCTCCTCTGAATGTTTTAATTGACTCTTGACATTTCCTCGTAAATTTTCAACTCGATCACACTGAACAAATTATCATACTGTGGATGCTGCAGAAGCCTGCGCATTTCCCAACCTTTTTCCGCATGCTTTTCCGTAATCACAGAAACGGTTACCTCGCATTCCTTCCAGTTGATTTGTCGGACTACAGCGGCAGCTTTGGTCCTCCACTGTCCCGAAACCACATAATCGGAATCGACCCGTTTGTTTTCATAGTCTATTTTCGTGTCGGCGCCCATCTTTTTTTCACTGAACACACGGGCAACCGCTCTAAGCGCCGCTGTTTCTTTCGTTTCAAAAGTTCGCGTGATCTGATCCGGTTTTGAAATCACGGTGCCGCCCGGTCCGAGGCCGAAACAGGAGATGAGGTTGAGGACCGACAGGACGAGGAGGAAAAAGGACACACGATGTTTTTTATGAATCATAGAATCGTTTTATGTGCCGGCGATGTTTTCTTCATGGATTATTACCGTTCACCCACCAGTCGCCCTTTTCTTTAAACCACCACAGAGAAGAATCCGTCCCGGTAATTTTTTCAGAAAGTTTTTTCCCGTTTTCCGTGTTTAATCTCTGCACGGCAAAACCTATCCATTCTTCCGCGTATTTATTGCCCAGATCGCCGCATTCTTTCAACTGTAAAATCAGGGCAATTTGATCGGCATCCCTGGCGATCAGGGCTTCCTTTGTTTTTTTCTGATTAAACTCGTCGATTGCCGATCTGATATCCGCGCCGAAAGAAAGACTTTCCGCCAATTCGCGGATTGCTTTTTCCTCATCCACCTTGACGTACTTTTTATTGACGTAATTCATATCGCCGGTTCGGGCTTCCGGCAGATCGTGAAAAATACACATTTTCAGGACGCGCATCTCATCGAGAGACGAATCCATCTTGCAAAGCGTATATCCCACAAAGACCGTGCGGAGAATGTGTTCGGCCACCGACTCCTGACCGCTGCCCAGAAACTGATAACCGCTGCGTGGCGTTCTGCTGAGCATCCCCACCTCAAACAAGAAATTGGCGATACTGTCCATGCTATTCCTTTTTCAGCGTTTTGATCCGATTGGACATCATTTCCGATATTTTTGTTATCTGTAACTGCATGGACGCCACACCGTCGGGTCTCATGGCAATCACTTTGTCCAACTGGGCTTTCCAGTGTTCCAGAGAAGCAATCTCGTTTTCTCTGATTTTCTTCTCGAAGCGATCCTGATATTCTCGAATAAATAAATCCGTTGAACTCATTTGCGCCATTTTCCATCTCCTTTTAATCGGCAAGTTACGGCATTATATCATCGGACGTTTATCTTGCAACCATGAATTTCAAAATCATAATTTGACACCGGGCGGTAAATGCTATAAAGAAGACGCAAAAATTTGCAGTGAAGGTTATATGCCCCCCAAACCACAACCGGAAGATATCGCCGGAGGCCAGGCGCTGATCGAAGGCGTCATGATGCGCCACGGCGATAAGATAGCGGCGGCCGTCCGAAGACCGGATAATGAAATTGTTTTTCAGGAGCGCGAATATGTTCCCCTGACCAAACGTTATAAAGTCCTCGGATGGATGTTTATCCGCGGAACCATCACGTTGTTTGAAATGATGATCGTCGGTTTCAAAGCGCTGATGTTCTCTGCGGATGTTGCCCTTTCGGAAGAGGAACGAAAACCCAAAGACTGGGAAATGTATCTTTCTCTGATGATCAGTTTTTCGATTGCCATTTTTTTCTTTGTGGTTGTTCCGGCATATTGCTTCACTAAAATGAAGTTCTATATCGACAATCTTCTGCTTTTAAATATTCTTGAGGGATGTGTCCGCCTGGGAATGTTTCTTTGTTTTCTGGCCGCCACTTTGCTGATGAAGGATATGCGTCGCGTCTACATGTATCACGGCGCCGAACACAAAACCGTATTCGCGTGGGAAAACGGGCAAGACCTGACCGTTGAAAACATCAAGAATTTCTCCACCCGTCATCCGCGCTGCGGAACAAGTTTCATTCTTTTTGTGATGATTGTTTCCATTCTGGTTTTTTCCCTGCTGGGACGTCCCGATTTTCTGCACCGGGTCCTCTACAAAATCCTGCTGCTTCCTGTCGTATCCGGAATATCCTATGAAGCGATTCGTTTTACCGGGAAATACAAACATTCCAGACTGGTGCAGATCTTAAGCTGGCCGGGGCTCATGCTGCAGAGAATTACCACCCGCGAACCTTCGGATGACCAGATAGAGGTGGCCATTGCCGCCATGAAAAAAGTGATTTAACTTTTTGTTCAGGTCTCGTCAGCCCGAATGTATTTTTCGGTCAGCCATCCAGCTTTTTTTCGGAAGAAACCGTCCGCTTTCTCTCAAAGCCATAGAATAAGTTGACTTTTATTGCCAATTAAAGTATTTTCATACAATATTTATACACTGAATATCTCAACCAGGGGGAAGGAACTGATGTTTAAGCGGTACGTTTTGGCTCTGTTGATCGTTTTAGCTTCAACAACCTTGGCTTGGAACATTGTCGAAGCTTCGCGGGAAGATACGGCGCAGATTCAACTGAAGAAAACCGCCATTTCCAGAAAAAACCTGCACACCTACACGGTAAAGGAAGGGGATGTTTTAATCAATATCATCAAAAGCATTCCCGGCATTTCAGAAAAAGACATCCCTTACACGTATCGTCTCATCAAGGATATGAATCCCCACATAGCAAATATTGAAAACCTCGAAGTCGGACAATCCATCTTTCTTCCGGAAAAACCAATGAAAATGAAAAACGACCGGACAAATGTGAAAGCTCCTGCAGCCGCTCCGAAAACCGTATCTGCCGGTGAATTTTATTATAAAGTAAAACGAGGGGACACCTTATACAAGATCATCCGCCGCGAATTCAAGGTCTCGGAAACATCCATCCCGCAGGTGGTGCGAAGCATTAAAGTTTTGAATCCGACCATCAAAAATGTCAACAAAATCTATGTCGGCACCATGCTAAAACTCCCCGGGAAAACCGTTTTTGTTCAAAGCCCTGACGACCTTACGCCGGCAACCCGCAAGCCGGCCATAAGCGACACCGCCGAACAATACGTTCAGGAAGACCGGATCATTGAGATCAAAGACAAGAAAATGATGCCGTTTGAAGCCCGTCTTGCCTTGCTAAAGCAGATCATCACGCAGATGAATGGAACGGTCACAACAACGGGCAATTATTATCTTCCCATCCCCCAGGCCGGACAGGTTACCATCGATTGCTCCAAGATTCCGCTCATTGAATTTGACGACAACACGACCGTTTTTCTCGATTTGGAAAACCGCGCTCACAGTAATTTGAAAAAGATGATTTCCAACAACTGGAAAAATTATCATTTGGTCAAAATCAGCAATACTGATGATACCATTACTATTCTGAAAAAAGTTTTCAGTGTAACGAACAAGTACAGCATTCTCAAAAGCGACAAGCCTCTAACCTTCGGCGCCTTGCCGCCCGCGGAAGTCATGGTGGATTGGTTGATCGTCAAACCCATCCCAGGACAGCAATCGAAATCAGTCATCCAGGGACTGCGGCAGATTTACGAAAATAATGTTCTGCTGCCCAAATCCATTAAAAATTATGCCCAGAAAAACGGCTTAATCATAACCGAGTTCTCCGAGGAAACAGGCATTGCGGATAAGCCCGAGGAACTTTATTCCCTGCCGCCGATTCCCGTCTTTCCGGCGACCAATGCCAAGGAATTTTCCCACGCGCTTGTTTCCCACCTGGGACTCAGTGCAGAAAAAGATGTCGAAATTCAAATCTTTGACACGGTAAAGGACGGATTTAATCTTTCCTTAAAAGCGGACGTTCTCGTCACCAAGGGAAACAATAAATATGTCATATATTCCCAGTCTCTCTCTCAACAATTTATAAACGCCCTGAAACAGGCCGGCAATGAAACCATCTTTGTAAGCAACAGCGATTCCACCAAAGACATCATGGGCAACGTCTTGAGCGGCCTGGATATTCCTTTTACTTACGGCACGCACGCATTTTCCGGGCTGGAAAAAAATCAGGCTCCTTATGCTCTGAAATTCAGCGGCACCAGAATCAATCCGGATTTATATGTCGTCAATTTTGATATCGATCCGGGACTGCGCGGATTACTCCAGGAAGTCTGGTCGGCCAGGATTGCCCGGTATTAATCCCCTGCTCGAAAAATCGGACATGCCCGTAAATCATTGAAGCTTTTAAAACATCTGCTTCGAAGCTGCGGTTGCTTCGTCGATCCGCTCAACCGGCAAACGCTCGACGCATCAATTTTGTTCTTGTTTTTCTTCTCAAAATTGTTTTTCATGACAGCGGCAGCTAAACAACCGGTAATGTATTGTTAAAGGATTGGAATTTTATGACCAAAGCGATTGCTCTTTTTTCCGGCGGCCTCGACAGCATCCTGGCCGCGGAATTAGTCCGCAGACAAACCATCGACGTTCTCTGTCTGACCCTCACCACACCGTTTTTCAATGCACAAAAAGCGCTGGCGGCAAGCCGCCAGTTCAATCTGCCGCTGGAAGTCATGGATATCACGTCTGAGCATTTAAAAATGCTCCGGTCGCCCCGTTACGGTTACGGCAAAAACATGAATCCCTGCATCGACTGCCACACGTTGATGCTGAACATTGCCGGACGGAAAATGGATCAAACCGGGAGCGATTTCATTGTTACCGGAGAAGTTCTGGGACAGCGCCCGATGTCGCAGAATAAGCAATCCCTGAATATTGTCGCCAAAAATTCAGGGTACCGGGACTTTATTTTACGTCCCTTAAGCGCTCGTCTTCTGGAACCGACAAAAGCAGAAAAAGAAAATCTGATCGACCGCTCACAGTTACTTGCCATTCAGGGACGCGGCCGAAAACAGCAAATCATCCTGGCCGCGGATTTCGGCATCACAAGTTATGCTCCTCCGGCCGGCGGATGCCTGCTGACCGATCCCGTGTTTACCCGTCGCCTGCGCGATTTGTTTGCCCATCAGACCGAACCGGAAATCCGTGATTATGAATTACTGAAACACGGCCGTCATTTCCGCATTCATGATACATGCAAAATCATTGTCGGACGAAACAGCGGCGACAATGAGGCTTTGAAACATCTTGCCGCCTCCGGCGACGTCCTGTTCAATATGGCTCATTTTCCCGGACCCCTCGTTGTTGTTCCCCGGGACAGCCTATGCGATCCACAGATCGCCGCTGCGTTATGTGTGCATTACAGCGATGCGCCGCCGGATGCCCTGCAGGAGGTCATCTGCGTCCGGGACAACCAGTCGGAAATCGTCACGGCTGCCGCAGCATCAAAAGAAGATTGTCAGCGATGGATTCTTTAAACGTGTAGGATCCGAAACACATTCTATCGGACCGAATGCCCGGGACGCAAAAGATCATAAACCGTTTTGACCGGATTAAAAACAACGATCGGTAATTTCACAAACACCGTATTCCAGTACGCCATGGAACCGTTCCATAAACCGGGCAGTTCCAACGCCTTGAGTTGGCGTCCTTTCTCGCTTTTCGACGTAATCAGATACGTATCGTTGTTGACATAGTCGGAGAGATCGAAAACCCTCCCCCGGTAATCCCGGATGCAGCAGACCATATCAACCGGATTGAAATATTCCGCGCCAAACCAGATGGCAGCCTGATCCGTCTGTTTCGTATCCACATGCGCGCTTTCAACAATCTGAAGGGTCTGCGTCCCGTCTTTTTCTTCCACCCAGAAAGGACCACCGCCCGGCTGATTTTCGTTTCGGACCATCCCGCAAACCCGTAGCGGTTTGTTCAAACAAGAAAGAAGAGTCCGTATCTTTTCCGATGCCGGTTGTCGGTCAAAGCCTTCGGCAAAAACAATATTTAATTGCTCCGAACAGAAATTTGCAATATTCCTGATCTGCGAAACATCCGGTTTGTTATTTTTCAGTTTCCGTATGTGCGAAAATATTTCCTCCTGCATCCGGATCGCCAGACCGCCCAGCATTTTTCTGTGGGGAATGATTTTTTCCCACAACGTTTCCGGGGCCGCATTATCGATATTTCGGACAAAAATGAAATCCGCATCCAGGTGCTTCAGGTTTTTCAGCAAAGCCCCGTGCCCTCCGGGACGAAACACAATACGCCCTTGGTCATCTCTGAACGGAAGATTGTTTTTATCGACGGCTATCGTGTTCGTTGACGCCGACTGTACGGACAGAGAGATATTATATCTGATCCGGTTTCTTTTTTCATATCCGGCGATAACCTTTTTCAGATACCGGGCCACTCCGGATTTGTATCCGGGGGACAGGGTGAAATGAATATGACATACTCCTCGGTTGAGGGTGTACAACGCTGCTTCGCACACGTGCTCCTCCAGAGGCGTGCGAATTTCCCGTGCAGAATAACGGTGAAAGGGAATCAGCGCTTTGGGACGCTTCCCGAAATTCATCCCCCCGGAAGACAAAATAAATTTCAGCAAACGGCCGACATCCTTTTCGGCAAGCAGTTTCCGACCCGGATCGTTTTGCCGGATCAGATCGAAAAAAGGAAATTTTTTTAAATTTGCAACAAATAATCTGTCGAGGGCTTTCGATCCGAAGCCCCCCTTCTCGGATGCTGAAAACCATTCGCTGAACATGCGGCTGGCGGCACCCGATGCCGGAACAAATTTGATGATGTCGTATTTACACGATTCCCGTTCATAGAAAGAGATTAATGCCCGGCGCCGTGCCGAAGAAAAGGAAACGATCCCGTCATGATCTGTGCACGGTCTGTTTAATTTTAGGAATAACGGCCCCTTCCGGTGCAAGGTCAACTGCCTTTCGACATCGTTGAGATTCAGTCGCAAACGTTCCATGTTTTGCAGATCTTTTCCGGAAAACAGCGAATGGGCTTCGGGTTTGATCTTTTTTTTCATGCCTTTTTTCATAACACCAACATGAAACGTTGACAAGAGGAAACAACTTGCTTTATGATCACCTCAATGAATATGTTTCTTTTTCCCGTTTAACCATTGAATAAATATTTTTTGCCTCCGGGTGATACCCCGCATCAAACAAGGAGATAAGGCCATGAATAAGATTTATAAATTTTTTACGCTCATCATCATGACCATCGCCTTGGTCATTGCGGCGGAAGAAACGGCAAACGCTCAGATCGGCTGGCAAAAATCTGCCGGACAATCTCTGATTGACGCACTGAAAGTCAAAGAGCCCCTGACCTTCTGCAACGAAAAAGTGCCTTTAAAGGAAAACGACGTCAGAGAAAGACTGGAAAGAGAGATGCTTGTCTCCCTGCAGAACAGCGATGATGTCATCCTGTGGCTCAAACGCGCTTATCGATATTTTCCGCACATTGAAATGGTTTTGAGAGAAAACCGCCTTCCCGACGATCTGAAATATATCGTGATTGCGGAAAGCGCTCTGAAACCGCTGGCGGCATCCCACAAAGGAGCGGTCGGTTTCTGGCAATTTATTGAAAGCACCGGGAAAAGGTACAATATAACCGTCAATTCTGATATCGACGAGCGCCGCAACTTTTTCATCGCCACGGATGCGGCCCTTGCCTATTTGAAAGATCTTTATTCGATTTTCAATTCCTGGACACTGGCGGCTGCTGCCTACAACATGGGTGAAGACGGACTGAAAACTGAAATTTTAATGCAGCAAACAAACAACTATTATCTGCTTCATCTGAATCAGGAAACGCAAAGATACGTCTTTAGAATTCTGGCGGCCAAGATTATCATGTCTGATCCCGAAAAATACGGATTTCATTTAAGTAAAGACGATCTGTATCCTCCGCTGCAATTTGACCGGGTGGAAATCTCAGCCGACAATCCCGTCCCGATACAGGTCATCGCCGCTGCGGCCAATACGTATTTTAAAATAATCAAGGAGCTCAATCCGCATTTGAAGGGTTATGATCTTCCCCCCGGTCGTCACAGCGTTCTTATTCCCAAAGGGACAGCCGACGGATTTTCCGGGCGCTACGAGAACTTGCTGAATCAGTGGCATATCGAAAAGGAAAACGCCACATATACGGTTCAAAAAGGCGACAGCATTTACACCATCGCTAAAAACCTGAATGTGTCGGTCAAAGCCATTATGATCTGGAACGACCTTGCCGGCGTCAACCAGAAATTGTCTCCCGGCGATAAACTCGTCATCTTTACCCGGAACCGTTTTTTCTGATTGCACACCATCCGCTGTGATGACGCTTGGTATCCTGTGCGCTTTTGCATTTTTAAGCAGCACGGCTATCGATTCCTGAAAAAGCGGGGGCTCTTAATTCTTGACAAATCTTTTGTTTTGATTTAATCGCCGTCAAAGCAGAGGGACCTTATACAGACGCGATAAACAGCAGGAGCACTCATGACCATTGTCGACAGAATCAATAAACTGAAACAGGAAAAAAATGCAATTATTCTGGCGCACAATTATGAGCTGCCTGAAATTCAGGACATTGCCGATTTCGTGGGAGACTCCCTCGGGCTGAGCATGGAAGCGGCAAAAACCGACGCCGACATCATTGTCTTCTGCGGTGTCCGCTTTATGGCGGAAACCGCCAAAATATTATCGCCGCAAAAAACCGTATTGCTGCCGGACAAGGACGCAGGGTGTGCGATGGCCGACATGATCGAACCGGAAGGCCTCAGAGCCCTTCAATCCAGACATCCGGGGGCCGTCACCATGTGTTATGTGAATTCCTCCGCCCGTGTTAAAGCGTTGTGCGATTATTGCTGCACGTCCGCCAACGCGTTGCCCATGACGCGGAAAATTGCCCCGGATCACCGGGATATCATCTTCGTTCCGGATCAAAATCTGGCCCGTTACGTTTCCGCGAACGCACAATGTCATTTTATTATCTGGGAAGGATACTGTCCGGTACATACCGATATTTTACCGGAGCACATCCAACAGGCAAAACGCCTTCATCCGCAGGCCAAAGTCATTGTCCATCCCGAGTGCAAGCCCGAAATCACGGCTTTAGCGGATATCGTCACCTCCACCGAAGGTATGAGTCGCCACGCCCAAAACTCTCCGGACAAAGAATTTATCATCGGGACGGAAACAGGCATCCTTCACCGATTAAAGAAAGAAAATCCGGATAAATTTTTTTATCCTGCATCGGACAAGGCGATCTGTGCGGATATGAAGAAAATCACTTTGGAAAAAGTTTTACACTCTTTGGAAACCCTTTCGTATGAGATTACGGTTGCCCCTGATATTATGGACAAAGCCAGGCTCTCCATAGAAAGAATGCTACAGACAACGTAATATTGCCGGATTGTTGATGCCATGATGAAAAAGAAAATTATTTCGTCCGATACAGGTCCCATCTCTGGTCCTTATTCCGCAGCGGTGGAAGCCAATGACATTATTTTTATTTCCGGGCAACTTCCTGTTGATCCGGCAACCGGGAAAATCATCACAGACATCAAAATCGCCACCGGACAGATTCTGACAAACATGCAGGCCCTTTTAAAAAAAACCGGCCTGGATTTGTCCCATATCGTAAAAACAACAATTTTTTTGAAAGACATTAAAGATTTCCCGGCGGTCAATGAAGTCTATGCCGGATTTTTTCCCAAGGATCCTCCGGCCCGTTCAACAGTGGAAGTCAGCGTATTGCCGAGAGACGTACCGATAGAAATCGAAGCCATAGCGGTCAGGGAATAATGCATTGCCGCTGCCGGCTCCTTCGTGGAGCGGTCCAAGACAGATTAATTCATAACCGATTTCTCCACAGGACGACCTTGATAATTTCCCAAACAGGCATATGGATGGAACCGCGGTTCTATCCATACATAGAGGTAAAATAACGATGCCGACAAAACATCCGATAAAAAGCAAAAACAAAAAAACATCCCCGTACCCAAACGAATTTTCTCTCCTGTCGGAAGAAATCATCGCGAAGGCCGGTGTCGGAATCTACATCGTGCAGAATCGGAAATTCGTATACACCAGCAATCTTTTTCAAATAATTACCGGTTTTACAGATGACGATCTGATCGGGGCATCCCCCCTCGATCGTGTGTATCCGGAGGACCAGGAAAATGTCCGGCAACATGCCGTCAAATGTTTAAAAAAAGAAATTTTCGAGCCCTATGAATTCCGGCTGTTCAACAAAGACAATCAACTCAGATGGATTCTGGAAACCGTTACGCCCATCGTTTATAAAGGGCAACCGGCGACACTGGGAAGTTTCATGGACATTACCGAACGGAAAATGACGGAAGAAGCCCTGCGCCAAAGCGAAGAAAAATACCGAACCATCATCGAAAACATCGAAGACGGCTATGTCGAAATGGATCTCAAGGGGAATTTCATCTTCTTTAATGATGCCATCAGCAAAATGCACGGTTTCACCAGCATAGAATTACTGAAAATGAATTATACAGATGTCATGGATGAAGAAAATGCCGCGAAAATCTATGCAAAATACAATCACGTTTTTAAGACCGGCATACCGGAGAAGGATTTTGAATATCAAATCATCACCAAAGACGGTCAAAGAAAATTTCTGGAAACATCCATATCGTTAATCAACAACTCTGCGGGAAGAATCATTGCCTTCCGCGGTATCGTGCGGGACAGAACGCAGCGCAAACAGGCGGAAGAAGCCCTGCGCCAAAGCGAGGAGAAGTACCGAAGCATTCTGGAAAATATCGAAGAAGGCTTCTTCGAGGTGGATCTTGCCGGCAATTTTACTTTCTTCAATCATTCGCTCTGTTCGCTGCTCGGTTACTCCAGAGAAGAGACCTTGGGAATGAATTACAGGCAATACACCGATAAAGACAGTGCGCAAGACGTTTTCCGCACGTTTAACGGAATCTTCCGAACCGGGATGCCGGTCAAAGAATTCGACTGGTTCATTATCCGGAAGAATAAAACCAGACGATATGTCGAGGCCTCTATCTATTTAAAGAAAGATTCCTCGGGAAAGCCGACAGGGTTTCAGGGTTTTACCCGCGACGTCACCGATCGCATTCAGGCCGAATTCCAAAAGGAGGCGGCGCTTGAAGCTCTCCGTGAAAGCGAAGAAAAATACAGAAACATTCTGGAAAATATTCAGGAGGCGTATTTTGAAGTTGATCTTGCCGGAAACTTTACATTCTTCAACGATGCCTTGTGCCGGATGACCGGTTGCTCCAAGGAGGAACTGAGGGGAACAAATTATACAAAATTTTCAGATGAAGAAAACTCGAAAAAAGTTTTTCAGGTATTCAATAAGGTTTTCAATACCGGCCAACCGACGGAAGGCTTTGACTGGCTGATTATCCGGAAAGACAGCACAAAAAGATACATTGAAGCGTCTGTTTCGCTAAAAAAAGATTCCCATGGACATCCTGCAGGTTTTAAAGGAGTCATCCGGGATATTTCTGAACGCAAGCGGATCGAACAGGAATTAAATTACATGGCAACCCATGATGCGTTGACCGGATTGCCGAACCGTTTAATGTTCAACCAGTTGCTGAACCAGGCGATTCTCTCCGCCAAGCGCCATAAAAAACAGCTGGCCGTTTTCTTTATTGATCTCGACCGTTTCAAAATCATCAATGACACGCTCGGTCACGATGCCGGCGACCTTCTTTTACAGGAAATCGCCAGACGCTTCCGGCATTCGTTAAGAGCCGTCGATGTCGTCGGCCGTCTTGGCGGTGATGAATTCGTGATTCTCATCGAAGATTTCAGCGACTTCGCCCAGGTGTCGAAAGTGGCGCACAAAATTCTTTCCGCCGCCATCAAGCCCATGGTGATCATGTCGGAAGAATGCCGCGTCACCGCCAGCATTGGAATCAGCATCTTTCCCAAGGACGGACAAGACGAGCAGTCCCTGATGAAAAACGCCGACATCGCCATGTATTTTGCGAAAGAGGAAGGTAAAAACAATTTTCAATACTATTCCAAAGACATCAAAACGCAATCGAATGAACGTCTCTCGATTGAAACCAATCTTCGACGGGCGCTGGAGCGCGACGAATTTTATCTGACGTATCAGGCGAGATTGGATTTCAAATCAAACCAAATCACCGGTGTGGAAGCGCTGCTTCGCTGGAACAATCCTTATCTGGGCCAGGTGACACCTACGCAATTCATTCCCCTCGCCGAAGAAACCGGTTTGATCGTTCCCATCGGCAGATGGGTGCTTAAAACAGCCTGCGCACAAAACATGGCGTGGCAGAAGCAGAATCTGCCGCCCATCTGCATGGCCGTCAACTTATCGCTGCGTCAACTCTCGGACGAAAACCTGCTAAACGATATCCGGATGGCATTAAACGAATCCGGCATGCCGCCTCAACTTCTGGAGTTGGAAATCACGGAAAGTATGGTCATGCATAATCCCGCAAAGCTCATTCAACTGCTGACCAAAATCAAGGACATGGGCGTCCGGCTGGCAATCGACGATTTCGGCACGGGCTATTCCTCTCTGGCACAAATCAAACATTACCCGATCGATACACTGAAAGTGGACAGGTCTTTCATCCGGAATCTTCCGAAGGATTCCGAGGATAAGGCTATCACCGAAGCGATCATCACAATGGGGAAAACCCTCAGCCTGACCGTCGTTGCCGAAGGAGTGGAAACCCTCGAGCAGGAAAATTATTTGCGGGAGCACGTTTGCGATGAAATGCAGGGCTTTTATTTCAGCAAACCGGTCAAAGCCGATGATTTTGCTGAACTGCTGCGCAATCATACCGGTGCACATCTGACATGAAATTATGCAAAAAGAAGTGCGCCCTGTTCGCAACGTCCTTCACTGACGGGCGGCTTTTTGATCCAGGATGTCCATAGCGTCTTTCGCCGTGTTTGCTACCGCGTCATTATTGTTGCGGGAAAGCGTTTTTAAAAACTCCTTCGATTTTATCCCTCCGCATTTTCCCAGCGATACGGCACAGGCGCACAGGATATCCTGTTTTTCCCGGGGAATCTCCGCTTTCATGAATTTTAGAATCCCTTTTTTTTCGTTCAGCAATTCGGCGGCCATCTCTATGATCTCATTCTCCAGTGTTTCGCGATCAGAAACCTCTCCAAGATGACCGGCCGCTTTTAATAAACCGCACACCAACCCGGCATCATTTGCATTGATATTCTTCTTTGAGATTCTCTCTTTTAAGAACGATACTATTTTTTGGAGCATCTCTACAGAAACAGGCAGTTCATGCTCGATCAGACTCAAAGCCTGATGTCTGACCTTTTCCTCTTCATCGTTCAAAGCGTCTATAATGACGGCGGCGGTGTCCTGTTGATTGATTTTTGCCATGGCCGCCAGGGCTCTCGCTCTGATGCTGGCATTGGTGTGCTTAAGAAATTTCCTTACCGTTTTGCTATCCTCTTTTTGTCCGACCTGCATGATGACGAGCAAAGCGGCATTCAACACGGATAACGGATGATTCGACTGTCCGAGAACATCCATCGCCCATCGCCTCCCTGTTTCTCCCTTTTGGGATAATATCTCCACCGCACATTTCAAAATGTTCGGCTCTTGCGACTTGCTGATCATCAGGTCGACGGTTTTGATGCACATCGTGTTCGACAGCAGCAAAACCTCGTCGATTTTGCTTCGTAAATTTGCATCCCCCTGGATGTATTCATCGGCTATCCTTTCTTCCATGCCTTCCCAGATGGAATCAGGCATACCTTTAAGAAATTCCGATTCCTGAATCATGTCTTCATGATGAGCGGACAGATCGTTTAGAGCCTGCACAATCCGTGCGATGATTTTCCACTCACCGGCATTGACGAACGCGGGGATGACCCTCTTGACCGTTAAGACAATACTTTCCGCCTCCTCAATGGAGGACGCCTTCGAGATGTTTTCCAGGTAATTCTCTGTTTGCGATAATATTTCATCGGCCAGTTGAGCGCTTTCCCTGTCAATACGCATGTCCGCCGGAAGCATATCTGAATCGATAATTTTACATTCGAACAATTGTTCAAATAAATTTTTTATATCGGGCATTTTCTCCGCAATCATTCTTTCTGCCGCGATGTTGAGAACTTTAGCCAGATAAACATTTCTTTCGAGCCGCTGTTCATTCTCTTCCTGCGAAACCCCGTCCATCAGGTTATCCCGGTAAATATCAAATACTGTCGTGGAAATCGGCACGACGGCATCAGATTGCAATGAACTGATTATCAGTTTTTCCAACTCATCAACCTCCATGAAGTGGGAGACATGATCCACGACAATATCGCAGTTGACAATCAGGTCTTTTAGTAAATCATTATTCGTGAGGGGACGGATGATATCTTCCACAATCTGCTTTTTGATTACCTTCATTTTATCTTCGGTGGCAAAACGGAACATCGGCACCACGTTCAGATCCTTGGCGAGACGGCGCAAGATGATGGATACACGCCAGGGAAGTTTCCCTCTGGAAAGGACAATATCTGTTTTGAAAATAGTCGATACTTCAGTGATCCCCCTGTCAACAAGAGATTTTGTGAGGTATTCTCCCAGTTTGGATGTGTCCGCGGATTCTGCAATCGGCTCGCTCATCACATCGATAAAAGACTCGAAGTGCTCGGCTGTAATATTTTTTTTGATGACAAAACTGTTGAGACTTTTTCTTTCAAAGTAGTCTTTCAGTTTCGGCACAAACAGATCCGATGTGCTGGATTGTGTTAATTTTCTTATATTGAACGGTTCATTGAGAATGCCGCTGATATGGATGTCCACCTTATCCTCGTACTCATGGCAGGAAAGCATGATTTCGGAAGAATCGCCCAGTGTCTTTTTAAAAGCGATGTAGAGGCCTTTTTTGACTTCCTGGGAAACCGGGTGGTGGCTGTCATAATAGCCGCTGCGGGAAATGGCCTTGATGAGTTCAATAACGAATTCGCAGGTCGTTTTTGCCTTGGCGAACTCATCCGGAGTAAATTCCTTTTTTTCATCTTTCTTATAACTAGTTTTCTCAACTGTTTGCATCGTATCAGCCCTTTCGTTTTGATATGGTGTAACAACAGATCGATTAAAACTATATTCATAAGAAAGCGGATCAATGATGCCGGATACGCTTTTTTTTCGACGCATTGCCGTTTGAATGTATGAGATGTTTATATATAACATGTCTTGAAAGAAATACAAATCACAAATATCATCCCCCGTCTGATTTCTGTAACACCCCGGGTTGACAAAAGACCGAAAGACGTTGTAAGAAAATAAAACGTTGAGGCTCCGAGGATCACAATAAATGATGAATCACAGACATCCATTACACGGCCGTTCCACGGGAATGTTTCGCAGGATTATTCTTTGCTTGGCGCTCATCCTTGCCGTAGCGTCACTGGTCGCCTGTTCTCTGATCAATACCCTCTTCCCTCCCCCCGCCAAACCCGCCAAAATTGCCCTGGTGCTGGGCGGCGGCGGTTCCAAAGGATTCGCGCATATCGGTGTGCTGAAGGTTCTTGAAGCGCAGAAAATCCCCGTGCACATGGTCGTGGGCACAAGCGCCGGCAGTGTTGTCGGCAGTCTCTATGCGTCTGGCAAATCCGCTTTCGAATTGCAGGAAATCGCCCTGAAAATGGATAAGGATAAGATTATTGACTACGATTGGAAAATATGGAGCGGCGGTCTGATCATCGGCGACAAACTGGAAAATTTTATCAATACGTATGTCAAAAACACACCGATTGAAAAACTTAAGATTCCTTTTTATGCCGTGGCCACCAACATTGCCACCGGTGAAGAAACGGTTTTTGCCCGCGGCAATACGGGAATGGCCGTTCGCGCCAGCTGCTCCGTTCCCGCTGTTTTCCAGCCGCTGAAAATCGGGAATAACACCTACGTGGACGGCGGTGTGGTCAGCCCGGTGGCGGTCAATGTTGCCCGTCGTAACGGTGCGGATATCGTTATTGCCGTGGATATTTCAGGAGGACTCCAAAGAACCGTTCCGGACGGCATGTTCGATTCGATCAAAAAATCTGTGGATATCATGTATTCCAAAATCGCCGAATATCAGATCAAACATGCCGACGTCGTCATCCGTCCGAACATGAAACATATCAGCTCCACCGAAATGGAAAAATTCAATGAAGCGATTCTCGAAGGTGAAAAAGCGGCCACACTGAAGCTTCCTGAATTGCAACAGATAATGGCACAATTAAAACAGGAAAGACGTCTCTAAAGCTTTCTTTTTAGCATTCTGCAATCGAGTATTTATGATGATTATCGGCGCCCGGGCCCACAATCTTGATGAAGCCAACACCCTCAGCAAAATGCATTGCCCCTATATTGAAATATCGCTGGATGATCCCGCTGTGGTTTCGGGCTGGCTTCCTCAACTGCGGAACATCCTGAACCGGGACGGCATAACGTTTTTGGCGCATTACCCCAATGAAGACAACCCCTTTGATGTGGCAATTCTTCGCAATACGTTTCTCCCCCGTATCGTCACCTTGATGAAATTATCTCAAAAGCTTGACATCCATAAAGCGACCATTCACTTCTGGATTGACAAACGCCGTCTGCCTCATGATCTGATCCGCGACAAACTGGACATTCTTTCCCGTATCGTGGACTACGGCAATGATTTCGGCATTACCGTCTGCATAGAAAATTTGAGCGAACGCGCCGACAGTTTCGCCCCCGCCTTTGACGCCATTCCCGATCTGAAAATGACGCTCGATATCGGACATGGCCAGCTGCTTTCACGGCAAAACACATCTTTTCGCTTTATTGAAGAACATTTTCCTCGCATCGCGCACGTCCACGCCCATGATAACCATGGAGGAAAAACAGTAAGTGACGACCTTCACCTCGCCCTGGGCGACGGCTCCATTGATTACAAAAGGATTTTCAAACGACTGATTGCCAAGGGATACGCCTCAACCATCACGACGGAAGTCAAACCACAGGATCTGCTCAAAAGCAAACAGCGGCTGGAGGATTGCATCCGCAGCATCACTCCTGCACAAACGGGTAACGGCTTGTGACATCCGCAAAGATCTGTCCGTTCTTTTCTTTCAGGATAACGAAGCCCGCATGAACAACCGAACTCACGTCTAAAATCGTCCCGATATTTGAACTCAGGCCAAGGGATTCCAAATCGCTCAAATGAGTCAGATTTGTCGAGTTGATGTCCGTCTCACTATTATAAGCCTTGTGATGTTGCCTGAGCACCTCAGCGTTGTATTCTATTCCGTATTCGGTCAGATAGGACAAGGCTTTGGCAAATTTTTCATTTCTGTAACCGGCAATGGTTTCTTTCAGGCGATTGGCGATTTGGGCAATGGACATGGCATGAATTTCCTTTCTCGTAAATTCCGTCATGCTGGTAAACGTCGCATTGCCCAGATGCAGAGGGTCGATATCGGGATGCAGATCCCGCAGATTGATCCCGTTTCTTAATCTTACCTTCTCGGTATCGCGCAGGATGTGATCGTGATATTTTTTCAATAAAAATGAAATAATAATTTGATTACTGGAAATGGAACAGGTCTCGTTTTCCTGTTGGGCTGTGCGTTTCATATCCGCAAGAAATTCATCTGAAAAGAATTCCCTTCTGGTATATAATTTTTCATCTTTTTCATAATGTCCGGCCTTATCTTGAATTTCACGGCTGAGTTCGGAAAGCGACGGGAGAAATACTCTGTGGATTTTATCAGAATCAACAGGCAGCCCTTTGAATAATCTTTGAGGAGATGGAGGCAGAAAAGGCCTGCCCTCAGTGATACACATCCAGGCATAGAGGAAAAGAAGCATGGAAATGCCGTCTGCCACCGTATGCGAACAGCTTATGCCGGCCAAAATCCCGTCTTTGACCGGAATGCCCGTAATAGCAAAAAGCGGTTCGCCCGGCAATGTTTTAACGTGGACCATCATCTTTTTAATGTCTTCAAGACTGAGATCACGGGAAACAGCGTCAAGCGGCGGCAACTCATTCAACACGGCGCCGTCCGTACAATATTGCAATGCAAACTTGTTTTCACCGATCGCGATCAGACGACTGGAAAAGAGATTATAATGTTCAATGGTTTTGATGATGCTTTCTTTGAGTTTCCCGATGGGAATGTCTTTCCTGTAAAAATATAAAATTTCATTCGGACTTCCGGCGATCATCCGTTCATTTTCAAGAACGGACAATGGCAGAATATTTTTGCCGTAATTTTCTTTAAGATGGGCAGTATGTTTTTCATTCATTTTCATCGTTTCTCCGTAAATAAAATTTTAAATCCGAGCAACAACCGTTACATCCGGAACATTGAAAGTTCAATGGCTCTACTAATTAATATTCCTTATTTATCAATTACTTAAATCTATTTTATGATTCTTCGCTTTATAATCCGGTAGGCGATCAGGACAATGGCCAGGGCCGTAACCGAAAGAGACAAAATCCATTTCGTATTGGTGGCCAGCCCCGATATTGCAACCAGAACGGGCGTTGCCCGGTCAAGGTCCGCAAGGAAATAGATGTGCATCGTGTTTTCAAATAGATCGCACAGCCCCGCAATGAACGGTGTCAGAACAACCCCGTTGAATTTCGGATTGACATGGTTCATCTTAAAGGCCCGGGCGACCAGCAAACTCAGGAAAATACTGTACCAGAGGGGGTGAAAGTAATCCAGATAGAAGTGCTGATAATAAATTCCGATTTGTCCGGACGCAATCCATCCGGACGCAATGTCCTTGAATTTATCGCTGCTGAGAGTTGTCTGGAGCATAAAGGCCTGAAGCGTGCCTATTTTATGAAAAATCGTACCGAGAATGATCTGCGATGTAAAATAAATGACGGCAAACAACGCGATGAGAAAATTGGAATCCGATTTTTTCAGCACATAATTTTCAGCCCCTGTCAATCTTCCCATAATCGGCCTCCGGAGTTTTTCGATATGCTTTTGAAAACGGAAAAAATATAATCTTATTGACGTGATCTGTCAATCACAAGCTGCCTGGATGAAACCGTCTATGGCGTCTTTTCGGTGCATGCCCGATAAAACTGCGCTGCTCGGTTATATTCATCAATCATGGAGGACAGCACCGCCGTTTTGCCTTTGGCTTCCCCGACGATTTTGTTGTACCAGCGGCTCTTTTCATTATATGCGTAAATTTTTTCATTGACGTTCTGAATTTTTTGAGGATCATCGTACGTGTATTTTTTATCCGTATCGATTTCTGCCTGTTGCGCGTCCAGCTCGTTTTTCAGACGGTCGAGCTGGTTTTGCAAAGCTGCGATCTGCGCCTTTTTGACTTCAATATCACGCAGGAGATCTTCCGAAGGCGCAACACAAATATTGTGCGGCGTCGGCAACGACTGCAAACCGAATATCTGGACGGCAACGTAAGTCGGCCTTCCTTTCATTTTTCCTTCCAGCACAGCCGCTCCCATTTCCCGGATGTCCTCGGAAAGCATATTGTCCCGATGTCCGGGGCTTTGCATCCACCCCTCGACGATCTTCTGATTGGAGTGAAAAACGCCCTTCCCGATATTTTCCGCGATAATCTTATAGGCATAACCGACATCTTCAGCCAGGTCCGATGCCTGCTCGCCCGTGGGAGAAACATGCGCAAAATACTGTTTTCCCAGCATATCCCTCGCTCTGGCTTCTGCGATTTGATTCAACAAGCGATTCTCCGCAAGTTCAGCAAGGCCGTTATCGGTTCGCGCCTTGTTTGTCAGACGAATAATGGATTCCGGATTCAGTTTCTCTCCGTAAACAACGGGCAGCGGAATATGATCCTGAACCCTGCTTTGCAAAGCAGCATACGATTCCCCGATGTTGTCAGCATGAAAATAATCCCGAAGCGTCGGCATATCTGTAACGGCCAGCGCAAAAACAAAACCGGCCAGCCCCATGATCACGATGAAATGTTTTTTCAAAAAATCGAATCCTGTCGGTTTCTGCAATGCTGCATCATCCTTTATTTTTATGTGAAATTATATGAAGAAAGAAAGGGAAGGTCAACCGCAGCTTGCCCCGTTCAGCGCCGTTGAAAAACCATTAGTATTCAATATCAGCCGAAGCGGGAATTTCCTGCACGAACTCGACCTCGCGCGGGACTTTGTAATTGGAAAGATAGGTTTTGCAATAACGAATAATTTCTTTGTCGTCCGCGACCGCTCCCTCTTTCAGAATAACGTATGCCTTGACGATTTCACCGCGCATCAGATCTTCCTTGCCCGAAACTCTGGCGGCTTTCACCGCCGGATGCCCATTCAACACAGTTTCCACTTCAAGCGGATAAACATTAAATCCGCTCGTGATGATCATTCTTTTCTTGAGCCCGGTGATAAAAATATAACCGTCTTCATCCATCCGGCCCAGATCGCCCGTGTGCAGCCAGCCGTTTTTGATGACCGCCGCTGTGGCCGCCTCATTCTTGTAATAGCCCTGCATGACATTCTCTCCCCTGACAATCAATTCGCCGATCTGATTGCGGGGCAGTTCGCGTCCCTGATCATCCCCGATTTTAATCTCAACGCCTGTTATCGCCGTCCCGATGGATCCCGGCTTGTAAACCTGATCGAATCGATTGAAAGAACATACGGGCGACGCTTCCGTCAGTCCATAACCTTCCAGAAGTTTCAGATTGAATTTTTCTTCAAAGACATGCATGAAATCGGCCGGCATCGCCGATCCGCCGGTGACGCAAAGCTTCAGCGAACTGGTGTCGTACCGGGAGGCTTTTTCGTAAAAAATCATTCCCATAAACAGGCGCGGTACGGCTGAAATATACGTAATTTTTTCCCTTTCTATGGAACCGAAAAGACCATCCATCGTCAGCCGGTCCATCATGACAATGGAACAGCCCGCCCGGATGGTAAGAAGCATATTGGCCGTGGCTCCGAAAGCATGAAAAAGCGGAATCAGCGCCAGCGCAACATCATCCGGCGTTCTCTGGGCAATGGATTGCGTTACAACCGCCTGTGAATATAAATTGTGATGCGTCAGCACCGCGCCCAGAGGTCTCCCCGTCAACCCGGCAGTATAGATCATAACCGCCGGATCTTCCGGCTTGATCTCCACCGGTGTGAAGGACGCTCCCTGCGACTCCGCGCCCGGAAAAGGCTGGCCTTCCGGACTTAAGGCATCGACGGCAATGACCTGCCGGCATGTGGAAAGATTATCCTTGATTTCGTGATATTTTTTGAGCTGAGAGGATTGTGTGATTAAAATTTTCGAATCCGAATTATTCAGGAGATAAATCAATTCAGACGGGGTTGTCAGCGGATTGATGGGAACAACCACCGCCCCGTTTTTGACAATGCCGAAATAACAGAAAACAAACTCCGGGATATTGGGAAGCATAACGGTAACTTTATCGCCCTTGCCTATGCCTCGCTGCTGCATGAATCCGGCAACTTCGCCCACGGCCCGATGGAGCTGTTCGTAAGTAATATGCTGCTTGTCGCTGATCAAAGCGATGTGTTCAGCGTTTTTTTGCACCGCATCTTCGAGTAATTGAATGAGATTAATAGCCCTGAAACCTCCCCCCAAAATTGCCGGTCACTTAACATAACCCTGAATCATTTTTCAAGAAAATAAAAACCGGTCGCTCGCGTTTCATCCGGCGTTTTTTGTATAACAATTACCCGCAATAGTCTAATCATTTATTCATGTTTCTTCGGGTCGGCATGAATATCGGCATCGGGTCATCGGATAAAATTCGTCCATATGTGTTCTTCCGGCTCCGGCCGGACAATTCCCGCTTTCCGTCCCGCGGCGATGGATTTTAAAAGCCAGGCCATGTTTTGCCCCAGCGTCCGCATGATCTGCAAACCTTCGAGATCCTGCAAGACTTCTTCCGGCGTGTTGCCGTGAACCATGTTCCAGTACTGCGACGAGACCACCGGCATGTTGCTGATGGTAAAATATTTATTGAGCTGATCAAAGGCGGCGGTTGCCCCTCCCCGGCGGCAACTGACAACGGCCGCGCCCGGTTTATAGGCAAAGACATCGCTGCCTGCAAAAAAACACCGGTCCAGAAATGATGTAATAAATCCGGAAGCCCCCGCGTAATGCACGGGAGAGCCGAAGACAAAACCGTCCGCCTCGGCCGCTTTACCGATTGCAACGTTGACGGCATCATCATCGAAGATGCACTTCCCCGTCTCCGAACATTTCCCGCAGGCCGTACACCCTCTGATCGGTTTATTGCCGACGTAGAATATTTCCGCGTCGATATCCTGTTTTTTTAATGCCTTTGCCACCTCGGAAAGAGCGGCATAAGTGCATCCCTTCTTGTTGGGACTGCCGTTGATCAATAATACGTTCATTTTACCTACCTCTTCTTTTAATGAACATCATCCGATACGCTTTGTGTCTGAATACGATTATTTTTCTTTTTTTCATACTAAGCCAATCTTTCAAAAAATACAATGAGCCATTCGAAAAGATTGTTTTTTTCTTCCCCTGTCCGGTTTCCAATGCACAAAATGACAATTCTTCCTCATGATTAAACGTGAAAACCTATATAATTTCATCCTATTTCCTTTCTTTTTTTTAAGCCTCCGGGCGGTTGTCATTTGTCCCCGCCCATCTACAAATCCCCGGATTTAACCCGTTGACAAAATGACCGGCAGTTTCTATACTTTCGATTATGTTTGTTCGGATATAAACATAAAGTTCAATCAAGAAGGAGAAACAAACATGGCATCAAATTTTTTGTATTCCACTCGTGAACAGAAGTTCATCCTGAAAGAATGGCTAGATCTGTCCAAGGTCTTTGGAGCGGGACGTTTCCAGGGCGGCTACAGCGTTGATGATATAGATTCCATCCTCGAAAACGCGATGAAAATAGCCAAACTGTCGATAGCCCCCACCAGCGACGACGGCGACAACCTCCATGCCGTCTACAAGGACGGTAAAGTTACGACACCCGAATCCTATAAAAAAGGCTATTGGGCCATTCAGGAAAACGGCCTCGGCAGCAGCAACGCCGACCACACCGACCCCAGTTCCATGCCGCTGTGCGTGATGGGGGGCACCAATGAGTATCTGGCGGCAGCCAACGCCTCATTGGGACCCTATGCCATGGCGACCACCGGTTCCGCCGGCCTGATCCGCGACTTCGGCAGTGAAAATATTAAGAATATCTTCCTGCCTAAGATGTTTTCCGGTCAGTGGTCCGGCACCATGGACCTGACCGAACCCAACAGCGGCTCCGACGTCGGCGATATCACCACCAAGGCGACCCCCACTGATGAACCCGGCATCTACAATATTACGGGCACAAAATGTTTCATCACCGGCGGCGATCAGGACATCACCGAAAACATCATCCACCTGGCGCTTGCCCGAATTGAAGGCTGCGTCTCGGGAACCAAGGGCATCTCCCTGTTTGTTGTTCCCAAGTACTGGCCGGACGCCAACGGCGAAAAGGGCGAGTTCAACGACGTCAACTGCGGCGGCATCGAACACAAGATGGGTTTGCGAGGCTCGGCAACAGCCATCGTTAATTTCGGCGAGGACAACAAATGCCGCGGGTATCTTCTCGGCGATCCCCCCGTTGACGGCAGGGGACAGGGCATGGCCCAGATGTTCCAGATGATGAATGAAGAACGCACGGTCACCGGTCTTGCCGCCATGTCTGCGGCAACCGTCGCTTACAACAACGCCTGCGCGTATGCGGCCGGCCGTATTCAGGGCCGCCAACTCACCAATCCCAAGGCGGGCAGAGTCCCCATCATCAACCACGAAGACGTCCGCCGCATGCTCATGTTCCAGAAATCCATTACGGAAGCCTCCCGCGCCATGATTGCCTTCTCCTACTACTGCATGGATATCGCGGAGAATACTAAGGACGAGAACGAACGCAAGCTGGCCAAGGCATACATTGAGGTCAACATCCCCATCGTCAAGGCCTGGTGTTCGGACATGGCGTTCCTTTCCATCTCCGAAGCCATGCAGTGCTACGGCGGCTACGGTTTCTCGGAAGAGTACCCCATCGCCCAGCAGCTCCGTGACTGCCGAATTTATCCGATCTGGGAAGGCACCAATTACATCCAGTCCATGGATCTTATCGGACGCAAGTGGATGATGGCCGGAGGCCAGGTTTTTGCGACGTGGCTCGGCGAAATCGATAAATTCGTTCAGGCCAACAAAGCCAATGCCGTGCTGGGTGCGCAGGTCGCTCTTTTAGAAGAATCGCTGAACACTTACAGGGAAATTCAAAATACCATGGCCGGCTATCTGGGCCAGGGCAAACTGGGCATGATCGGCTTTTTCGCCACCCGCATCCTGCACGCCACAGGGTATATCTACGGCGCAAAACTTCTGCTCGAACAAGCGCTGATCTGTCAGAAAAAGGCTGATGAACTTGGCAAAGAACACTTTGAATATCCGTTTTATGCGGGCAAGGTGGCATCCGCCAAATTCTTCTGCCATAACATCCTGCCTGTGGTTAGTACGATTTTGAGAGTAATTAAGGAAGGCGACAACTCCGTTATGGAAGTTCCGGAAACGACTTTTGCGGTGTAAAACCGAGGTTCATCAGGAGGGACGGGCGTTCTCCCCGTCCCTCTTTTTTTTCACATCATTATTGAAACGCGTTCCCAGACCAGATCCATCACATTCCCCGCATCGTCACGGGCGCTCAGCGTGAGTCTGTCTTCGTCGAAAACAAACGTACGCGTCAGATCCGTCCCGATCCAGTCGGGAAACATGGCAGCCTGCACGTGATGATAGACAACGTTGCCGCAAATGTCATAGGTGCCGCAGTAGGATAAAAATGACGTCATGGCTTTGACGTATTTCAATCCAGCCGCAAGATATTTCCAGGAAATCAAAAGCTTCTTTGTTGCGGCGGCATCGCTGAGCTCTTCCGGAGAAACACCGATGCGGCCTCGTCCGGACTTCATCAGAATGGCGTGCATGAAGCCGTCCGGCATATAGGAAATGTATCCGAGAGGATCATCGCCGAAGGGTTTACTCACAACGCCGGAAGAAGACCTTCTTACAACTGATTTAAGTTTCCACGTTCCCACAAACCGTTTATAGATCGTCATAAATCTCATCCCTAAATTTCAGGGCGCAACTCCAGAGCGCGCCGTTTTTTTGCGGATTGATCGGTGGATCAATCCCTACACTTTCATTTACTTGGGTAGGTAACAATTAACCCCGCACTGTCATTCCCGCATGGTTTTGGCGGGAATCCATATTTATTTACCGCCTTCAATTATCGTAATTTCTTCTTCCGTCAGGCCGTAGAGTTCGTAGACCAGTTTGTCGATTTGTTTGTCGGCAAAATTGAACCTACCTTGAAAATTCGACATGTCAAGCCGATTTTTCATGATTTTTTTTCGGTCTCCATGATCGTTTCGGACATCTTGTTAACAAGTGCAGTCTGAAACTTAAACTCAGCAGAGTCCTGTCTGCTCGTGTTACCAAAGTCGTTCTTGACTTCTTTGGATGCATTGTCTAAACTTGTAGCCGAATTAGGGACACGGGCAAAACGCCTTACATCACGTCGATTGCACAACGTGGGGAATCAACGATCATGAAATTAGACCTCTTTTTTGCCTCTCTTATCGGCGCGGCAGTCGGCTGCGCCGTCGCTTACGGAATCATCCGGCTCAAGGGCATCTGGATTCTCGGCGCGCTGCTTTATATCGCCGGCGGAATAATGGCTTTTCTCTTCGCGCATATTATTTTTTGGCATCTGGTTGCCGATACACATTATGTTTTTATCCCCGGCACAGTTGGCTTCTGCATCTGGTCGGTTTTTATAGCTCGCTTATTTTTTCCCAGGCATGTGTAACACGGTAATATTCTCCCGGCCGTAGCACCCCGCTTCCAGCGGGGGCGCGTAAAGTGGGGTTTGTGGGAGGCCCCACCGCATGCCGTTTTTTATTCTCCTATCTTGCTCATAATTATCGGCAAACCCTCCATACTTGGCCATGTATTGGTATCCTGAACAGCCACCAATGCATATCTCTGTTTATGGTCTCATTCTTATCAAGCAGATCGCCATAAGAATCTTTGACTTCATATGTCATTGACCTGAATTTTTCGTCAGCCTTTTCGATTCTTTCCCGATAAGGCTCAATTTGCTCGGTTGTGGCGTGGCGTAATACCTCATACAATGAGCTGCGTTTCCACAGATCCCAATCATATTCCGATCCATCGTCTCTTCCAATCCAATAGATGGCTTCTTCCCATTCCTCAATATACGGCTCCAGCCCCTCTTTTATTTCATCTTCCGAGAAACCTTGAAGGATGAAGTATTCCGTCAGCGCATCAGGTTTTCCGTGCCTGGCAATATATTCTTTTAGCTTTTGTTTATATTTGTACTTGGGCATTGGTAACAATCCCTTAGAAACATCGTAGTTTTTACGGATTGATCGGGAATCAATCCCTACATTTCAAAATTGTGTTTCCATTTTTTTGTAGGGCGTGCTCCCCTGAGCACGCCCCAAATTTTATTTCCCTTCGACTATCTTTATTTTAGTGACACTCGTTGAGAGCAAGCGTAGTGCTGCTCGAAACGTAAGTGGAACTATCCCAGGCGCGGAGCGCCGTGGGACTTCTTGCGTCCGATGATTCTTCATTTGCTTTCCACAATAGCAATTTCTTCTTCCGTCAGGCCGTAGAGTTCGTAAACTAATTTATCAATTTGTTTGTCGGTCGCGTCAATCTGGCGCTGGATTAATGTTTGTTCGTGACCGGTTTTGGCTTCGGCCAGTTGTTTGTTCAGGGCAAGCATTTGCTCAACGAGTCGCACCATGTTGTCGTGACGTTTTTTTTCTGCCTTGTTAGAGAAATTAATTAGTGGAGCCGTGAATCGCTTCATATCGAGTATTGAAATGCGTGGAAATGTTTTAGTGACCAACTTGTTACTTGATCTAGGAAAGTACCATGAAAGTAGTTCTGAATTCAGCAACCCAAGGATAAAAAAGTCGTGGTAACCTGCACTGCGACTCTCTTGTTTAATAATCACATTCAGGATTGTCTTATAGTTAACAAAATCTTCGTCCGTGAATGCCGCATGTATTCTGTAACGTCCAGAACCTGTAATTTCACGAACAAGAATGCGAGGCCCCTTAAAGAAATACTCTTGCCGAGGATGAGCAAGCCATGGACCATAAGATATCCAGTTCCCCTCAGTCCACTGGATTTGATAACGGGAGACATCATTTCCATTAAGCTCTTTACGAAATGTTTGATCTCTTTTTGTTGTTGAATGATATATACGTAAATCAATAATGCTTCTTTCTTGTCCCGTGTGAGAATCATATGCTTGGACACCTACACAAAAATCACAAAGCTCTGTCAATAGCACTCCGGCCTGCTTTATCTTATTGACTAGTTTCTGCTCTTTAGTACCAACTTCTATGTTAAACATGTGAGCCTCGCTAGTTGCCCACGAACTTTCGGTAAAATGGCGAACCTCTCCCATACTTTCTTTAATTTCTGAGATTGCAATGTCACGAGGCAGAAGAAGAACCCTGATGCACTGTTTATTATTGTTTAGTTTCTTCCCTTTTTTTACAAACGCTAAAATCGTGTTGACGGTGGCATTACTGAACACGCGAGTCGGTAGTCTAACCAAACTTTCAATTGTAGCATTAGTCAGAAGATATTTTCGCAGCGCCTCTGCTTCAATCACAGTAAGCCACGTGTGTGGAGTAATGAATCCCAGGCAACCCTCTTTTTGAAGCAACAAAATTCCTTTTTCGATGAAGAAACCATATGAGTCATACTTGCCGACAACTGACTCAAACTTACGACCAAGATATGCTTTATCTTCATTATTGAATAGAGCCCCATACGGCGGGTTGCCGATGACGGCGTCGAATCCGCCGGCTTTGAAGATTTCGGGAAACTCAGCCTGCCAGTCAAACACATTGACGCGCTGGGCTTCTTCGGAATCCAGCATGTTCATCTGTTTGCCGTCGTAGAAATCCGGCCCAATGAGCGAATTGCCGCACTTGATGTTGTTGCCCAAATTCGGCAGCGCGCGCTCATGGAAAAGAACCCGCTGGCGGTTAAGCGTATCGGAGGTTTCATCTTCCAGCACCTTTAAGAGCAGCGAAAGCTTGGTAACTTCGACGGCCTGCGTGTCAATATCCACGCCGTAAATGTTATTGAGCAGAATCCGTTTGCGTTCGGCGGTGGTCAGGTGCCACGTGTCGCCGTATCCTTTATAGAGTATCGGCCTTTTGGCTTTGGCGTGTTTTTCGGGATCGTTTTCGGTGTACCACTGCAAATGCCAGTCGAGCAGACACTGATACGCGCCCAGCAAAAACGAGCCGGAGCCGCAGGCGGGATCAAGGATGCGGAGCTTTTCTGCTGTTTTTGGATTTTTCCCTTCCAACAATTTACCCACAGTATTTTTGACGATGTAATCAACGATATACGTCGGCGTGTAGAAAACGCCACCCGCTTTTTTGACTTCGGGCTTGTCCTCGACCACGGCGCGGTGATCGCTGGTCAGGCGAATGACCTTTCCTAAAAACTGTTCATAGACCTGCCCCAATATATCGGCGGGCAAAACCGAAAACTCATAAGGAGAATCGGGATAGTAAAGGCGCGTAAGAATTTCTTTGAGCGGTTTGTCATCGATGGTGAGTTTCGTCGTCAGATTATCGGGCGGTTCGGCCTGGTCTTTTTCGTTGCGGAAATGAAACAGGCCGGAGTTGTAGCGGTCGTCGGCCTTATAGAAAAGCTCCTGCAGACGGCCGTAAATATTCGCGCCGTTGCAAAGAGAGCGCAAGCTGCCGTAGTCTTCAATGCCCCGGTCTTCAGCGATGCGCAGGAAGATAATGCGGTCGATGGTGCGCTGGACGGCATCGTTGAGTTCTCGAACACTCAGCGTGTTGCGCAGGGCGATGTTGCGGGCAAGCGCGTCGCGCCAGCTTTCGATTTCGGCAAGAAAAGCGTTATCCACTTCGGACGTGCCGCGCTTGGCCTTGCTGGATTCGGCATATTTATCGAAAGAGCCTTTGAGAATGACATCCTTGGAAAAGACGGCGGCAATTTCGTCCCACTTGTCGGCGTACTGGCGCCAGGAGTAGTAAGTGATCCGGGCTTTGTCGGATTTATCTTTTTGATCCGGCTTGATGCGGCAGTCGTAAACGGCGAATTCTTCAAAGTCGGTCACGATGGAAAGCGGCAGTTTGGCCGACCAGGCGTAACGTCTTACCTGAAAGGCGGCGGCGGGCGCGTCCTTGAGGTTGACGGATGGTTTCTTGGCTTCGACAAAGAATTTGCGCTGTCCGCCGATGCGAAAGGAATAGTCGGGCGCTTTGGTGACGCCGCTGACTTTGACGGCGTCTTCGTGGATGACATCCTTGTAGGCTTCGGCATGTCCTGCCGTATTGTTGACATCCCAGCCCAGTGCTTCAAAGAAGGGATCGATGAATTCGCGGCGAACCTGCGTTTCGTTATACCCGTTGGATTTATAGGATTCAATGTTGCGTTCGAATCGTTCAATTAGTTCCAGAATGATCTGCGGTGCAGGCATCAGAGGTCCCTTGTTAACATTGGATATTATTTTGATTGAAGTGGTTTTATACTCTCTGAAAGTAAAACTGTCAATCCCGATCCCCTTCCTGAAGGTTGATATAAACGGACGACAAAGGATTGCGGACATCGTCATACTAACAAAAAAAGGCAGAATCGTTTATGATTCTGCCTTTTTTATTTTAACATAAAGAGATTGTTAAACTGCGTCACCACCAGTGGGGGGACAGCCGGCAAAGATTTTTACCACAACATCTTCTTCCATCGGAACTTCAAAGTAAGCAAAAGGTTCACGAATCGTATCGCCGCTGATATTCCCTTCACCGCCTTTTCTTTTGGGTGGAACACCTCTTAAATTTTTCATAATCTTCTCCTTTTTTATTAAATTGTTGTTCACTTCTTCCGGTTATGAATACTAAAAGATTTTTAATGTTTTATCAATAACAAATTGCCGGTAGTCTTATGCCCGAAAGATTCTTCAATACCTTTCACGTCAGGGGATACATGCTTGTTATTTCAGCAAAGATCCGGCCGCTTTTTTCTTTCAGGATAATAAAGTTTGTTTTGTAATAAGCCAGACTGATGGATAAAACGCTGCCGACATCCGAACCGACGCCCATGGCTTCGAGATCGGTAAGGTGCGTCAGATTGCTGGAAAGAATGTCCGCGTCCATATTGCCCGGAGGATCGTTTTTGAACAGGCCGGTTTTGATTTCTATGCCGTATGCCGAGAGTTGGGATAGTTCTTTCAGAAAATTTTCATTGCGCATGCTGGAAATGGATTCTTTCAGGCGGAAGGCGATGTCGTAAACCGACAGGCTATCGATTTCATCCTTTCCGTAAACGGTCACGCAATAATACTGCGCATTGCCGATATAAAGCGGATCGATATCCGGATGAATGTCGCGGAAATTCACGGGCGTTCTCAACACGATCCGGTCCGTTTTCGGCATCATGACGCTGTGATATTTTTTCAGCAAATAAGCCGTGATAATCTGGTTGTCGGAAATACTGTATTTTTCGTTTTCCGCCTTTGCTCTGTTTTTCATATCCCGAAGAAATTCTTCCGAAAAATATTCCCTTTTCGCATAGGTTTTTATGGCGGCTCTTTTGACGCGTTTTTGAATAACGTCGCTGAGTTCCGATAAAGGCGGGGTAAATACCTTGTCGATCTCGATGGAGCGAGCCGGTTGGCCCTGAAATAATTTTTGCCGGGACGGAAGCAAAAAAGGCTTGCCCTCTGTGATGCACATCCACGCATAAAGAAACAGCATCAAGGAAATGCCGTCGGCCACGGTATGCGAACAACTGATCCCGCCGAATATGCCGTCCCGGACGGGTATGCCCGTTACGGCGAACAGATGCTCGCCCGGCAACGTTTTGACATGCACCATTCTGCTCTTGATTTCGTCGATATCAATCTCGTCGAATTTTTTATCCAGAGACGGCAGAACGACGGCCAAGGCGCCGTCCGTGCAGTACTGCAACGCAAATTTATCCCGATCGGTCATGATCAGGCGGCTGGAAAAAAGATTGTAATGATCAATGGTTTTCAAAAGGCTCGCGCGCAGTTTTGATACGGGCGTATCTTTCTTATAGAAAAAGAGAATTTCTATCGGCTCCGATCCCGGCATGGTTTGCTCGAATGCCGACAGCGGCAGAATGTCTTTGCCGTAATGCTGTTCCAGATAGGCCGTTTTTGCCTGATGATCGGTCAAATTGGTTTTCAAAAGGTTCACCCCCGTCGGGAAACTCTATTTTTGAATATCGTCATCTTAATCCGAACCTTTATGACTTCTCGGCATGAAGGTATTTTAAACATAAACGAAACTGAAATGCACAACAATTTTTAGTCTTGAATAAATTTTTTAAAATAATTATAATAACTAAAATTTTCACAATTAATAAAGAAGAACTATAGAAATTTTAGAAAGCGGTCCCCCTGCAGGCGGAACGTAAATTCACGCACACACGGAGATTTAAATTCCAATCTCATTCAAGATCAAAGGAGAAAAGACATGATAATTCCAGAATGTTGTCCCCCTAGCGGTGGTGAAACCGGGCTGTGATTAATTATCCGAACTATTAATTGATCCTTTAACAACCTCTTCCCGAAAGGAAGAGGTTGTTTTTTTATCGTCTTACATTTCCGGCTGTGTCTGCATGGCAAACACCCGTCATCAGCCGCCGTCTGTTTTTTTCCCCAAGCGATCATCCATTTCTCCGATGTAGGCTGCAAGCGTATTTCCGGCTTCTTCGATTGCGGTGCGCAGATGGTTTTCCTGCTGCTCGATGCGCGCAAGAATTTCCGTTTTTAATTCCGAACTTTTGGCTTCCTGTGCCCGCAGCTGGCCCTCCAGGTAGTTTCGCAATTCGGTAAAACGCGATAATTCCGCCTGATCCGCAAGCTCCCGCTGAGCCTTCAAGGCCTTGGCGTGCTGATGGGATTCCAGAAGCGCTTTGGCCTGGATATAAACGACAAACATCAGGCATAGCATGACGATCAAAACCAGCATGCCCAGCATTACCAGCCCCAGCGGCATGTGCACCGAGGTGAAACCGAGCGATAAGTTTGTCGGCGAAATAAAAGTGCTCCAGTTTAAGGCGGAAAACGCTGCAATCGCCGCCAGGATAATCAATAACAACAAAGAATGTAGTTTCATATCCAATGCCTCCACTGATTTATTTTGAAATATGCTGAAAATGTTTACCGGGATTCTCTAATCTTCCATTTCTCTATAAAAAAAATGTCTATTTCTTCGCTGGAGATTGGTAATAGCCCGTTCATCTTTCATTTAGCATAAAATTACTTTTTTCAAAATCAATTCTATTCCGCATCTTTCCTCTCTGCTTGACAAATTCTGTTGAATTCCTTATTCTTCTTCCTCAAAACATTAAGGATTCGGTAGGGATACATGGATAAAATATTTACAAAAAAAGGCGTTTTGTTCGGTTTTCTTCTGGTGGCTTTCATCATCGTTTTTGAAATCATTCTGGCCTCCCTTTCTCTTCCCGCCTGGCCGGCCTTCATGGTGATGATTTTCTTTTTTGTGGTACACGAAGACACAAAACAGGGGGCTCCTATCGTGATCGGCGGACTGGCCGGTATCTTTTGCGCGGTTCTGAGTGAAATGTTCATTGACGTCCTGATGCCCGTTATGGGACATGAAGCCGCCAAACTTCTTTTCATCGGCCTGTTCGTCTATGCGATTGTGCTTTTGAAGGACGCCATTCCTTACGTTTTCAACAGCTACGCCTTCATGTTTTTTCTCGTCTCCGCGATTGCCCGGCCGTCGGCAACGGTTTCGCCCTTTGTTTGGATGGCCGTCGAACTCGTTGTCGGCGTTATATTTATTCTGGGCATTCTGGGGATCAACCGGATCGTCTCCGCGATTTTGACGGAAGAAAAATAAAAAGCTCGTTGCATGATGATTGTTACAAAAACAATTAAACTTCAAACCCAGGGGTTCAACGATATGGTCAATATCACTCCCCGGGTTCTTTCCCTTCTGGAAGACTCGCCGGTTGCCGACGGGCTGATTTGCGTTTTCTGCCCCGGCTCCACCGGTTCGGTGACGACCATTGAGTATGAATCCGGCGTACTGCATGATTTGAAAAAGGCACTCGAAAGAATTGCCCCGTCGGACATCCCTTACCGGCACGATGAACGATGGGGAGACGGCAACGGCTTTTCGCATGTCCGCGCCGCACTGATGAAACCGTCTCTGACGATTCCGCTGGTCGGCGGCAGGCCGACGCTGGGAACCTGGCAGCAGATTGTCTTTATCGACTTTGACAACCGAAAACGACACCGGGAACTGGTTGTGCAGATTATCGGGGATGCATAATTCGATTCGACCTGCATCGTGCCCGATGCGACCGTTTGACAGACATTCCCGATTTGCTTTCACGAGTTTCTTTGTGCAGGGAGCCGCCTCGAATTCTCTGTTTTGAATTTTTTGTTTTTGTGGTAGGCTGCAAACCTCAGAAATCAAAGTTTCACCGTTTTTTGATTAATTTCCTATTCTTTTGCTTTTAGGGGGTGCCTATGAAAAAAGTTGTCATAGCCGGTGTCGTCATCATTGTTCTTGTTTTTTCATTTATCGGTTTCCTTCATGGAAACAATGCAAAGCCTTCATCACCTTCCGGCGCGGCGGTATCGTCAGGCATGCCGTCCGGAGCTGATACCTACATGCTTCTGAAAAATGTCAAATTCAGATTTGCCGAAGATATTTTCATCAACGTTCACCACATGCTGTCGATCACCGAAAAGATCAAACCTTACCCGTACGTGGATATGAATAATGATCAATCCTTCAGCCTTAAAATTATCAGCGGACATTGCTCGCTCGAGCCGCCGGTGATGGAAACTCTCTTCAATAAACACGTTTTGAATTATAAAGGCGCACCGCTGAAAGATCTTAAGCTGTCGACGGTGGAAATGGATATTGACGGTCAGAAAGTGCCCATGCTGAAAACAAGCGGCATGATGAAACTGGTCGTCTGGCTTCCGTTTGAAATGATTGCCAGAGTCGGCGTGGACAAGCCGACCAACCGGATGACACTGGAAGCCTATAAAATAAAATCCGTGGGGCTGCCATTTGTCAAAAACCTGATGGATATGTCCGGCGTCAAACTTTCCACCCTTTTATCCATCGAACCCGGCCGGGGTCTCTCCATTGAAAAAAACACCATGTATGTCGACGCGCTGAACATCACCCCGCCGCCGAAACTGGTCGGCAAGCTTCTTGATGCGAAGGCAAACGTCAGTACAAACTCCGTCGATCTGACACTTGGAGAGGAAAAACCGGCAAACGTCAAATATACCCTTCTGGTCCCGGACGCAAAAAACTTTATCTATATCTTCCAGGGGTCACTGATCTTCGGAAAACTGCTTGCGCTTGATGCAAACCTGCAACTGGTTGATGCCAATCCGGCCGATTATCTGGATTTCTATCTGAAAAAATATTTATTACAATTAAGCAGAAGTGCCATTCGGATGAAGCCGGACGCTTCGCTGATAGTCAATATTGCCGATTATCAATCCGATTCATCGCCCGCTCCGGCAAAACCAGCGGAACCGGCCAAGCCCACATCGTTATCCAAGGCCGCTCCGGCCAAGGCGGTTTCGACAAAACCCGTTGCGGGAAAACCGGCCAAAACGCCCGCTGCTAAACCCGCTGCTTCGGCGCCCGCGGTCAAGCAGCACGCTTCGATCAATCTCCATCTGGAATTCGATACGGCTCAATCCGCTGTTAAAGAACAATATCACTCTCATATCAAAAAACTGGCCGATTTAATGAAAAAATCACCGGATTCTCGCGTCGTCATACAGGGGCATACCGATAATCTCGACAAATTCAATAACCCCGACAATAATATAAAATTGTCTCAGGCCCGGGCGGACAGTGTTCGTCAGTATCTGATCGACAAATTCGGCATCAATGCCGCACGCATCAAGGCTATCGGCTACGGACCGAACCAACCGATTGCCGATAATGCCACTCTGGAAGGACAGAAGAAAAACCGGAGGGTCGAGGCCGTTATTCAAACATCGCCGCAGGGGATGGTCGCATCAACCCTTTAGCCCCGTTTCATAAAACAGCGACAAGGCTATCCACCGGATACGCCCTGTCGCTGTTTTTCTTTACCGGTAATCCCCGTTCACATGACCGTATTTTGGTTTGTTGCTCGAGCAAAATAAACCGAACGCCCCTTTGACATGTGGTAAAAATGATTTAAATTACTCAAAAAGAGTCGGGTTGAAAATCGATGATCAGGTTGGAAAAGATAATATCCGGCGGGCAAACGGGAGCGGACAGAGCGGGACTCGATTTTGCCATCGATCATAAAATGGACTATGGCGGATGGGTTCCCAAAGGCAGAAAAACGGAAGACGGTTCGCTTCCGCTGAAATACCATCTTCAGGAAATGCCGACACGCGATTACGCCATGCGAACCCTTCAGAATGTGCTCGACAGCGACGGCACGGTCATTGTGTCTCACGGTTTTCTCACCGGCGGTTCGGCATTAACCAGAGAATTCGCCCTAAAATACAAAAAGTCCTGGCTTCACATTGATCTGAACGCATTATCTCTGCCGGATGCCGCCCATATGCTTTTACACTGGCTGGAGGAAAAGGAAATCCGCGTGCTCAATATCGCCGGTCCCAAAGCCGGCAAAGACCCGAAAATATATAAGGCGGTTCTGCGGCTGCTTCAGGAGGCGCTGACGGATTCCCACGTTTTGGGCTCCGGCAAAAAGTCATGCGTCAAGCTTCAATGCACGCCGTCTTCGAAGCCGGGATCGTCCGGGGAGAAACAAAAATAAACACTTGCGAAAACGGAACGAGAAACTGTTAACAAGGAAAAACGGTTTAACGTAAAGGACGCTATCCGATGACCAATCCCAATACCCTGTTGATCAGACTTTTAACTCGGCTGCGCGATATGCGTCTCGTCTGGGATATCATGGGATCCCTTTACAATGGACGCATCTATAATCTGATCGAGGAACTCTACGACGATATCGCCAAAGATCTTGACACTCCGGATCAGGCGCAGATTCTCGATGCGGGCGCGGGCCGGGGATACCTGTCTGTGGCGCTGGCATCCCGGAATCCGGATAGCCATGTTACAGGAGTCGATTACTCCCGGATGCAGGTTCGCCGGGCTGAACGCTACCGCCGGGAGAAAAAAATACCGAACTGCTCTTTCCGCCAGAACAATGTCCTGTCTCTGGATTTTCAGAACGCCGCCTTCGATGCGGCGGTGAGTGTCGGATCGATCAAACACTGGCCGGATTCCCGCCGGGGTCTGGCAGAACTTTACCGCGTCTGCAAACCCGGAAGCTGCCTGATCATTTCCGAAACCGACCGCGACGTCCCGGACAACGAGCTGCGCAAATTTGTTCAACGCTTTCGCCTGCCTTTTGTGCCGGAAGATCTGCTTTTCTGGGGACTGCGTCACGTGGTTTTCGGACAGAGCTTTTCTCAGGATCAACTGGCCGACGCCGTCCGTCTGGCCGGATTCCGCAATATCGAAAGCCACAAGGTAAAAGCCTGTCCCTACGTCATTGTAAAAGCATGGAAATAAAACCAATAACCCTTCCTGGCTGATTTTCACATCCATTCCTCCGGCCTTCATTATATGCTTGCCAGATCGATCAATATTTTGTTAAACGACAATCCGAATCATTTCGGCAAAGGATGAAAAATATTCCATGACGTTAAAAGGTATTCTCACGGTTGTCCGTATTCCCTTTCTGATTCTGGCTCTGATACTGGGCATTCTCGGCGCTGCCGTCGCCTGGTATGAATCCGTCCGGTACGGCTCGCCGTTCAACCTCTGCTATGCGGTTCTTGCCACCATCGGGTTGCTGATTGCCCACGCAGCGGTCAATATTTTCAACGATTATTTCGATGCCCGCAGCGGCCTGGATTATAAAACCAACCGCACGCCTTTCAGCGGCGGCAGCGGCGCCGTTCCGACCGGATTACTGACGGTACATGAAAGCCTTCAACTGGGGATTATCTGCTTTGTCGTCCTTGTACCGATTGCCGTCTTCTTCATCATGAAAAGCGGATGGATGCTTCTCCCGCTGCTGATTGCAGCCATGTTGTTGATTGTTTTATACACGCCGTTTATTTTAAAAATGGGTTATCCTGAATGGTCGCCCGGATTGGGACTGGGCATTCTGCCTGTGATGGGCGCTTATTTTGTACACACCGGACAATATGCTCCGACCGCGCTGGTTGCCTCCATGCCGTCGTATTTTCTGGTGCACAATCTGCTTCTGCTCAATGAATTTCCCGACGCCGAAGCGGATGTCACGGTGAAAAGACGGACACTGCCCATCGTTGCCGGAAAGAAAAACGCCGCCTTCTTTTTCTCGGGTGTCACTCTGCTGGTCTATATCTGGGTCCTGGGCGCAGTCATTTGGGGGTCTATGCCCGTCTTTACACTTGTGTGTTTTCTCACGATGCCGTTGGCCCTTCAGGTTATTAGAGGTTCTTTTCGTTATGACGAAAGAGAACTCCTGATGGACACCATGAAAAAAAACGTGCTGCTTGTGCTGCTGACCCAGGCGCTCATTGCGGCAGGGTATATTGCCGCCGGCATCTTCTCTCGTTAAATCGGATCAACCCTTTAAAGCACCTGGTCATCCGGATGTTGCCTTCGGCCCGGTCCCCGGAGCCGACGATTTACCGGCCGCCTTGGCGGACTGCGGTTTGGCCTTTTTCGGTGACGCTTTGGCGCGTTTCGCGCCTGGTTTGGCCGCCGTCTTTCCCGCGGAAGGTGTTTTCACTTTTTTCTGCCCTTCGGTTTTGGTCAGTTGCCATTCGATCTTTTTGATTTTCGAATACGCCGCCTTTATTTTTTTATCGTCGTCCAGACGTTTCCCTTTATCAAGCGCCGCATAAGCCATACAGCCCAGTTCCTTAATTTGCTCCTGTATCTTCAGGTTAAGATTGAAAATTTTGTATTGTCTTTTTCCTTCCTCCGAAAGTTCATTCATTCTCACGGACACGACGGTTGCGCCTTCCCGCAAGACGGCAATCCCCTCTTCCATGCCTTTTTTCAAATTGGACTTGATCTTATCAAATATATTTTCCATGGTTTCCTCCTTATCTCCTTTTAATGTGCCGGGTTTCAGAATTGTCCATCCAGCCACGCTCCGGATGTTTTTACAATGCGGTCATGAATTGCCGATTGACGGATGCCCAGGGATTTCGGAACATGAAAAGAATGATCGCCGCCTTCGATCACATCCAGTTGCCAAGGTGCAGACAGATTTTTCAGAACTTTCCTGAACAGAATCATATCGCACAATGCATCTTTCGTCCCCGCAAAAAAAAGCAGCGGCACGTCCAGGCGGTACAGATGCGCATCTCTTGTTTTGGTCAGGTCGCCGGCAGGATGCAGAGGATATCCCAGAAAAATAAGCCCGTCGGCCGGCAATTGTTTTTCTGCGGCCATTTGAGAGGCCACTCTTCCGCCCATCGATTTTCCGGACGCAATGACATGATCGACCTGAAAAGGCATATCGGTCTGGAAATGCAGAAATACCGCGCCCCAGGTCGCTTCCAGTTTTTTTTGACCGTCCGGCGCCTTCAGGCCTTTTTCTTTATAGGGAAAATTGAAACGCAGCGACGGATACCCCGCCCGGGCAAGCCCGTCACTGAAATCGACAAGCATTTCATGTTCCATATCGTTTCCGGCACCGTGTGCAACGATCACGCCGGCGCGGTAGTGTTTCTTCTTATCCGGCGGCAGAGTCAGAACTGCCGAAACGTTTTCACCTTGCTGGATGGTGATGGTCAGTTTTTTTCTTTCCATAGATTATTTCCGCGTCTGTTTTCCCTGATGATTTTACGGTTTATCCCGATCATGTGCAACAAGTTTTCCGATGGCCTGATGGATATCCATTTTCATAAAACCGGAAATTTTCCGTTCGACGGCCAGCGCCTGATTTTTATTGAGAAGAATCCGGCGGCGGATTTTCTCGTCGGTGGCATATCGCTTAATCAGATCATCCACCCGCTCATCGAGGCCGACAATAACGTTGTGCATCACCCGCTTGTCGGCATAATAAACGATTTCCCTTTCTTCCAGACCGCCCTGAAGATTCAGATCCGGTATCGTGACATGCTGCTCCACAATCTCGGCAACACGTCGAAATCCCAGTTTTCGCAAAAGCACCCCTCCGGAGTCAGCGTGTTTTTCCCCGGTTTGAAGAGACCTTGTTTTGGTAATGTCATGCAGCAGCGCTGCGGCAACAATCAAATCCCGATTTATCGACAGTCCCTCCTGAAGATGGTCCGTAATGGCAAGGGAAACCCGCATTACCTGTCTGGAATGCTCCACAATGTTCGGCAACATGGCATACCGGACCATCAGGTCTTCGCATTCCGCAAGGTCCGGAATGCTATCTTTTTTATTTTCCATCATCAGTTTAAGATTTCTATTTTTTATAAATAATGTCAATCAAAAAACCTGTTCGGTTTTAAAAGAGGATGCAAGGAAGAAAATACACCGGGCGCCTAAACCCTTCCACACTTTTTAAACAAGTAGCACCGAAGAATATTTTTGATTTTGTCAGTGTAAACGGCTATCGCAACTTGCATTTTTATCACATACATGATAGGTAAAAAGAAAAATATCGAATGGGGTCCAAAAAGTCATCAGGACTTGAGGAGATTTTTCGATGGTTGGGTCGCCATCTGGCATAAGTCGGGTGAGCGATTTTTTTTATCCCGTTTTGCGCTGTCTAACGCACAGGAATAACTTTTTGAGGAAATAACGCAATTGAGAAGGACATTGGTCGGATTTGCATTATCTTTTTTTTCAGCGCTTTTGCTTTTTACATTTCCGGCAAACACCGGGGCGTTGTCCAAAGCGGACGTGTCCTTTTCATCGGACACGTTGGACCGGGGCGGAGTGATTCTTGTCACGGTAAAGACGAACGAGCAAAAAAAGCCCCGAATAACATGGCTGCAAAAAAAAGTACCCCTGGTATACAGCACGTCGGACGAATCATGGTCGGGATTTATCAGCGCGGACCTGCATCAGGAAACCGGATTATATGACTGCATGATCCGGGAGACCTCTTCCGGCTTTCAGGAAAGATATCCGATCCGTATCCGTTTAAAAGATTACGGCGTTCGCCGATTGAAACTTCCCAAAACCAAAGTGGAACTGGATGCTCATTCCTTAAAGAGAGTAAAAAACGAGGCCGCGGTCATTCATTCGTTATGGCCGGCCGGCGATACATCGCCAAAATGGAAAGGGCATTTCGTGATGCCGGTTGACGGAGATATCGTGGGCACGTTCGGCAAGAAAAGTATTATTAACCAGCTGCACAGATCGCCGCATACCGGTGTGGACCTGGCCGGCAAAAAAGGCGATCCGGTTGTCGCCATCAATCACGGCAGGGTTCTTCTAGCGGCCGACCATTTTTTCAGCGGCAAATCGGTTTATGTGAACCATGGCGGAGGCATCATCAGCATGTATTTTCATCTTGACAAAATATTGGTAAACAAAGGAGATGATATTCACAAGGGCGAAGTCATCGGCCTTTTGGGTGCAACGGGACGCGTTACGGGTCCTCATCTTCACTGGGGAGTGAGAATCAACGGCAACCGGGTCGATCCCCTGACGTTGATCGCATTGAGCGGCACTCTTGAAGAATAAATGGATGATACGTTTTTTCGGGAAAGCACAAAGCAATGAATCGATAAAGATGGCCATTGGACAATCAATGATTTTTAAAAAGAAAACGTCGCACGGATTTACATTTTTAATATCGTTCATCATCGTTATTTTTGCGGTTATGTTTTTGGCGACGGACGTTCATGCTTTGGACATTAGCAACATGTACAGCCCTTTGAATAAAAAACGTCCGTTGCGTTCGAAAACCCAATACATCATTTTGCATACGACAGAAGGCGCTCTGAACGGTTCGCTTCGCAAGGTTCATCAGTTCGGGGAAACGCACTATTTTGTTACGCCCACCGGAAAAGTATATCGAATCATTGACCGCAAAAAAATCGCCACCCATGCGGGCAGAAGCATGTGGAACCGGCAAACCACCCTTGACAATGTTTCCATCGGCATTGAAGTTGTCGGGTTTCACGATCAAGACATCACCCGGGCGCAGTACACGGCGCTCCGTCAACTATTGCGTCAGTTGAAAAAGATTTACCGGATCAAGGATAAAAACATTCTGACGCACTCCATGGTGGCTTATGGACGGCCGAACATTTTTCATCCCCGAAAACATCGGGGCCGAAAAAAATGCGGAATGATTTTTTCTCATCCCGATGTCAGAAAACTTCTGGGGCTCTTGCCCGGACCCAAAAGAGATCCGGACGTTGCCGCCGGCCGGCTCGTTGTTGCCGATCCGGATCTGCACCGTTTTCTCTACAAACCCCCGAAGGTGTTGGCGGCTTTGAAAGGAACGAAGGATTCATCCGGCAGTCGATCCATGGTTATTGCCCAGGGGAACAATGCCTGGCGCATTGCCCGGGATAAGTACGATGCCCCCTCGACAATTTATACCTATCCCAACGGAAAGAAATTGCGCGGCAATGAAATCCGCAAATGGGACAGCATCCCTGTGGGTACCCGCGTTTCATTTGTGGATGAAGACCGGGAGCAGGAATTCGAAAAATTCCTGGAAATCGGCAAAGATGGGAACACGGTTCAGGATCTGGCCGGCAATCTTTACGCCGATCCGACAACAATCTATTTTTTCCCCGACGGACTGATCCGAACCGGCGCAGAAATGAAGAAATCGTCGTCTCTGCGCAAGCTCCTGAAAAATCCGCCCAAAGGAACCCGTTTGCTGGTGGGTTATATTTACGGCGGGTACGTTCAAAAAGGGCGATCCGCCACCCGGATCGCCGGCAGAAAATGGAATTATCCATCGACATTCTATCGAATGCCTGACGGGCGCATTCTCAACGGGGACAACGTAGAGAAAAAATCCATTCCTTCCGGAACCCTGATCTTCATCATGAAATAAACCGTTTTTACCCGGAAGAATGCTGCGGCTGAAACGGATCACATGCCCGGTGAATCCTTGATAAGGCTGGAGGACGAACCAAGACGCGGTAACCGCCGTCACGGTCAACTGTCAACGGAGGCAAAAAGATGCATTACTCGCCTATGATTTTCACCAGCACCCGTTTTCTGCGTCTTCCGTCGAACTCGCCGTAAAAAATCTGTTCCCACGGTCCGAAGTCCAGTTGACCGTTTGTCACCGCCACGACAACCTCCCGTCCCATGATCTGTCTTTTCAAATGCGCATCGCCGTTATCCTCGCCCGTCCGGTTATGACGGTAATGAGCAACGGGCTCATGGGGCGCCAGGTTTTCCAGCCAGTTTTCGTAGTCCTGGTGCAGACCGGATTCATCATCGTTGATGAACACCGACGCCGTGATATGCATGGCGTTGACTAACACGATACCTTCATGAATGCCACTCTCCTCTAAACAATCTTCCACCTGTGAAGTGATATTGATAAATTCCCTTCTTTTCTTGGTATTGAACCAAAGTTCTTTTCTGAACGACTTCATTCTTTGCCTCCATTAAGCAGCTGAAAGGGTTACCTTTAACAGCCGCAATACAGCATCATATATCGTTGGGTCTTTACGTAATCTTGGCCCCGCAACATTGAGGACTTTGATTTGGTTTTCAGTCAGCCAGGAAATCAGTTTTTCAGAGACCGGAATAAATATCGGCCCTAACATTTCATATTGCCGCACATGCACATGCGCATGCTCATGCCGACGATTGATGGAAAGAGATTCTCTGTTTTGTCCCAGGGTTATCGCGCTAACGCCGCCACGTACAGGCATACATTTTTTAAGGATGAGCGATATGAGCCTGCTGTGTAGCTCGAGCACACCGTTAACCACATGCATCCCGCCACGGGTAAACAAAGCCAGCGGAACAAACAGAAGTCCCAGCGTCGTGTTGGGCAGTGCCCATATATATCGCAGGAATTTCATTTTAACGCCTTGTCCCCAGAATTCCCGGTACTCACAAATAAGCGGTTGTTATGCAACTGTTTGGTTTTTGCCCTGGCGTTTGGCACTATAGAGTGACTGGTCGGCTCTATTAATTAAATCCGCGCTGTTTTCACCGGGACGGAGCTGGGCAAGACCGATGCTGACAGTCACTGAAAATTTTTGTCCGTCGCTTGTTTCAAAAGTATCATCACTGATTAAGCGGCGGATTCTTTCCGCAACATCCAAGGCTTTTTCCTTTTCGGCTCCCGGCAGGATGACGGTGAACTCCTCTCCGCCGTATCTGCAACCGTAATCCTTATCGCGAATCGACATCAGAAGGATTTCGCCCAGTCGTTTCAGCACCTGATCCCCGGCAGGGTGTCCGTACGCGTCATTTATCTTTTTGAAATCATCCAGATCCAGTATCAACAATGACAGGGGATCGCCTAAATTACCGGAAAGGGAGATTTCACTTTTTAGTTTTTCATTAAAATACCGTTTATTGTACAATTTTGTAAGGCCGTCGGTATTGCTTAAAATCAACAGACGGTGTTCCCTGTTTTCCAGTTCCCGGTTTTCCTGCTGCAACGTTCTTATCCGGTCCGCCAAGGCCAGGGAGAGTAAAATGGATTCCGCGGCAACCGCGATCGGATAAGAATAGGTAATTAACTGTGTTTGGGGCAGGATGCCCAAGCTGCGAAACGCCCAGGTCAGCATACCGACGGATAAGACCGACCATGCAGTTAAAAAATATCCGGCCGGCTTCATGCCTTTGATAAAACATACCAGGCCGGCGGTGATAGCCATGATTGGAAAGGTTAAGCCGATGGCGGCGCCTAAAATCTGCACCTGATAATAAAAACCCGTAACAGCCATTAATATCAAGAGGATAGCAAAAAACATATACGCCATTAATATTTTATCAATAAGCGGCGCATTCTTGGAAGTCAGCAGAAAGGTACGGCAGAACCAGGCGGCGAAAAAACCAGTAGAACCGGTGAATACGTAAATAAGATAAAAATGTGATCCCGACAGTATCCCGGTAAGCGCACTGAAATGACCGAGCCCTATGGACAGGTAGAGGAAGTTTGAAAATATGTATAATACATACACCAGATATGTCTTGTCCCGGAGGGACAAATACATGCATGCATTATAAAGGGTCATGGCAATAATCAATCCATAAATAATGCCAAAAACGGTGAAATCCCACGTAAGCCAGTTGCGGAATTCATTTAATCGTCTAACATGCAGCGAAAAATTCAGCGGCGGTCCCCAGGACGCCATTTTAAGATACATGGGACGACTTTCATCATAATCTTTGGGGATAAAAAATATGGAACTCCGGTTTAAGATGTTTATCCGGTTTGATTGATCAGATGTAACGGCAGAAAGTTTTCTCCAGCTTTCTCCCATGATTTGTGCCGTTTTCCGAATATCATGGCTATCCCGGATAACCGGAACCCACAGCTCGATTGTCGGCATCCAGGCACGGTCAATTTCCAGGAGCCATGAATTGTTATCCAGGCACTCATATTCGCATGAATTTTCGGATTGATCGAACTTCAGCAGAAACCTGAACCAGTACGTGGATCGGGTGATACCGAAATTTAACTGCGGGTCATTTAACGGGACAAAACGATCCTGCGTGCCCGGGTGAAGCAGTTGCTCCAACGACAGTTCTCCGGCAGGATCTTCCAAAAATTCAAGAGCCCGGCAGATGTTTACTTTTGGGGAATCTTTTAGAAATGTTGGCTCCAGAGCATGGGCATGAACGCAATGGAACACGATACCTGTGACAAGACACAGCAGCCATAGTCTTCTTTTATACACCGTCATTGAATTGATTAGAACTTCCTTTTTACTGTCGGCAGTATAGGAAACGGTTTCTTGAGAGTCAAGAATATTCTGCCACAAGATATGGGGTGCAACTTTATTGATTACGAATTGAAAGGCAGCACAATTTTCAAAATGAGACTGTAAACTAATCTGTGTAAATGGATAATTTTTCATATTGCCGCCAAATCAAAACGGCCCTCGTACATAACAGCCAGCTGAGAAATTGTCAAAGCCCAGTTGGCCAAAGGCATCGTTCATTTTTTCATGACATCCCGAATCGCCAGATATAAGATTTCGGTCAGCGCCTCATCATTGGAAAAAACAGACCGGTTTTTTGTCACCTTGCGCAGTTGCCTGCGTTCATTTTTCCGACGTTCATAGCTAATGACTGTCGAGATTCTGTTCATTAGATAGTTGTCAATTTCTTCAACACCGCCACCTTGATTGATAATCTTTTTTATCTTTACACGGTGATGCTCCCGGATTGACTCTCTCGTAAAAGCTTCACTCATATTCGTGACTCATGGCTTAATAAAGGTTCTGCTTCGTGATTAAAATTTTTCTTCATAAAAATTCTTGCCAATTTATCAACACCTCCTTTGCGATAAATAAAAAGTGGACAATCCGACGACTGGCAGCTTAAAACTGCTCCCACATGACCGTTCATGCAAGCGACGCAATATGTGCGAATCGACTTTTGTCTTTCTTTGACATTCTGCTTCCCCTTACTCGTCCGATATGAATAAAGAGGGCAAGAATTCATTTGCAGCCGGCAACATCTTTTGGGCTCCATGCAGAACAGTTAAGGTACTTTTCGTGAATGGCCTTTCGTCGGTTCAATGACACTATTTGAACACCATTTTTGCCTATTATTTTATTTTTCATTCTCATCTCCAAAAACAGAAAAGCCTTTGGCCATTAATAGCCAAAGGCTTCTTTAATACGAAATGAATGCAGAGCCGTGACTTCGCCCTTAAATGTAAAAGGAATAACTTTTGCTAAAAGTACTCTTTCGTTGTATTAATCAAGGCCAGTCCTTCGCGAATCCCGCTCTCGCGCAGACAATCCTCCACCTGACCTGTTATGTTGATAAACTCGCGTCTGTGCGCGGTATTAAACCAGAGTTCTTTCCTGTATGATTTCATTAATCTCCTCCCGGAATGATTTAAAATCCGTGTAAAGAATCGCCTTCCATCCTTTTTGTCGGGCACGTTGAATATTGCCCGGATCGTCATCAATAAATAAAATGTTCTCCGGTGTTTCTCTCAGTAAGCCGGCAATATCATCAAAAAGCGACGGATCTCTTTTCCCTTTGCCGAGATGATAACTGTTAAAGACATAATCGAAATGCCTGAAGAAATCAAAACGTGCATTCAGTCCTTCCAGCCAGTCCGTCTGATCGCTCAGAATGCCGACAATAAAATTGTTTGACTTCAGATTCCGGACAGTCTCCATCATGGCATCATTGAGCGCAAACCTCGAAATCAGTTCACCCGATAACGAAGCGACATCCCCCCGGATGCCGGTTTTCGTTTTGAGAGATTTCCAGAAATCGCTTTGCGAGCCTTTTCCCAGAATATAACCGGTTTCATAAATCGTATCGGCGGCTGTTTGAAGGAAACTGTCGGGGTGAACTCCGTTCGCTTTTGCGATGATTCTAAGCCCTTTTTTCCAACCCTCTTCCGAGAGCACGCCGCCAAAATCAAACAAAACGACATGAACACGTTTATTTTTACAATTTTTATTTTCCAACAATTTATAACTCCCTGAACTCGGCCATCCTTCTTATCATTACATCCATTTTGACCGTTTTCCATTTTTCATTTCAAACATCCTTTGATCACCGAAATGACACAAAGAACCATCAACCATTAACTATCAACTATCAACTAAATAATTTTGTCGGACATCCCTCCGTTTGTCATGCCCGAGTGGGCTTGTCGGGCATCCAGTCTTCTTTTTTCCTGTATACCGGCCAGGCCCGCGCCGGTATGACTCGGAGGTGTTGTGTTACTTCGAACGAATTTAAGAAGTCTTAAAGATTTCTCGCCACTGCGTTTCTCGAAATTACACGGAGGGGTGCTTTGCACCCGACGTGACGCTCCGATTTAACGTGAAAAAAAATATCCAATAACGCAAAGCATGATAAACACGGCGATGGCTGAATAAAGTATGATGCGAAGTTTTGTTATGTCTTTCATGATTCATTTTCCTTGACGGCTTGTATTCTATTGTGAATTTCGGGCAGGAAGACCGGAACCTTTGCTGCCTGATCCGGCTATATCGGCAAAAAAACGTCAGGATTCTTTGCTCCCCCATCGCAAGGAACGTCTTCGGCGAACCAATTCATCGTATAAATTATCCAGCGGCACATTTTTCCCGCCTCCCTCAAGCATCGCTACCGCAGCCGCCACCGCCTCCAGGGTGGACATATAATTCGGACAGTGCTGATCGCGCAATCTCTTTCTTTGGGCGACAGGCGCCTCCAGGGCCAGGCGAGGCATCCGCCAAAAAGCGGGCAGACTGCTGTACAACCGGCGGGCCTGTTGCCATGTTGCATCAATCACCACCACCCGAGCCGGGGATTGCCTGTCGGATGTCCGCGGAAGCGTGCCGGCTCCGTCCGGCCACAACAGCCAGGTTCCGGGAGCATTCAGCAGATCGTCATCCACGCACGCCAGACCGATGCGCTGACCTCCTCCGCAGGAAATGAGTTTTGAATTCGTAAGCGCCAGCGCAGCCAGACGGCCTGTGTTGCTGGGCTTTTCCGCTTCGTAAATATGCCGGAGGATCAGAAATTCCACGCTGGTTTCCACCGCGGGGATGATGGGACACAGGCAGATTTCCCGACGCTGATAACAGCGTGAGCAGTGTGTGTTATGATTCGGCAACCTGTTCGAACGCATTCAAAATACTTTCACATTATTTTGTTGCCCAGTATACGTAAAGCCTTTTTATCTGTCAACGGCCCCGCCGTCTAAAATTCTGAGCTGCCATCCCTGCACGCACTGCGATTTATTTGCCTTTGCGTTGCTAATCCTTTTCTCTAAACGGCTGCGAAACTGTCCTCAACGGCGGCACCGGTCAGGATAACCGGCCGTAAGTGCACGGTCCCCGCCTGAATGAGCGCCTGGCGCACATTCCCCTTCCGCTGCCATTCCATCTAAATAAAATCCACCAGCAGAAGGAAATTACAGACAACAACAAATGGTGCAGCCTCGGCAGAGGCTGCACCATTTCAAAAAAGCCCTTGTTTTATGGTGCTCCCATCATTTTCCGTCTTTATTGACGGAACCTCGACAGCCAGTGTTCCATGAGTTTCCCTGCCGGTTCACGTCCGCCCAGACCGAAGGATAACGCCACGGTCACCGCAATGGCGCCCAACGTCAATCCGAACGCGAGGTTGACAATATCATCGGCAATGCCCATAGCACGCAGACCAAGCGCCAAAACCAGACCCAAAATGGCGAAACGTCCGATTCGCGCCAGCCCCTTTGTGTTGGGTCCGCTGGCTTTGTCCATGGCTTCATAGGCAAGGTTGGCCAGCCAGAATCCTATCACAAGAATAAGCGATCCCAAAAGCACATCGCCGCCGAAGCGGATGAATGTATCCACCGTATCGCTGACGTGCGTGAATCCGAGCTGATTTGCGGCTTCAACCGTGGCGAAAAGCATGGCAAAAAACAAGACCACGTATCCCACAAAAACCGATGCCGGTGTTTTTTGAAACGCATGTTCCAATGCGATGTGTTTCGGAATGTTGTCAAAGCCCATTGCATTGAGGAGACTAGCCAAAAGCCGGGAAGCAAAAGAAGCAACCATCCAGGTGATCACCAGAATAAGACCGGCCGCAACGATATGAGGCACAGCCATCAAAATCATGTCCAACATATCCATTGCCGGTTTGGAAATCGCTTCTATTTTTAATGCGTCCAGAGCGGCGATCAGCGCCGGTAAAAACACCGCCACGAAAACCAGCAGGCCTATCGCGTTGGAAAGCTTAACGGATTCCGCCAACCCGACCTTCTGACTGAGTTTGTCACTTCCGGCGGTACGCAAAAGATTGGTTGTCAGATTACGCAGAACCGTGGCTAAAATCCAACCCACGAAGCCAATGGCAACGGCGGCTGCCGCGTTGGGCAGAAAATCAAGCACTTTGGTAATCATATCCCGAAACGGATCCAGAAGACCGTCCATTTGCAGTGCGCCCATAATGGCCGGTACGAAAAGCAGGATGATGAGCCAGAACAAGGCTTGACTCAGTCCGTCACTGATGGGCGACATGCCCGCATGTTCGGAAAGTTTTTCATCCAGTGTGGTTTTGGAAAGCGCCTTGGTGACGAACCTGCGTACGATGCTTGCCAGTAACCAGGCAATCAGAGCAAGCATCAACCCGGCCAGCAGATGCGGAATGTATGCCAGAAATTGTGTCAAGAGCGCGGCAAAGGGGGCGGAAACCATCGCCAGATCAAGCGAGTTTAACACGGCCGTTATGATAAAAAGCATAACGATCCAAAAAATAGCTATTGCCAAGCCATTTTCAAGGTTGATGCTCTGACCTGTAAGTTGAGCGAAACGCGTGTTCAAATTAAGCTTGCCCAGTCCCCGGCGGACGCCCGCCCGTGCCAATACGGCAAGCAACCACCCCAGAACCAGAACAGCCAATGCTCCCAAAAGGGCCGGAATGTGATTTCCCATGCCACTCTGCATGGCATTCCACATCGTTGTCAAATTTGAATTCATGTTTTTCCCTCCTTTTTATAATATTTGTTTAATAATTATATTTCGGGTTGAAAAAACCAATTAACGACTATGTATTGATTATCTGAAGCGTTGGTTGTTTCGTTGCAAATATGCGTTTTACTATTTGATGATATTGAAGCTTATTTGTGAATGAATATATTATAAATGAAAATACATTTTTTTACCAGCGAAAGAATACCGCCTGCAAGAAGCGCATAAATTGTCCTGTTTGCATTACATAAACTGTCCGATGGGTCAGTTGCCTTATAAAAAAAGCCGGCCCAATCATTCTTCAATTGAACCAGCTAAAAAAAATGTCAAGAGTAAAAATTTTACCGCAGATCCGGCTACGGCAACCGGTAATACCATTTAGGCCCGCGTTTAATGACAGCCGCTGAACACGACAGGTTGTCCGTCAACTGGGTTTTTGTGTCGTGAACGCTTATCAAATACTTGTAAATCGTATAATTTTCATCATCGATTTTCTTGTCGTACTTTTCCGTAACCTTAAATTTTTCCAGCCTGACCGTATTTTTATCATATTCATTCAGCACTGTATCCGCGTAGCTTCCCCCGCCATAGCAACTATAAATCGCGGCTTCTTTGAGAAACGATTCGGAAGGAGTCGATGCGCAACTGCACAATAAAAATGATTGAACGATCAGGACAACCAACAGCAATGACCTGCATTGACCGGGCAAAATCACCCGCCACACGACTCTATTCGATTGGAGGAATGCTTTTTTCAATATGGCCTCTTTTTCAATCCAGTGAATTTTTATGAAGTGTAATCTACTTATCCGCCATCCGTCAACAGCAATTATTTTTGATGGCCGGAAAGATAATATGGATTCAAAAAAGCATGAGGTTTTTTCTTCATGTTTTTCTGCTGCTCTTATTGCAAGGCGGCCGTCAATCGTCGTGTCCATCTAATGAGCCTGTGGCGTCCTGTTCAGCCAGGTCTTTTTGACTTGGCTGCCTTCATCATCGGCTATCCTTCCAGGAATGCTCTGATAGCCGGTTGCACGTAAACATCGCTCAGGTCGAATTGCCGCAATGCCTTAATTGCAACCTGAACTTTTTCTGTTACTGCCGTTATGGTATTGAAAAACCATGCGGCGGATTGATGAAAAGGTGATTGACGATATGGAAGATGAAAGGATCGGATTTCATATCACCCCATCTCCTTTTGAAATAAAAACCCCCTCAAGCTCTGCCAGCCTTGAGGGGGCGTATAACAAACAGATCATGTGTTTGTCGTAGCGGTTACTTTCTTGCCGTGTTACTGTACCTCTTGTTCGTTTTTGTTGCGTCTGTTAAGTAACGATTGTTTTTACAACTTCAATAACCGGGTTGGTGAACAGCGCCATCAGAATCGTGTAGAGAGCGAAGACGCCGACAACTTCACCAATGTACATCTTTTCATACTTCCGTTTCAGGGAAACCAGAATCAACCCGCCAACCACTAAACAGCCCAGTTGGAAGAAGGGGAAATTGGCTGCACCTGCTGCCGCATATTCAGCAAAGCTGAAGGTTGCCGTTAAAAGAACTACCGCTGCCGCTACGATGATGGTTCCTAATGTTTTCTTCATGACCTGTTACCTCCTTTGGGTAATTTGTTTTATTTGCCTTTATATTAATGAAAATACCGTGCCAATTTTTCAGAATAGATCTATAATTTTTATATCTGCTTGATTTATTGGATGATTTTGCCACATTTGTTGCCGACGAGAAATCATGAAGAAGCGTTTATTTCATCTTTTCTTGAATGGAATGTTCAAACCGGTTAAACGAAATGTGGAAGACAGAGAATCTATAGATGTGTCCATTTATTTTTTTAAACTTTTCCTAAAAAGATATTTTAGATGTTCTTTGCATGCGAAATACTGTAAGATGAACTTCAATAAATTACAAAGCATAAACAATAAGTTATCTCTTTATACGCCGGGAGGATGTCATGAGTCATTATCAGATCGCTGTTGTTGTCGGAAGTCTTCGTCAAGATTCATTCAATCGCAGGCTGGCTGATGCTATTGTGAAGTTGGCGCCGCCGGATTTCTCTTTCCGGCAAGTGCGGATCAGCGATTTGCCGTTATACAATCAGGATGATGATGCCCATCAGGCTGAAGCTGTAAAGCGATTGAAAAACGAGATCAAAAATGCCCACGGCGTTTTGTTTGTCACGGCTGAATACAACCGTTCAATTCCCGGCGTTCTCAAAAACGCCATCGATCACGCCTCCCGTCCTTACGGGCAGAACGTCTGGGCAGGCAAACCGGCCGGGGTGATCGGGATTTCCATCGGCGTTATCGGTACGGCCATGTCCCAGCAGCATTTGCGAAACGTTCTTGCTTTTCTGGATATGCCGACGATGGGTCAGCCTGAAGTATTTCTTCAGGCAAAGGATGGATTGTTTGATGAGACGGGTAACATCGGCGCCGGCAGCAAACAATTCCTGCAGGACTGGATGGATAAATATGTTGCCTGGGTGAAAAAGCACGCGGCCTGATGATCGCGGGTATGAACCGCCAGGCAAACCCTGGTCCCGGATTTCGCAGCAAGCCGCGGGATATTATATCCGTGCTGTTGCAGGATAATTTCCCTTCCCGGCCTGTCGGATCGGATAATTCGACTTATAAAATTCAGTTCATTTGATTTCTGAATTTTGAGTCCCATTGCGCTTTGCAAGTTTCAGCGCACCTTTGGTAATTCAATTTTATTATTTAAGATAAACGCAGGTCATTCAAATTGATCCATGGACAAAACATTATGAGTGCCACTGTCAAAACCGAACTGACCCTGATGCAGTTATATCCCCATGCAAAAAAACCGCGGCACTTCATGATGGGATTGTTGACGTTGATTTTTATCATACCGGCCGGATATATCGCCTTTATTCTGCTCCTCGGGCTAAAAATTGCATTCTATGCCCCTTTATATCTGGGGTTGATGTTACCCATGAATCGGGCGTCTGCCGGGCGAATATGGGAATTGAAAAACAGGGCATTGCTGCCTGTTCATCACATTATTTACAAGCTGTATTACATCCACATCAAGCTGTGGCTTTCCTGCTTCAATGATTATGATGCCTTCTGGTATGGCCTCGATGTAACCCGATACGGGAGCCATGCCGATTTTCTGTCATCCTACCGCGATTCCAGGGTAAGGTGGAGATTCAAAAAAAAACTGAAAACGTACCGGTCACACGGCATTACCGAGGACGTGCTTCCGGATCACACGGTCTTCTTCAGGACGCTTTTTTCTTTCAGATATTTTATATTGATCTGCAGGTCCAATTTTAGAAAGAATAGAGGCCATGCTTTCCTTTTTGGTCATTATCTGGTCTTGAGGGACTATTTCATCCTTCTTTTCCTTCCCGTGCGGGTGCATGTGTATTCCAAGGAAGGGAGAGCAGTCGGAATTGCCACGTACCTGAAGCGGAACAATACGCTGGTGATGTGCCAGCATATCATCGCCGATGAGTACATCCGTTCAGGTATTTTCTACAGTCAGATGAACACCTGCATGGCGTATGCTTTCAGGGATCCCGCTGTACGCTACGTTTCATGCTCGATAACCACGCCGCAGGCAAAACAAACCTGCGGCTGCTATCCCATCAATTATTTATTGACAGATGAATTTAAATATTTGCCATTTACACAACTTGACACACTCGGGGCAGACGCAATAGAGAAGTAGGAAATTACAGTACCCTCTGATCGGCTTGCAGAATTAAATACAAGTTATTTTTTCTACATCCAAAGGGAAAAATTTTAATCAGTTCAATCGAATTGATACTTCATTGATATAGGATTTGTAAGAGCAAAACGAAGCGCCGGGAGTCGAACATTTTCTATAACTGTTTTGAATTATTGAGTTATCTCAATTCATCTTTTTCCTCATACCCCCAAATATGCCCCCATATTTTGACCTCTCCTGCTTTTGCTATGACATTTATTGTTCAAAAATATCAATCTGACAAAGACAATGAAAGGGATGACTATTCAAATGAATCCCTCTCATAGACAGATCACTCGACCAATGGGTCGAGGCGGTCTGCCAGTTTTGTGGCCATGTCAGCCATTGCATTTATAAAATCAACTAGCACAAAGCCTCCATTTGTATCTATCGTTTGCATAAACTGATACTATTCGTCACTTTATGCAAATAATTAATACATCTATACAACAGTAGCGTTATTCTAAATGCTTTTTTAAACTAATCGGATTAGAGACGATGGCGTAGTTTTCAACGCATGGGCAAGCTGATTTTCAATGTTCATATTGCTTATCTTCTTCCAACAATTCCCGGATACCCGGCTTTATGTAAATC
>Ga0116160_1000098_pt1 | contig 103905 bp, 100 predicted proteins | sample AD_JPNAS2_MetaG_FD_89879 | JGI IMG/M metagenome (GOLD analysis project Ga0116160, IMG submission 89879) | Active sludge microbial communities of municipal wastewater-treating anaerobic digesters from Japan - AD_JPNAS2_MetaG | ecosystem: Engineered > Bioreactor > Anaerobic > Digestate | place...
GACCAACCGTTGATGATTTCCCGGCAGGAATAACAGAAGAATCGTTCGACAATATCGATATTCAAGCATCGTTATATTATTTCATTGATGATAATGAGAACTTAATTTACCGGTTTGGTCGGGTTAGCACCGGTGCCTTTAACTTTAACATTATCACGCCAAGGTACACCGGTCCCACAACCGAAGATTTAACACCGGGCGAAAGATATCATTATGAAATGTATATCATGCACAGTAGTGTCACCGATTGGAAAATCAATGCCTATAAACTTCCGCCAATGAATACGGTAGCGGAAGGTTATAGCGGACTATACTACTTTGTCTTTAGTCCGACTGCCGATCCAATCACCAGGACCCTTGCCATCGTCATCAAGCCGACAACCCAGGATAAAAAATGGGGTTTGTATGATGAATATGCAAGTTGGGACTAATTGATTAATAAAACAAAAGGTAGAACTTATCTAAGTATAAAGTTCTACCTTTTTTTTCCAATTAACAAAATATCGCAAAAAAATTAAAAAAGTATTATTTTAAATTAAAATATGATATAATTTAGTATCATTGTTATTGAAAGGAGAAAAAAATGGATTTATTTTTATTAATAGCAGGTATTATTGTTGCATTTGCTATCATCATTGGTATATCCTATGTTAAAGCACCGCCAGACACAGCTTTTATTATTACCGGTCCAAGAAAACAAAGGGTGTTAATTGGTCAAGCCGGATTTAGAATTCCCTTCTTTGAACGCATTGACAAAATACCTCTAAATTTGATCCAAGTTGATATTAAGACAGCTTCAGCTGTTCCGACAAACGAATTCATCGATATCTTTGTTGATGGTGTAGCTAACATTAAAATCAGCTCCGAACCGGATGCCTTAGCCAAAGCTTCGCAAATCTTTTTGCAAGAAAGTCTTGAAGGCATCAAGAATACTTGCAGAGAAGTTCTCGAAGGCAACATGCGGGAAATCATCGGTCAAATCAAATTAACCGAGTTGGTGCAAAACCGTGATTTGTTTGCCCAACGGGTTACCGAAAATGCCCTTCCAGATATGCAAAAAATGGGTATTGACATTATCAACTTAACAATTCAAAACTTCTCGGACAAAAATGGGGTTATCCAAAACCTTGGTGTTGACAATATTGCTCAAATCCAAAAGAATGCCAATATCGCAAGAGCCACAGCGGAACGCGATGTCGCCATTGCCAAAGCCGCTGCCGCCGAAGCAGCCAATAAAGCGGATGCGGACGCAAAGACCAGAATCATCGAACAAAACACCGCCCTCTCCTTAAGAGAATCCGATCTCAAAGTTCAATCCGATTCAGCCAGAGCCATGGCCGATGCCGCATACGAACTCGAAAAGCAAAAACGTCTCCAAGATATATATATCGCATCGATTAATGCGGATATCGCGAAGAGAGAACGCGAAGTCGAACTCGGACAAAAAGAAGTAGAACTCCGCGAAAAACGCTTGGAAGCCGAAATAAAGAAAAAAGCGGAAGCCGAAAAGTATGCTAAAGAACAAGCTGCTGCCGCAGCCTTATTCGAACGCCAACGTGCAGCTGAAGCCACAAAATTCGAACTTCAACAAGCAGCTGAAGCCGAAAAGATTAAAGCCGAAGCGGAAAAATTCAAAGCCATTCAAGAAGCCGAAGCTTTAAAAGCCAAAGCCGAAGCCGAAAGAATCATGGCCGAACAAAAAGCTGCGGGAATCCTTGCCATCGGTGCTGCCGAAGCCGAAGCTATCGAAAGAAAAGCTTTGGCGATGAAGAAGATGGAAAACGCCTCGATTCTCGAATTAATCCTCAACAGCAATGTTCTCCCGGAAATGATTCGGGCAGCTGCCGAACCTATCGGGGATGCCTTCAGCAAGATCGGTTCCATCACCATGTACGGCGAAGGAAACAGCGCCAGACTTGCGGAAGAAATCAATACCATTACTTCTCAAGTTACCCAAAGCATTCAACAATCGCTTGGTCTTGACTTGAAGTCGGTTTTAGCCGGTTACCTCGGCGGAAAAATCATGGAAAAGAAGGAACCTCAGGACCCTTTGGAAACCGAATAATCCTTTAAAAAATCAAATAATTCAGGCAAGGAACCTCCTTGCCTGTTATTTTTAGTTTACGAAAACAAGCCCTTTTTACTTAAAACGTTGAATCTCTTGGCAAATAGTGTTAAAATAAACATATCATATTGAAAAAGGAGAAAAATTATGGATGATTTCAATTTGTCGGGTCAGGAAACCGCTGCCATGATCGGCGAAAACCGGACCGAGTATTTGGTTGAGACTTTTGTCGCCTTAAACGAGATTTCCAGCAAGCCCGCTTTTAGGATTTTGTTCGGGGGAATGATTATCACGATATTAAGCGGTTTAACTATCTGGATCTTCGGTCAGGATGAAGATTTCGTTTTAGCCGTCACCATGCTTGCGATGGGCGTAATCTTCTTTCCGTTAATGTTTTGGATTATCAAAAAGAATTTGAAACGGGCTGTCGATGCCAATGTCAAAGTCAATCAGAATGCTGTTTTGACTTTCCGATTCTTTGATGACAAAGTTTACATCAGCGCCAAATCCGATACGCAGGAAGGTTTCTCGGATTTTGAATACCCAGTCTTTTCGAAAGTCGTGGAAACCGACGATTATCTTTTCTTGTTTCTTCAGGCCACGGTTGCTTTTTGCGTCAACAAAAACACCTTTTTGAGCGGAAAAGAAGAAGTAATCGAAACCTTAAAGCAAAAAACGAAAAAATAAGTTACCAAGATTAAAAAATAAATTTTAAAAAAAATTCGTTTATTCCCTTTGCTTCTCTTTTTTACTCTGTTTTGTTAAAAAACAGCCCTCAAACCACAAAACCATTTTTTAACAATTTAGATTGATAAATTGCCGTAAAAGTGGTAAAATAATGGTATACTGATGAATGGAGATGAAAACAATGAATGAACTGTACTATTATTTAATTGCTAGTCTTGTCATTTCTGTCGGTGCCTTTGCTTTTGCTTTTTGGCTTTATACCTGGGTCAAAAAGCAACCATCAAACAATCCGAAAATTGCCCATGTCGGAAAATTAATCCGGTCTGGCGCAAATGTTTTCTTGAAAAAAGAATATAAGGTATTGGCCAAGTTTGCCGGAGTGGCAGCCGTACTGATTCTTATCTTCTTACCAAAACCGATTTGGAAATGGGATTTCCAAAATGCATTCGGGAAAGATTTATTAGCCAACGTAGGCATGACAATATCTTATCTTGCCGGTACGGTTTTCAGTGCAATCGCCGGTAAAATCGGTATTGATATTGCCACAATCGCCAACGTCAAAACTGCCGAAGCCGCCAAAGAAGGCATTAAGCCAAGCTTCCTAACGGGTTTCCGCGGCGGAGCGGTTATGGGTATGGCCGTTGTCGGCGCCAGTCTGCTAGGTGTTACATTAGTATATTTGATTACCAAGGATTCAACCATGATTTTAGGCTTCAGTTTCGGTGCTTCCAGCCTTGCTTTGTTTGCGAAGGCCGGCGGCGGAATATTTACCAAAACCGCCGACATCAGCGCCGATTTAACCGGAAAAGTCGAATTGGGCATTCCGGAAGACGACCCGAGAAATCCGGCGGTTATTGCGGATAACGTTGGGGACAACGTCGGTGACGTTGCCGGAATGGGAGCAGACCTGTTTGACTCCAATGTCGCATCGATGGCGGCAGCTTTGGTTATGGCGGTTTCTTTGGCCAGCACGACCAATAACTCAAAACTTGTTCCGATGGTTTTCTGCTATGCTTTTCTCGGACTTCTTTCCTCAATCATCGGCGTAAGTTTTGCCAGAATGGGCAAAAAGAGCGGCCCTACCTCGGCTCTGAACAAGAGTACATATATAACAACCGCAATCTACGCGGTGTTGACGGCTCTTGCCACGCTTCTCTTTGATTTCGAATGGGCCATCTACGGCGCCGCAATGGTCGGTCTGTTTGTCGGTGTTATCATCGGTATCGTTACCGACTTCTTCACCAACGACGAAAAGCGGCCGGTTCGAAATGTTGCGAAAGCCAGCGAATCGGGACCAGCTTTCACCATTCTTTCCGGTGTCAGCTACGGTTTCTTAAGCATTCTCCCTGCCATGATCGGTATCGCTATTTCCGCTTTGGTTGCCTATAAATTAGGCGCATTGATTGATCCGAATCTTACGAACGAATACGGAATGTTCGGTATTTCCATGGCGGCCGTCGGAATGCTTTCGATTGTCGGTATGATTATCAGTAACGATGCATACGGACCGATTGTCGATAACGCAAGAGGGCTTGCGGAAATGGGCAATCTCGGCGAAGATGTTGTCGAAATCACCGATAGCCTCGACTCAGCGGGCAATACCGTTAAAGCCGTTACCAAAGGTTTTGCCATCGGGGCAGCAGGGTTGACCGTTATTGCTCTGCTCGGTGCTTTCGTTTCGGAAGCCAATGCGCATATTATCGATTTGCGGGGTCCGGCAGCCGAATTGATCAAAGCCTTTGATATCATGAATCCGATTGTCTTCTTCGGAATGATTATCGGTGCCGCAGTCCCGGCTGTCTTCAGTGCGCTTCTGATGCTTGGGGTTGATCGCAACGCCCAAAGAATGGTTAGCGAAATCCATCGCCAATTTGAAGAAATCGTAGGTCTTAAAGAAGGCGAAGAAGGCGTTGAAGCCGATTACGGCAAATGTATCGAAATCGCAACCGAAGGTGCCTTGAAAGAATTGATTCCGGCCGGTTTGTTTGCCATCCTTCTCACAATTGTGGTTGGATTCGTAGGCGGAATCCATGCAATCGGCGGTTATCTTGCGGGCAATATTGTCAGCGGATTGTTGCTTGCTCTCTTTATGAGCAACAGCGGCGGTCTTTGGGACAACAGCAAGAAATTCGTTGAATCCGGCCACAACGGCGGTAAAGGAAGCGATGCCCATAAAGCAGCCGTTATCGGCGATACCGTCGGCGACCCGTTCAAAGATACGGCCGGTCCGAGCATCAATACGCAAATCACTGTCGTAAGCTTGGTTGCAAGCTTGCTGAGCGGTTTGTTTGTCCTCTTCTCGATTTTCTAAAATCGACTTTCTCCTACTTCTTGATATAATTTAAAACCCGTTTATGCCAACGACTGATGGTTTAAACGGGTTTTTTATTTTTGCGTAAGAAAAGACTGGTTGGACCAGGCACATTCGGGATTAAAAAGAATAATATAACTAGGAGAACATTTTCAGAAGGTGTTGCCTTGTCTAAATATCAAAAAATCACCCGAATACTGGTTATTATTTTAATCCTGAATTTAACAGTCACGTTTTTGAAAATTTTGTTTGGTTTATTGTTTAACATCAACAGTTTAACCGCCGACGGTTATCATTCTTTCACGGACAGTATTTCCAACGTCATCGGCATCATCGGAATCAAACTGTCGTCCAAACCCGCCGATAAAACCCATCCGTACGGTTATCAGAAGTTCGAAACGGTTTCCGGATTTGCCATCGGTTTTTTGCTGCTTTGGATGGTAATCAATATAATCAGTAAAGCTATCGGCTGTTTGCTTAACCCAAGGGCTTTTTCGGTTACCCCGGCAACGCTCGTAACTTTGGTCATAACCATTTTTATTAACGGGTTTGTGGCTTTTTACGAACACCGGATGGGACGAAAACTAGGTAGCGACGTACTTATTTCCGATTCCTATCACACAAGAAGCGACATTTTTATATCCATCGGGGTTTTGGTTTCTTTGATTTTGATAAAGTCGGGTCTGCCCGTCTTTATCGATCCGCTTGTTTCGATAGTGATAGCGGTATTCATTTTTCTTTCGTGTCTGAAAATTTTCAAAATGACCATCTGCGTATTGGTGGATAAAACTGTCGTCAACGAAGTGGATATCAAGAAAATCGTCGAAGCCGAACCGGAAGTGCTGAATGTCCATAAAATCAGAAGCCGCGGCCGGCTGGAACATATCTATATCGATTTGCACATTATTACTGAACCAGAGCTTTCGGTATACAAAGCCCACGAACTCTCGCACCGTTTGGAGAATATTCTGCAGGAAAGGCTCAACAAAAAAGTCGAACTGTTTGCCCATTTCGAACCGAACGAAAGGTAGTTTTTTCTTCTTTATCTTTAAAACCCAAAGTTCTTCCCGAAAGAACTTTTTTCGTTTTTGGAAATTGAAAGTAGCGTTTGCATTTGCTTGCATTGAATAGGGGGGTATGATATAATTTAAATATTGAAAGGCTATTTAAAATTACCTTTTCGGTAAATACATTAGGAGGTATTTATGTTAAATTATAAAGAGGCCGCACGCAATTTCATCGAAAACGAAAAGCAATTCCATTTGGGTGTAATCCCGACCGAACAGCCGAATCCCAAAACCAAAAACTTGAGTTTTGTGATTTCAAAGGATACCGCCCAGGGAATCAAGATGATTTTATCGGCCGACAGCGAAATCCCCGTTGTCGCATCCAAAGCTTTTGAAACACCGGAATTTCAGCGCTTAATCTCCGACATCAAACGGGCAATCGACGAAAGAAGAACCGTTCTTTTCTCAAGCGTCGGTGCTTCGGGCCGTTTGGCTTTGCAACTTGATGCGGCGTGGAGATATTTCTGGACTTCCCTCATTCAAAAACTACCGGCCAGAAGAAAGGAATTTTTGGAAATCAGCGAAGTCTCCAACAGTCTTACAACCGGCGGCGACCGCGCTTTAGTAAGATCTGTGGAAAACTTTGAAGACTATATGACATTCGGCGCCCAACAGATTATCGACGCGAAAGTCGGACCCGGCGATGTTGTCGTTGGCCTAGCGGAATGCGGTCTTTCCGCAAGCATCAACGGTTCGGTCATCGAAGCCGACAAACAGTGCTGCACGACTTACTATATCTATTGCAACCCGAAAGAAATCCTGGTCAATCATTTAGAACGCTGCCGTATGGTTTTCGAACGTGACAATATCATCAAAATCAATTGCTTCGTCGGCAACATGGCGATTGCCGGTTCGACCAGAATGCAGGTAACGACCGTGGAACTGTTAACCGTCGGGGCCGCCATCGAAGTGGCTTGCGGCAGATGGCTGAAAGAAAACCTGACCCCGGAAGAATTGGAAGTCGTGGGCGTTCCGGCATTGGACTTGCAGGAATATGTCAAAGAATTCGTGAAACTGAATCAAGCCTTATCCGGCGGAAAAGCTTTAGCAGGTTTGGCTAAAGCCGTCGAATACGAAACCGAAACTTACCAAAAAAACGGTTTGATTACATATATTACCCATGACTATTTGCTCGATATTCTGACCGACACCACCGAACGTCAGCCGACATTCACGCTTCCGCCGTTTAAAAAATTCAACGATACCGAAGCGCAGGTCAGCTGGGCTTATGCGAAGGATCCGCTTTATCCGAATACCGTGGCCTGGCAACATGTGTTCCGCCGTCCGATCAAAGGCTTGGACTGGACCGTAGAAGACTATAAACGCCTAAAGGCAAGCGAAGCAATCATCAACAATCCGCCGAAAGTTGCCAGCAGCGAAGTCGAACAATACAACATCGGAAATATCGACGATCCGTCCCGGTATTCCCGCCGTCCGGCCCGTTTGGTTTGCATCGACATCAACGGTTCGGCGACTCCGGAAGTCATGAAATGGTACCACAACAATATCCACAAATTCGACGACGGCATCGTCATCCGTTTGGGTAATATTCCGGATACGAAACTATTGGAAAACGAAATCCACATTCCGGTGGAAGTTCCGAGAACCTGCACCGATCTGATGACCCATTTGCTTGTCAAACTTGCCTTCAATATTTTAAGCACCGCCACCATGGCCAAAATGGGCCGTGTCTGGTCCAACTGGATGATTCAGGTGCTTCCGACCAACAAGAAACTGATTGACAGAAGCACAAGAATTATCGCCAACATCGCCGGTATTCCTTACGAACAGGCCTGCGAAGAATTCTTTAAATCTTATTTGGGCCGCGATCCGAAAGAAGAATACCGCGAATCGTATGTCGTGGAAACCTTGAAACGCTTGGGTTTTGACCCGACTCAGGAAGTAAAATAAGAACCGGTAAATAAAAAAACAGGTGGGGGTAAAACTTACCCCCATCAATCATAAAGGGTGGAGGTTATGGTTATGAAAAACAAACCAACGGTTACCGTCATCGGATTAAGCGGACAATCGCTCTTTTTTGAACTGGAACGCCTTCCCCAAACCGGCGAAACGGTTTTGGCAAAACACGTCCACGAAGAACCGGGCGGAAAAGGCTTCAATCAGGCCGTCGCCCTGGCAAGACTCGGCGCAAGCGTCAACTTTATTACCTTTGTGGGGCGGGACGCCTTCGGAGAAAAAATCTTTCAAACGTTGAAAGAGGCCGGTGTTACCTCTTTTGTCACCCAGGTAAAAAACCAAAAAACGGCCATTGCTTCCATTCTAACTTCGCAGGACGGACAAAACTCGGTGATTGTTAATCCCGGCGTTTCGGACTGTATTTCCGGCGAAATGCTTTTGCCTTACGAAGAGGTAATCGCCCATAGCGACATTTTGCTTATGCAATTGGAATATCCCCTTTCCTTTATCAAAACGGGTTTGATGCTTGCTCAAAAACACAATGTCAAAACCGTCATCAATCCCGCTCCTTTCAATAAAGAGGCAATCCCTTATTTGAATCAAGCCTTCTTGCTTACACCTAATCTCGGCGAAGCCAAAATGCTTTTCGGTGTTTCGTCCGATGCATCGTTGGATAAATTGAAGGAAAGAATAAAAGCAAGCAAATTCAGCCGACTTGTGATTACTTTGGGAGCAGAGGGAGCGTTGTTGTATCAGAACAACACCTTCCGTCATTTTCCGGCTCTTGCCTTAAAAAGCGAAGAAGTAATCGATACAACCGGAGCGGGAGATGCTTTCAACGGCGCCCTTGCCTATAAGCTTGCTTTAAAAAACGAAATCGTCGAAGCGATTGCTTTTGCGATTGTTGCATCCGGTTTAAGCGTCACCAGGAAGCATTGTTTGGATGCTTTCCCGAATATTGAGGAAGTAGAAAGAGTTGTAAAAGAATACGAAAAAGAGGTCGCGAAAAATGGAACTGAAATATACGCTCATCTTTCTTAAATGCAAAGACGAAATCTTATTGATCAACCGCGATAATCCTTCCTGGATGGGAAGATGGAACGGTCTCGGCGGTCACATCGAACCTCACGAAACGCCCGAAGAAAGCGCCAGAAGGGAACTGTTCGAAGAAAGCGGCATTTGGGCTGAAGATATCAGATGTTTGGCCCATGTTGGCTGGATTGTAAGCGACGATCCTAAAACTCTCGGTGGAATGTATTGTTTTTTGGCCGAAATCCCGGAAGGCTTAAAAAAACCGACGCCCGTTAAAACGGCGGAAGGCATCATCGATTGGAAAAGAATCGATTGGATTTTGAACGAAAAAAATTCGGGGATTGCGGGGAACATCAAATACTTTTTGCCGGGAATGCTGAAAGGGGAATTCAAAAAGTACCTGTGCAAATACGAGCACGATTTCGATTATTTGGGCGAAATCAAAGAAGATCCTTTGGATTATTGATTAATAAAAAAATGGCAGTCTGACTTCTGCCATTTTTTGTTTTCGAAGTGAATACGAAAAACTCAAACCGTCAATAATAAACTAAAGGAAAAGGGATAATATGAAGAAAAGTTTTTTTCAGGCACTGCGAATTCTTTTATCAAAACCGCCCAAGCGAAAGGAAACCTCGGAAAACACTCCAGCCCAAAAGTACATCCGGCCAAGCAGCGATACCGAAAAATTGTTGCAAATGGCCGAAGAACCCGAAGTCGCTTATTTGAACAAACCCCTGTATGACAGTATCGACGATACCATTGCCTATATCAAAGCCGTTCAGGGCAATTGCTTCGATTTGGTCATCCGGCAAATGCATCTGAAAAATGCTTGGGACAAACAAAGGATTGCGGTTGTATATATTTCCGGCGTCAGCGACAAAAAAATCATCGACGAATCGATTTTGAAAACCATTTCCGATAATTATCGGAATATCCCCAAGCAGGATAAACAAGACAGCACCTTCGATTACTTCAACAACTTTATTATGACTTTATCATCGGTGCGGAATACCGAAGAATTCGGGGAACTGTTTATTACGCTGTTGAACGGGGATGTCATTATTCTGGTGGAAGGCGTTAAAAAATGCTTTTTGATCGATGCGAAAATCAAAAACGAACGGGCAATCGAAGCACCGATGGCGCAAGTGTCGGTCAAAGGCGGCAACGAAGCTTTCAACGAATCGCTTTCGACCAATGTCTGTTTAATTCGACGCCGAATCCGAAACCCCCACTTTCGCATGGAAAAATATATCTTGGGGAAAAAATCCAACACGAGCGTGGTGGTAATGTATATCCACGGGGTTGCCGATCCCAAATTGGTTAAGGAAGTGAAAACCCGGGTTGAGGGGATTGATGCGGAGAACATTTTGGATTCGGAATATGTTTCTTTTTATTTGAGAGAAAAACAATGGACGATGTTCCAGACAATTTTCAGCACCGAAAGACCCGACACCGTCGTTGCAAGTCTTTTCGAAGGAAGAGTGGCCATCCTCGTGGACGGTTCGCCTTTTGCGCTTGTGGCCCCGATGCTTTTCGTTCAGGCGCTGCAGTCGCCGGAAGATTATTACATGAAAGGCTATATCGCTTCGTTTGTCCGTTACACCAGGTTTGTCGCTTTTTTCGTGGGGCTGTATTTGCCGGCCATATATATCTCGCTGATTCATTTTCACTCGGAACTATTGCCCATCGATTTGCTTTTGAGTATTGCTGGGCAAAGAAACGCCCTGCCGTTTCCCGGTTTTTTGGAAATCGTGCTGATTATGTTTTTCTTTGATTTACTGCGTGAATCGGGGACCAGGATGCCGACATCCTTGGGATCGTCCTTATCGTTTTTGGGAGCGATTATCATCGGCGAATCGGCGGTACAGGCAGGACTCTTTTCTTCAATCATCGTTATCGTCGTAACCATTACCGCAATCTGTTCCCTAACCATTCCTGATTACTTCCTGAATCTGACTCTGACGGTGTTAAGGTATCTGTTTTTGATTGCGGCGATACTTGGGGGATTGTACGGGGTAACGCTTGCTTCGCTGGCACTGTTAACCCATTTATGCAGTTTGCGAAGTTTCGGTTTCAACTATCTGTCGTCTTATGCGCCGTTCAGCGCTTCCGGAATGGAAGATTCGCTAATCCGAGGCAAAATCAATAAGATCTTCCGACGGAACAAAAACATTTCGGCCGAATACCCTTACTAGGAGCGATTATGAAAAAACAGAAAATATATATCTTGTTGATAATTGCTTTTGGATTATTGATGCTTTCGGGGTGCAAAAAACTGGATGTCAGCGAATATACCACGGTTATTGCGATGGGTATCGACAAATCGGAAAAAGGGGTCAAAGTTTCGGCTCAGGCCGTAAACGATTATGTCCTCGGCAGCAAACCAACCCAAAGTTCCCCGGTGGTAATCTTTTCCGAGGAGGGCGCAACAGTTTACGACGCTTATCTGAAACTGGCCAGTTTTTCGGTCAACCGGTTGTTTATTTTCCATATTCAGTGTTTGGTCATCGGTGCGGAACTTGCCCAAGAGGGAATCGAGGAATATATCGAATTTTTTGTCCATTATTGGGAGACGCAGCACAATTTCAATGTGGTGGTGGCTCACGACGAAAAAGCGGAAGACGTTTTGAAAATGCGGTCGCTGCTTCACAATATCCCGGCGGTGGCGGTGGAATCGAAACTGGAAAACTTTGAAAAGATTTACGGGGTAAGCAAAATCACTTTCATCGACGAAATCGTGACGGCGCTCAAGCTGCCGAATATCTGCCTGACTCTTTCGAGCATTGCCATCGTGGGCGATAAAGAAAAAGGCAAAGACAACGAAGCAACCCAAACCACGGATCCCGAAATGAAGTTAAAAGCTTCGACCATCGCTGTTTTCAAAAACGATAAAATGCTCGGCTGGCTGTCGGAAGAAGAGTCTTTGGGGTTTCGCCATATATATGATAAAATCGAAAAAACCGTTTTGCACATTGAACACAACAACAAATTAATATATGTGGGGGTAAAAAACACTTCCTGCAAAATGAGTTTTAAATTAGAGAAAGGCGAACCGACTATTATTTTGAAACATAAGATGAATGTTACGGTTCCGGTAGAAATTGCCCCAAACGAAATGAATCAAATCAGAGATAAAATCAACGAAGACCTTAGGCGTCTGATGGACTTGGCGATTTTTACGGCGCAGAATAAATATAACGCCGATATCTTCGGCTTTTGTGAAACCATCCATCAGACAAACCCGGAGTATTATCAAAGCATCAAAGATCGATATGATACGGTTTTTCCGACCATCAAAGTCCGGTATCAATTCGAAACCACGATTGACCGCACAAGATCAAAATAAGAGGTCTTTATGGAAGAAAAAACACTAATATCCCGCGGTCAATTTTGGGTAATTGTTTTTATGTATGTTTTTGCGAACGACTTGATTCGGGGATTTTATGCCGAAGAATTAACCAACAATCTGTGGATACCGATAATCATCGGGGCAGTCGGAGGGGTTTTAATTTATTTTGTTTACACGTTGCTTTTCCGAAATGTTTCGGGTATAGACTTCGGCGATACCGTGACGCATGTCGTGAGCAAACCCGTTTGTTATATTCTTTTTCTCGTTTATCCCCTTTACTTTCTGTGCTTGGTGTTTTTCAACCTGCGGGATATCTATGAGGTCGTAAATATTTTTTTGGTACAGGAAGTCAAATTGCTTTGGTTTTCGCTTTTGGTTCTTGCCTTATTGTTTTATCTGCTTTCCAAAGGGGTCGAAGTCTTTGCGCGTTTTACGACGATGTTGTTTTATATCACGCTTTTTATCTTTGTCTCTTTTTCCGGTCTGATTATGTCTTTTAACAGAATACATCTAAACTACATCTTTCCGATTTTAGAATACGGGTTCGGTCCCGTGATAAAACCCGCTTTTCTGATGTCTTATGCCATCCCGTTCGGGGAACTGTTTGCCTTGTTCGGAATTTACCAATACGTAAAACAGAAAGACAAAAATTACCGCTACGGAGTGTACGGCCTAATAATGGCAAGCGTGGTTCTTTTGCTTATCACTTTAATGAATATCATTATTTTGGGACCCGTGGCGATGACCATCGATATTCATCCGTCTTTGAGAATCACCAGAAGGATTGAGTTTGCGGTATTTGTGCAAAGGTTCGATATTATCGTCATCAACGTGATGATGGTTTTGATTATCATCAAACTGGCCGTTTTGCTTAGCACAACCAAATATATGTTAAACTATGTCTTTAAGCTAAAAAAACCCAACATTTTACTTATTGCTTCCTTGTTGATTGTTTTTGGAATCTGTCTTTTCGCACCCAAAAACTATACTTTACTTCTCGATTTTCGGATCAAATACATTATCAGATATGTGAATTTAATCTTCGAAATCATCATACCGTTTCTTTTGGTGTTGGTTTCTTTCTTCCGAAGGAACCAGACAAAAAAACAAAAAGCAAATTAAAAAGCACCTTGGCGAACAAGGTGCCTTTTCTATTTTGGGCAAAAACTACTTGGCGGACTTGGCGTAATCCTGAAGGAAACGTTCGATACCGATATCGGTTAACGGGTGGTTAAACATTTCCATAAGAGTCTTATAAGGAACAGTGGCAATATCCGCACCGATTTTGGCACAGTTTAAAACGTGTAAAGGAGAACGGATGCTGGCGCAGATGATTTCGGTTTTGATGTTGTAATTGGAAAAGATTTGTTTGATGTCTTCTATCAAAATAAGACTTTCCTGGCTGATGTCGTCGAGTCTGCCAAGGAACGGAGAAACGAAAGTAGCGCCGGCTTTTGCGGCTAAGAGTGCTTGGTTGGCCGAGAAAATCAAGGTCACATTGGTGCGGATTCCTTCTTTGGCAAGCTGCTTGGTGGCCTTCAAACCTTCTTTGGTCATCGGCACTTTAATGACAATTTTTGGGCTGATTTTCACCAGTTCATGGGCTTCTTTGATCATTCCTTCCGCATCCAAACTGATAACTTCGCCGGAAATGCAATCGTCGACAATCTCGCTGATTTCCTTTAAAGTGGTTACCAAGTCGCGTCCGCTTCTCATAATCAATGTCGGATTGGTGGTAACGCCGTCGATAATCCCCAAATCCCATGCCTGTCTGATTTCGTCAACATTAGCTGTATCAATAAAGATTTTCATAGATATCCTCCCGTTTATTACTATCAATAATGTTAACATACTTGCAAGGTTTATACAAGGTTTTTGGTAATTAAAAAATGTCTCTTGTTTAAAAATTTTTAAATTTCTTCGGCAAAAAAGCGTTGGATTATTAAAAATAGTTAAGCGAAAATTTCACAATGTGTTTATAAAAAGAACATCCTTTTCTAGTAATTGTCGAAAAACTTACGGAAATTTAACATAATCTTTACACTGCTGTATTGAATAATATTAACCGATATAGTATAATGAAATTGTAAAACGCTTTCAATAATAGCAAAGGAGAATAGTATGAAAACAATTGTAATAGGTGTTATTGGTGCCGACGTGCATGCGGTGGGCAACAAGATTATCGAATACACCTTAAAACACGCAGGATACAACGTGGTAAACGTAGGCGTTCTGTCTTCGCAAGAAGATTTTATCAATGCTGCGATTGAAACGAATGCCGACATGATTTTGGTATCGTCCCTTTACGGACACGGCGAAATCGATTGCCGGGGCATGCGGGAAAAATGCATCGAAGCCGGAATCGGCGATATTATTTTGTATGTAGGCGGAAATATCGTTGTGGGAAAACAGGATTTCAAAGAAGTCGAACAACGATTCCTCAAGATGGGCTTTAACCGGGTATATCCGCCTGGAACGCCGATTGAAAAAGCTTTGGACGATATCGCTCACGATTTGGGTGAATAATATGCGTTATTATCTGCTGATCGACTTCGGGTCAACTTATACCAAGTTAACCGCAGTCGATAAAGAAAAAGGAGATATCATCGCCACCGCCAGCTCCTTCACCACTGTCGCAACCGATATCACCGTGGGCTACAGAAAAGCCTTGGCCAAACTTTACCAAAAAATCGGTAAAGAAATCGAGTTTGACAGAAAGATTGCCTGTTCTTCCGCTGCGGGAGGTCTCAAGATGGCCGCAATCGGCCTCGTCGAAGAATTGACCGTCGAAGCCGCAAAACGTGTCTGCTTAGGCGCGGGCGCCAAAGTCGATTTGGTTTTCTCGCACTACTGCACCGCAAAAGAACTACGGGCAATAATCGATAAAAAAATCGATATCGTGCTTTTGGCGGGCGGAACGGACGGCGGAAATTCCGACTGCGTCCTCCACAACGCCAAAGTCTTAGGCGAAATCGGCGTGAAGATTCCGGTGATTTATGCGGGAAACAAGAGCTGTCAGGACGAAATCGAAGAAATCTTCCGGAAGTACCAAATCGACGGCTATATCTGCGAAAACGTCATGCCGCGTCTTAATGTCTTAAATCCGCACAGTGCCAAAGAAAAGATTAAGGAAATCTTTTTGAAACGGATTATCCTTGCCAAAGGCATCAAGAAAATCGAAACCGAAATCGACAAAGTCGTTCAGCCGACACCGGATGCGGTGTTGCAAGCCTCGGAACTGTTGTCCAAAGGTTATTTGGATGAACCAGGCTTGGGCGAAATCGTACTGCTTGATATCGGCGGCGCCACCACCGATGTCTATTCGATGTCCCCTCCGAATACCACCAAAAGCAATGTTATCGTCAAAGGTTTGGAAGAACCGTTTGCCAAACGCACCGTGGAAGGCGATCTCGGCATGCGCTATTCGGCCATGGGAATCCTAAGCGTCTTAAGCAAAGAAGAACAGGAAAGAATCAACCGGACGTTTGGAATCGACATCGCCAAAGAATGCGAATACCACCACGAACACGTGGAAGATTTGCCGAAAACCGAAAAAGAAGATGAAATCGAAAAGATTCTTGCGGGGGTTTGCGCCGACAAAGCGATGGAACGCCACTGCGGAAAAATGGAAGAAGTATATACTCCGCTCGGTATGATGTATTACCAGACCGGAAAAGACTTAAGCGAAATAAAATATATCATCGGAACCGGAGCGGTGGTCATCAACTCCGCGGATCCGGGTTATATCTTATCCAAGATGACCAATCACGAATTCAACCGGATGGAACTGCGTCCCTTGCATCCGGAATACTTAATCGACCAGGATTATATCCTAGCCGCAATGGGACTTTTGTCGCAAGAAGATCCGCTTCTTGCCCTGCAAATCATGAAGAAAAGAATGAGAAAGATATAGAAGGACTTTGATATCTATGGTTAAAAACAAAAAAATGACACTCGAAGAGTTTCTTGCGGAACGCAAGGAGGTTCTCGCCAGTTACAAAACCGGTTCCGATCCTCAGCTTGATTTAGACGAAGCAGTTAAATATTTGAAAACCATCCCGGCCCACAAGAATTTTGCTTTGAAACTTGCGGAAGCCAAAAAACAGGGCCGTACCCTTGTCCAACCTAGGGCGGGCGTGCCGGTCTTGAAATCCCATATCGAATTGTTGCAATACCTTGAAGCTAGCGGTGCGGATTTTGTTCCGTCGACCATCGACAGTTACACCAGACAAAACCGTTACAACGAAGCAGAACGCGGCATCAAAGAAAGCGAAGAATTGGGCCGTGCGCTTCTCAACGGTTTTCCGGCCGTCAATCACGGGGTAAGCAAATGCAAACAGGTTCAGGAAGCCGTGAACGTTCCGATTCAGGCCCGTCACGGCACGCCTGATGCCAGATTGCTTGCGGAAATCATTCATGCCGCCGGTTGGACCTCTAACGAAGGCGGAGCGATTTCCTATAACATTCCATATGCCAAAGATGTTTCGATTGAAGCAACCATCAAATACTGGCAATACTGCGACCGCCTGGTCGGTTATTACGAAGAACACGGAGTATCCATCAACCGCGAACCGTTTGGTCCGTTAACCGGAACGCTCGTTCCGCCTTCGATTTCCAATACAATCGGAATTGTCGAAGCGCTGCTTGCGGCAGAGCAAGGCGTCAAAAACATTACCGTCGGTTACGGTATGGGCGGTAACGTTATCCAGGATGTCGCCGCAATCAAAGCCTTGCAGTCCCAAACCGAGGAATATTTGCACAAATTCGGTTACAACGATTGCATCGTAACAACCGTTTTCCACCAATGGATGGGCGGCTTCCCTCAGGACGAATCCGAAGCCATGGGTCTGATTGCTTTGAGTTCTACGGTTGCGGCACTTTCGAAAGCAACGAAAATGATTACCAAGAGTCCGCACGAATCAATCGGCGTACCGACCAAAGAAGCCAACGGAATGGGCATCAAAGCTTCCAAATTTGTTGTTACGCTTTTGCAGGATCAGGAAATGCCTGACAGTCCGAAACTCGAAGCCGAAATTGCCCAAATCAAAAAAGAAGTCGATTGCCTGATGGATTGCATCATCAAAGTCGGCGAAGGCGACATTGCCCAAGGTATTGTCAAAGCATTTGCCCAAGGTTTAATCGATGTACCGTTTGCCCCAAGCAAATACAATGCGGGACTGGTTTTGCCGGCCCGCGACAACGAAGGCAATATCCGGATTTTGGAATTCGGTAATCTCGGATTCACCGAAGACATCAAAGAATTTCATCGGAAGAAAATTGCCGAACGGGCCGCTTACGAAAACCGCCCGATTTCGTTCCAATTGACAATCGACGATGTTTACGCAGTCAGCAAAGGTCATCTCATCGGACGACCAGATTATCACGAAATTTAATATGAAAAGAAGGAAGTAACAAATATGAAAATCAAAAATGTTCTATTATCGAAGTCATATACTGGGTTTTATTTCGATGACCAATTGGCCATAAAAAAAGGCGCCAGGAACGACGGATTTATCTATCTCGGGGAACCTAAAACTCCCGGTTTCAAAAGCATCCGTCAAACCGGCGAAGCAATTTCGATTCAAATCATTTTGGAAAACGGGGTTATCGGTATCGGAGACTGCGCAGCAGTTCAATACTCCGGTGCCGGCGGAAGAGATCCGCTTTTCTTAGCCGATGAATTCATTCCGTTTATCGAACAAAAAATCGTTCCGATGTTAATTGGCGAAGAAATCGATTCATTTAGACCACTAGCCGAAAAATACGATTCCCTGACCATCGATGGCAAACGTCTCCACACTGCTATCCGTTACGGTTTGACCCAAGCCTTTTTGAATGCGTGTGCCAATTACCATCATTTGACGATGGCCGAAGTGATTCGTAAAGAATACGGCATTGCCGAAAAAGTTTACAAACCGATTCCGGTCTTTACCCAAAGCGGGGACGATCGTTATATCAATGCGGATAAAATGATTATCAAAGAAGCCGATGTGCTTCCTCATGCCTTAATCAACAACGTCGAAACCAAACTCGGCAAAAACGGCGAATTGTTGCTTGAATACGTGGAATGGCTGAAAAACCGAATTATCACTTACCGGAAAAATCCGGCCTACAATCCGATTCTTCATATCGATGTTTACGGCACAATCGGCATCGCCTTCAACAACGATGTCGACAAAATGGTCAACTATCTGCTGGAATTGGAAAATGCGGCCAAACCGTTTAAACTGCGTATCGAAGGTCCGGTAGATACCGGCGACCGCGAAGGCACCATGAAATACTTGCAAGTCCTAACTTCAAGACTAAACGCCAAACAAAGCACTTTGGAAATTGTTGCGGACGAATGGTGCAATACCTTGGAAGATATCAAATATTTCGCCGAAAACGGTGCCGGCCATATGTTGCAGATCAAAACCCCTGATTTGGGCGGCGTCAACAATGTAGCCGAAGCCATTATTTATTGCAACAAAATGGGTGTCGGCAGTTACTGCGGCGGCACCTGCAACGAAACGAATATTTCGAGCGAAGTTACAACCAATATCGCCATCGCCTGCCAAGCAACCCAATGTCTGGCCAAACCCGGCATGGGTGTGGACGAAGGCTTCATGATTGTCAAGAATGCCATGAATCGGGTAATTGCGCTGGCCAACAGCAGGAAATAAATATTAAAAAGGAGGTTTCGGTATGAAAATGGGAATAGCCGGAACACTTGAATCGAACGATGCAATGATTACGGTCAAAGACAGCGATGCCTTAATCATCAGCGTCAAAAGCATTGTCGACGATTTCTTTCACGATGCGATCGTGAAAGTGATCGAAGATACGTTGAAAGAACTCAATATTCAGAAAATCGAAGTCATTTGCGAAGACAAAGGAGCGCTTGATTACACCATCAAAGCCCGGCTCGTCACCGCAATCCAAAGAATGGAGAAATGCTTATGAGAAGGAGTATGTTGTTTATTCCGGGGAATAATCCGGCCATGCTTCAAAATGCCGACTGTTTCGAAAGCGATGCGGTCATCATTGATTTGGAAGATGCGGTGCATGTTAACGAAAAAGACAACGCCCGAAACCTCGTGCATTACTATTTGGAAAGCCTAACCGATGTGCCGATGGAAATTGTCATTCGTATCAATGCGCCGGACACACCTTATTACGAAGATGATTTGAAAGCGGTGGTATCCGATAAAATCGATGCCGTCATGCTTCCGAAAGCCGGCCCGAGATCATGCTTTTTGATCGACCAGGTTCTGACTATTATCGAAAACGAGAAAAAAATGCAGAAAAAAATCGGCATTGTGCCGATTATCGAAACAACCATGGGTGTTATGCAGATGGAAGAAATCGCCAAGATGCCTCGCGTCAGCGGCATCTTGCTCGGTGCCGAAGACTTATCGGTCGACATGGAAGTCGAAAGAACCAAAACGGGAACGGAAATCTGGTATCCGCGGGCTAAGCTTGCCTACACCTGCAAAGCCTATAAAATTGATGCCATCGATACGCCGTTTACCGATACGACCGATTATGCGGGATTGAAGGAAGACGCTTTGAAAGCCAAAGCCCTTGGGTTAAATGCCAAGGCCGCCATCCATCCCAACCAAATCGATATCATCAATCAAGTCTTTTCGCCAAGCGAAAAACAAATCATTTGGGCCAAACGCGTCTTGAAAGCCACCGAAGAGGCGCAGGCGAAAAATTTGGGCGTCTTCAGTCTCGACGGCAAGATGGTCGACAAACCGATTATCGACCGGGCCCAAAAGATTATCAAGATGGCACAAAAATACCATTTGGAGTAGGTGATATATATGCAAAATTATGATCCGAAACTTTTGCCTGCTTCGTTTGTTCCTTTTACCGCCAGCTCGGCTTTCAAAGAAAAACAGCGGGTCTTAATTCCCGAAAAAGCAAAATCCCAAACAGTTGTATTCTTAAGCAGTATCAAAGCTTTATTCGATACCTTAAAAATAACCGACGGAATGACGCTGTCGTTTCACCATCACCTGCGTAACGGCGATTATGTCTTCAATATGGTGATGGAAGAAATCAAAAAACGAAACCTGAAAAACATGCACCTCGCACCGAGCGCGATTTTTCCCAACAATCAGGTGTTATCGGAATTAATCGAAAACGGAAATGTTACCGATATTACAACGAATTATCTAAACGGTCCGGTAGCCGAAACCATCGGCAAAGGTTTGATGAAAGGACTGTTGATCATGGATACCCACGGCGGCAGAGCCCGTGCCATCGAAAGCGGCGATCTGAAAATCGATGTTGCAATCCTTTCCGCGCCGGCCGTAGACCTTAAGGGCAACGGTAACGGAATCGAAGGCCCGAGTGCCTGCGGTTCCCTGGGTTATGCCATCAGCGATTTGAAATATGCCAAAAAAGTTGTCCTTGTCACCGACAGTATCATCGATTCCCTAAAACGGGTGGATTTGCCTTGCGAATATGTCGATTATGTCGTCAAACTCGACAAAATCGGCGATCCAAAAGGAATCGTCTCCGGTACGACCAAGATTACGAAAGATCCGATCGGTCTCAAAATCGCCCGAAATACCGCTAAACTCCTCGACGAACTTGACTTCATCAAAGACGGTATGTCGATGCAGACGGGAGCCGGCGGAACCAGTTTGGCTGTTGCCCAGTATGTCAAAGAAAAAATGCAGGATAAACACATCAAAGGTTCCTTTGCCTCGGGGGGCATCACCGGGTATATCGTCGATATGCTGAACGAAGGACTGTTCGAAAAACTGTACGATGTGCAGTGTTTCGATTTGCAGGCGGTCGAATCGATTAAAAACAATCCGGCCCATCTTCCGATGTCGGCTTCGGTTTATGCCAATCCGTACGACCCCGAAGTAATCGTCGACAAATTGGATTTTGTCATTTTGGGAGCCACCGAAATCGACACAAACTTTAATGTCAACGTCACGACCGATTCGAAAGGATTGATAATCGGCGGAAGCGGCGGACACTCCGACACCGCTTACGGTGCCAAAGTCACCATCATTACTTCGGCCCTTTTGAAATCGCGTTTGTCGATTGTCAAAGACAAAGTAACGACGGTTACGACTCCGGGCGAAGATGTCGATATTTTGGTTACGGAACGGGGAATCGCCGTCAATCCGAAACGAACCAATTTGCTCGAAAAATTGGCCGGTTCAAAACTCCCGCTTGTTCCGATCGAAAAACTGTTGGAAACAAGCCAACGAATCGCCGGAACCCCGAAACGTATCGAACTGAAAGATAAAGTAATCGGTTTGGTCCGTTACCGCGACGGTTCGATTATCGATCTGCTTTACCAATACAAATAAAAGGAAGGTGACAGTTTGCTCAAACAAGCCATCGACAAAAGCGAATTTATCAAAATCAAAGCCCTGCTTGCCAAAAACGGATTGACGATGGAACCCAATCTGACCGAAACATTATATATCGAAGAAAACGATGAAGTAATCGCAACCATATCCCGCGAACAAAATATTCTGAAATGTCTTGCGGTGGATGAAAGATACCAAAACGAAAATTACGCATCAAGACTTGTCACCGAAATGATAAATTCATTGGCAAATCAGCATATTTACAATTATCGGGTTTTTACCCCCACGAAAAACATCCGACTTTTTGAAAGCATGAACTTTCGTCTGCTTGCCTCCACTGCCAATGTCGCGATTTTGGAAGGCGGACATCCTTCGATTGAAGACGAAATCGAAAAGATGAAAGTGCAGATCAAGTACAAACTGGGGATTGCAAATCCCAAAAATTACAACATCGGCTGCATGGTCGTCAATTGCAATCCGATTACGCTCGGCCATTTGCAGCTGATTGAAAGTTCGGCCAAAAAACACCATTATTTCATTGTCTTTGTTGTCGAAGAAGATTATTCGCTCTTTTCGTTTCCGGAACGCTTTTCCATGGTCTTTTTGGCGGTGGCCCATCTCGGAAATGTCATCGTTTTGCCGTCCAGCAAATATATGGTATCCGCTCTTACTTTCCCAACCTATTTTTTAAAAACCAAAGAAGAACGCAACAGAGAATATACGCTGCTCGATGCTTTGCTTTTTAAAAACTATTTTATGAAAGAGCTCAATATCAGTCACCGGTATCTGGGAACCGAAACCGATCCGGTCATGGTCGAATACAATAACGCTTTGAAAGAAGTGTTGCAGGACCAGGTAACCATCTCCCCAAGGTTCGAAAAAAACGGCAAACCGATCAGCGCCACCACGGTTAGGAAACTTATTTTGGAAAACAAAATCGAGGAGGCTTTGGAACTTGTGCCAAGAAGCATTGCTTCGATTCTGAAGCCCCTTGCCCGGCAAAAATATGAAATCAATCAGTAAACTTATTTTGGAAGACCGGGAAAAGCGCAGCGAAACTGTTAAAACAATCATCGATGACGGATTCGGCGCCGTGGTTCTGAAAGCCAATATCCCGGGTCCCGAAAAACGCCTTCCGGTCAGTTATCTTTTGGTTCGGTATTACGGTGCACTGCTTAATCTCTTACTGAACACAAAACCTCTGATAATCGACGGATACGACGGTCCTGCCTATATCTATCGGGTGGATCCGGAAACTGATTGGAAAACCCGAATGACCAAAATCGAAGAAACCACCCCGCTCGGCCGCTTCGTCGATATCGATGTATATCAGAAGTCATATAAAAGTAAAACCAGAAATAATTTACGAAAATGTTATTTATGCGATAATCCCGCCTTTGTTTGCGGAAGAAACCAAGCACACTCTTATTTGGAACTGCTAAACGCAATCGAAAAAAACGTTTATTCGGTAATCAAAGAAACACTTTTCAAATTGGTCAAACAAAGCTTGATGCTGGAGCTAAACCTTCATCCCAAGTTCGGTCTGGTTACCCCTTACAGTCGGGGAAGCCATCCCGATATGGATTACAATCTCATGATTAAGGCTCAGGATGCGATTATTCCTCCTTTGGTCGATATGTTCTTCAAAGGGTTGAACGAAACCGATTTGCCCAAACTCTTTAAAGAATGCCGGGAAATCGGCAAAAGCTCGGAACAATCCATGTTGCAGGCCACCGGAAACATTAATGCCTACAAAGGTTTAATCTTTTCCCTCGGACTGACCCTTGCCTCAAGCGGTTATGTCCTTGGCCACCATCTACCTTTTTCTTCGATCTTCTCCGCCGTCAAAGCCATGACGGTTGATTTGATGCAGGAACTCTCGATACCCCCCGAGTCCTTTGGAATGCATGCATATCAAAAGTACGGCATCGGCGGTGCAAGATATGAAGCGTCTCAGGGGTACTTGTTGGTGCAAAAAAACCTTACCGAGCAAGTATCCCTTGAGCCGGCTTCGTTAATGATGTTGCTGATTAAAATTATCGGCGAATGCCAAGATACGGTTCTACTGAAACGTGCCGGTTCCTTGGAAAAGTATCAGTATTTCAAACAATTGGTTGCTTCAATCAAAGAATACGATCTCGAAAGAATCGCCGAAGTGACCGACCTCTGCGTTAAAAACAACATCAGTTTCGGAGGAAGTGCTGATCTTTTAATTGTAACAATTTTCCTCAAATTGTTACAACAAACTTTTTATGTAATTTAAGAAATAATTGTAAAGGAGTAAAACATGAACTTAAGCTTAAAGAAAAGTAAACTATTTTTTGTCATTTTGCTTCTTTTGCTTGCTTTCACAATTGTCGGCTGTAAAAAAGGCGGCGACGATAAGGGCGGCGATCAGGAACCAGATTTCACTGATCTTTCTGTCCGTGACGTCATTTCCTCAAACGGCGTCGTGTCCGCGGCCAGTCCTTATGCGGCTAAAGCAGGCTTGGACGTTTTGAAAGCCGGCGGAAACGCTTTTGATGCGGCGGTAGCTGTATCGTTTGCTCTGGGTGTTGTCGAACCTAATGCCTCCGGTATCGGCGGCGGGGGAATCATGGTAGCTTATGAAGCCAAAACCGGCCAATTCATATCCTACAATTTCCGCGAATTTGTTCCGGCAGCCGGCGAAGCAAGTGCTTTCCCTAACCGGGATGCGGACGTCGATGACGGAATCAAGGCCAGCGGCGTTCCGACCCAAGTTATCGGTCTTTTGACCGTGTTGGAAAATCACGGTAATTTGGATCGTCAAACCGTTATGGCTCCGGCCATCAGATACGCCAAAGACGGTTTCCCCGTTACCCCTGAGCTTGCGAATGCCATCAGCGAAAACTTCAACAAAGTAATGCGTTCGAAAGAAGAAACCAAGAACGTGTTTGCGGATATGGGAATCACCCCTTTACAGGAAGGCGACCTTTTGGTTCAGGCCAACTACGGCAAAGCTTTGGAAATGATTGCCCAACAGGGCGCATCCGCTTTCTATGAAGGCGAAATCGCCGATGCGATTGTTGCTCTCCAAGAAGAAAAAGGCGGTTTGATTACCCATGACGATTTACTCTATGCCATGAATAATTATCCGATCATGGAACAACCGATTCAGGGTACTTATCGGGGCTATGACATTGCCACCGTTACTTCTCCGTCTTCCGGCGGAATGATTTTGCTTGAAGCGCTCAACATGCTTGAAGTTTACGGCGAAATCAGCGGAATGAAACGGGACAGCGCAGAACTATTACACGTGTTGGCCGTTGCCCAACAACTTGCCTACGGCGACAAACGGAAATACATCGCCGATACCAAGTTTGTCGATGTTCCGATTGCGGGACTTATCAACAAACAATATGCTGCAGAAAGATGGCAAAAATTCGATCCTGCCCGCGCTTATTTAGGCCGCAACCAAGGCGACAACGACTACGGAAATCCATGGCCGTACAATACCACAAGACAGACCGTCAGTTTCGAACCGGTCGATTACGACGAACATTACAGCACTACGACTTTCTCGGTTGTCGACAAAGAAGGAAATATCGTATCGGTAACCCAAACCATCAACTACTTCTTCGGAAACGGTTTGGTTGTTCCTGGTTTCGGATTCTTCATGAACAATCAATTAAGCGGTTTCTCGTTTACAAGTTCAAGCGCATCATATATTCAACCATACAAACAACCAGTCAGCCATATCATGCCAACTATCGTCATGAAAGACGGCAATCCTTATGCAACACTCGGTTCTCCGGGAAGCATGAGAATTCCGGCAGCGGTTCTCCAAGTGCTGATCAATATGATTGACTTTGGCATGAACATTCAGGAAGCTATCGAATATCCAAGAATTTACTGTTATGCAGTCGGAAGCGATGAAAAATATACCAACAAAAAAGATCTCTATCTTGAACAGGCATTCGACGATGACGTCAGAGACGGCTTGCGTGCCCTTGGCTACAATCTGATTTTCCAAGGCAGCGGCGATATCGACCTATACTTTGGAGGTGTTCAAGGCGTTCGGTTTATTGACGGAAACAAAATGCATGGTGGTGCCGATCCACGCCGCGATGGTAAAGCCCTAGGATACTAGAAAGAGGATATAATGCTTTGTCAAATTGAACTATTGTATTTCGTAGTAATGATAGGCGTTTTCGTCTTCTTACTACTCAAATTTAAAATGCGGGCAGGTTTCGCCTTAATGATTTCCGCAATCGTCGGCGCAATCCTCTCCGCAATCTTCTCAAAAACCGAATTATCGATCCGTCATTTTGTGGAAGGCGGTTTTGCCTACTTTGATACCATTTTGGTTATCACCATGGCGATGGTCTTTATCGGCGCGCTCGAAGAAAGCGGTGCGCTTGATTACCTCAGTGCCGCCCTCATTAAAGTATTTCATCGTTTTCCCACTATCCTGTTAATCTGTCTGATGCTGATTATCATGTTTCCCGGCATGATAACCGGCTCTTCACTTTCCTGTATCGTAACCTCGGGTGCTTTGGTTGCCCCAATCATGATTAAGATTGGGATACCGAAAGCCAAGGTTGGGGCAATCATCGCTTTCGGGGCCGTTCTCGGGATGATCGCTCCTCCGATCAATGTTCCGGTAATGCTGATTTGCGACGTGGTGGATATACCGTTTACCGGTTTCACCCTTCCCCTTCTTGCCCTAACCATCCCCCTCGCGATTTTCGTGGTTTTGTTCCTGGGCCGCAAATACATTACCAGAATCGATCTCGATGCTTTAAAAGAAGTAATTCATTTTGAATATTTATCCCAATATTCAGCTTTGATTTTGCTTCCTTTAATTGTCCTTGTTGTGTTTATAATTCTCCAGGGCATTGTCCCTTTGGTTTTCGGCAGTCTGGGAATGCCGTTGATCTTTGCCATTGCCACCGCTTTCACGCCTTGGTTCGGTAAAAAGTTCAACATTGTAAGAACCGTCAAAAACGGCATTGTCAAAGCTTTCCCGGCCATGGCCTTATTAATCGGCGTCGGTATGTTTATCCAAATCATGACCCTAAACGGTGTCAGAGGATACTTTGTCATCAACGCCTTAAGTCTGCCAAACTTCTTCCAATATATCAGTATGGCAATCAGCCTGCCGGTCTTCGGAGGAATTTCCGCCTTCGGCTCGGCCTCGATTTTGGGCGGACCGTTTGTCATGGCTTTACTTGCCTATAACGAAATTATTGTCGCATCCAGTTTATCGCTGCTTGCTTCGCTCGGGGAATTCCTTCCTCCGACCGCAATGTCCGCTACCATCAGCGCCAAGATGGTAGGCGAAGATAGATATTTGACCATCACGAAAAATGCGCTCGTACCGCTTGTGGTAGCCGTTGTTTACGCAATGTTCTTTATCGTTGTGGTATCGCGCATTTGGGGTTAGGAGGCTGAAATGTTTTACACAGTATTGACTGTAATATATATCATTATGCTTGTGGCGATAGCCGCAGTCATCGTATGGCATATCTTTGAAACCGACAGTTTCACCGATAAACTGATTGGCGCAATCATGTTGGTATTCTTGATTTTAAGAATATTCTTAATCAAATAGGAGGATGAAGATTATGCAGCTAAGTAAAAAACAAAAAGGAATTCTTTATTCTTCCTGCTTCATCATATTGGCGTTGGTAATAACTTTTTGGAGCGGCAAAAACTTTTATGATTTTGCCCATTACGAAACCGAATTTGCGATTCGGGAAAATGTGGTAACACGGGTTGAAAAATTCAGCAAATACTCCCCCCGCTTAAAAGGCACCGTCGGCGATAGCAACATCTATGTTATCGAAGGTGCCGAACCTGGTCCAAGCATCTTGATTATCGGCGGAACGCACCCCAACGAACCCGCCGGCCAGGTCGCCGCAACCGTTTTGTTGGAAAACTTGACGGTGGAACGCGGTACGGTATATATCATCACCGAAGCCAACCGGAGCGCTTATACCCACTCACACCCCCAAGAAGCTTCGATTCAATATTTCGGTATTGAAACCCCGTACGGAGTAAGAACGTTCAAGTTCGGATCCCGTGCCACCAACACCAATCAGCAGTGGCCTAATCCCGATGTTTACGTACATCGGAATTCCGGCCAAAAACTTTCGAGTGCGGATACCAGAAACCTCAACCGGGCATATCCGGGAAGCGAAAACGGTACCTACACCGAACGGGTAGCTTATGCCATAACCGAATGCATTAGACAAAACAATATCACGATTACAATCGATTTGCATGAAGCTTCCCCGGAATATCAGACCATCAACACCATTGTTTCCCATAACCGAAAAGAAGCGCTGAAAATCGCTGCCGCAGCCACTTTGATGATGGAATCAAACGATGTCAGCATCCGTTACGAAGAGTCCCCCCTCAACCTGCACGGATTGACGCATCGCGAACTCGGCGATTATACCGATACTTTGGCCTTCCTGCTCGAAACATCCAATGCCTCCCAAGGAAAAATCCGCGGAGCTTTCACGGAAGAACTGGTTTTGACCGGAAAGGACAAATTCTATCAGAAGGCCATGGAAAAAGGCATCGGTAAAATTTTGTACGCGGCTCCGGTCAGTCTCGACGAACGGGTTGCCCGCCACGTGTACGGAGTTTACGAAATCATTCAGGCTTTCAATAAATATTACGGAACAGAAGGACTCGGCGAACTCAAAGTCAACGGATTCCCGAGCTACCAGGATATTATGACCAATGGCGTTGGCAATTACTTAAAAGAAATAATAAAATAGAGGAGATGGATTTATGAAAAAATTATGGTTATTGTTAAGCGTTATCGTCCTTGGCTTTGCTTTGGTAAGCTGCGGAGGCGATGATAAAGATAAAGACCCTAACCCAAACGGTGGTGAAAAACAACTCGATGTGGAATTGGCCGATACTTTCAAATCGTTTGCCAAAAACAAAGAAGTTTATCTGACAACGGTCGGCCAAGCCGATATCGACATTGTGCAAAACATTCTGGAAAATGCCGCCGGTCTTGTGGAAGACCAAGACTTTATCCGGAATCATGAATTGACCGCCGACCAAGTTCCGTTCGGTTCGGTTGTTTTCCTTGTTACCGGAACTTCGAGCAAAGGTTTGGGAGCAGCTTCCACCGATGTTCAAGCCGAAAAAAACCGGGCCACTGCATTCGTCAACAAAGCCAATGCCGGCCAGATTTCAATTGTTCTGCTTCATGTCGGCGGTGAAGCGCGCCGGGGTTCGCTGACCGATCCGATTTTGAACGTGGCCTGCCCGGGCGCCGATTTGATGCTTGTGGTTGCAGACGGCGATCAGGACAACCTCTTTACCAACTTCAGCAAAAACAACAACATCCCGTTGTATTTATTCTCCAAAGCAACCAAAATGGTTCCTGCTTTCGCAAAATTATTCGAATAAGATGATTTTCTATGACAAAGCAAGGTTTCTTTACAAGGCTCTTTAAAAGGCTGTGCCTATTAATCGGCATTGTCATCTTTGCTTCGACCTTAGCGGCATGTAAAGAACAACAAGAACCTGACCCCGAAAACATTGTTGAAAGAACCAGCAAAAAGATTTTGACCGGTACCATATACGAAACCGAAGTATATTACTTCAAGAGCAATCTTCCTGGTCCGAAAGTCGTTATCGTCGGCGGAATACACGGCGACGAAATCGCCGGCTGGATGGTAGCCGATGCCTTGGTGGAACGCAAGGACTTCAAAGGTGAAATCATGATTATTCCGCGGGCCAATATCCTTGCCACCCAGTTGGAACAGCGTTATCCGGGAAGCACCAACAACGGTATGTACAACAACGTCAAATATACCGACCTTAACCGGGAATTCCCGGGTAAAGCCGACGGTACCGTCACGGAACGGATAGCTTACGCCATCGTAGAGGTAGTTACGGAATTTTCTCCGACTTATTTAATCGATTTGCATGAATCAAAAAGAAGTTATTCCGATCCAAGCCCTTTGCTCGGTGACGAAATCATCTACGGCAACAAAAAAGGCGCCATGTTGGCCCTAGAAATGGTTGAAGATTTCAACGATACTTTGGATCCGTCCGATACACCGTTTATCACCGATGCCAATCCTCCGGAAGGAAGCTTTAATCATTACTTTGGCAAAACCTATGATGCCATTACGTTTACTTTTGAAACTAACCGACAACTCGGTTTAGCCAAACGGATGAAACAACAAAATGATTTGCTCAATATCTTTTTTCAAAAAATCTGGAATTAACATGCTATCCGATTTGCATGGTAATGAATAATTAAAAGGAGGAAAAATGAAAATCAAACGTTTATTATTATCAATCTTTGTATTGGTAGTAGCTGTCAGTCTTTGGAGCTGTAAAAAAGATCCGAAACCGGAACCGTTCACTCCAACGGCCATTGCCACCGTCTTGCAGGAAGCAACCAACAACCAAGACGTTAAAGTCGAAGGCGTTGTTTACGGCGTAATCAAGAACGGGTTCTATATCGCGGATTCCGAACTCGGACGTGTCTTTGTTGTCATGGGTAGTTCCTGGACACCGAATGTCGAAGTTGGCGATAAAGTCCAACTCGAAGCGCAATTCAGCTATATTGCAAACTTCCCTCAAATCAAAAACGTTAAAGAAGTTAAAGTCGCAAGCAAAAGCAATTCCCTCCCAATTACCAAATCCGCCAGCACCGTAACCGCAATCAAATCGAAAGACAAAACCCAAAGAACCGGTGTTTACGGCGCCTACGTTGAACTTGTGGCAACTGTCGGAAAGAATACCGCCAACATGTATACTTTGACCGACGATGACGGAAATGCCATTTTAGTTTACGATCAATCCAATGTTTCGGTATTGCAAAGTTTCCTTGACAAACGCGTTACTTTGCCGGTCATTCTTCATAACTACAGCGTTTCGGAAAACGAATGGCAAGTATCGTTTGCGGGAACAGCTTCGTCAATAACGGAAACTCCGCTTTCGTTTGATGAAGTGGTCGAAAAAGCATTGCAAGACATCGAAGCCAGAGTTCCGAGAGAAATCTTCGGCGCTTTGGAACTTCCTACCAGACATTCGCTCAACAGTTTCATCACTTATTCCTGGGAAGTAGTTCCTAACGATTATGTGACAATCAATCAAAACGGCCAGGTTACGGTTACTTTAAGCGAAACCGACCAAGAAGTAACTCTTAAAGTCACCATTTCCGACGGCACCGAATCACGGACCGTTGATTATGTCATTACTTCGAAAGCCATCACCGAAAGAACGGTAACCGACCTCAACCAAAATACCCCAGAAGTCAATATGAGCACTGTTATTGTTCGCGGTGTTGTCGTGGCTATCGCAAGGAACCAATCTTTATCGCTTCGTTCGTTCATCCTTCAGGATCCGGAAACCAAGGAAACCTGTTCGGTTGACTTCGGCAACAGCGGCGAAGGCATCCTCAATTCGAGTGATGAATTCAAAGCCATCCAACTCGGCGACGAAATCGTTGTAACCGGCAAATATCGTTTGACCGGACGTCCTACTATTATGAACGTAACCAAGATGGAAGTACTGTCTTCTGGTAACGAATGCGAACACGATTTCGAAAATGCCTTTGTTTTGAAGGATGCGGAAAGCTACGAAGCGTTCGGAGAAGATATTTATCCTCATCTCAACAAACTTGTCAAATTCGAAAATCCATTCGTTAATTTCTCGACTTCCTCAACTCCTGCCGATACCAACTGGGTACGTTTGGGATATGACGAAACAAGCCCGAATGCAGGTCACGGACCGGTCGGATCAAGAATCAACTACGCTTTCTTGATTGCCGCCCAAAACGAAAGTTTGGGTTCCGAAAATTGGTACAAGGTTTTTGACATTCCGTTTGTCAACCAACCGGCCATCCAATTGCAAGGAACAATTTACGCATATGCCATGTATGTTTCCGATTCTTATTTGGCATTCGTTATTCCTGATTGGGGTTGCTGGCAATTCTCCAAACAATTGACCATTGAGAACGAACTCGGTCAAAACATTCCGGATAGTATCGAAGAAGGAGCAATTGTCCTTCCGACTACTCACGAATTAGTAACCGGTGATGTCGTTTGGACTTCTTCACATCCGGAAGTTGTTGATCCAGTCACCGGAACAGTTTATCCAGTCGAAGAAAACACCGAAGTAACATTAACCGCTACCTACACCTATGACGGCGTCGAATATCAAAGCACTTACAAAGTCGTGGTTCGCGCCCAAGTCGTTTTAACCGTTTCGCAAGTATTGGCAACCATGAACGACGGCGACATCGTTAAAGTCAAAGGCGTAATCGCCGGTTATTCTTCGGACGGAAATAATAGTGCGGTAACTGACGGAATAATTTTAATCGATAACGAAACCGGCGAAATGCTTCTGGTCAACGGTATGAAAAATATGTATCCGGACAGTGCCTATGGTGCATATTTGGACAGCCAAGGCCATGCCCTTGCCATCGGCGATGAAATAATTCTTGTGGGTAAGTACTTACATAATGCTGCAGGAATAGGTTCATCAGGTGCTCCTCAAACCGGCAGAAAACACATTGATTTGAATATCGTCGGATCCAGTGTTCACTATGAAAGCACGGTCGGAGAAATTCACTTTGACTTTGAAAATGCTCTTGTTATTGATTCTACCGATGACTTGCAATCTTTAGCCGACAACTTACAATACGGAAAACTTATCAAGTTTGTCGGAACAAAAGAAACTCCGGTTTACATTGGAGGTTCTTCAAATTCTGCTCCATTCAATGTTAAAGTATTCTTGAAATTAGCAACCGACAACAACGGAACCAAATATAATGGTTTAATCTTCTCTTTCAAAACCGATGTAAATATTCCGAATGCAGGCGCCAATTGGTGGTTTGATATCTTCGATATTGAAAAACCTTTTATCGGACCATCAACTACAATTCCTGCCATTCCTTGCGAAGGCGAAATCTACGCGGTAGTTTGCGCGATGACCGGAACATACTATCAAATGAGTATTGTAGCGGTTGAAGAATCTACAATCCGCAGAGTTTATACTCCGGAACAATTCGAAGCAGCACTTGACGCAAAAGTTCCTGATGCCTTTGAAGAAGGACCGTTTACTTTACCTCTTAATACACGTCACACTCCTCAGATTACCTGGACATCAAGCAACCCAAGTATTATCAATATTGAAACGATGACTGTCGCAAAAGTCACAACAAACACCCAAGTAACCCTAACGGCTACATATGTGTTTGAAGGAGTAGAATACTCAACCGACTTAACGGTAACCGTAATGGCTCCTCCTCCAGCCGAACCATTGACTGTCGGCGAAGTTTTGGCAAACGGGGTCTCGGGAGTCGAAATGCCTGTTCGGGGCTTAGTTGTAGGTTTCCAATCCGACGGTAATACTTCCGGCACTCTAAGGGGTATTATCCTCATGGATAAAACAACCAAAGACATAATCCTTGTCGACGGAATGGAAAATACGCCAAACAGCGCAGCTTACCCGGACTTTAAAGACAAAGACGGCCGAAAACTTGCCATCGGTGACGAAATTACTTTGGTCGATGTAACCTATACGGTTGGAGACTTTGGTCGTATATCGCTTCTTGCAACCGCAAGTACAGTAATTTCCACTGTATCGACCGGTAACGAAATAACCTGGGATACTTCCAAAGCAATCGTTATCGACAGTAACGAAGATATGATTGCCTTTGCCCAAAACCCACAATTCGGCGTGTTAATCAAATTCGTAGGAACCGAATCTGATCCTTTCTACTTCGGGGGATCAAGCAGCACACCAAGTTCCGTAAACTACAAATTCCTCTTCAATAAAGAAGCTGTCAATAATAACGGAACCAAATACGAAGGCCAGACATTCAGTTTCAAGAAGACTGTCAACGATGCAAACTTAGGCGTTGGCTGGTGGGAAACTTACTTTGACCTTCCGGAAGCCTTTATCGCACCGGATACAAACAATCCGAAAATTGGTTATACCGGTACGATTTATGCGGTATTGAATTCCAGAACAGGAACATATTGGCAACTGAGCTTTGTCAATCCGAGCGGATTAAGCGTTTCAAAACTCAGCTAATAAATCTTAAAAAAAGCTAAAAATCTTTGACAATGTCATGCGTAATCATGAAGCAAAAACATGGATTACGCATGGCATTTTCACTAAAGGAGTAATATCTATGAATGATAAAAAACCAATCGGTGTTTTTGATTCGGGTGTAGGGGGATTGACGGTTTTGGAAAAACTTGTAAAAATGTATCCGGGCGAAAACTTTATATATGTGGCCGACCAGGGATACTGTCCGTACGGTACCAAAACCAAAGAAGAAATCGAACAAAGAGTGCTTACCGTCGGAAAATACTTGTTAAGCCGGGGGGTTAAGGCAATCGTTATTGCCTGCAATACCGCTTCTTTGTTCAAACAGTCCTTGCAAAACATTACCGATATTCCGGTAATCAGTGTTATCGAGCCAACCGCTAGGTTGGCCTGCCAGCTGACAAAAACCAAAAAAGTGGCTGTGCTCGCCACAAATGCCACCATCAAAAACGGCAAATACCAAAGGATTCTTGAAGAAAACGGCATGGAAGTATTTCCCGTCCCCGCAAGCCAATTCGTGGATATCATCGAAAGCAACGAAATGAATACCGAAGCGACCCTGAAAACCGTAACGGAAAAACTAGCGCCGTTACAAAACAAAGGAATCGATACGGTTATCCACGGTTGCACGCATTTCGGTTTGTTGGAATTTCAGATGAAGAAAGTTTTGCCCGATGTCACATATGTGGAATGTGGTTACCCGACAAGCATTATTTTGGAAAATGTGCTACAATTATCTAAAGATAATGTTGCGAAAGGTTCTGTCGAAATCTATACCACCGGAAAAAGAAACGATTTCGAAGCAAAAATCAAATGGTTCACGATCCCGCATCAACCGATACAGGAATTGTAAAAGAGGACAAAATTATGACATTAATATGGAAAGCCACCAAAGAAGGCTTGTTAAAAACCTGGAAACTGATTTTGAAAATTTTCAAAGTAATTATTCCGGTCTATTTGTTGGTATCTTTGCTTGATTATTCCGGCCTGCTCGATATCATCGCTTCCTGGTTTGAAGGAATCATGAAAATCTTCGGTCTTCCCGGCGAGACCGCTTTGGTCTTTTTGGTTGCCAACGGAATTAATATCTATGCGGGGCTGGCGGTGCTGGAGACGATTGTTGTCAGTCTGAGCGTAAATCAAATCACGACTTTGGCTTTTATGATTTGCTTTTCGCATTCTCTGGTCATGGAAACTTCGATTTTGAAGAGTGTAAAAATACCCCGTTATTTGCAAATCCTAATTAGAATTTTCGCCGCAACCCTCATCGGCCTTATTCTGAATTTAGTGTGGAAGGTCTCTTGATATGGACAAAATAATGAAATTCATTACCGACTTTTTTCCGCCGACTTTAGAAAGTCTTTTTTGGATGCTTTTAAAGATAGCGATTATAATCGCGGTAATCATGATTGTCATGGAAATCTTGAAGGCTTTGAAAGTCTTGGACTGGCTCAACAAAGTACTTTTCCATTTCACCAAGCATTTGGGCATTACCCCTCAAGCCTCGACACCGCTTTTGGTCGGCATTCTTTTGGGTATAACCTACGGCGCGGGGGCCATCCTTGCCAGTTATACCAACAAGGAAATGACCAAAAAGGATGTCGTTTTGGTCGGAGTGTTTCTCTGCCTTTGCCATGCGATTATCGAAGATACGCTTCTGTTTGCGTCGATCGGCGCGATAGGATGGCTCTTGGTAATCGTCCGCTTCACCGTTGCGAGCATTGTCACAGGACTTATCAATCTTTTATATCATCCCAAAGAAAAAACAGATGTACAAACTGCTGCACCCGTAGCAGGACCAGTCGGTTTAGCGGAAAAATAAAAGTAACTAAAAACCTTTGAGAATTTTCCAAACATGATATAATTTTAAAAAAGGAATGATTAATTTATGCGTTTATTGGACTTAAATCTTGTAACGGAAGCCGTTAAAAACATGCTGATTGACGCTTGCGAAAATATTCCGGTCAACGTTATCGAAAGACTGAAAGAAGCTAAAGAAAAAGAAGCAAGCCCGCTCGGCAAAAGCATTCTCGACCAAATCATCGAAAACGATTTGCTTGCGGCTAGACGCAATGTGCCGATTTGCCAGGATACCGGAATGGTTGTCTGCTTTTTGGAAATCGGTTCGCAGGTGGTTTTTGAGGGCGATATCTACGAAGCCGTAAATCAGGGAGTAAGAAATGCTTATATCGACGGTTTCTTAAGAAAATCCGTGGTACGCCATCCGTTGGATCGCGTCAACACCAAAGACAATACCCCGGCCGTCATTCATACCAAAATCGTACCGGGCGAAACGGTCAAAATCACGGTCGCCCCTAAAGGCGCAGGAAGCGAAAACATGAGCCTTGTCAAAATGCTGATTCCGGCCGACGGTATCGAAGGCATCAAAAAATTGGTGCTTGATACGGTTTTCAATGCGGGGGGAAAACCTTGCCCGCCGATTATTGTCGGAATCGGTCTCGGCGGCAATTTGGAAAAAGCCGCCATGCTGGCCAAGGAAGCGGTCCTTAGGGAAATTGACGACGAAGCAACCGATCCGCTTGCCCGAAAACTCGAACAGGAATTGTTGCAGGAAATCAACGATTTGGGCGTCGGTCCGATGGGACTGGGCGGAACCGTTACCGCTTTGGCGGTTAAGGTCAATACCTATCCTTGCCACATTGCAAGTCTGCCGGTTGCAATCAATATTCAATGCCATGCCTCCCGTCACAAGAGCGTGGTTTTGTAGGTGATAACATGAGTGAAACCAGACATTTAAAAACCCCTTTGACGGACAGTGATGTCAGATCGTTAAAAGCCGGCGATATCGTCTATCTTTCCGGCATCATTTATACGGGCCGAGACGCCGCCCACAAACGGATGGTGGAAGCAATCGAAAACGGCAGCCCCTTACCGTTCGAATTGCAGGGCAGCGCCATTTATTATGTTGGACCGACTCCGGCCAAACCGGATCAGCCGATTGGTTCCTGCGGGCCTACTTCTAGTTACCGGATGGACCCTTATTCGGAAGCCCTGATGGAAAGGGGTCTGAAAATGATGATCGGCAAGGGACCGAGAAGCAAAGAATACAAAGAACAGCTTAAAAAATACGGTGCGGTTTACCTTTCTGCTATCGGCGGAGCGGGAGCGAAAATTCAGGAAACGGTTAAAAAAAGCGAAGTGATTGCGTATCCCGATTTGGGCACCGAAGCCGTTCATAAATTGGAAGTCGAAAACTTTTATGCCATAGTCACTTACGATAGTGAAGGGAATGATTTATTTGAAAAAGGAATTGCCACATATCGGAAAACAGAAAAGTAGAATCATCGTTTTGATTGGTTTGGGTTTTTTTGTGCTGGTCGCACTAGCTTTGCTGATTTCCAGCTGCGACGAACCCCAAAAAAACAACCCGATCGATATTACTTTCGATGTTTTCCCGTCCGAATTTTTGGGGATTGTCAAGGACAAACCGGTCTATATCACTTCGATTGGCCAAGCCATCGATATCGAGGATTTTCTGATCGAAGTCGATTACCTCAATTTATTCGAATATACCCACGACAATATGTTGCAACCGGAAGATGTTCCCGCCGGCGCGGTCGTAATGGCGATTGTGGGTTGCAGTATCAAAGGATTAACCAGCGCGCATCTTACGCTGGAAGAAGAAATGGCGCGTTCCCAGGCCTTTATGACCAAAACAAAAAACAAGGAAATTACGTTCATTGCCTGGCATATCGGGGGAATGGCCAGACGGGGTTCGACCTCGGACCAAATCATCGAAACCGTCTTCAGCGGCGCCAGTCTGGATTTGTTTTTGACCTACGGCGACTCCGACAAGTTCCTGACCAATATTGTGGTCGAAAACGATGTTCCTTGCTACCAAATCGATTATGTGGGAAATATCGGGCTTGTGCTGAAATTGTTGGCGGGGGAAGTCAACAATGGTCAGTAAAATCATTGTCGGAGCGCTTATTGTCGGTTATCTCGGATATATCGTTTTCGAACGGTTTTACCAAAAGTCCTTGAGAAAATCTTTTACGCATGTCATTCATGTCAACGGAACCAGGGGCAAAAGCACGATTACCCGGCTGATTGATGCGGGGGTCAGGAATTGCGGGTTCAGGGTTTTCTCGAAAACGACCGGAACGATTCCCACCATTATCAATACTGCCAACGAACAGGTCGTAATCAAAAGATTGGGACTTGCGAACATCCGGGAACAGCTGAAAATGATGCGCCTAGCCCAAAAAGAAAAAGCCGAAGTTCTGGTTATCGAATGCATGGCGGTCAGCCCCGAACTTCAATATATTTCCCAGGACAAAATGCTCGAAGCGGATATTGCCGTGATAACCAATGTCCGGCTTGACCATCTTCAGGAGATGGGCTCTTCTTTGCCGGAAATCGCTTCATCCCTGGCGAATGTGATTCCCAAAGCCAAGCATCTGGTATTGGGCGATGCCCAATTCTTAAATATTTTCCAGGAAAAAGCCAAAAAATACCATACCGAAGTCCACGTGGCCGAAGATTTCCAAAAGGAAGATTCGTTGAACACTTTTTTCGAAAACATCAATATCGCTTTGGAAGTGGCAAAAGTGTTGGGACTCGATTTGGACAAGTTCTACGAAGGAATGAAAAACTATTATCCTGATCCGGGAGCATTCGAAATCATCGAAACACCGGGAACGGTTTTCCTGAACGGTCTTTCCATCAACGATCCCGATTCCATCATGCTGGTTTATCATCAGCTCTTGCAAAAATATCCGAAAGAAGATATGACGATTCTGTTAAACAGCCGGAACGACCGTCCGAGCCGCGTTTTGCAACATATCGAACTATTAAAAAAGTTAAGCGACCATAAAATCATTTTGACCGGAACCAATACCCATTTCATCAAACGCAAACTTGGCAAAGATTATGTTGCCCGGGTCGAAATTCTGAGATCCGTCGAAGATCTGAAAAAAGAAAAAGTCATCTTTGCCATAGGAAACATTGCCAGCCAAGGCATGGAAATCCTGCAATTTTTCAAAGACGCTCAAGAGGTGCAATCATGACAAACATCATCATAATCGGCTTACTGATCAGTATCATTTTTTACGAAATCACGGATATTTCCCCGGGGGGAATTATCGTTCCGGGTTTGATGGTGCTTTATTTCAACCAGGTCGACCGGATGATATATACGGTTGTCATTGCGATTATCAGTTATTTGGTCGTCAAATGGGCTTCGCGCTATTTCATTATCTTCGGCCGCAGAAGATTTGTCTTATTGATTGTCATCAGCCTTGTGATTAATTTTGTTTTGCAGCTGCTTTTAAAATCTTTTTCCATCAGCATGCTCAACGTTTCCATCATCGGGTATACGATTGCCGGATTGATTGCGAACGATTTCTACAAACAGGGCGTCAAAAAGACGCTTCCGGCACTGGTGATTGTTGTCGGAATCGTCGAACTGATCGGCATCATGATTCAGTATTGGGGTTAACGAAATGAAGAAAACGCCGTTTTATATTGAGGTTTTGTATATTATCTGGGCCTTGATCCTGATTGTCGCAAACGGCATAACGTTCAGTTCCACGACGACCGATTTTTGCCGTTATGTGGAAGAAAAGCAGGAAGCGACACGCTTAAGCGCCCTCGCGATGGAAAAAATCAAAGAACGGAAAGCCGAACTCGGTATTCCGATGGCCACGAAAGATATCCTGCAGACGGGATTGCTCGGGGAACGCTACACGGGCATCACCACCACCTTGGGCGTATTGGAAGCCAAAAGAACGTCGCTCAATCCGAATTTTGCGGCGGTGATTATCGATATGTTCAAAGAAGCGGATATCCAAAAAGGCGATGAAGTCGGAGTCGTGTTTTCCGGATCGTTTCCGGGTTTAAACATTTCGGTTCTCTGTGCCATTGAAGTATTCGAACTGAAACCTTGCATCATGATTTCCATCGGAGCCTCTAGCTACGGGGCCAATCATCCCGAATTTACCTTTTTGGAAATGTTCGATTATCTGGTTCAGGAAAAAATTCTGTCTCACCCCGTCAATTACATTTCCTTGGGGGGGAACAACGATTTGGGAGATGAATTCGACGAAGACTTAAGAGAAAAAATCATCGGACGCATCAAACAGAATCCTGCCACCTTTATCTTCGAATCAGACTTCGAAACCAATATCAAAAAGCGGATGGCCTATTTCGAACAAGCTGTTCCCGACATGAAACTGTTTATCAACGTGGGGGGCAATCTGGTAGCGATGGGTCGGGAAGAAGCGGCCTTTATCAGCGACAACGGTCTCATCAAGCCGGGTTATTTTTCCAATCAATTCGGGAAAAATATTAAAAACGAAGGTTTGATCGATCGTTACTTAAGCAAAAAAATCCCGGTTATCCACATGCTCAACATCAAGGGCCTCGCTTACGAATATCATTTGCCGTATGACCCGAACACTCCGTTCGAACTCGGCGTGGGCGATGTCTATATGGAGAAAAAATACAATCTGACTGTTCCGATCGTAACGCTTTGTTTATCCGGCTTTTTGTTGGCGTTTATCTACTTTTACAAACGATATGAGCAATAATTATTGAGGTGTTTATGAAAGAAAAAATCTTTTTTGTCGAAGACGACGAGAGTATTTATTTTTTGATTGAAGCGGCGCTGTCGGCTGGGGGATACGAAAAGAAAGGTTTTGTCGAACCGCTGGCGATGCTTGAGGCATTAAAAGAAGAAAAGCCCAATCTGATTGTGCTGGATTTGATGTTACCCAACATGGACGGTTTCGAAGTTTTGGAAAAACTCAAAAGCGATTCCATGTATTCCCATATCCCGGTGATTATCCTAAGCGCCAAATCTTCCGAACCCGACATTGTCAAAGGGCTCGACAACGGCGCCTCCGATTACATCACGAAACCGTTCGGGGTTTTGGAATTCATTTCCCGGATTCGCGCCAATTTGCGTAAAGTCGACCAAGTCAACCAGAATGTGTTGATTGTCCGGGATTTGCAGCTAAATCTCGACAAACACAGCTGCCTTTTATGCAATGTTCCGATCGAACTTACCGTCAAGGAATATCAGGTACTGAAACTCTTAATGGAAAATGTCGGCAATGTCATCACCAGAGACCGGCTGTTGCACGATGTCTGGGGCTTTGAACAGTTTGCGGAAACGCGTTCGCTCGATGTCCACATCAAAACCATTCGCGACAAATTCGCCAAAGTAACTCCGGATGTCTATATCGAAACTGTCAGAGGAATCGGCTATATTATTCCCAAATAGGATGTGAAAAAAATGAGAAACGAAATCATCAAACGCAACACCATCATAACGGTTATCAGCCTTGTCATTTTCTTTTTCGTTTCTTTATTCATCACTTCCTACAATAACCGAAAAAAGCTTGAAAACGACCTGGTATATATCTCCAATGTCTTCTGTTCGCAAGTGCTTGCTACCGAATCGGAAAGCGAAATCCTGCAGTTAATCAATCAGTATACGACCAATCCCCAATGGATGAATATCTCGATTGCCAACAGCCTCGGTACCATTATCTACGACAGCCGGACCGACAATCCTTCGGGCAATCTGACGGCGAAGGAACTTGAACTCGCCAATTCGCTGCAGGTGGATCAGAAACGCCTGTATCTGGACAAAACGACCCAATCGATTTATTACATCAGAAAAGTCACCAACGACATCATCATCCGCACGAGCGTTCCGAGCGAAAACAATACCGGCTATGTCTTAAACAGCGTTTTCTACATGCTTCTTTTGATTATCGGGGTGCTTGTCTTCAGCATCATCTACAACAAAAAAACAAGCGATATCATCATCGAAGTGTTCAACGATATCACAAATCATCTGCGGACCGTGAACGAAGGCAACTACGAACGGATCAATCCCGATCACAAGTTTATCGAAGTCAAAACTTCTTTGGACGAAATCAACGAAATCAACGAAAACATTTCCCGCAGTATCTTAAAAATCAAAAGCGAAAGCGCCAAAATCAACTTTATCATCAACAACATGCAACAGGGCATTATGATTATCGACCAAAAGGAACGGTTGCAGATTATCAACGAGTATGCCCTGAAAAGTCTGCATTTGGAAGCCAAACCCAAAGAAAACGCCAAATTCACGGAAATTCCGCTCAACGAAGAAATATTACAAATGCTTTCCCGTTGCTTGAGCAAAGGACAGAACAAAACCTTCGATTATCACGATCAGCTTAACAATAAAATTTATAGTTTTACGATTACCCATTTGGAAAACGCCTGGCTTGACGAAGGAGAAACTATCAAAGTCATAGTCGTTTTGATTATGGATGTCACCGACGAACGCAAAAACGAAGAAGCCAAAGCGGAGTTTATCGCCAACGCTTCCCACGAACTGAAAACACCGATTACTTCAATCAGCGGTTTTTCCGAACTAATTATCAACGGTTACGGCGAATGCGACGAAAAAACCCGCGGTTTTATCGAACGGATTTACCTGGAAGCCCGACGCATGCAGGAAACGATTGACGAATTGCTTTATCTTTCGAATCTCGAATACCACAACAACCAATTGCCGCTTTCGGAAGAGGTCGATTTGGTCAGGGTAGTCAACGATTCCGTTGAGACGCATCGGGAAATGGCCGGCCGTAACAAAATCGCGTTCGAACTCGCTTTGGAACCGGTTTCCTTTAAGGGCAACAGCACGTTAATCAGAAACCTGGTCGACAATTTGGTGGACAATGCAATCAAATACAACAAAGACTTTGGTTCCGTTATTATCAAAACCAAAGATATTTCTTCCAAAGCCCAGCTGATTGTTGCGGATACGGGCATCGGCATGGACGAAAAACACCTGACGAAAATCTTCGACCGTTTTTATCGCATCGACAACAGCCGCAGCCGTTTGACGGGAGGAACAGGTCTTGGTTTAACGATCGTTAAAAAGGTATGCGCGGTACACGGCGCAACGCTGGATGTCAAGAGCACGCTTCACGAAGGAACCGAATTTACCATAACTTTCAATAAATAAGAGGTTGATTATGAAAAAGAATCCTTTGAAAACCGCCCTGGTCGGGGGAGAAACCACCAAAACCGACGAACGAATCAATTTTTTCGGCACGGTGGACGAATTGTCCTGTTTTGTCATGGAACTGACTCATCACCTAAAAGATGATAAAACCATCCAGACTCTGAAAACCGTTGTGAACACCCTATCCAAAATCATGGGGAAGGTTGCGGGGGCAAATGTCGATTTCGGGGAAAGCCAGGTAAACGAAATACTGGCTTTGATTGAAAAAGAAAAAGCCCAAACAATCCCCGAAAAAGGTTTTGTGACGCCGGGCATTACTTTGTTGGGTGCCAAAACCCATATCGTGCGTGCGATAACCAGAAGGGCGGAACTGGCTTATGCCCAGGTGTTTGCCAAATATCAAGGGGACGAACTGATTTTTTCTTATCTCAACAAACTGTCCACTTACTTTTATTATTTGGCCTTAAAATTCGATCAACAAAATTAATAAAGAAAGGGAAGGAAATGCCATGGATATTGTCGCCATCGACCACTTAAAAAAATATTACGGACCCGCGCGTGGCGTAGAGGATGTCAGCTTTTCTTTAAAACAAGGGGAAATCTTGGGTTTTATCGGTCCGAACGGAGCGGGAAAATCCACGGTTATCCGGGTTTTGATGAATCTGCTTAACATTACGAGCGGTAGCGTTACTGTTTTCGGCGAACAACCGAGCCACAGAAACAACCGCAGAATCGGATATTTGCCGAGCGAAGTCAATCTGTATTCGGAAATGACCGTATATGACCAGCTCAAATATTTTGCTTCCATTCGCGGAGTAAAAGAAGAAGCTTTTTTAGAATTAGCCGAAACATTGGATTTGGACCTGCAAAAGAAAATTGCGGATTTATCGCTCGGAAACAAGAAAAAAGTCGGAATTGTGGCCAGCCTGATGCATGAACCGGAATTGCTCATTTTGGACGAACCGACTTCCGGTTTGGATCCGCTGGTGCAACAGACTTTCCTGTCTTTGCTGGTCAAAGCCAAAAACCGCGGCGCCTCGATTCTTCTTTCCAGCCATGTGCTTGCGGAAGTTGAAAAAGTGTGCGACCGGGTCGTTTTGATTAAAGAAGGGCGTATACTCTTCAGCGATACAATCGAAGCGATCAAATCGTCTTCTTACAAAAAGGTGAAGGTTACCCCAAGGGTTAAACTCGAACTGGAAGGTTTGAAACTTCTGAAAACCGAAGGGAACCGGGAGGAATATTCGTTTAAAGGCGACATCAACCAATTGACCAAAGCGTTGTCGTCCTGCGACTTAACGGAACTGGCTATTTTTGACTTAACCCTGGATGAAATCTTCATGCATTACTACCACAAGGAGAACGGCCATGATTAATAACAAAGTTGTCTTAATGGAATTGAAACGCAACTTCAAAAGTTTAATTGTCTGGACGGTGGCTGTCGGACTTTCGATGTTTGTCATCCTTATTTCCTATCCTTTGGTTGACGATGTTTTTGACCAAATGCCGCAGGAATTTATCGAAATCGTGGATATTTTCGGAGGAATCCCGCGCAACCTGATTGAATATTTTGCGATGGAAGGCGGAATGATTTTTCAGCTGACCTGCGCTCTTTATGCAACCCTTTTGGGATTTGGCACGATAACCAAAGAAGAACGGGAAAAATCTACCGATTTGATTTATACGCTTCCGGTTGCGCGAAAAACCTTTTTCTTAAGCAAAATGACAGCCGGTTTTATCCAAATAACAGCCTTTATGCTCGGTAACCTTATCTTTATCGTTTTGGGAATCGTAATCATCAACGATTACGCATCGTTTGCCAAACTGCTTCTTTTTGCTTTGTTGTCCTGGGTGTTGTTGATGATTTTCGTATGTTTCGGCACCCTGCTCGGAACACTGTCAAAGAAAAACATCAAACAACTAAATGCCATGGCGATACCCCTACCTCTTTATATCGTGTCTTTGATAGCCTCTTTAACCGACAATAAATGGTTGGATGCTTTGAAATATTTGACCCCATATACTTTCAGCGATCCGCTGGTGGTGTTAAAAAACGGTTATACGTTTGAAGTGGTTAATTTTTTGACTTTCACGGTTCTTGCCATAATTTCATTCTTCATTGCCTACAGAACCTTTGTCAAAAAAGAATTTGCCAATTGAAAAAATCAACCAGAAAACTGGTTGTTTTTTTATTTAAAAGTTTGTAAAACACGACAAAAGGCATAAATACAACCCTTGGGAAGCACAAAAGCGGATTGCGAAAAAGGTCGCTATATGTTAAAATTGCTTGAAAAAATTAAAAGAAAAGAGGTTTATGTTTATGGGTTCAGGTACTTATGATATCAAGTGGCTCCTTTATGTGGTAATCTCACTTGTTTTAACCCTAGGAATTCTTGTAGGTTTGCACTATACCGTCAAAAAGCAAAGTGTCAAAGAAGCGATTCTTAAGATTTTCGGGGTCCTTTGTTTGCTTTCCCACATCAGTGTTTACTACTACAACATGGTAGTTCTTCACAGCAGCGAAACAGGACTGTCGACGTTTTTCCCAATCTACCCTTGCAATGTTTCGATGATGCTTTGGCCGGGGGTTTTTCTGTTTGACGGCAAGGCCCGCAAATTTTTAATCACTTTCCTTGCCTATTACAGCGTTTACGGCGGCATCATTACTCTTTTTGAACCGTCCTCTTTTTATACCGGCGGCGATATCTTCGATTGGAGCACTTTTAAAGCTTTTCTTTCGCACAGTTTCCTGTTGCTAACCGGTTTGTATGCTTTTACCGGCGGTTTCGTTAAAATTGAAATGAAAAACAATTTGGCTTTTTTGATGGGTTTACTCCTAATCTTTTTGCCGGTCGGTTTAATTCTTAACTGGATTATGAACAATAATGGTTACGATATCAATGCCATGTATTTGATTACTCCGCCGCTCGGAAAAGACCATCCGTTCCTCAACGCCTGGGTAATTTCTTTTTTGATGGTTATCTTCAATGCCCTTTTCATAACGGCTTTCGAAATCATCACCCTCGAAAAAGAGAAAAGATGGTACAATGTTTTCTTGGCCAAAATAAAGGCCAAAAAAACTTTGAAAACGAACTAGACTTTCAGCGCTTTAGGATAATTCTAAAGCGTTTTTTATAGGACCTTTAACGCTTTTCTTGCGAAAACGGCCGTAATAAGGTATGATATTCAAAAGAGGAAACGGATATGATAGTTGGTTTAGCATCCAAATATTTTGTCAACAATCGGATTGATCTCAATCTCAAAACCATTTACGATACGATGAAAGAAGCATCCGACAATCGGGCCGATGCGATTCTTTTCGGGGAAGCTTTCCTGCAGGGTTTCGATGCCTTGAAATGGGATTTTTCGGTTGACCGTAACATTGCCTTAAGTCAGGAAAATGGCACCATCAAAGCTATCGGAAACAAGGCCGCCGAACTGAATATCGCAATCGGGTTCGGTTATCTCGAGTTAGCAATAGACAAAATATACTCCAGTTTCATGTTTATCGACAAAACGGGCAAAATAATCAATAACTACCGTCGGATTTCGCCCGGTTGGAAAGAACCGATTGCTTCAATAGAACACTACAAAGAAGGCGAAATTTTCCAAACCTTTTCCTATATGGATAAAAACTTTCTGGTGGGTTTGTGCGGCGACTTTTGGTATGACGAAAACGTCCGGCGCGCCAATCTGCTTTATAACGACGTGGTGCTTTGGCCGGTTTACTTAAATTACACAAGCGATACCTGGAACAATCGGGAAAAGGCGGATTATGCCCAAAGGGCGAAACTGCTCGGAAAACGGGTGCTGCTTTTCAACAGCCTTTCAGTCAATCCGGTAGCATTGGGCGGCTGCTGTGATTTTTTAAACGGCAGTATCATTGATGAATTGCCGATGCAAAACGACGGAATTCTTTATGTAAAGATATGAATATAAAACAATCAGAGGTGTGTCATGAAGAACAATAACAGAAAAATACTACAGACCGTTTTCTTTGTCGGCGTTTTGGTCTCTTTCGTGGCCTTCGGCTTGACCGGCTTTATGGCTGTTGGGGGAGGTTTGCCTTTTCTACCGATTATCCCTTGGTTTTTCTTTGCATTTTTCGCCATCCTGATGGTGGTTGTTGGCAGCAAAGGGCGCAGCCGCCATTTTGAAGAAGACGATTACGGCAATCCCCGCTCGACTCATAAAGTCAATCTGCGTTGCCCACTGTGCGGCGCTCTCAACGACGAAAATGCGCGATATTGCAATCAATGCGGGGAAAAGCTGTAAAAACAACTATTAATAATCCTTTTAGTTGCATCGCAAGTTTACTCGTGATATAATGTTAAAAACAATCGAGGAGGAAATAATATGAAGAAATACGAATGTGTATGCGGCTATGTTTACGATCCCGAATTAGGCGATCCGACACAAGGAATCGCGCCTGGAACCCCTTTCGAAGATTTACCTGACGATTGGGTATGCCCAGACTGCGGATTGGGAAAGGATGCCTTTACCGAAATTTAATTAAATTAATAACGAAAACGATAGATGCCGTCCTTGGCATCTTTTTTTATTTTTAAAAAGAGCTTTGACAAAACCAAAAAATGATAAATTATGCCTTTTGAAACATTGTATAATTGGTCTACACCCGGAAAGGAATGACCGATTTGTTCAAAAAGATCAATTTAATCGTTATCGCTTTTTTCAGCGTCCTGACCGTGCTTTTTCCGATTGGTTTTACGCTGTATTTGCCTTTGCTTATCTTTTATGTCCTGAAAGACAACCGTAATATTTTTTATATGTTAATTCCGAGCTTTCTTGCTTTGCTTTTGTTTGCGAAGGAATTTGTCATATACTTTTTGGTTTTAACCGCAATCGTCTATATTTTGCAAATGCTGCTGCACAGGATTTCCAAAGGCTTTTATGTCTACGGGGCCATTTTGCTTTTAAATGTAATCTCGAGCGTAATATTGGACCGGGCGGGTTTGATAAATGCGGGTATGCTTCCGTCGCCTTGGCATCTGATAATCCTGAATATTATCTCCTTAAGTTTTTACGTCTATTTGGAACACAGTTTGGTCGAAGCCTTAAAAGCCAAAAAAATGATGCGAAGTCTTTATGACAATTCTTTTTTGGAAATTCTGATCGCTTTGGTCACGATTCTTGGGGCAACCTGGGTCGAATACCAGGGAGTGAATGCGGGGCTGGTGACAGCGGTCTATTTCGGCATGTATTTCGGAACATCGTTTCGGGGTCAAAATGCCATGCTTTACGGGGTTATCGCCATGCTTACCCTTCTGTTCGGGTTTGAGATCCGGGAAGGATTGTTTTTGCCGCTTGTCTGCGCATTCTATTTTATGCCGTTTGTTTACCCGATAATCTCTTTGAATATTTTTCTGGCGGTGGCGATTTTGGCCAAAACCGATTATCATTTTCTGTCGCTGCTTTCGATGATGGCCACAAGCGTGGTGTTTGAAATCCTGAAGAATTTTCTGATCAAAGAAAAAGTCGTGGAGGAAGAAGTTTACGAAAAAGTTTACGAACAGGTTACCGGGCAAATCAATCAGGAAATTCTCGCTTTTGCTTCATTTTTGGAACGCTTTTCCGATGGCATCAAATTGCCCAAGGAATACAACCAGCACATCAGCGATGGAATCAAGACCTTGGTCCAAAAACATTGCCAAAGATGCGACAAACAAAAAGAATGCTACAGCCATTATAAGGCCGGACTATATATCTATTTTCGGGATATAATCGTGGGACAGGCTCAGGACAGCGACGAATATTATCAGTTTACCCGTTATTGTCCCCATGTCAGGGAACTCGAATACACGGGAAGAAGTTTGCGAAAAAACGTGGCTTTGTATGACGAAAGCGAAACTAAAAACAATTCATTGGTTGCCCAAATGGGCGGAATCGCGAGCACCATCCGAAAATACGCGGTCGACAGGGCTTCCAAAGAAGAACTGAAATACGAAGTGTTTGCGGAAGTGAAGCGAAGAATTATCGGCTACGGTTACCATATTACTTATTTCGAAGTCAAACGCACCTTTGTCAATGATTTTCTGATTTCACTGGGTATCAAAGCCGCAAAATCCGAATGGGACGACATTCACTCGGCCATCTCCCTAATTTGCCAAAACGTCATGGAAAAGAGGGTGAGTGTATTGTTTGAAAAAGAAGAACGGAACACCCTTTACTTAAAAATCATTCCGGAAATCAAAATCGACGTACTGTACGGTTACGGTGCCATCGCTTCCGACGGCACCCAAATCAACGGCGACAATTATATCATCAAAGATTTAAACAACGGCCGGTTCATCAGCGCCATTTCCGACGGCATGGGCAAAGGCTACAGTGCTTTTTACGAAAGCAACATTACGCTGAAACTTGTGGAAGACGTGTTGTCCTTGAACCTCGATTCGTCCACCGCGTTGGAAATTCTTAATACCTTTTATGTCATTCAGGACTATTTGGAACGCTATGCCACGCTGGATCTGCTCGAAATCAACCGTTTCAAAACAACGGCGAAGTTTTACAAAATGGGAGGATGTACGTCCTATATTATTCATCAGGACGGAAGCCTCGAAAAAATCATCAACAAAAGCTTGCCGTTCGGCATCGAAGAATTGGTGGAAAACTATGAAGTGCCCCTCAAAGATAACGATGTCATCAACATGAGCAGCGACGGAATTCTGGAAAACGTCGTCGACGCCAACCGACTGGAAACTTTTCTGAAATCCGTCAAAGACCTAACTCCTCAGCGCATCGTTTACGAATTGTTTAATTTTGCGGTTAAGAACGAACTGAAAACCAACGACGACATGACGTTGATTGCCTTAAGAATCAAAGAAGCTTAAAAATCAAAAATTACCCCAAAAGAAAAAGCTAAGAAAACAAAAGTTTTTGAAAACAAATTTTTCTTAGCTTTTTTTATATTCTTATTTGATTGTTTTTGCATGGTTTATATGCACTATCGGCAAAAAAATCCGAACTTTTTGTTATAATAGGATAAAGCGAGGAACAAACATGAGTGCATTAGAAATTGTAATGGTATCGGTTGTCAGTGTATTGGTATTTAGCATAGCCCTGTATTTTATCATCCTGAAACTTTTTAAGAAATTAACCAGCGATAAAGCCAACGACTTTAAGATTTTGAATCAACACGCAAGAACCGAAAAAATCGTCTTTTTGGGCGATTCTTTGACGGACTTCTTTCCGGTCAACGACTTTTTTCCGGATGTGGAAATATATAATCGGGGGATTGCGGGGGACAATACATCTGACGTCATGCGACGTCTTGACGGAATAACCGAACTTAAACCGCAAAAACTTTTTTTATTGATCGGAATCAACGATTTTCACCGACGCAAAATTCGGCCCGAAGAAATGGTGGAACGGATAATGAAAATTGTGGAAGCTTTGTCAGACATTCCGAATATCTATATCATTTCCTGGTATCCGCTAAATAAAACTTTCCTGCGTTTTACTTGGGTCTTCCGAAACAAAGCCAATAACGCGATCATCCGGAAAGTCAACCGTCTTCTTGAGGAAAAAGCCAACGCTTTGGGTTATCCTTTTATCAATGTATATGACGAACTGATTGACGAAAACGATAATCTAAAGCGTGAATATACGTTGGACGGAATCCATTTGAGCACCAAGGGATACGAACAGGTCGTCCGGAAACTCAAACCCTATATCTACGATTAATAACTTTTGTATTTGGCAGTTTTGACCAAACGTCCCGGCCACCGGGAAATGCCCCCTACAATACTTGTGGCCGAAATCCCCTGATTGGCCAAAAAGATGGCCGCAATCCTGCTTTTGGCGCCGTTGTGGCAGATTAGGTAATAATGGTTCAGGGAGTTCACAAACAAGTGATGCTTATCCAAAAGCAGCTGTAAGGGGATATTTTGCGAACCATCGATATGATATTGGTCGTATTCGTAGCTTTCACGCACATCGATTAATTTGATATTGTTTTTGGTTTGGTAAAGCAGGAAAAACTGGTATGTGGATATTTCGTTCATTCTTAACCCTCCTTGGTAAGTATTATATTCCGGACCCAAGGAAAATAAAGATAAAATTTTGTCAGCAAAACCGAAAAAAATATGGTATAATAACTAAGGTGATAAGATGTTTAAGAAGCTGCTTTCGATTTACGGAAATCGCATCGTCAAACCGGGAAGTACATTGGAACCGAACCGTTTTTATTATTTTTTCAACGAAGAAGGCCAATTGTTCGGGATTGACAGAAACATAACCAAAAACGAATACCAATTGATTAAATCGATGTATATCGAAAAGACTTTCCATTTCGACAATGCGTTGATGCAACAAATCCATGAATATCTTTGGGAAGGAAAAAGTTATCCTTTTGCCCAAAAACGCGGCAAATTCTTTTTTTACCATGAATTGGAAGCAGGCAACGACCAGCTCCACAGCATGCTTAAAGACATCTTTCGGGATATATATGCCATTTCCTTTTTGGAATATACCTTGGTTTTCTTTTTCGACCGCTTCGACATCGATTTGGAACCGCTATTTCAAACCTTGAGCGATGACTTCGGTTCCAAAATCACCGTTCACGAAGGTTTCTTTTTTACCGATCGGTTGCCGGGCGAAAATATCAAGCAATACGTCAAAACCGTAATCGAAAACGGCGTCATGCGCAAAAAAGATTATACCGATTTGGCGGACTTTATTCTGGCCCTTGCCGGGAGCGAGGATTATTGCATGCTGAAATTAATCAAGGAAGGGTTGTTTTCTTCCCTAAAAGACAAAGACGAAGCATTGGAAATCATCCGGGTTTTCTTCAGCAACAATCTCAACGTTTCCGCCACCGCAAAATCTCTCTACATGCATCGGAACACCCTGCTATACAAACTCGACCAATTGTCGAAAGAACTGGGACTCAAACTGGACCGGTTTTCCCATGCATGCTCCATCAATATTTTACTCAATATCAAATAATTTAACAAACTGCCGAAAAACCATCCGATTTCTTGGATGGTTTGTCTATTTTTTATTTGCGTTTTTTTGGTATAATTTTAGTGTAGAAATTTTTATAAAGGAGAAATTTTATGGCAACTGTAGAACTAAAGAATATTAACAAGATTTACGACAATAACGTTCAGGCCGTTTTTGATTTCAATCTCAAAATCAAAGACCGTGAATTTATTGTTTTGGTTGGTCCGTCGGGCTGCGGAAAGACAACAACCCTACGGATGATTGCCGGTTTGGAAGAAATCACCAGCGGCCAATTGTTGATTGACGACGAAGTCATGAACGATGTCGCACCTAAAGACCGCAATATCGCGATGGTTTTCCAATCTTACGCTCTTTATCCGCACATGTCCGTTTACGACAATATGGCATTCGGTTTGAAACTTCGCAAATTCTCTCGCGATGAAATCGATCGCCGCGTTCAAAGCGCTGCCGAAACACTTGGCTTGAAACCTTACCTTGACCGTAGACCAAAAGCTTTGTCAGGCGGTCAACGTCAACGTGTTGCTTTGGGCCGGGCCATCGTTCGGGATGCGAAAGTATTCCTGATGGACGAACCTCTTTCCAACCTCGACGCTAAACTCCGTGTGCAAATGCGTTCGGAATTAATCAAATTGCACGAAAGTTTGGGAACAACAACCATCTATGTTACCCATGACCAAATTGAAGCTATGACCATGGCTACCAGAATCGTCGTTATGAAAGATGGTTGGATCCAACAAATCGGTGCACCAAAAGAAATTTACGACTTCCCTAACAATATGTTTGTCGGCGGTTTCATCGGTACTCCACCAATGAACTTTATCGAAGGCCGTGTCGGTGACGACGGATTCTTTGAATGCGGCGATCACAAACACGGTGTTAGCCGTTTGCGTGTACCGGAAAAACAATTCAATATGTTGAAAGAAAAGAAATATCTCAATAAACCGATTGTATTGGGCATCCGTCCGGAAGACATCAAAGACGATGCAGCCGACATTTCGGAATTCAAAGATGCTACTTTGACCCTGAAAGTCGATGTAGCGGAATTGCTTGGTCCTGAATCATTGATTACGGTTAGAGTTCAAAGCAACAATGTTGCCGGTCAACCTGTAACCGCAAAAATCAAAGCGCGGACCGACATTCATATCAACGATATGATTACTCTTGCTTTCGATATGAGCAAATGCCACTTCTTCGATATCGAAACCGAATTAAGAATCAAGGAAGATTAATTAACAAAAAGAAGTCGTCCCCCCGATGACTTCTTTTTTTGGAGGTGAATATGCCAAAAGAAGGAATCTTTTATATGGTTGAGGAAAAAACTCCCGAAGGCATCAGGCACGACCTTCACTATGCCAACAAGCAAATCATTCCGTTGCAACAGTCTTGTCTTAAGTTTTTGAACGAACTGTGCATTGCGCACCTGACAACCTTAAAGGGTAGGCTTGACGCAATCAGACTGCGCTTTAACCTGCACAAAAATATCCCGATTTACATCAGTCCCTGCCTTGTTTTGATGACGGTCAAAGCAGGAAACAAAAAATACTATCTGAATTATTATAAGATTGCGGAGACGAAGAATTTGGGAAAAGGAAAAACCCTGATTGCCTTTGTGGACGGCAATTCCTTAATTCTTGATGTAAGCATCACGGTTTTGCAAAACCGTATCAAGACTGTCGAACGTTTGCTCAAAGAAGGCCCTTTTTAAAATGAAAATGTTTTCTTTTGTTAATTCTTGCAAAATACTTTAAAAAAGTGTAAAATACAGGTAATTGAAAATAATATTATAAAGGAAGGTAATTATGGCAAAGAAAACAATTCGCGACATAGATTTAAAAGGCAAAAAAGTTTTGATTCGTGTGGACTTCAATGTGCCGATGCTAGACGGAAAAATCACCGACGATAACCGAATTGTCCAAGCTATACCGACAATTCAATACGCTCTCGATCAGGGCGCCAAAGTTATACTCTTTTCCCATTTAGGCAGAGTTGCCAGCGAAAGCGATAAACAAAGCAACAGCTTATATCCGGTTGCTTTAAAGCTCGCATCGCTTCTTAAAAAAGACGTTAAGTTTGTGGCTGCCACCAGAGGCAAAGCGCTCGAACAAACCATCGCCGAAATGCAACCGGGCGAAATCGTTATGTTTGAAAATACGCGTTTTGAAGATATCGACGGCAAAAAAGAATCCAAAAACAATCCGGAACTCGGCGCTTATTGGGCAAGCCTCGGCGATTGCTTTGTCAACGATGCTTTCGGTACCGCTCACCGCGCGCATGCTTCCAACGTTGGAATTGCCGCGCATCATAAAGACAGCGTAGCCGGATTCCTGATGGAAAAAGAAATCAAGTTCTTGGGTAATGCGGTGGATAATCCGGTCCGTCCGTTTGTGGCTATTCTCGGCGGCGCCAAGGTCAGCGATAAGATCTCGGTTATCGAAAACCTATTAACCAAAGCTGACAAAATTCTAATCGGCGGTGCCATGGCATATACATTCTACAAAGCCCAAGGCAAAGAAGTCGGTTTGTCCAAATGCGAAGACGATTTTTTAGAACTAGCTAAAGGTTTGCTTGAAAAAGGCAAAGGCAAACTTGTACTTCCGGTTGACGTAGTTCTAACCAAAGAATTTGCTCCGGATGCTTCGGCCCGTACAGCTTCCACCGACGATATCAAACCGGACGAAATGGGTCTCGATATCGGCCAAGGAACGCTCGAACTGTTCAAAAAAGAATTGCAGGGGGCCAAAACCGTTGTTTGGAACGGTCCGATGGGTGTTTTTGAATTCGAACGTTTCGCCAAAGGAACCATCGGTCTATGCGAAGTCTTGGCTAACATGGAAGGTACAATCACAATTATCGGCGGCGGCGATTCCGCTTCGGCTGCCATCAATAACGGCTACGAAAACAAATTCACTCATATCTCCACTGGCGGTGGAGCAAGTTTGGAATACTTGGAAGGTAAGAAATTGCCTGGTATCGAATGCTTAACAGATAAATAGAATCGAGGAAAAATAATGAGAAAACCGGTAATCGCGGGTAATTGGAAGATGTTCAAAACCCGCCCAGAGGCACTGGAGTTTATTTATGCGGTAAACAACGAAGTGCCTTCCAAAGATTTGGTGGAAAGTGTCATCTGCGCACCTTTCACCGTCCTTCGCTGCTTAGTCAAGCGGCAGGGAGAAAACTTACGCATCGGCGCCCAAAATATGCATTATGAATCGAGCGGCGCTTTTACCGGAGAAATATCTCCCGACATGTTGAAAAGTTTGGGCGTCAGTTATGTCATAATCGGCCACAGCGAACGCCGCGCCATGTTTAACGAAACCGACGAAACGGTCAACAAAAAATTGCATGCGGCGTTTAACAAGGATTTAATCCCAATCCTTTGCGTAGGCGAATCCCTAAGCGAACGGGAAAGCGGCAAAACCGAACAGGTTATCAAAGCCCAAATCCAGGCGGATTTGCAGGGTTTGACCAAAGAACAGGTAGAAAACCTGATTATTGCCTATGAACCTATTTGGGCAATCGGAACTGGCCGGACCGCAACCCCAGAACAAGCCAACGAAACTATCGGATTTATCCGTTTCTTAATCGATGCAATGTATGGTGAAGACGCGGCGGAAAACATCCGCATCCTTTACGGAGGTAGTGTCAAAACATCCAACATTGACTCGCTTCTTGCGCTACCGCACATCGATGGCGCATTAATCGGCGGTGCAAGTCTTGACGCGAAAGACTTTTTGACTTTCACGAAAGCAGCACTAATAAAAACTAAATGACGGACGTTGATCATATTGTCCAGTAGCAACTCCTTTTAATGTTCAGAGAGAGCACGGTCGGTGCGAGTGCTTCAAAAGGAAAAAAGGCGAAATACGGATATGGGAGTCTGTCCTGGTTGTTTGTCATCCAGAACCCAAAACAAACGTGAGGCTATTATAAAGAATAGCGAAGTAAGGTGGTACCACGGTCTATTTAGATTCGTCCTTATGCCTGAGGATGAATCTTTTTTTCATCCTCACCCTATTAAAATTTAATAGAATAAGGAAGGAAAAGAAAATGACAAAAATCGAAATGAAATTTTTACCTCAACAACCTTTGGAAATGCACAAAGTGCGAATTGTGCAAAAACTTCATTTGCTTCCGCTCGAAAAACGGTTGGAAGCCATTCAAAAAGCCGGAAACAATACTTTCCTGCTCAGAAACCAGGATGTCTTTTTGGACATGCTGACGGACAGCGGCGTCAATGCGATGAGCGATCAACAGCTCGCCTCGATGATGATTGCCGACGATGCCTATGCGGGGAGCGCAACCTATTACAAATTGGAAGAAAAAGTAACCTCGCTGTTCGGACTTCCGTTTTTTTTGCCGGCGCACCAGGGAAGGGCCTGCGAACACATTATCGCCAAAACTTTGGTCAAACCGGGAATGCGGGTGCCGATGAACTACCATTTCACCACCACCAAATCGCATATTGTTTTGCAAGGGGGCGAAGTCGACGAATTGGTCATCGACGAAGGGTTGAAACTTCAAAGCACCCATCCGTTTAAAGGCAATATGGATATCGAAAAGTTGAAGAAGTATTTTGCCCAGTATCCGAAAGAAAAAATTGCATTCCTGCGCATGGAAGCAGGAACCAATCTGATCGGCGGTCAACCTTTCTCGCTTGCCAATATCCGCGAAGTAACCGAAATGTGCAAAAAACACGGTGTTATTACGGTGCTTGACGCAAGCTTGCTTCAGGACAACCTGTATTTCATCAAGAAAAGAGAAGTCGCCGAACAGCACAAAACCATCAAAGAATTAACTAAAGAAATCTGCCAGCTTTTCGACATTGTCTATTTCTCCGCACGCAAACTCGGGTTTGCCAAAGGCGGAGGAATTGTTTTAAAAAACCTAGATTTATACGAAAGAATGAAAGAATTGGTTCCTTTATACGAAGGATTCCTCACATATGGCGGCATGAGCGTTAAAGAAATGGAAGCTATTGCGGTCGGTTTGGACGAAACGATGGATGAAGAAGTCATCAACCAGGGTCCGGAATTTATCGCCTATATGGCGGAAGCCTTGGAAAAACACGGCGTACCGGTTGTTACTCCTCCGGGAGGACTCGGCTGCCATTTGGATGCCATGAGCTTTCTTCCTCATGTTCCGCAATCCGAATACCCTGCCGGTGCTCTTGCCTCCGCATTATACCTTGTCAGCGGCATCAGAGGTATGGAACGCGGCACCATGTCCGAACAAAGAGAACCGGACGGCCGGGAAAGACTGGCAGAAGTGGAATTGCTGCGTCTCGCTTTGCCGAGAAGAGTCTTTACCCTATCGCAGGTCAATTATGCCGTTGACCGAATTGTTTGGTTGTACAACCACCGTGACTTGGTGGGCGGACTTAAGTTTGTCAAAGAACCGGATATTTTGCGTTTCTTCTTCGGCGAACTCGAACCGACTTCGCCTTGGCAAAAACGCTTGGCCGATGCTTTCCGAAAGGATTTCGGAGACAACAATTAAAATCCTGATTTTAAAAAATAAATCCGAAACAGCCTTGATTGCATGCTTACAGTCAGGGCTTTTTTCAATTAAAAAAACAAATTGATTCCTTTTTTCGGCTTTTGTTTTTTTGGTCAAAATAAGCCAAAAAAAGATGAATATTTCCATTGACACAAAAATAGAATAGATATATAATAAAAATGAACGGAGGTTTATTTATGCAATATCTGAAACCCGAAGTCCGAGAACGAATCCTCAAAGTAGCCACGGACGAATTTATGCAAAAAGGATTTCTTGATGTCAATATGCGCCACCTTGCCAAACTTAGCGGCATTACGGTGGGTAATATATATCGTTATTTTCCTTCCAAAGAAAAAATCTTGGATCAGATCCTGGAAGAACCTTACCAACAAATCATCAATCTGATTGCCAAAACCGACCGTGAAATCGTCGGAATCACGGTTGACGAGCGGTTCAACTACAGTATCAAAAGTTTGGTTAAAATCTGCGAGGCTTACAGCACCACGATTTTGATTTTGTTAACCAAGGTCAAAGGATCCAAATACGAAAAAGTTTATCAGCAGGTGCGGGGGGCTGTTTTGGAACGGATAAAATTCGAATTCAGCCATATCGACGACGATCTTGCCGAAGCGATTACCGAAGCCACTTTGGCTAGCGTCGTCCACGTTTTATCCAAATACCACGAAGAGCCGGGCAAATTATCACCGGTGCTCAATAAAGTCATCGGTTATTTATTTTATCAGCTTGATCAAAGAATCGAAGGAAAGGAAAATTAAGACATGAAGCGACTGGCAGCATTCGTTATACGTTTTCGTTACTGGTTTTTGGCCGGAACATTATTACTTGTGTTGGCTTCGGCCATCATGTTTCCCTTTGTCAGAATCAACTACGACTTTACGAAATACTTACCCGAAGACATGGGAACCAAACAAGCCCTGAAAGTCATGGAAGAAGAGTTTGGCATTATGGGTCAAGCAAGCATCATGATTGAAAATATCACCATCGACCGGGCAATCAATCTTAAGCAGACCCTTATCAACAACAATGACGGAATCCTCGACATTTTATGGCTCGATACGTTTGTGGAACCGGATATTTTGTTGGAATTCGAAAACGTTTTTTTGTCCGATGCGACCATGCAGGAATATTTTGCGGATATCCCGGGTGTCAACCAATTTTACAAAAACCGAAAAGTCCTCTTCCAGGTCGTTTTCAAAAACGGTGATTACAGCGATGTCACCGACCAAACGATTACCGATATCCGCGAATACCTGAATAAACTCGATTACAAATACGCGATGGCGGGTTCAGCGGTTTCCACCTATCATGCCCGTCATGCCACCGAAAAAGAAGTTTTCAATATCACGATTTTTGTGTTGCCTATTTTTTTAGTGATTCTTTTTATTTTTACCACCAGTTTTTTGGAACCGTTCCTCTTTATCATCGTCATCGGTGCGGCCGTTGTCATCAATATGGGAACGAATCTGATTTTCGGCGAAATATCGTTTTTTACCCATTCCACGGCAACGTTGTTGCAGTTTGCGGTTTCGATGGATTATGCCATTTTCCTTTTGCACCGTTATCACGAAGAAAAAGAACACAATAAAGGCGACAACGTTACAGCCCTGAAAAATGCGCTTTCCAAATCGTATGTTTCCATTCTTTCCAGTTCCTTAACGACGGTAGCAGGTTTCGCCGCTTTGCTCTTTATGCGTTACTCAATCGGTATCGATTTGGCGCTGGTCATGATTAAAGGGGTTCTTCTCAGCATTGTCTGCGTTTTTGTATTCATGCCTTCCCTAATCCTTTTGTTCGATAAGGGCATCGAAAAGACCCGACACCGTCTGTTTGCGCCTAAACTGCTACGCTTAAGCGACAAAGCTTTCCGTTATCGGATTATCGTTCCGATTATTGCGGTCATGCTCGTTTATCCGACTTATATTTATCAAAACAACAACAAATTCCTGTACGGCAACAGTGCCATGGAATCCGGCGAAGGAAGCGAAGCGGCCGTCGAAATCGAACGTATCGAAAAAGAATTTGGCAATACCAATATGATTGTTTTACTGCTTCCGCACGTCAAAACCGACGGTGTAATCAATATTGAGGAGACCAAAAAAGCCGAGTTCCGTTTGATTGACGATATCAAACTGAGACTGAAAAACTTAAACATCAAAGCCAATGTCCAATCCTATTACCAAATGACCGATATCTCCACTTACCTTCCGAAACTGAACCTTCCGGAAACGCCGGAAACAAAAAGAATCGAAGAAGCTTTTTTGGCCTGGTTGGAAAGCGAAGGTTACGGCAGGCCGGAAGATTGGATCAAAGACTCCATTCCGCCGCACATGGAAGCGCAGCTTCTGTCGCCGAATTATTCGCGCATCATTATTTCGGTTCAGACCTCCAGCGAATCGGAAGAAGCGTTTAATGCGGTCAGGACGATTAAAGCAAGCGCCGACGAACTCGCCTATCAAAACTATTACTTGTTGGGCGTTACCCCTAGCGTCATGGAAATCAAGGAAGTTATGGAAAGCGACTTTGTCAAAGTCAATCTGCTTTCGATAATCGCAGTGCTGATTATTTTGATTTTCTCATTTAAGTCCCTGATTTTGCCGTTCATTTTGGTTTTTGTTATCGAACTGTCGATTTGGATCAACATGAGCATCCCGAATCTAATGAATCAGCCGCTGATTTTCATCGGTTATATGATAGTCAGTTCCATTCAGCTTGGGGCCACCATCGACTATGCCATTCTGTTAACCGGAAGGTATTTGGACAACCGGAAATCGATGAACAAAAAACGCGCCATGATGCGTTCGATTGTCAATTCGGGAAACTCCATCCTTACTTCGTCGTTAATCATGGCATCCGCGGGTTTTATTCTAGCTTTGATTTCGAGCGTCGAAGGGGTTTCCGCCATCGGTTCCTTAATCGGACGCGGAGCTCTGTTGTCCGCTTTGTTGGTTCTGATTTTCCTTCCGCAGCTCCTTTACTTCTTTGACCCGTGGATTTCCAAAATGACCATGAATATCAAATTCTGGGAAGGAAACGGCCAAAAGCCTTAAATCGCTAAAAGCCAAAATAAAATCGAATTGTTTGACTAAAAACGCAAAAAAAGGTATAATATATTTCGTGCGATAAAAGCAGCATTTGTAATGATGGTAGAAGTAGACTGTCACGTAGATGGATGCGAGTAACCTCGCTGCTTAGGCGAAAGCACTAGGACAATCTGCCTATAATCAGTTACGGATTTTTTATCTCACGTTTATTTTATAAATGAAGGAGGAAAAAAACATGGCACGTTATACCGGACCAGTATGGAAACAAGCGAGAAGACTAAAGTTCTCTGTTCTTGAAACCGGTAAAGAATTGCAACGCCGTCCATTTGCTCCAGGGCAACACGGACAACGTCGCAGCAAACTTTCCGAATATGGTCTTCAATTACAGGAAAAACAAAAAGTCCGTTTCACATATGGCATTAACGAAAGACAATTCCGGAACCTTTTTGAAAAAGCCGGAAAACTTCCTGGCAAACAAGGCGACAACTTCTTGTTCCTGTTGGAATCGAGAATTGACAATCTTGTCTATCGTTTAGGCTTTGCAACTACCCGTCGTCAAGCCCGCCAACTTGTTTCCCACGGTCATATTCTGTTAGACGGCAAAAAAGCCGATATTCCGTCGATTTTGGTTAAACCGGGTCAAAAAATCAGCCTGAAAGAAAAATCACGCGGTTTAAGCGTTGTTAAAGAAGCGCTTGAACAAACCGTTGCCCGGGTTCCGTTCGTGGAATACGACGAAAACACCGGCGTAGGTACTTTTGTCCGTTACCCAGAACGCAGCGAAATCCTGACCGACATCAGAGAAAATCTGATTGTTGAATTCTACAACCGTTAATCAACAAACACAAGTAGCAGCAACCACTCCTAAAAAAGGGGTGGTTTTAATTCCCGGAAAATAACCTTAATATTATCGTTGCAAAAGGAATGGACATTTAGTATAATGAAAGCAGTACCAAAACCGAAGAAAAAGCGGAAAGAAGGACTAGTATGGTGAAGAAAATCTCAATCTTTCTCTTAATTGCTTTTATGCTTCTAAGTTTAAGCGCCTGCGGACCTAATAACCGTCGCAATCTCCGTTCGGAAATTGATGCCTTATTAGCAGAATACCCGGAGTATGCCGAAGAATTGGAAGCTTTAAAAGCCGAACTCGACCAAAATCCCCACAATGTTTATCGGATAGCCGAAAAACTGGAAACTTTAAAACCGATTTTGGCCGGAATTTATGACGGTTATCTCAGGGTAAAAGTCATCGATTTGACCAATGAAATTTTGTTTGACAAAGATATCCATTTCCGTATTGGCGATAAAATCGAAGATTTGTTGCGTCTTTATTTGCCGATTGAAGAAGACGAAGAAACCAAGGAAATAAAGTCGATTGCTAATACGTTTATCGATCCGAACTATCAGTTGCAGTACTATTTGAACAACGAACTTTTGACCAATTTGAAAACCACCGATTACAAATCCAAAGATACTCTTATTGTTCGGAATCTTCTCAGAATCAACCTCAGTATGTTGGATTCCACCGTCGACCAGGTAGTTTACAAATTTATCCGGAACCATGCGAGCCAATACTTTACCAAGATGCCGGTTCTTGACCAATATGTGGTAAGTGCCATCAAACTGTTGGAACGAAACGGCTATGACGTAAGTCTTGCCTCGTTTATATCCCACCTGAAAGTCGAAGATTATTATCGTCTCAAGGTTTACGACCCAAACAGTTCCGGGTATGTCAAGACGCTGCTGCAGGACATCATCAACATGATTAATTTCGGCATCGACCCGACCAATGCAATCAATCGTCTGAAAAATGTCTACGGAAAACTGACGACCATTCAGAACAACTATGTCCTTCTTGCTTTGGGACTGGTCAATGTCAGTGCTGACAAAGTTATGGATTTGCTGAATGTGGTCGTTACATCGTCGACTAACAATCCGGCACCGGATATTGCGGCTTCGGCTTTGATTGCCCTGGCCAATTATCGGGACTACGACAAATATGCTCTTCTTGTCAACCGCTACAGCGACCATCTCTACACCAAGTTTTCAGCAAGCGGCATCGACCATAACGGAGCAAACTGTGTATCCACTGCATCCGCAATAATCGCTCTGATTGCCAACGGTTTAAACCCGGCTAGTGATTATTGGACATCCGGCGGTTCAACCCTGATCAGTTCGCTTTTGCAATATGAAAACAACGGCGAATTCAGTTGGTCCATCGATGGCGAAATCGACACCGCCTTCTCGACCCCGCAGGGCTTCGGAGCGCTGGTCGCTTACAAAGTATATCGGGATACCAATTTCGCCCCGGTCAGATTATTTGAACCGATACCTGTCCCGGAACCGGTGATTCCCTAGGAATAAAAGCCAAAAGTAACGAACAACAATCGTTACTTTTGGTTTTTTTTGCCATTATTTTTTTTTAATAATCCGTCATAGTCTTGGTTTGCTTTTTTTGATTGCATTATAGAAAAAAACGATCTTATTTTTTAAATTATAAAAAATGAAAACCTTTTCTTTTCGGTGTGGTATAATATTGGTGAGAATACAAGAAGGGAAAAGGTAGAATGAAAGACTGTTATAAATTTAATACCAAAGTAATGCACGACTGTAAAGGGAAGGACGCTTTCAATGCGCTGGTGCCGCCTATCTACACTTCGGCTTCGTACCGTTTCAATTCCGCCGAAGAAGGCGGGGCCAGTTTTCGCGGGGAAACCAATTGTTTTATCTACACGCGCTTGGGAAATCCTACCACCAATCAGTTGGAAAAACGGATTGCTTCCCTGGAAGAAGGAGAAGGGGCGGTTGCTTTTGCTTCCGGAATGGGTGCCATCAGTGCGGTGTTTTATACCCTTTTGGCAAACGGCGACCATATCGTAGCCGATAAAACCATCTACGGTTGCACTTTCGCCCTTTTAAATCACGGCTTGACCAAACTCGGAATCGAAGTAACGTTTATCGATTTTAATGAAGAAGGCGCTTTGAAAAAGGCGTTGAAAAAAAACACCAAAGCTGTCTTTTTCGAAACTCCGGCCAATCCGACTTTAAAAATCATCGATATCGAAACAGTCGTCAAAACCGTCAAACAATTCAACCCGGATATTCAAATCATTTGCGACAATACTTTCGCCACTCCGTATCACCAACAACCGATAACCATGGGAGTAGACATCGTTGTTCATTCGGGAACCAAATACCTTAACGGCCACGGCGATGCGATTTGCGGGTTTGTGGTCGGACGCAACAATTTTATCGACCAATGCAAAATGGTCGGCCTGAAAGATATGACCGGCGCGGTGCTCGGTCCGATGGAAGCATATCTTATTTTAAGAGGAATCAAGACGCTTGCTATCCGGATGGAACGCCACAGTCAAAACGCTATGGAGGTAGCCAAGTTTTTGCAATTCCATCCGAAAGTCGAACGGGTCTATTATCCGGGATTGCCGGGTTTTTCCGGCCACGAAATCGCCAAAAAGCAAATGAAAAACGGATTCGGCGGGATTTTGTCTTTTGTCCTGAAAGGCGGAATTGACCAGGGAATAAAACTAATCGATTCGGTAAAACTGATTAATGTAGCTGTCAGTTTGGGAGAATGCGAATCGTTGATCGAACACCCGGCTTCCATGACACACTCGACCTATACCGAATCCGAACGGCTTGCTTCCGGTATCGAAGACGGACTAATCAGACTAAGCGTCGGAATTGAGGATGCAGGTGATTTGATTGCCGATCTAAGCCAGGCTTTGGAAAAAATCTGATTCCCGGAAAAACAATCAGTTAAGAAAAGAAAAGCCCGAAAAAAGTTCGGGCTTTTGTCTGATGGAAAGCAGAAAACTGACCTTCTTTTTTCCAAAAAAGGGAAACCGAGCAACATTTTGTCAGTTATTTTTTTAACAATTCGCTTGCATTTGGAAATAAGATTTGCTATAATATTAGAGCGTTAAGCAGGTATCGTATAAAGGTTATTATGTCGCCTTGCCAAGGCGAAGATACGGGTTCAATTCCCGTTACCTGCTCCATTATTTTTTTGAAAACATAATAAATGAAATAAAATAAAATTTACAATTAACGTAAAAGGGAGCAATCCCTTTTTTTATTTTCAAACACCCTCCTAAGGGTTTTTTCCGTTCGGTAGTCTGTGGGTTTTTCTTTTTCTGATCATCAAAAACAAAATACTGAAAAAACGATTCAACCAATTATTTGTTGCCTTTCGGGTAACAGTTTTATTTTTTCTTTCATTTTGGCCAATTTGTGCTAAAAAACATTTTTTTGTAACGAATGGTGTTTTTAAAAACCAATTCGCAAGGCTCCCCTTTGCGAGAAATCTACGGCTGATTTTGTTTCGTCAGAATGTTTCGGGAAAATCAAATAAAAACCAGAGACTGAATTAGAGTATAATCCCAAAGAACGTGATTATTTAAATAAAACGAAAAAAAGGGTTCTGTGATAAAAAAGACAACTGAAGGAGAAGAGAAAAAAATAATTGAAGGAGACGAAGACCGACCACAGCTTTACGGCGTGGTTTTTTGATTGTTTGGGAGAAATAATTCTTTTGGGGAAGGGGAAAAATTTTCGGTTTAAAGAACGGTCAACGGTGAGTTTACTGTAAAAAACCAATGCTACTTATTTTAGACGACGATTTTCCAAAAAAGTCTTGGCTATTTTTTTGAAAAATGATATAATAATCTAAACGTAGTTCCAGGATTCCTGTTTTTTAATAAACCGGTGAAGCGGGTGATACTAATGCCAATCATTGAAGCCAAAAACCTTGTAAAGATTTATCAGGAAACAAAAAAAGGAACCAAGCAAAATGTTGTTTTGCAAAATGTTTCCTTTGCCATCGACGAAAAAGAATTTGTGATTATTACCGGTCCCAGCGGATCCGGGAAAACTACGCTTTTGTATCTTCTGAGCAAACTGGAAGAACCGACAACGGGTGATGTGTTCTTTGAAAACAAAAACCTAAAAGACTTCACCAAACAGGAAGAAAGGGCTTTTCGCCAAGATTTAACCGGCTTTGTTTTTCAAAGCTATGAACTGATTCCGACCCTAACGGTGTTCGACAATGTGGCTTTGCCTTTGATTATTAAAGGCGCAAAGGTTAATCCGGACCATATATCTAATGTCTTAAAACTGGTGGGAATGGAACCCTTTGCCAAAAGTTATCCCGATCAGCTTTCAGGTGGCGAAAAACAGCGGGTGGCGATAGCGAGAAGCATCGTTCACGGTCCGAAAGTGGTGTTTGCGGATGAGCCGACGGGAAATCTCGACAAACAAAAAGCCGAAGAAATCATGGAACTCTTTAAACGAATCAATGTCGAAAACGGCACAACCATAATTCTTGTTACCCACAATCTGGCTCATTTGGTTTACGGAACCAGGGTAATCGAATTATCGAATGCTCGCATTATCAAAGACGAGGTCTTGCATGGTTAAGTTGACGTGGCTAAAACAAGCATTCCGAAAGTTTGTCGTTTCGCCGCTTTCCACAGGACTCTTTATTTTTATTGTGCTGTGCGCGAGCTTGCTTTTCCTCGTTCTTTTTTCGACAAACGATTCGATGTACGAAGCGCTTTTCTATAAAAACCGAAAGCGCTACGCCAACACCGACCTTGTCATCGAACTGGGGAACAATTACGAACAGCGGTTCTTTTGGCTGCAGCCTCTCAATGACCTAAACAGCCGTTTCGAGTATGCGGTGCCGATTTTGAAATATCCGGCGCTTTCCAAAGACGGACGGAACGTCCTGATTCATTTTACCGAAGTCGACGAATACCGAAAAATTGCCTACTTGCCGGATTCGCCCATCAGTTATCAGGAAGTATATGTGATTGGCGATTGGATTTCGGAAGATAGTTTTATCCAAATCCCCGTCAAAACCGGTACGATTGATTTGGAAATCAAAGGGACAGTCAAGCCGAGCCAAATCAATCTCGATGCCAAGCAGCCGATTATGGTTGCGGATATCGGTTTGGCCAAACAGCTTTTGGGCATCAACGTCGACAATATGTACAACGAAGTGTACATAAAATTGAAAAACGGTGTCGATAAGGAAAGGACTCGCAAAGATATTCAAACCTTGTTCCCAAGGCAGGCGGTAAGAATGACCGATAATCTGGATTTGATTGCGCAAAGCGCCCAACAGTTTTCCGTCAGTATCCGCTTAATCGCTTCCTTGACCATTATCCCTTTGACTTTGGTGATTTTGCTTCTTGCGCGAATCAATTTCAAGAAAAACGAACAGGATATGCTGATTTTGCATTTGCTCGGGGCTACTCGTTCCCAATGCTTTGTCTACTTTTTTTCGGAATACTTACTGGCCCTATTAATCGGTTTCGGTTTGGCGATTCCCCTTTGGATCTGGGTTACGAAACTGATGGTCGGTTATTTGAGCGGATCATATCTGTTCTTATCGGCTGACCCTTTCCGCCATTTGATCTTAAGTTTTTTGGGACTCCTTCTTTATCTTTTAGGGCTGTTTTTGTTTTCATTCCTTAAGCTTTTGAAAGCAAGTTACCATACGGCGCGTACTGATTTAGCCTTAAAATACGAAAAGAAGCCGTCAAACAAACAATTTTGGTTTATGTTTGGCGCAACCTTTGTTTCGGGAACCGCGTGGCTTGGCCTGAAATACATTCTGTTTCCGAAAATGCCGATTACTTTAGCCAATCATTTGTGGAAAGGCTTAAGCGGGATGATGATAGGCATAGTTTTTAGCGCTTTGCTTTTAAAAATCCTCAGCCTTTCAGTTTACCGGTTGCTGCCGAAAGACAAGCGGTTTACGGTTATCGAAGGAAGAGATTTGGCGTTTCACAAACTGAAATACTGGTTCATGTTTATGACGCTTTTTGCGATTATTACGCTTGCCTATGCTTTCTTTGCCAACGGGGCGCTTAAATCTCGGGCCGAGAGAATCGGCGACCGGTTTAATTGCAATATTGTCCTAAACAACATCACCATCAACCACGGCGAGTACGATTTCCTGATGACAGGCTACCCAGAAATCGAATGGTACGAGAAGGGATTTACCTTTTATAAAGTATTGGTTTCTGAATATCGGATTGTTGTTCCGTTGGTTGTTTCGGTCAATCCCGATAGCCTAAGTCGCTTTCTGGATTGCGAAATAACCCCAGAAACGCTTGCTTTAATGAAAGATCAGAGGCGCCTTGCCATTATGCTCAGTCAGAAATTCCAGACTGTTTACGGCTTAAAAAGCGGCGATACGGTGAATCTCGATGTCAACCAGGACGGAAGCGCCGTCGAATACATCGTGGCGGGTTTTATCCCGGAAGAAATGGATGTCTATGCGATAACCAATTTTTATGGCAACGATAATACTGTTTCGACCCATGAGTTCAATTCGCTTTTTGTCAAAGGTTACGACCCAAATTATTTGGTCAGGTCGCTTGCTTCAAAACTTTCCCCGGAAGGCGTAAGCGTTGCCTCGAAGGATGCGCTCTTTGCTTCCCTGACAACCGGGGTTTTAGATAACCAAAAATTCATAAAACTTTTTATTGCCATCGTCAGCATATGTCTTTTATTGATGTTGATAAGTATCTACGGTTTCATTTATATGGACAAAATCCCGTATTACCGACTGTTGAATGTTTTGGGCGATATTCCGACGTATCCAGAAACCGTAAAAAAAGCCCTGCTTGTCAATTCGCTTCTCTTTGCAATGTCCTGGATATCGCTTTGGGTTGTCGATGACAGCATCCTCGCTTTGACCCGTTATGCCAAAACCGAATTCGGTCTGCAGGGGATTAATGCCTATTTGTGGCTGGTATATTTGGAAGTAAGTCTGATTATTTTTGCATTGGACAGCTTGGAACACCTAATGAAGAAAACCGCTATTCGATCGGTAAGATCTGTCTAAAAAAGCGCTTTGTTTAAAGGGTGATTTAATTAAGCTGTATCGATATATTTAACGGAAATAAAACTCTGTCTGTTTAAATAAACTTATAGATAGTGGATCATTGATAAAAAAATAAAAAAGGAGGAAAACATGAAAAGAAATTATTTTAAATTATTGGGGCTGTTCATGATTTTTGTTGTCGGTCTCTTTGCCTTAACATCATGCACCAAATCTTTACCAGCACCGACAAACGTTCAGATTAACGAAAACAGCGTGTTGATGTGGGATGCGGTGGAAAATGCCAAGGGATACAAAGTATCCGTCGACGGCACCGAATACGACACGACAACCACCAGTTACGATTTAAGTAAATTGATTTTGCCGGTAGGTATCCACACCATAAAAGTCAAAGCTTTAAGCGATTCCGACAAGCTCAAAGATTCACCGTATTCGGAATCAATTAAGTACGAAATAACCGAAAGCGGACCGAAGAAACTTTCCGCTCCAACTAATGTCCGGATTGAAGAAAACAATTTGGTTTGGAGTGCGGTTTCTGGCGCTACCTCCTATCAAATCGTAGCGGGGGATGTTGTCAAAACAACGACTTCAACCAGTTTTGCGCTTTCGGAACTCGGTAATGTCGAAGGCGTCTTGGAAATAACCGTTAAAGCTGTTGCTTCGGGTTATTTGCCTTCCGATCCGTCAAATTCGGTACGGTACGTAATGCCGTTAAGCACTGCGACCTTCAAAAACCGGATTAAACTCCATTTGATGCAAAATTACGATTATTCGGAAAACAGTGCCGCGGAAAACGCCGAATACATTGTCGAAGGGGTTTTCCTGCCGATTGATCAGTATGCGGGACTTGGCAATGCGGTTTATTTGGAGTTGTTCCAAACTTACTTCGATTTGATTATGGAAAATCCGGATCCGATGACTATGTTGGGTGCGTTTGTCGAAACCGCATTGGACAACCGCGATTTGGCCAAATTGCTGCGCGGCGTTCTGATTTATTTCTTGGAAAAAGAAAATACCTTACCTGGTTTTGAAGATTTGGAAAACGAAATCGCGTACTATGAAGAATGGATTGCGGAATACGAAGATAAAATTGACGAAATCCAAACCGAATACAATCGGATAGTCGCCGAATTGGAAAATTCGGAAATCTATGCGCTTTACTTGCAAAGAAATATTCTAAAAGGCGAAATCGCCGAACTTGAACAAAAATTGTATTACGATTACTTCTACGAAAACCTTTCGGGATATATGAGTTATGACGCTTATTATTCCACTTTGGAATCTTATGCTTTGGTTCTCGAATGGAACATAGCCGACGAACGGGCGGATTTGGAAAGCCAATATCCGTGGCTGCTTGAATTGACCGCCCAAATGCAAAGTTTCGTCGAAAAGAATAATTTGCTCGATGACCTCGACAATACCTATGATTCTTATCCGTACGAAGAGCAAAGAAAAATTATGGACCTGACGATTTGGGAAGACGAACTCAAAACAATCCCTTATTACCTTGACGAAATCGAACATTATCGCAACAGAATCGCCAGACTCGAAAAAAGATTTGAAGAGTCGCAAATGTCTTATCAGCTTTTGACCGCTCTTATCGACTATTTAAAGGAAAACGAAACCGCTGTGTTGGATGCTTTGATGGTTCCGGTGAAAGTGGTTAGAAGCGGTTTGGCGGAAAATATGGAAGAATTGCTTGCGCTTCTTTCTAATCCGAACATTACGCCGTACGAAATTTTCGAACTCAAGAACGCATTTGTCGAATCGATTTTCAGTTTTGATGTCATGCCGACCGAAGAAGAATTGGCCAACTTCTTGAATGTTGTCAAAGAAATCAGCGCCCTTCTTATCGACTTCGGAAAAGAAAACTCCGAAATCAGTCAGGAAGAAGCTGAAATATTGTTGAGTTCGTTGGAAAATATTTTGGATTATTACCAAGCTGTCTATGTACCGATGCTTAACATCTACAAAGAAGTACTGCTTGCGGCTACCGCAGAAGACATCGAAGCTTTGATGAGCGTCGATAGCCAAGAAAAAATGCTGGAAGTCTTCACCACCCTTGCCCAAAGGATTGCGGACAATCCGGTAATCGCCGAAAACAGCGCTTTAGTCGAAGAAGCTTTGCTTGATTTGATTTTCAACCAAGGAATCGACGCTCTTCCGTTAGTCTTGGCTTACGTAACGGGTATCGATGCGGAAGTGGTCTTCGACATCTGGGATATCTTAACGTTTGATCAGAACATAACCCTCGGAGCACTCGAAGAATTATCTGTCTTTGCCGGTCTTGCTCCAATGTCCTTTGCCGTTGTGGGTAATATCAGGGATGAGTTGCGTCCGATGGACGTAATCACCATGATTGACTGGTCGGTTTTTGCAGGTATGACCAGCGAAGATATCGCTGATACTTTGGCATTGGCGAAGGAAATTCTCAAAGTCGTTTACTTTTACAATCAGAAATTAAACCCTGAAGATTACCTGTTAACCGAAGAGCAATTTGACGAAGCCTTGGATATGGAACTTCTTGGCACAATCATTGCTCAAGCGGGAGATTTTATGGGACAAATTGGTACTTTGATCAACGATTTGCTGAACGAAGGAATTTTCGAAGAATTCACGGTTGAAAATGTCATTGCGATTGCTAAAGAGCTTGCGGAAATATATGAAACAAACGATGAAAAAATCGCTATCTTCTTCGAAAATCTGAAAGCTTTCTTTGTTGACAATCCGTTAAGCGACGAAGTGTTAGGACCGGTAACCGCCGAAGAATTCGCTGAATTCGAACAAGAACTTCGCAATGCGTTTGAAATTGCGATTACGGTAAGCCTAATGGATCCGAAGGAAATAACGGATGAAGAATTCGATACGATCCTGGACCTTGTGGAAAGGCAGTTTCCAATTGAGCCCCTATACCGGGAAGTGCATTCCGGAAAACATCAGGACGTTTATAAAACATTCAAATTTGATGTAAATAGCGCTTTCGAACAGCTTGTTTATACCAAGGGAGCTTATTTCAATCAGCCTTCCATAGGTGCTTTCACCGTCGAAGACATTGTGAATCTGCTTGAAGGAACGTACACTATCGTTGATTACGACGGGGAAGAACACAGTTTCTGGATTGTGATCGAGTTAAGCGACGGATGCAACTTCCGGGTTGCGGCTGAATGCGGATTAAGTTATATCTATTATATGTCGAGCAATTTCAGTTTAGTGCTAAAAAAATAAGTAAACAAACCCCCAACGATAACCCTGTCCAACCGGCAGGGTTATTTAATTTTTATAAAAATAAAAAAATTTTTAAAAAATTAGCACTCAATACTTGACAGTGCTAACAAAGTGTGCTATAATACTTGTGAAAATGGAAAAAGGAGGTAATTACAAATGAGATTTGATTCCACTTTCGATTTACTAAACCAATTATTTGATGATTGCTGGTTCGAAGATGATGCCGCAAGAACCGACATCTATGAAGACGAAAAAGCATTTTACATTGACATTGAGGTTCCTGGCGTCAAGAAAGAAGCTATCAATGTCAAACTGGATAACGAAAACCTTGTCATAGATGTCAAGGAAGGAAACGAAAAAGAAGAAAAGGATTATACCTTTTACGAAAAAGGCCGTGTCTGCATGAACTTCACGCGGAAGTACAAACTTCCAAGCGGCATCGACGAAGGCAATATTAAAGTAAAGCTTGAAGACGGTGTATTGTCGATCACCCTCATGAAAAGCGAAAAAATGTTGCCGAAAACTATTTTGATTGAATAAAACCCAAATTTAAACGATATAATAAAAACAAAAGGAGGAGTGCATATATGAGATATATGACAAAACGCAATTGGTGGGACGATGTCTTTGACAGTTTTATCTTTGGTGCCGATCCTAGAACAGATATTTATGAAGACGAAAAAGGGGTTACTTTCGAAATCGAAGTGCCTGGCTTTAAGAAAGAAGATATCAGCGTCGAACTTCGCGATCATATCTTAACGGTGAATGCGGTTAAGAAAGAAGAAAGCGAACAAAAGAACGACTCTTATCATTATTATCTGAAGGGCAGAAAGGATATCGAAATCAGACGCAGCTATCGTCTAAAGAGCGATGTCACCGAAGACGATATCAAAGTTAAATTGGAAGACGGTGTTCTGAAGATTAATGTCCTAAAGAACAACCGCGAAATCCCGGCACCGAAACAAATCCTAATCGAATAATTTCCTGAAAACAGATAAATAATTCTCCCATCCCCGAAAGGAAGCAGTACAAATGCTGAAAAATTTGGTTCTATCAGCATTTTGCTGCTTCTTTTTTTGAAGAATTATAAGAATCATCGCGAAACAAAATAATGTATGATACAATATTGTTAGAAATTTACCGTTGGAGGAAAATTATGAAACAATGGGTTAAGAACAGCGTGATTTACCAAATTTACCCCCGCAGTTTTCAGGACAGCAACAACGACGGAATCGGCGATATTCCCGGTATCATCAGCCGTCTCGATTATTTGCAACAGCTCGGAGTGGATATGATTTGGCTGTCGCCAATTTATGATTCTCCGCTGGTCGACAATGGTTACGATATTTCCAATTATTACGATTTGTTGCCGGATTACGGCACCATGGACGATTTTAAGACTTTGGTCAGCGAACTCCATCGCCGCGGCATGCGACTGGTTATGGATTTGGTGATCAATCATACTTCGAACGAACATCCTTGGTTTATCGAAAGCGCCAAATCCGTCGACAACCCTTACCGAAACTTTTATCATTGGCAAAAAGGCAAGGGCAGGAAAAAGCCCAACAATTGGATGAGTCTGTTCGGAGGTTCGGCTTGGGAGTATGACGAAAAAACCCAGGAATATTACTTGCATATCTTTGCCAAGGAACAGCCGGACTTAAACTGGGAATGCAAAGAACTCCGTGCCGAAATCAAAAAGATGTTAAGGTTTTGGCTGGATTTAGGCGTCGACGGGTTCCGGTGCGACGTCATCAATCTGTTATCGAAAACCCCGGGATATCCGAACGGCAAATTGCATCTGATTCGCGGCCACGAACATTTTATCAACGGTCCGCAAATCCATAAATACCTAAAAGAACTGAAAAAAGAAGTATTCGATCAATATGATACGTTTACCGTCGGCGAAGCGATTTTTCTGAAACCGGAAGATGCGTTGTCTTATATCAGCTTCGACAATCAGGAATTGACGATGGTGTTCCAATTTGATCACATGAGCGCTGACAATATTTTCAAATGGTTCTTCCGACCTTACAAACCGCGAAGACTGATGAATGCTTTGACCAAGTGGCAGGATGCCATCAACGGAAAAGGCTGGAATACCCTGTACTGGGAAAACCATGACCAACCGCGGGTAATAAACCGTTTCGGCGATACCGAAAACTATCGTTTTCAGTCGGCGACGATGCTTGCCATCGTGCTTTATTTCCAACAGGGCACGCCGTTTATTTACCAAGGTCAGGAAATCGGTATGACCAATCCGGGCTTTACCGAACTGAGCGATTATCAGGACATCGAAACGCATCGCATATACCGTCTGGGCAGACGCCTGGGCTTGTCGCATAAACGGATGATGAAAAAAATCATGTATATGAGCCGGGACAACGCCCGCACCCCGATGCAATGGGATGATTCGGAGAATGCGGGGTTTTCAAAAGGCAAGCCTTGGATTAAGGTCAATTCCGACTACAAAACGGTTAATGTCAAAAAAAGTTTGGCCGATCCAAAATCCATCTTTTATTTCTATCAAAAGATTATTGCTTTGCGAAAACAACTTACGATTATCGTGGAAGGAACGTTTAAAGAATTGCTTCCCAAACATAAATATATCTACTGTTACCTGAGGGAATATGAAGGCAAAAAGCTTTTGGTTGTCGGAAATCTCTCGGATAAAACCCTTGAACTTCCGATACCCAAAGACATCGACATAACAAAAGGCAAACTCATTTTGCAAAACTACCCGGAAATTTCTCCGATGTTGCAAGCTTACGAAGCAAGAGTTTATCTGTTCGAATAAAGGAATATATCCAAATAACTGTTAAGGAGTGAAAAGATGGATTTAACGGAAAAAGTATCGGCACGCAATAAATTTACCTACAGTATCGGCGGTATCGGGCGGGACATGCTTTATACCCTCGTCAGCATGTATCTCTTCATTTATTTGAGTTATTACGTCGGTCTCGACAAAGGCGAACTGATCGGCATCACGATTGTCATGATTATTACGAGAATCTGGGATGCCGTCAACGACCCCATGATGGGGGTTATCATCGAAAACACCAAAAGCAAATACGGCAAATTCAAACCGTGGATTTTGGCCGGAGCTTTAACCAATGCCTTGGTAACGATGCTTTTATTCACCGATTTCGGTTTTTCGGGTTTCGGTTTTGTCCTTTGGTTTGCTTTCCTTTATTTGCTTTGGGAAATGACTTATACCATGAACGATATATCCTATTGGACGATGTATTCGACTTTTTCGGTTGACCAAAAGGAACGCGAAAAAGTCGGTTCGCTGGCCAGGATTTGCGCCAACATCGGTGCTTTCGGAGCGGTGGTTTTGATTCCGCTTTTTTACAGCGGCAATAAGAGCGGCTCCCGTGCTTTCCAATGGATGGCGATTGTCATCGGAGTGCTCTTTATCTTGTGCCAATTGTTGGTTGTCTTCGGGGTTAAGGAACAGCCGAATGCCATCATCGACCAGGCCAAGAAAGAAAAAGCCAAGATTTCCTTTAAAAAGATGGTTAAAGTAATCTTTCAAAACGACCAATTGGTAATCATTGCTTTGGCGATTTTGCTTTTCAACGTCGGATTTTATATCACGATAAACTGCGGGCAGTTTTATTTCAATTATGTTTATCTGAATTACGGCGGTTTCGAATATTCGCTGTTTGCTCTGGCTTTGGGCGGGTCGCAGCTTTTGGCGCTCCTTTTGTATCCGCTTTTTTCCAAGCGTTTTAACCGGAAGCAAATGTTCAAACTTTCGGTTATTTTGGTGGTTATCGGTTACTTAGGTTTTCTTCTTTGTTCGTTGATTTTACCCCAAAGGCTTGCGGGGTTATTGGTTTTCGGATTTATCCTTTTCTTCGGGGAAGGTTTGATTCAGCTGATTGTTTTGGTGCTATTGACCGATACGATCGAATACGGCCAATGGAAACTGGGGAAGCGGTACGAAAGCATATATTTTGCTTTGAATCCGTTTGTCACAAAACTGGCCAGCGCCGTCTATATTCTTTTTGTCAACGGCACGATGTTGCTTTCCGGTCTGTACCAAATCAACAAACGGGTGTCCGAAATGGAAAAAGACAAAGCTTTGGGTTTAATCGACGGCAGTCTGATTAAAGACTATATCAATTCCAATGTCGACAAGTATATGCAGAATTCCTTGATTGTTACCATGCTGATAATTCCGCTTTTCTTTATTGTGGGCAGTTACCTTTTCTATCGCCGGAAATATCGAATCGACGAAAAGTTTTACGGGGAGATTATTGCGGAATTGAAAGAACGCACCGAAAGCCAGGAATAAAAATGCTTCAATCAAAAATATTTGCTATTTTTCCCGTTTTTGTGTATAATATGAATATAAAGGAGAGAAAAAATGGCAAAAACAATTATTGCTTTAATGTATGATTTCGACAAAACTTTATGCGAAAAAGACATGCAAGAGTACGGCTTTATTCCAAGCATCGGTATGGAACCGGAAGATTTCTGGGATGAAGCGAATAAAATAGCTCACAAATACAATATGGATAAAATTTTGGCTTATATGCTTTTGATGAACAAACAGGCCAAAAAGAACGATTTGCAGATTACGAAGGAATCGCTTCAGTCTCTTGGAAAAGACGTCGTCTTCTTTCCGGGTGTTGACACTTGGTTCGAACGGATCAATGCATATGGCCGATCTTTGGGTTTGGAAATCGAGCATTATATCATTTCTTCGGGTTTGAAAGAAATAATCGAAGGAACTTCCATTGCCCACGAATTCAAACGGATTTATGCCTGCGAGTTCCATTACAACGAACGGGGCAACGCCGTTTGGCCAAGACAGGTCGTCAACTTTACCACCAAAACCCAATTCCTTTTTCGCATCAGTAAAGGCGTGCTCGATGTCTTGGACGATGTAACTCTGAATTCCTATATGTCCGACGAAGACAGGCGCATCCCTTATCGAAACATGATTTATTTGGGCGACGGAATTACCGATGTTCCTTGCATGAAATTGGTCAAACAATACGGCGGACAGTCGATAGCCCTTTATCACGGGGACGATATGACCAAAGTGCATAAATTGTTGGGCGAAAACCGCGTCAACTACATCTGCAACAGCGATTACCGGAAAGGTTCGGAATTGGAAAAGATTGTCAAACTGATTCTTACCCGGATGGCGATTACCAACAAATTGGCGGAAATCGAAGTTGCGCAAAGGAAGGGAATGTCCACGGGCGGCGACAACTAAAGAAAGCCCAAAAACGAGGTGAAACAAATTGGTAAAATTATTAACCATTATTCAGGAATTTATCGACGGTAAAGACATCGCTCATAAAGTTTCGGAAATCCCCCAAGAATTTTCGGAAGTCATTTTAAAATACGGTGCAGCCAATGTCGAAGAAGTGCTTTTGGAATATTTCAACAAAGTTCCGCGCGAACGTCTTCCTGAACTGTTCAAACTTTTGCGCGGCAGTCCGGAATCCCGCAAACAGGCTTTTATCGAAGCCATCGAAACTATTCAAAAGAAAGATTTGACGGAAGCGGAAAAAACGCTGATTTTTCTGAAAGACTCGTTTTTGCTTACCAATTTGAAAGCACCCAATGTTTCTTACGTCAGCCCGCAAACCCCTTTCGAAACGTTGTTGATGACATCCAACCGTTTTATCATTTCCCAAAAGCCGGTAATACTGCCTGAACCCATCAGTGCCTATGCCTTCAATTTGGGCGTTATCAACATGGCAAAAGGTCGGTTGGAAGAAGCCAAAAAATACTTTCACGAATCTGTTCAGTTCAATCCCTATGCGTCGATTGCATATCTGATGCTCGGGGAAATCGCCTTGATGGAAAGCGATTTGCCTAAAGTAAAGTCGTTGACCGAAAAAGCCATGCACATGGCTTACCAAAAACGCGATTTGGGTCACAGTTATTATTTGCTCGGGAAATATTATCTAGCCCTCAAACAAAAAGAACCGGCCGTGGCATGTTTGGTGGTGGCAAGATATTACGATGCCAAACTCAACGTCAACGATGTATTTGCCAAAATCGAAAGCGAACTGGAAGGAAGGGTCAAAATTCCCAGTTCCGAAGGTTTGCAGGCAATCTATAAAAAATACAATCTCCAGCTCGGTCCAAGCCGCGATATCATCGGGTTAATCCAGGAATCTTCGGAAGCCGCCATTCAAAAAGGCTCGAAGAAGGCGGCTCTTGCGATTTTGCAGGTGGGTTATGAATTGACCGACAGCCCCTATTATTTGAAAAAAATCAAAGCACTTGAAGATGCATAAAACAAACCGTTTTGGTTACCATATTAAGGGCATCGCAACAGCCAAATTGATTTTTTCATCTTCTTCCTTTTATTATTTACACCAAAAATTTCTTAAAAAAAGCAAGATACAATAACCCGTTTGGGTTAGCTTGCTTTTTTATTTTTCCCGTTTTTTTACTACCTAAAATAGTAAGCCATCTTCTTGACTATCGAGCCAAATCATTGTATAATATTTGAAACTGAATCTCAATTTTAAAGGGGGATTAAATGAACCGCAGTTATCACACCAAGCAAAGGAGCATAATCCTCGATTTGTTGAAAGCCAATCAGGACCGCCATCTGACGGCCGAAGAAATGCTCGAACTCTTAAATCAGAATCATACCCCGGTAAGCAAGGCTACGCTTTACCGCTATCTTGATATGCTTGTATCGCAGAATGCGGTAAGGAAGTTTATTATCGATGATCAGCCGAGCGCCGGATACCAATATCTCGAAGAAGGCGAATCGTGTCACGAACATTTCCATCTGAAATGTTTGGAATGCGGTCTTTTGCTGCATGTCGAATGCGACGAATTCGACCGGTATATCAAAGATAAATATCAATTTACCATCGATCAAAGCAAAATCATCATTTATGGCTCGTGCCATGAATGCAGCAGCAAGAAGGGTGATCTATGAAAAAAATCCTGCTAATTTTTAGTTTTTTGATTGTTTTGCTGGGGTTAAACGGCTGCACCCTTCCTCCGGTCGAAGAGGGTTTCAAAATCGTTACAACCAGTTTTCCTTTTTACGATTTCACCAAAACGATCGTGAAAGAAAAAGCCGATGTGGCAATGCTCCTTCTTCCCGGACAGGACGCCCATTCCTTTGACCCTTCGACTCACAACATCATTACGATTAAACGCGCCAATCTCTTTATCTATATGGGCGAGGAATTGGAAACCTGGGCGGGAACGCTCCTTCGCAATGTGCCCGATACTCTGACGGTACTCGATGTTTCCCAGAATATTCCGCTGGCCATCATCGAAGACCACGACCATGACGACCACGACGGAGAAAAACATTCCGATCCGTTCGGCCATGTGCATACCTATGATCCGCACATTTGGGTCAATCCCGTTTTCGCGATGGAGATTGTAAGAAATATCCTTGAAGCGGTTTCCGAACTCGACCCGGATAACCGGGCTTACTACGAACAAAACGCGAATGCGTATCTAAAAGAATTGGAACAGCTCGACTTGGAAATTCAGGAAGTTGTCAGCCGAAAGATAAGAGATACTTTGTATTTCGGTGCTCCTTTTGCCTTTTATTACTTTTGCGAACAATACGGTTTGAAATACCGTTCCGTTTACGAAACGTGTTCGGTGGAAACCGATCCGGCAATTAGCGAAGTAATCGCCATGATTAAAGAAATCAACGAATTGAATATCCCGGTAATCTATCAGAAAGAACTTTTGACAAACACCGTCTGCCAAAAGATTGTGGAAAATACGAACGCGGAAGCGGTGCTGTTGCACTCCGCTCACAATGTCACTCCGCAGGAATTCAAAGACGGCGCAACATACTTAAGCATCATGAAAACCAATATCAAAGCTTTGGAAAGGGGGTTATGCGAATGAAACTATTGACTTGTCACGATTTGGCCGTGGGCTATGACAACAAAGTCGTTTTGTCGAATGTCAATCTGGAAATTACGAACGGCGACTATGTTTGTATCGTCGGCAGCAACGGAAGCGGCAAAACCACGCTGATCAAAACCCTCGTCAATCTGATTCCCCCGATTTCCGGCAAACTCAAATACGACAGCACCGTGGAACCGAAATCCATCGGCTATCTTCCCCAAAAACTGGAAGTGCAAACCGATTTCCCGGCTTCCGTCTTGGAAATCGTTTTGTCGGGTTGCCTGAACCGTTTGGGATGGTTCCCGTTCTATCGCAAAAGAGAAAAAGAACTGGCGATGCGTTACATCAAACTTTTGGAAATCGAAAACATTAAAAACAAACCGTTTCGGTCGCTATCCGGCGGCCAGCAGCAGCGGGTATTGCTCGCAAGAGCGCTTTGCTCGACCGAAAAGATTCTGTTTTTGGATGAACCATTTGCGGGGCTTGATGTGATGATGGCCCAGCACCTTTACGAAATTCTCGACAAAATCAACAAAGAGTACGGTGTGACGATTGTCATCATTTCCCATGACGTAAACACGATTATCAAACATGCCACCAAAGTCATTCACGTCGACCATACGATAACTTTTGACGGCAGTCCGAGCGACTATCTGGCAAGCGGCATCGGTACCCAATACACGGGGGGTAAAGTATGAGTAACTTTTTCGAACAGGTCCGCGATATTTTCATCTATATGAAAGAACCCCTTTTGGTCGGCATTCTGCTTTCGCTCTGCGCGGCCATTCTGGGAGTCGTTTTGGTGCTTAAACGGTACTCGATGATTGGGGACGGACTGTCGCATGTGGCTTTCGGGTCGGTGGCGGTCGCGCTCGCTTTAGGTCAGACCCCGATTCAATTTGCCTTGCCGATTGTCATGGTGGCGGCTTATATTCTCCTTCGGTTGGGACAAAACACGAAGATTAAAGCGGATGCGGCGATAGCGATCCTTTCGAGCAGCGCTCTTGCCATCGGATATTTGGCCGGAAGCCTTTCGAGCGGTTTCACCGCCGACATCAACAACTATATGTTCGGCAGTATCACCACTGCTTCCAAAACCGATTTATATTTGATTCTTCCGCTTTCCGCCATTATCATCATCTGCTTCATTCTGTTTTACAACCGGATATTTGCGGTTACGTTTGACGAATCGTTTGCTAAAGCAACCGGCATGCATACCCGTTTTTACAATATCCTTTTGGCCATCTTCACGGCCATCGTCGTTGTCATCGGCATGCGTATCATGGGAACTTTGCTGATTTCCAGTCTGATTATTTTCCCGGCATTGTCTTCCATGCGCGTGTTCAACAACTTTAAGAAGGTAATCATCTCTTCGATGTTTATATCGATTTTCAGTTTCTTGGTTGCTTTCTTTGCTTTCTCGCAATTCTCTTCCGCCGCAAGCATCGTCATTGTGAATTTGCTCGTCTTTTTGCTTTTCACTTTTGTCGGCGTACTCATCCGCCGCTTCGGCAGCAGAGGCATCTGAAACAAAAAAAGAGGTCCGCTGGGATAATAGAATCCTTGGGCCTCTTATCTAATTTATAAATTGTTGTCAATTTGTTTTTCTAAGTTGCCAATAAATGCTATAATAAAATAGAAATAGGTGGTTATCATGAAAATAATCAAAGGGAACGAAACATATTTAAAAGAGATAATGGCGCTGTTAGACGAGGTAAAACAAGATCCCGCCAAATTAACCGATTGGGACGATGATTACCCGGACGAAGAAATCATCAGGGAAGACTTAAATACCAAAAAAGCAAGACTTTTGCTGATTGACGGTGTTTTGGCCGGGTATGTAGCCATGTCCGATACCGACGAATACTTAAGCCGGATTTTCCCGCACCTCTCCAAAGCGGCCTTTTTGTCGCGTTTGGTCATCAAAAAAGCTTACCGAAAACAGGGAACCGCTTATCGTTTTTTAAGCGAAATTGAAAAAGAAGCCGTGCAGTTGGGGTATCAATACTTTGGTATCATAATTACTCCGGGAAATATCCCTTCCATCGCTTTGGCGGAAAAACTCGGTTTTCGGTTTTATCGGGAAGAAGAATTCGAGTGGGGCAAAGCCCTGGCTTATTATAAATCTTTGGAAATGTACTACCGTTTCGTTTCCTGGAACGTCAACGGCTTAAGGTCGATTATGACCAAAGGTTTTCCGGATTTCTTAAAACTCGTAAATGCCGATATCGTGGCCCTGCAGGAAATCAAGATGTTTTCTTCGCAAGCCGATTTCAGTTTTCCGGGGTATCATGCCTATTGGCACAGCGCCGCAAAACCCGGCTACTCGGGAACTTTGGTGCTTACCAAAACGGAACCGTTAAGCGTTAGTTTCGACTTTCCGTTCGGCGAACACCCCAAAGAAGGACGCATTATCACCCTGGAATATCCGGATTTCTATTTTGTTTGCGTCTATGTGCCGAATGCCCAACGGGACTTAGCCCGCCTCGGTTACCGGATGCAATTCGAAGATGACTTCCGGAAGTTTCTGACGGAACTTGACCAAAGAAAACCGGTAATTGCCTGCGGCGACTTCAATGTTGCCCATCAGCCGATCGACTTAAAGAACGCCAAAGCCAACGAAGGAAATGCCGGCTATACGATCGAAGAACGGACCAAAATGACGGAACTTTTAAACAGCGGTTTTATCGATTCGTTTCGGGAGCTTTATCCCGAAAAAGTCGAATATACCTGGTGGAGCTATCTTTTGAAAGCACGGGAACGGAATATCGGTTGGCGGATTGACTACTTTCTGCTTTCTGAGCGGTTGCGCCAGAAGTTGGTCGACAGTTTCATCTTAAACGATGTCCTGGGAAGCGACCACTGTCCGGTGGGAGTAATCCTTAAACGCTAACGGAATGCCCTATGGAATACCACAGCATCAACGATACCTCGATCGGCCGTCAAAAAGAAAAATCCCTTCATTTGCTTCTCAAAAGGCACTTGTGTCCGGACGAAACCAAACACGAAGTCAAAATCAACAATTGGATTGTGGACATTTTCAATCAGGGCATCATTACCGAAGTGCAGACAGGCAATTTCCATCAGATGAAAAACAAACTGGCCTCGCTTTTGCCCGAATACAAAGTACGGATCGTTTATCCGATGGCCACCGAAAAAATCATTCACTGGGAAAACCCGGAAACCGGCGAAATCACCTCGCGTAAATCGCCCAAAAAAGCCCATCCTTTGCGAATTTGCAAAGAGCTATATTTCATCCGGGATTATCTGAACCACCCCAATCTCGAAATCTTAATCGCGATGTGCAAAATCAACGAATATCGGATGCTGGACGGATATTCGAAAAACAAAAAGAAAGGGGCTACGAAAGTTGACCAAATCCCGGTCTGGTTCGATGAAACAATTTCCCTGACCGCCAAAGAAGATTACCAAAAGTATCTTGAGGCCCTTCCACCCAAGTTCAGCGTAAAAACTTTCAAGTCCCTTATGCCTTTATCGCCCAAGGAAGCGGTCCTTGCCATCCAGGTGTTAAAAACCGTCGGAGCGATTTCCTTCGTGGAAAAAGCTGGCAAAGCATATATCTATTCGCTTAAATAAAAAAACACCAAGAAGTGTTCTTGATGTTTTCCCTATTTGGATGATTGACTTTCCTTGATGGCTTTTACCAACTGATCGGTGCAACTGGTATCACGGTTGCCACAAGGGTTGCCATCGAGTAAGGTTATGATTTTATTGATGGGATAACCATCAATCACCTTCGCAATGGCGCTTAAATTGCCTTTGCATCCACCATAAAAACGGAGGTTGGTCAGTTTATCGTCGTCCGTTATGTCAAAGGTAATTTTTTTTGCACATACACCATGCGGACAGTACTCAACATGTCTCAATGCAACCACCTCAGTTAATAGTATACCCCCTTTTAAACGGGATTGCAAAAGTATTGCTTTTATATGTATCACAGAAAGAAAAAAGAAGAAAAAAAGAAAGAATAAGGATTGATGAAGATGATATATTTAGACAGCGCGGCGACAACCAAGCCTAAACCGGAATATTTGGAATTATATCAGAAAACCCATCTGAATTATTGGCATAATTCGAACAGCCCTTATCAACCGGGGCAAAGAGCCGAAGCTGTTTTGGAACTGGCCACCGAAAGACTTGCCAAAGCCCTGAATGTGCCGAAAACCCACCAAATCCTTTTTACGAGCGGCGGCACCGAAGCCAACAATTTTGCGATTTACGGTGTATGTAACAATTATCTGAATCAAAAAGGAACAATTATTACGACCAAAATCGAACACCCTTCGGTATTGGAACCGTTTGTCGATTTTGAAAAAAAAGGTTTTAAGGTTTATTATTTGGATGTCGATTCCGACGGAATCGTAAATCTTGAACAATTGCAACAAGTTCTATCAAAAGATACCATTTTAGTATCAATTCAATGGGTTAATAATATAGTGGGAGCGATTCAGCCAATTCGAAAAGTTTGCGAAATTTTGAAAAAATTTCCGAAAGCCAAACTTCATGTGGACGGCATCCAGGGCATCGGCAAAGTCGAAATGGATTTTAACCTTCAGGACGTCGATTTATTTACAATCAGCGCCCATAAAATTCACGGTTTGAAAGCTTCGGGAGCTTTGATTTACAATTCCAAGCTTGCCTTGAGTTTGCCGCTCAAAGCTTCTTCCACCCAATATCCGGGAACGATGGATATCGGAAAAGCGGTTGTTTTGGCAAAAGCGGCCGAAGATGCGCTTAAAAACCAAAAAGAAAACTACGAAAAAGCGCACACCCTGCATCGGTTTTTGTTCCGGGAATTGGCCCAAATTCCGACCATTGCCATCAACGGCGGAATAAACAATTATTCGCCTTATTTGCTTAACTTCAGCGTCTTGGGCAAAAACTCCGAAACCGTCATGCATTATTTGGAAAGTTTTGATATATATGTTGCGACTGGAAGCGCCTGCAGTTCCAAACTGAAAAAACCTCAGGCCACGGTTCTTGCCATGACCAAAGATGAAGCACGCGCGCTTAGTTCCATTCGGGTAAGTTTGTCGAGCGAAAACACCGTCGAAGAACTTCGGTTTTTGCTAGATAAGCTCAAATTATTTTGCCCGGAAAAACAATAATGAAAGGTAGAAAGAATAGGTAATTTACATGGAAAAACATATATTGATTCGTTACGGCGAATTGAGTTTAAAAAAATCCAATCGCAATCAATTTACCCAAAGAATCATCCAACATATCAAAACCGCATTGGCCCATTTTCCGAATTTGGTTTTTCAAAACAAAGGACTTCGTTATTATATCGTTTTAAACGATCATGACCCAGAAGAAATCATCCCTATCCTTAAAAAAATCCCGGGAATTTATTCGTTCAGCGTGGTCTATCGTTGCGAGTCCGATTTGGAAAGCATTAAAAATGCGGCTTTGGAAATCATGCAACAGGAGCTTGCCAAAGGCAAAAGGACTTTTAAAGTCGAAACCAACCGCGCCTATAAACAGTTTCCCCTTACTTCATTGGAAATTTCCCAAACGGTGGCAAGTTACTTGTTCAAGTCGCTTCCGGATTTAAAAGCCGATATGCGTCATCCCGATTTCACGCTATTTTTGGATGTCCGGGATGAAGGAACATATATCTATACCGAAGTCATTTTGGGAATGGGCGGTTTTCCGGCCCATATTCAGGGCAAGGGATTGTTGATGGTAAGCGGCGGCATCGACAGCGTGGTAGCGGGTTATTTGGCCATCAAAAAAGGCGTCGAAATCGAAGCTGTCCATTTTGCCTCTCCGCCTTACACAAGCGACAATGCTTTGCAGAAAGTAGTCGATCTTTTGGAACAGCTTGCTCCTTACACTTTAAACGGCACTATTTTGTTACATGTCGTACCGTTTACCACCCTTCAACAGCTAATCTACCAATATGTCAGGGAAGATTACGGTATTACCATCATGCGAAGAATGATGTATCGAATCAGCGAACGGCTGGCTAAAAAAATCCAAGCCGAGATTATCATCAACGGCGAAAGCATCGGCCAGGTGGCAAGCCAAACCTTGGAAAGCATGAGCGTCATCAATTCGGTTGTAACCATGCCGGTAATAAGACCTCTCGCGATGATGGACAAAGAAGAAATCATCAATATTGCCAGGGATATCGGAACTTACGATATTTCGATTCGTCCTTTCGAAGATTGTTGCACCGTCTTCGTTCCTCGCCATCCGCAGATCAAACCGCGCCTGCATGTCGCCGAAAAAGAAGAACAAAATTTTGATTTTGAAAAATCGGTGGAAGAAGCGATGAAAAGAATCGAAACCATCGTCCTTTCTACCAAACAACATTACCAAGTTGTGGGGCCAATCGATTTGTTTTAAATAGTGGTAAATTTCGCATAATCCGCCTAAAACTACCAGCAGAAAATGATTATAATTTCACCGAATGTGGTACATAATATCATCGACAGGAGGTGAAATCAATGAACAATTCATCTTTCAACACTTCAACATCCAATACTTCAAGCAAAAACCGTCTTGTTGTACCAGGTGCTGAAAATGCTCTTTCGCAAATGAAAAACGAAATTGCGAACGAATTGGGTGTTCAATTAGGTCCTGACACTACTGCCCGTCAAAACGGAACAGTGGGAGGAGAAATTACCCGTCGGTTAGTCGCAATGGCTCAATCACAATTAAAAGGTAAGTAGTGATGATAGATTTTTCATTAATCTGATTTCATAAAAAGTGTCAAGCATTTTTCCGTTGACACTTTTTTATTTTTGTCTTATAAATAGGTGTGGTTTTACGTCCGGAAGACAAAAGTCCTTCTGAAAGAAAATGTTCAATATTACGTCCTTTTTTAACATCGGGAATTAATGTTTAGATTCTTTGAGTGGTTAAACCAGGATATTCAAACATTTTTATAACTAATTTACTTGTAAAGACGAGGTTAAATTCTCGGCCTTATTTACTTTTTATTCAATTCAGTTAACGATTAGCGAGGGTAACAGTTAAAAAAGGTAGACAACGTCATCCGAGACCGTATCCAAAAATTAAAAAACGGTTAGAATCAAAGCAACCGAATAATGTGATGCACATAGTCGTTTTTTAAGGAATTTTTATTGCAAAGGAAAAATAATTCTTTAATAACATATTTAATTTTTTGGTTTGATTATTTAAAACTAACTCTTTAAAAAAATGTGGTATAATATACATAAGCAAATTTTGAAAATGAAAAAGACTCCCTGTTTTATCGAGAATTTCTTGTTTCCCAAGTTCCGATTATTTAAAGTAATCACCACTCGCTTTGGTCATTTACATTTAAAGTAACAGATTTAGGAATTTTTGAAGCTGATATTATTAAATAAAAAACACCTTAAAAAAGGATAAAAAATCCCTTGCCAAAACACAAAAAAATGAAAGGTGGACAGATGATGAAGAAAATAAACATTCCCGATACTTACGAGGAAGCATTGGCCCGAAAAAAGGAAGTTTTGGAATTAATCAATGCCTACAATGAAGCAATCCTGAACGGCAATCCCCCTACGATGTCCGACGAAGAAATCGATCTATTGCAAGAAGAATTCCAAGTTCTGAACGATTTGGTAATCGAAAAAGAACATGACGAAAACGGGGAAGTCGTATATGAAGAACAATTTACCGATGAAGGAGTCATCATCGAAAAAAAAGAAAGAAAACACACCCTTTTGGACGAAATCAATCCGATTATTTATTTATACATGTTAGTCCTTCTTTGGTTTTCTTCTTGGATTATGATTCGGGTTATCGGTTTCGCTTTCCTAGTCGAAACCTTTTCCTGGGAAAAAGATTTGAACGCCTACAGAAACGCGACCGAGTTTTGGATTTGGATTCGCACTTTGTTGCCTTTTCTTGCCTATCTTATTATCCTGATTGGCTTGGATTTTATTTTTTGTTTATTCTTTCGCAAAAAGAAGACACAAAGAGTCTTTCTAAAATGGTGGATTGTCGGCCACAGCATCTTTACTCTGATTAATTTTGTCGTGGCTGTTTCACCGATATTAAACCGTTTGTCGACCAATTCATAAATTATTTCAAATAAGGGGAAAAAAATGAACCAAATAACCTCGGTCAACAACCCGCTGATTATCGAAACAGCCAAACTGAAAATAAAAAAATACCGCGACCGCCAAAAAGCTTTTTTGGTCGAAGGTTATCATTTGGTTGAAGAAAGCTTTCGCTTGGGTCTATTAACCAAAGTGTTTGCCTTGAAAGCCGATGATTTGGAGATGTTTTCCTGTCCCGGGTATTTGGTAAACGAAACAATCATCGCCAAACTTTCTACGACCAAATCGCCTCAACCCATTATCGGGGTTGTTGCAATGCCCAAAACCGAAAATACTCGGTTTAAGCGCATTCTTTTGCTTGACCGTCTTCAAGACCCCGGCAATCTGGGAACGCTGATCAGATCGGCTGCGGCTTTGGGGATGGATGCCATCATTGCCAGTTCCGATACGGTCGATTGTTACAACGAAAAAGTTATCCGTTCGACCCAAGGGGCGCTTTTTCGGATTCCCATCCTTTACCGCGATTTGACAAAGGAAATCGGAAAACTTAAAGAAAAAGGTTTTACAATTTATGGCACCGGATTGAAAGGCGGAATAAAACCGAAGCCGGTTGAAAAACAGGACCGTTATGCTTTGGTGCTCGGAAACGAAGCGCAAGGGGTAAGCCCGGAAATCAACCGGCTCGTCGACCGAATTCTGATGATACCGATGCAAAACGGCGTGGAATCGCTCAATGTCGGGGTAGCCGGCGGAATTCTGATGTATTGCTTAAACCAAGACCAATAAAAGCAATTTTTTTAGAAACCTTTTTTAAGCAAACTATAACCAATAAAAAAATCCTTTTGGTTTGAACCCAAAAGGATTTATTTTATTAGGTCAGTGTAAAACCGTGTCTGGCAAAGACGTTTTTCAAATGTTCCATGCTGATGTCGTTTAACTCTGAAAATTTGTTCAATGTCATCAGGCGTCCGATGGTTTTAAGAATTAAGGGGCTTTCGATTTTTTCGTATCCCAAACTTAACAGAATTTCTTTAATCTCCGGATAAGTTTTTATCAACTCCGCAAGCGATGTGTGGATGGAGATGTTGGTCAAAAAAGTTCACCCCTTTAATTAAACGTTGAAACAGGAACCTCCGATAAATTCGCGCAATAAGGAATTGCATGGTATCGCATCGTCATCGATCGAGCGGAAATATTTCAAATACTTGATCAAACGGTTGGCCACGATGAAATCTTCATCGGTCGGGCCGATTTCTTTGAGAATCGGAAGAGCATATTTCTTTAAGACGCCGAGCTCATAGGTTAGTTCCGAATTGAAGACATAATCGGCTTGTTCCTGGTGCGGATATATCCATTTGAATTCGCCTCTTCGAACCGAAGGCCACATCGAAAGCGTCCGTTTGGCCGGAGCGTTACGGAATTTAAAGTCGCGCACCAAACGTCTGATCAACCGTAAATCCGTGGTGCTCATCGGGGAGTGGTTGTCAATGCTGATTTGGATTTGCGGGGAAATGAAGATCTTGAACTTTTGGTGTTTCGGAATCGAAGCGCTCAATTGTTCGTTCAAAGCATGAATTCCTTCGATAATGATTGGGGAGTGCGGATCGACTTTAATCTTGCGTCCGGGAACCCGTTTGGCCGTCATGAAATCAAACCGCGGAAGTTCGACTTCTTCCCCGTTGATGAGGGAATACATATGTTGGTTGAACAGCTCGACATCGATGGTCTTGATGTCTTCCAAATCGATTTCGCCGTTTTCGTCCGGTTGGATTTTGTCGCGGTCGAGGTAATAATCGTCGATGGAAATCATGACTGGGTTGATGCCGAGTGCCATCAGTTGCAAACGAAGGCGGTTGGAAAAGGTTGTTTTACCCGAACTGGACGGTCCCGCAATCGCAATCAGCCGAATGTTATCGATATCGGCTTTAATCAAATTGCCGATTTCGGAAAGCATGTTGTTGTGCTTGGTTTCGCAGATTTGGATAAAATCGACGGTGTTTTCCGGAGTCAGTTTTTCGTTGATGCGGTAGATGGTTTGCGTATCGATCAATTTCGCCCATTCATAAGCGCGTTTCAAGGTGCGGCCGTAAGTCGGGGCTTCTTCAAACGGCGGTATTTGGCCGTTTAATTCGTAACGCGGATACTGGATGATGATTCCCGGGCTGTAAGGGCGCAAAATAAAGTTTTGCAAATAACCGGTGGAAGGAACCATATAACTGTGAAGATAATTGAAATAATTACCGCAACGGTATAAATGGACATCCTTTTCGGGACGGTATTTGAGAATATCGATTTTATCGTGCAAATTGAATTTTTGATAAATTTGAATGGCTTCTTCCGTCGAAACGGTTACCCGTTCAATCGGAATGTCGGCATCCACGATTTCTCTTAAGCGGTTGGCCACCTGATCGACAATCCGTCTTTCAATATGGAAATTACCGAGCGGTTGGCAAAAGATCGAACGCGATACATTGTAACTGAAACGGATCGATTCTTCCGGATACAGTTCATTGAAAATCATGGCGATGACATAGCGCAAACTGGCTTCGTAAGCTTTGCCGGCTTCCGAATGGGTCAAATCCAAAAATTCCACTTCCGCATCAAAACTGATTTTGAAACTCAATTCTCTGACCCGGCCGTTGACCAAAGCCACAAAGAACTTTTTCTTTTGTTCATCCGGTAATAGCGACAGCAGTGTTGAACCTTTCGGCACAAGCCGTGTTTCGTTTTTTAATTTAATTGTAATCATATTGTTGTTCATATTATTTCACCTATAAACTATTGTATGCGAAATAGCGAGATTTAGCAAGCGATATGGATATAAATATTTTAGGGCCTGTTTACGAAAATAATGCCAAGAATATTTCCGCTTCAAATAAAAAAGGTAATTTTCGCATATAATAAATAAAGGCGCAAAAGATTGATTGACCCAACTCGGGATTATAATTTAAATACTTGACTTATTACCATCAACATGGTAGAATATGTACGAGATAATGTTTTGGGGTGAGCGTTGCTCACTCTTTCATTTGATAGGCAGGTTTTTTATGAATAGTTTGGAACAGAAAATTTACGATTTGAGTTTGCCGATTTGTACCGATTTGGGCGTCGAACTCGTGAGCGTGGAATGGGTTCGGGAAAACGGAATGCAGATACTGCGTCTGATTATCGACAAAAAAGAAGGCATTTCGATTGACGATACCACAAGCGTAAGCGAAAAAGTCAGCGAAATGCTCGACGAGGTTGATCCCATCCCCAACGAATACTATTTGGAAGTTTCTTCCGTTGGTATTGAAAAAGAATTGAAAACCAAGGAAGAAATCACAGCTTCCATCGGCAAATACGTAGCGGTCAAGACATACGAAAAAATCAAAGTGGGTAATGCCGCCATCAAAGAGTTTGAAGGACATATCCTTAACTTTGACGGCGAAATATTAACCCTAAAAGCCAAAATCAAACAATTTACCAAAGAGGTTCAAATACCATACAATTTGATTGCTAAAATCCGTTTAGCGATTGAATTTTAGAGTAGGAGCATTTTAATGACGAGTAAGAATTTTTATGAAACATTGGAACTGGTTGCCCAAGAGCGGAATTTGGCTCTAGAAGACGTTCAGGAAAAGGTGCGCGTTGCGCTTGCCAAAGCCTGCGCTTTGGAAGGCTTTACCGGTGAAATCGAGGTAGAATTTTCGCACGAAAAGAAAACAATCCGCGCCTGGAACGTCAACACCGTCGTGGAAGAAATCGACCCCGAGGGTCCGAAAGGGCAAATCCTTTTGGAAGATGCCAAAGAAATCAAACAAAAGGTTAAAGTTGGCGATATTATCCGGAAAGAAATCAATCTGGCCACCGATATCGGCCGCAAAGGCGCAACCCAATTTAAGCAAATCTTTACCCAAGGCATCAAAGAATTGGGACGAAAAAGAGCCTACGAATTCTTCAAAGAACGCGAAAACGAAATGATCAGCGCAACGGTCCAAGACGTGACCGAGAATGCGGTTATTCTTTCGCTTGGCCTTAACACGATTACCCATATGCCGCTTTCGGAAAGCTTGCCTGGCGAAGTTTTGCAGAAGGGCAGCTCCATCAAAGTATATATAACCAAAGTCGAAGAAACAGGCAAAGACCCGAAAGTATATGTATCTAGGGTTCACCGGGATATCGTCAAACGTTTGTTCGAAACCTTAATTCCGGAAGTCGCAAGCGGCGTCATCGAAGTGATGGCCGTAGCTCGGGATGCGGGATACCGCAGCAAAGTCGGCGTCATAAGTAACAATCCGGATGTCGATCCGAAAGGATCCTGCGTCGGTCCGCAAGGCATGCGGGTAAAACAAATCAACCAAGCCTTGAACGGCGAACGCATCGACATCTTTGTCTGGAGTGACGATCCGATTCGGCTGATAGCGGAAGCTTTGACACCGGCAACCGTCCTATCGGTTTTGCCTGATCCGGAAGAGAAAAAAGCAACCGTAATCGTTCCGGATTCGCAGTTTTCGCTTGCCATCGGCAAAGGCGGACAAAATGCCCGTTTGGCTTCGCAAGCTACGGGATGGAAAATTGACATCAAAGACGAATCGACAGCTTATCAAGAAGGAATCAAGTTTAAGATTAATGTATTGAACAAATAGGGGGAGTACGACATGTTGAAACCGCGTAAAGTGCCGCTCAGAAAATGCGTCGCCACCAATGAACAACATCCGAAAATGGACATGTTTCGCATCGTCCGAACACCCGAAGGAAATATTATTATCGATTTGACGGGAAAAGCCCGGGGGCGGGGAGCTTATTTATCGAAAAGCAAAACCGCAATCAACCAAGCCAAAAAGAAAAAAGTGCTCGACCGTCATTTGGAAACCGAAGTTCCGGAAAGCATTTATTCGGAACTGTTGGAAATGCTGGGTGAAGCGAGTGACAAACAAAAATAGAATTCTGCAACTCTTGGGTTTAGCCAGAAGAAGCGGAAAACTGGCCATGGGAACGGATGCGGTGATCGAGCAAATGTCCCATTTAAAGTTGATTGTTCTTGCAAGCGATGCTTCCCCCAAAACAATAGACAAAATCGAAAAAAAAGCATACTTTTACGGTGTGCCGATTATCAAAATATTTACAACCCCTGAGTTATCGCATGCCATCGGCAAAACCAATCAGAAGATGGTCGGGCTTATTGATGAAGGGTTTGTGAAAAAAATCAACGAGCTCCTTACAGAGGAAAGAATAGGTGAAAATAATGAAAGTTAAAGAATTAGTCGAAATATTTAATTGTCCGGAAGAAAAGATACTGGAACTGCTTTCGAATGTCGGTGTGGATGTTTCCATGCAAGGCGATACATTTGTGGAAAAAGAGGTAGAAAAAAAGCTAGCTCGTTATTTCAACGTCCCTTATCCGTTCAAATCGGCCAAGAAGGACGGAAAAGCAAAAACCTCAGCAAAACCGAAAACCGTTGTGCCGATTGTCAGGGCGGAACCTAAAAAAGAGGTAAAACCGCAACCGCAACCTCAGGCCAAACAACAGCCTCAGCCGCAGACCAAGCAACCACAGCCGCAACCGCAGACCAAGCAACCACAACCGCAAACCGCCGTCAAGCAGCCTCAGCCTCAGGCCAAGCAGCAGCCCCAACCGCAAATCAAGCAGGCTCAGCAAAAACCTCAGCCTCAACAGGTTAAAACATCCGCAACCAAAACACCTAGTTCACCTACTCCTCAGCCTAAGTCTCAGCCAGAAAAACAAGTCGTTTCCAAACCGAAAGCATCCAAACCGCTTTATTTCGACGATGAGCCGGTTGTACCACGCATCGATGAAGAAATGCTGTCCAAATACGGCGAATTTTTGGATGACGACGAATACAATATCAAACGCGAAGTAAGAATAAAGAAAAAAGATACCGACTCCGAAGGTTCGCTGACCAAAAAGAGACGCGGACTTGTCAAAAAACCGGTTCCAAAAAAAGGCAAACACGCTTTGCATTTGGAAACCCCGGTTGAAGAAAATGTTGTGTATTATGAAGCCGGCATGACCGTTATCGAAGTCGCCGAAGCTTTGAACACTTCGGTAACCAATTTGGTTAAAAAACTCTTTGTTTCCATCGGCGTTATGGCCAGCGCCACGAGCGTCCTCGACCGCGATACGATCGAACTGATTGCCATGGAATACGGCTATGAAGTCAAAGACAAGAAAATTACCGATTTGGTACGTTTCGACGAAATGGAAATTATCGACGAAAGCGATCAGTTGGTTCCGCGTCCGCCGGTTGTAACGATTATGGGCCACGTCGACCATGGCAAAACAACGCTGCTCGATACCATTCGCAGCAGCCATGTCGTCAAAGGCGAAGCCGGAGGAATCACCCAACACATCGGTGCTTATCAGGTTGAAAAGAACGGCCGTTTGGTCACCTTTATCGATACCCCGGGGCATGCAGCATTTACAGAAATGCGGGCCCGCGGTGCCTCGATTACCGATATTGTAATTCTTGTGGTAGCCGCTGACGACGGCCTTATGCCGCAAACCGTGGAAGCCATCGAACATGCCCAAGCCGCAAAAGTCCCAATCATTGTTGCCGTCAACAAGATGGACCGTCCTCAGGCCAATCCGGAACGCATCAAACAACAACTTACCGAATACAATTTGGTGGCGGAAGAATGGGGTGGCGACACTATCATCGTGCCAATCTCGGCTTTAACCGGCCAGGGCGTGGATGAACTTTTGGAAATGGTGCTCCTTGTGAGCGACATGAAAGATCTGAAAGCCAATCCTAACCGTTTGGGCGTGGGAACCGTTATTGAAGCCAAACTTGACAAAGGCCGCGGACCGGTCGCCACATTACTTGTTCAAAACGGTTCCATCAAAGTGGGCGATGTTATCGTCGTCGGTAACACCTACGGTAAAATCCGTGCGATGTACGACGAAAACGGCCGTCCAGTGACGATTGCCGGTCCTTCGAAACCGGTTGAAATTACGGGTATCGAAGAAGTGCCGTTTGCGGGCGAACGTTTCATGATTTATAACGACGAAAGAAAAGCCCGGGAAATTGCCTCAATCAGAGCCCAAAACAAATTCAACGAAGAAAAAGGCGTCGGCAAATCCATTTCGCTGGCCGAACTCATGAAATCGCAAAAGAACGAAGAAGTCAAAGAACTCAACCTGATCATCCGCTGCGATGTCCAGGGTTCGATTGAAGCTATTCGGGGACTTTTGGAAAAAATCAATATTGAAGGAACCAAAATCAATATCGTGGCTTCCCGCGTCGGTGCCATCACCGAATCGGATGTCAACCTGGCGATTGCTTCCAACTCGATTATTATCGGTTTCAACATCCGTCCGCAGGCCGCCATTACCGAATATGCCAAATCCAAGGGCATCGAAATCCGCTTGTATGATATCATCTATAAACTTCAGGAAGATATCGAAATGGCCGTTAAAGGCTTGCTCGATCCGGTAATGACCGAAAAAATCCTGGGCGAAGCGGAAGTAAGAGAGACCTTCAAAGCAAGCAAGATTGGCACAATCGCCGGATGCTATGTTACGAGCGGTCTCGTGCAACGGAATGCCAGCGTTCGCCTGATCCGCAACAGTATCGTCATTTATACCGGAAAGATTTCTTCTTTAAAACGTTTCAAAGATGACGTAAGAGAAGTAAAAGCCGGGTATGAATGCGGCCTAACGATCGAAAACTATAACGATATTAAAGTAGGCGATTTCATCGAATGCTTTATCATGGAAGAGGAAGGAAGAGAATAAGATGTCAGTCAAATATGAACGGATTGAAAAAAACATAGGGCGCGAATTATCCAATATCCTCTTAATGGAAGCCAAAAACGTTTTGTTGAAATATGTTTCGGTTACCAAAGTCAAAGTAACCACCGATTTGTCGCTTGCCACCATCTGGTACACCATCATGGGCGATGAAAACGAAATTCAGGCCACCAAGAAAGCCTTGGAAGAAGCCAAAGGCTATCTCAGAACCGAACTTGCCCAACGTTTGGATTTGCGCAAGACGCCGGAACTTCGTTTCAAATACGACGAATCGCTCGAATACGGCAACCGAATCGAAAAAATTCTGGAAGAAATCAAAAAAGAATAAAACGAAAAAACACAATCGGTTAAGCCCCTAATGCTTGCCTGATTGTGTTTTTTTGTGTATTTAATAATCATACCGACAAACAATAACAAAAACATTTTCTTTTTTCTTCAAAAAATGGTATACTATTTGCTAGAGGAGACGGCTATGAATATAAAAGAGCATTTGCAACTTGTTCCCAAACTTCCCGGCTGTTATCAGATGAAAAACGAAAAAGGCGAAATCATCTATGTCGGCAAGGCCAAAAACCTGCAGAACCGTTTGCGCAGTTATTTCACGGGTTCGCACGACGCCAAAACGACCAGAATGATTCAGGATATCGCCACTTTCGAATACATCGTCACATCGAGCGAACTGGAAGCCTTTTTGTTGGAACTTAATTTCATCAAAGAATACCGTCCGAAATACAATATTCTTTTGATGGACGACAAGACTTATCCTTATATTTGCATTACCGGCGAAGAACACCCGCGGCTTGTGATAACCCGGGATATCAATCACTGGTTGGCCAAAAAAGGGAAACTGTTCGGACCGTATCCGAATGCCAAAGCGGCGCGGGACATCGTGGAAATGCTCAACAAAATCTATCCGTTTCGCAAATGTCTGAAACTTCCCAAAAAGCCTTGTCTGTATTATTTTTTGGGTCAGTGCCTAGCTCCTTGCATCAATGTCGTCACCAAAGAAACTTATGACGGTTTGAAACAGGAAGTAGCCACTTTCTTAAACGGTAACGACACCAGCATTCTTAAAAAAATTGAAGCCAAAATGCAGGAAGCCTCGGACAACCTGGAATTCGAAAAAGCAATCGAATACCGGGAAATGATCAACAGCATCAAAACCGTCAAAGACGAACAAAAGATGACCCTGGAAGACAAAATCAACCGCGATATTTTCGGTTATTATGCCAAAGACGATGTCATCGCCATCCAGGTCTTCCACATGCGTTCCGGCAAAGTCACCGAACGGAACGGGGAAGTTTTTGATTTGTACGGTTCGGTCGACGAAGCTTTGACGAGCTATATTTCGCAATTCTATTTGCTTAAAAACAACGTCAAACCTTCGGAAATCCTGATACCTTATGTGGAAGACGTCGAGTTGCTTAAATCGAGTCTGGAAACCAAGGTCAGCATTCCGATCAAAGGACTCAAAAAGAAACTGGTGGACTTGGTATCGGAAAATGCCAAAATTAATCTGGAAAACTGGCAAAAACTGAGACTTCAGAAAGTAAGCCGGACAAAGGATGCGGCGGCGCGGCTCGGCGAAATCCTGGGTATTCCTTTTCCTGCGGTTATGGAAATCTTCGATAACTCCAATATCGGCGGCGCCAGTGCTGTAAGTGCCATGGTTACCTATATTGACGGGGTTCCTTCGCCGAAAGATTACCGAAAATTCAAAATCCGTACCGTTTCCGGTGCCGATGACTTTAAAACCATGCAGGAGGTCATCAAAAGAAGGTATTCGCGGGTTTTGAAAGAAAATCTGCGGAAACCGGATTTAATCCTGGTCGACGGAGGAAAACCGCAGGTCAGTGCGGCTTTGCAGGCTTTAAAAGCCGTCGGGATCGACGGTATTACGGTAGCGGGCATCGTCAAAGACGATAAACACAGAACCCGCGCACTTATCAACCAAAACGGCGAAGAAATAACAATCGACAAAAAAGAAAATGTCTTTTTGCTTTTGGAAGCGATGCAAAACGAAGTCCATCGCTATGCGATTTCCTATTTCAAAAACGTGCATACGAAAAGCGCGCTTGCTTCCAAACTCGATGAAATCAAGGGAATCGGTCCCAATCGCAAGAAAGTTCTCCTTGCCAATTTCGATTCCCTCGAAGATATTCAAAACGCTTCGCTTGACAAACTGAAAGCCTTGGGCTTTCCCGAAAAAATCGCCGTACATTTACTAAAAAGTCTGTCAGGCAGTGACACCCTTTCTTGACGATGCATATTATACATTGATTAAGGGGGATGTTATGCATATCAATAATTATCGTGATAATGTTGGACATATGAAAAAACTATTGACGAATCGGGAGAAAGAAATATTTGAACTGCTCGTCCAAAATCGTGATACCGACCAAATTGCTGCCCTATTGAATATCAGTAGTAAAACCGTTCGCAATCATATTTCCAATGTTATTCAAAAATTAGGCGTCAAAGGCCGTAGTCAGGCGTTGTTGGAATTAATCAAAATGCAAGCAATTAATCTTTAGGAGGTTATTTGTTTAGAAAGAGAAAAAGGTTATGCAAATTGTCTATGGCGTGATCCGACGGATCCATTTAAAAGAACGAATATTTGAAATCAAAATACGCGATAAAATCCAGTATTTTTATCTTACGCGCTCCCAAATGAAGCAATTCAATGTTTATCTTCAACCTGGCCTTTTTGTGCACCTGAAATGCCATGATAATCAGTTGCCTCATGTTATTTTCACAGGCAGACGGAAAACCAAAATTTTGGCATACGAAGTAGTCAATTTCGTCAAAATGATCAGACGCAGCCAATCGAAGATGACGGTGTACTTCGATCTAACTACGATTCGTCGCGGTGTCCAATCGGTTCTGAATAAAAAAGGGTATCGGATGTTCCTGGATTTGGAATTTACGCTGCCGCCGTATTCGTTTCAAGGAGGCCAGGAATTTGTGGCCGAAATTGTGCAATACGGATTTTATTTGGAAGACGAAAAAGGACAAGTTATTCTGAAAGAACAAAGCTTAATCAAACCCAAACGCCATTCGGGTTTGAACCTCAGAACCTATAAGTTTCTCAATCTTAAAAAAAGCGATTTCCAAAATGCGATATCGTTTCGCACCTTCTACTATCGTCTGAAGGACATCATCAATCTTTACCAGCCGACAATCTATGTTTGGGGCAAAAACGACATCAAGGTTTTGGAAAGGGCCTATGAACTCCACAAACTGAAACCGATTACCATGCGCATGAATTTTATCAACCTGATGCAAATCCTGAAAAACTATTATGGCATCAAAACCGATATCGGCCTCTTCAATGCGTTCGCTTTCTTTGACGAAGAAATTCCCGAAACACAGGATCACGATGCCCTGCAGGATGCCATGATGACGCGAAACCTTTATCACTTGTTCAAACAGTCTTTCAATAATCTCTGATTCTTTGCTCTTTCGAAAAGAAAGGGCATTTTTTTAACAAAAAACGAATCCCGTTAAAGGATTCGTCTGTTTGTAATCAAATTAAACAATCATGATAATCGGCACGATGAAAGGCCTGCGTTCGGTTTCGTCGTAAATATATTGGGACAGCTGTTGCAGGATCTGGTGCCGGAAGTTTTTCTCGACAATGTATTTATAACGGGACAGCAGTCCTTTGAAGATTTCGTCTGCTTTCTTGATAATCTTTTGCACCAAATCGGCGGATTTTTCCACATCGACGAATCCTTTGGTCTCCAAGGTCGTCGGAGCCAGGATTCGTTTTTCTTTGCTCACTGTAAAGGCAATCGTGATGATTCCTTCGTCGGCCAGGTGTTTTCGTTCTTTCAGGATGTTGCTGTCGACGTCGCTGAGACTGGAGTCAAGATAAATGTCGGTCGCAAATACTGCCGCTTTGTTAACTTTGGCGCCTTTTTCGGTAAATGTCACCACGTCGCCGTTATCTAGGACAAAAGTGTTTTCCTTTTTCAATCCCATGTTGACCGCAATATTCGCGTGCTTTTGCAACATATAATATTCGCCGTGAACCGGAATGAAATACTTCGGTTTGATGAGCGATAACATCAACTGTATTTCGGCTTCGGAAGCATGCCCCGTTGTATGCGTGTCGGTAAGCGGACTGTTTTTGATGACATTGGCGCCGGCCTGCACCATCTTGTTGATATTGCGATTGATGAATTGTTCGTTGCCGGGAATGGCTTTGCTCGAATAAACCACGGTATCGCCGGCCTGAAGTTTGATGTGTTTGTGCGTGCCGTTGGCAATCCTCGACAAGGCGGCCATCGGTTCGCCTTGGGATCCCGTGCAGAGCAAAGTGATTTTATGGTCTTCGACATTCTGAAGTTCCCGGGTGCTGATTATCGTGCCTTTCGGAACATTGATGTACTTCAGCTTGGTGGCCACTTCAATGGTTTTTTCCATACTGTGGCCGAATACGACCACTTTTCTTCCGGTTTGGTAACTGGCATTCAAGATTTGCTGAACGCGGAAGACATTAGAAGCGAAGGTTGCCACAATAATCCGTCCCTTGATTTGCGAAAAGAGATTTTGCATGTTTTGCGCAATCTTCTTTTCCGAAAGGGAGAAATTGGTTATATTGGCATTGGTGCTGTCCGATAACAGACACAAAACCCCTTCCTCGCCCATGCGTGCCATTTTGTAATAATCGGCAGCTTTGCCGATTGGGGTGAAGTCGAATTTGAAATCCCCGGTATAGATGACATAACCTAAATTGGTTTTGATGGCAATTCCGAAGGAATCGGGAATGCTGTGGTTGGTACGGAAAAATGATATCGAAAAACGAGAAAATTTATATACCGAATCGTCATTATAAGAGATTATATTATAGGATAATTGCGGGTATTCGCGCATTTTATTTTGAATCAGTCCCACAGCCAGCCCACAGGCATAAATGGCGGGGATTTTGACTTTTTGGACCAAAAACGGAATGCCCCCGATGTGGTCTTCGTGACCGTGTGTGATAAAGAGACCAACAATCCGCTGCTCGTTTTCTTTGAGGTAGGAGACATCGGGAATGATGTAGTCGACACCCGGAGCTTCTCCGCCGGCAAACAAGATCCCCGCATCAATCACGATGATTTGGTCTGCCACCTCAACGACGTACATATTCATTCCGACAGCGCCCAGGCCGCCTAAAGCGAATATCTTGACTTCGTTGCTGGGATCCTTTCCTTTCTTGATTTGTGTTTTGTTTGAGTTCATATCTAATCCTTTCTTTTGTTAGAGTTTAATTCTATTTATAATAGTATACCTTATTTTTGCAAAAATGGGAAGCAATAAGCAATTCAATTCATTTGCCCCGCAATCGTTTTGCTTTTGCATTGTAATTTAAAGGTTAAATCCGTCAAAATATGTTATACTACTTTCAAAGGAAATGAGGAACAATTTTATGACAAGACGAAAAGCCTTATTTGTTGACTTGGACGGCACGCTGTTCGATAAACATAACGGAATACCGAAATCGACCATTGATGCCTTAAACCATCTTTTGCCCGATGTCGATTTATATCTTGCCACCGGAAGGAGTTCTTATACTTTAGCCGTAATCGAAGAAATCATTCCTCTTTTTAAAGGGCTTTTGTTGTTAAACGGCCAACATGTCATGGTGAACCACAAAACCATTTTTTACAATACCATGAAAAAAGAACATTTGCTTAAACTTCACGAAACCGCCGTTAAGTACCAAGCTCCGATCGGTTACGTTACCATTGACAAAGCATATGTTTATTCTTATTCCGAAGATATCCATAAATTTTTTTCGGAACGATCCAACGACCGGATTGTCGATTGCGAAAAAGAAGGCTTCGATTTTACGGCTCCCGTTTCGATGGTTTGGCTGTTTGCGGACACGGTTGTGGTTGACGCCATGGAACGCGAACTTCCGGAATTGTCGTTTTTAAAATGGGGACGTTTCGGCTGCGATATTGTGGAAAAAGGGGAATCGAAACAGCGGGGCGTCAAAGTCATTCAGGATACCTTCGGCTATTTGACCGAAGACATGTATGCCATCGGAAACGGAGATAACGATATCGAAATGTTTCAGGCGGTGGGAACAGCCGTCGCCATGGGCAACAGCAGCGACCGCGTAAAAGAAAACGCTCATCTGGTGACAAGCGCTCTTTCCGAAGATGGTATCTTCAAAGCCTTAAAACAGTTAGGCCTTTTGGACGTTTGAGGTTTCTTCCGGGAAAATAATCGGTTTACTGTTTTCCGGAACAAAAAACGGGTTGGCCTGATTGATTCGGTCGACAAACAAAATTCCGTTTAGATGATCGTATTCGTGCTGGAAAACAATCGCAATATAATTTTTCAAACGGAGGCGTACTCTTTTGAGTGCTCCTTTTTCATAGAGATAAGTATCAACCGTTACCCGGGCGGGGCGATGGATATAGCCCGGCGCCTGACGCGGTACCGATAAACAGGCTTCCCCCATCGGAAGATAAGACATTTCGTCGGAGTAACTGACGATTTTCGGATTAATCATCGGATAAAGATGTTCATACCCTTTTTCGTCGATGGCCCAAACCACCAGCATTTTTTTCGGTATGCCGACCTGTACCGCCGCAATCCCCACCGAAGGGGTTAGGTTATATTTTTTGGCAATTTCTTCATCCATGGAGTTATCGATATATTCAACCATCTCAAGCAGCAAAGCTTCGTCTTCTTTGGTCAAAGGGATATTTACTTCCTGAGATTTTTCTCTTAGAAGCGGATTTCCTTCCACGATAATGTCGGTAGCTTTTATCATGTTTTCACCTCTGGTTTCTTTTTAGATTATACTAGATATCGGTTTATTATGCAAGCGGATTACAACAAACCCCAAAAGAAAAAAGGGGGCCACCCCTTTTCGCGACTATTTTAGAATACTACCAGCGCACTGCGGTTCCGATGATTACTAAAAGAATGAATAAGACTAAAATCAAGGCGTAACCATAACCACCATAATATCCGAATCCGCAAGAGCTAACCGGTTGGCAACATCCATATCCATAGTTAGGTTGATACATAAACTCCCCTCCTTTTTGTCGTTAGACTACTTTATAGTATGAGTTGTGCACGGGGTTGGAATATGCGATAACCTAATTTTTACTTTTGATGCAGGTTAAAGCATTCGGTCAAACTCAGCCGCAACTTCTCCCCTGATTCCCAAATAGTTTTCCAGGCGTACTACGCGCTTTAACAGTTCGCTGATTTGCCGTTTTTGTTCGTTGATTTCGGTTTGCAATCGCTCGATTTCGTAGTTGGGGAGCATCTCTTCGCCCATCCAAGGGGCTTGTTCCATCGGCATCATCGGCTGCATTCCTTGGGGCATCATCGGCTGATTACCGAAACCAAAAGGCATTTGGCGTTTTTTTCGGTTTAACATCTTTTTCCTCGCTTTCTTAAAAATAATTTGCTTATCCATTCATAGTTTATGGCTGGCTTGGGTAATTGGTGCACTTTTTCGCACCAATTTAAAGGGAATGTAATAAACTAAAGTAGAGGTGAATGATATGGCAAGTCGGCTTGATGAATTTCGTGACTTTGTCGCCCGCTATCCCAAAGTTCATGACGAAGTGGCATCGGGAAAAAGAACCTGGCAACAGATCTATGAAGATTGGGTGATTCTCGGCGAAAATCATCACCAATGGATCCAATATCAAGATGAAAACAGGACCAAAGAACCGGTGGACTACTTAAGCGCCGATTCGCTTAAGAATGCCTTGAATTATTTGAAAAGAATTAATCCCGATTCCATCAGCAGAACGCTCAATACGATTTCCAAAGTTTTGCAAATAACGCAAGGATTTCAAAACAGAAGACCGAATACTCTCAACTCCAATTACAACAGTTGGTGGGATTAATGGATGAAAGCATCTTAAAAAAGATTTATGCCAATGAACTTTATTTGCGTTATCTTCGTTACAATCCCAAGTGGTATCTGATTTTGAACGAAAACCCCGGTGCTTACAAAGAATTCGAGCGCACGGTGAAGATTGCCACCAAACAGACCGCAAGCGACAAGATCGAAAATTTCCGGAAACAGCTCGAATTTATCAACGGCGTCATTCGTTACTTAAATAGTTAACTGTCAAGTAATTTTACTTGACAGTTTGTTTGTTTTAAGGTATAATGGTTACACTATTAAAGGAGGTAAAAAGAAATGGCAGTAAAATTAAGATCACAACGTTTTGGTTCTAAGAAAAATCCTTTTTATCGGATAGTTGCGGCGGACTCAAGAAGCCCACGTGATGGACGGTTCATTGAGATTGTCGGTACATATAATCCTTTGACGGATCCTGCCCAAGTCAAATTTGACGAAGAAAAAGTAATGGCATGGTTGGCAAAAGGCGCAAAACCTACTGATACCGTTCGATCGCTTCTTGAAAAAGAAGGAATTATCGCCAAATTTGCTGAGAGCAAAAAGTAAGGCGGTATCCGATGGGTAAAATTAATTATGAACAATTGGTGTCAGAATTAATTAAACCGCTCGTTACGCATCCCGAAGATGTGGTTGTGAAAGGACAATTGCTTTCAGCCAACCAAGTGCATGTAGAAGTAACAGTACATCCCGATGATGTCGGTCGCATTATCGGCAAAAAAGGTCGCGTGATTAATGCGGTGCGAACCATTGCGCATGCAGCCGCAACCCGCGACAAAACGCAACTTGAAATTAGTTTGACATCAGAAAACGAAGAAGAATAAGGGCCAAGCCCTTTTTCTTTTTTTCTTTTTTGACTGCTTCGGTCAAGTAAGCTTATGTTCTTCCAAGATGCGACGGCTTTCTCTTTCA